>Ga0307518_10000193_pt1 | contig 46324 bp, 18 predicted proteins | sample 25_EM_MG_FD_203889 | JGI IMG/M metagenome (GOLD analysis project Ga0307518, IMG submission 203889) | Populus trichocarpa ectomycorrhiza microbial communities from riparian zone in the Pacific Northwest, United States - 25_EM | ecosystem: Host-associated > Plants > Roots > Unclassified | place... | reverse complement strand
GTGAAAGCCCAAGCCCACAAGGGCACTGGGGTGCATGTCCAACACCAACTGGGCATACAACTATTGGGGTGCATTGGGCAGATGCATAGTGTATTGTATAGTGTCCATACATTGGGCGTTCATGTGCCCATGCAGGGAGCATGGCTCGAGCTACTTGCCCGAACCTATATTCTTGGTGCGTGGGCTTGGGCTCCTTACCCAAGCCCATGCTCCTTGAATTTTTTTAGGGCTTTTTCCTCTTTAAAATGATTTCTTTGGGTCTATTTTGGGGGATTTTTTAAGTCTATTTTATTTGGATCCATCAGCAGCCTCTCAAGTCTTTATGACATTAATCCATAAGACTTGTAAAAATACCTGGTTACCAAGACAAGTTCATCAAATTTCTTTTATATAAGAAGAGGGGTTGAAACCCTGGGTAATAAACTGGAGAGCCTGTGTGTAAGGGTATGCATCATGTTTGAAAACTTTTCTAAGTATGTAGAGGGAAACCATGAGGGAATCTATACTTAGAAAAATTCTTAGGAAGGTGAGGTGAGATATAAAAGACTTCATACTTAGAATATTTTTCTAAGAGGTTATGAGAAATTTATAGAGAAAAACCTCATACTTAGAAAAATTTCTAAGTGGCTGGTGGAAACCCATGAAGGATGAAATTATACTTAGAAAATATTCTAAAGGATTAAGGAGAACCCAATGAGGGTGACCCCTAGTGATACACATACTTATAAAAATTTCAAAAGAACAAAGGGACATATATATGGAGGGTGGTTTTATTACACCAGGAAAACCAAATTCATTTCTTGGAGAGTGATCACACTAGAATGTGAGAGGTATGTGACCTCCCTGGATTGCATGAGGCATGAAAGCCTTAATTAAAGAAAGTTCTCACTGAAAAGTGGGAGGTCTGTAGCCTCCCTGATGATATCTCTGGGGCTTGGGAGTCTCTAAAAAAGGTCTATAACCTCTCTTATGATAGTGTGGAGTCTTGAAAGCCCCTCACTTTTCGGTGAATTTTGCTCTTTGTTTTTCTAATTTCTCTCATTTTTTTTTTGTTTTGTGATCTTATCTATTTATAATTCACTTTTTATTTTTTTTTTATCTTTTTATTTGCGATATTTTATCTTCTATCTCCTTATCTTTTATCTTGTGGTTGTTTTGGAGAAGGGCTCAAACTCTTGATGTTTATTTCGGTGTATTTCTTTACTTGTTTGTCTTTTCACTCTCTATTTTTATCTTTTCAATTTCTTTTATATTTTTATTTTGTTTTTGTCGTTTTTTATGTTTTAAATAGGGTCAAAAGTCGACCATGACACCAGGGAAGACATCAATGGCATGAAGCCTTAATTATACGAAGACAAATTACCTAAACAGAAACTAATTACATAATTAAGGCACGACCACATACATATACAGTTCATGCAAATTATAGTAGCACCCCAATAAAGCTGCTAAAGTTTGTTCACGACATCTATGGCTTTCATGATTTCCATGGCCTGTCTCTTTGCATTTTGATCTTCAACAAATCCGTTTCCACTATCATTCAGCTTTGGAATCACTATAGTTATCTCGGAGCAGATTGTTGGACCCAACTTTTCAAGGTCCACGACATGTTCAGATATTTCTAATTGAAGTTTAGGCTCCACCTCCACAACTTTCTTGGGGTTCCTATAGATCATATAAAGTAGCATCTGGAGAAGACCGAGGATAAAGCCCAGTATGTTTGGAATCTGTTGATGGGAAAGAGAAGCAATGTAAAAACAAAATCATTAAATGAAAAGTCAATTTTATATTTCATGTATGTATAAATATTTGATCACTTACAGCAACAAATTGATCTGTCTTTAGATAGCCATAGAAGAACCACATGAGTGCACTCAAAGTTAGGAAAAATGACAAAGAGAAAGGCATGAACTCCACGCTCTTTGTTTTTATAACTTTTCTCTGCGAAATTCAATGAAGTATTAGAAAAAGATCAAGATTAGCCAGAAATTTGTGTTTTGCATGCTCGAAGTCACCTACTGCAATGAAAAGAGGTGCAACAAAAACGCATATAGAAAATATCATGCAAATCCATCCAAGAACTTGGACACGTTTGTGGCCTTGTGTTAGGAAGAGAGTCAGTACACAGACGAGACCGAACCCAAAAACATTGAACAGCAGGAGAAGTTTGAAAGTCAGAATCTGCACCAAATTGAGCTCAAAATATTAGTAAATCTGAAGTGTACTTCAAAAAGGGCTTTAAACGTTACGGAAGTTTGTGTTCATGGGATGTACTTTATCCTTCTTCGTGGCATAAAAAAGGTACACAACAATGTAACCTATCGCCATAAAAAAGGCAAAAGAATTGATGGTGATTAGAAGGATGGTATCCTTCTTGAAAATCGTATAGAAGAGCCAAAGCATAGCACTAAATAGTGCAATCACATAAGGGATAGATTGGAACCCTTCGCTTGTCTTCTTCTTGCAAATTTGATAAAATGTTGGCCTGTGATATCATTCATCGTTAATCGTGTTAGCACCTAATTAATACAGAGGAGGGTGATTAGAGTACATATGAAGACTGGAGACTAAAATTTTCAGACAAGGACTTACAGAGGAGAAAGGCAGACCAAACAAGAGATGATGTTTCCTACATTCGCAGAGAAAAGAAGTATAAATTAGTTTCTCGAGATATATAGTAAATGGTCGTTCTTACCAAAAAAATAAAATTCTTTGTTGCACCCTCCTGCAATTTTGCCTTTCAGCTAAATAAAAAGAAAAGCTGAAACTTTTATATCAATGGATAATTATTCATATATAGTTGATCAAAACTTTTACTCAATCAATAATTTAGAGAAGCAAAGATATATGTAGGAGCTGCTTTGCATGTATGAGCATTGATCAGTAGTTATTTATCTAAACGTTCCTTGCATCAGGGAGCCAGGAGAAAAGGAAAAAAAAAAAAAAAAGAATTGACGGGGAAGCATAGAAGAGCAAATTAAATAAGGACTTGTAATTATTTCTACCTAAAAGACCAAAACCGAACACCCATGTCAAGTGCAAGGCCATCTCTCCACTACAAAAAATCAAGAAAGACAATTATAAGTCTGTCTCTCTCAACTCTCTCCCCCAACACCAAAGTCACTGTTTCTCAATGGAAACTCTCTAGCTAGGTAATGTTGTATTGCTTAGCAAAGCTCATGAGCTATTTATACAGAGACTCTAGTCAAGTTGCAAGGTTTCTTATCTTTTCTTTCTGACAAGGAAGTTGCATGTTGAATTAATAAATATAATATATCAATGTAACTGTGGGAAGTGTTAAGAACTCAAAATGGTTTCTTTCCCAGTTGGTTACAATGCTTTTCACATATTCCAAACAGCCTTTCTAATTCTAACCCTAATGCCATATTTGGTTTACTGTTCTTGAAGGTTGACACTCAATCTTCAAGGACGATGCCCCTAATGCTGGTACCATTCATAGTACCCTACAGTTCTTGGGGGGCCACCAGAAGGTTCTTTCTAAGGTGTCATCCACCATGTGATCTTATTGGTTACAGCTCATCTTCAAGTGCTAGCTAGTAAACTTCACTTGATCAAGCTGATCCTTAATTTATTTCGTAAAAGAAAACAAGAAAAAGAAAAACCCATCAGCTTGTTGCAAAACCATCCATATATAACCACATTTTTTGGTGAAAGCAAGCGATCGGCTTCCTTGGAATGGTTTTGATACTATTTGTAACATCATGTATATGCCCATTATCCAAAAACGTGTGTTGCCTATAGATCCATGCTTTTACAGTTCTTAGAGTACTTAGGTAACATATCAAGGCTTACACAGTACTGTTGATAAGGAATATTGAGTGAGGGCTATGGCGTTCCTACAAATAAATTTTCAGAAAATCACTTGGGCATCCTCGTTTGTTTGCTTAAAAGCATTTTCCATAAATTCATGATAAATAAATTATAGTTTTATATTTAGCAATATTATGAAAAATGATTTTTGAGAAATAAATTACTTTCTAATATTTAATTAAAAATTAATAAGCTGGAAATCATTTCTTGTCCATTTAAAGGTTATATTTGTGTTTTTTAAATCAAAAGGTGAATTTTATTAACTAGTTTTCCATAATATAATCAGATATAAAAAAATCATGAATATACTTTTCATTAAAGCACTTTTTCAGCAAACAAACAAGCCATTAATTTCTTAATTATTTTTAGATGTGCTGTTATAGTGGCGGAGCAACAATGGAGATTAAGAGGGCAATTGCCCCTGTAATTTTTTTAAAAAAATATTTTTTATATTAGAATTTTAATATAATAACTTAATAAGTTTAATTTTCTTTATTAACTACTAATCCAAGCTTTTTTAAAAAAACATTTATTGTTTCTGCCTCTGTTCCTTCTGCAAAATTTCTCTTCAAGTCCTAAACTATTAATTAGTTAAGTAAGAAACTTTTTTATGCTTTATATTTTAGGTGAGTTTCCTTCATTTTTTTTTCTATTTATTCCATTGTTTAATTTTAGTTTTATTTCTTAATAATTAGTTAATAAAAATGTTAGAGTTTATGATAATTTATGGATTTGTTAAATTAATATGTGTGTGGATAATATTATATGCATATGAATATGAATTGAAATGAGTTTTGATGAATTAATATGTATTTTGTTATGAATTTTATATGAAAAATGATGATGATCAACTTACTAGTGATTAAAAATGAAGTACTAAACAACTCAAAAAATTAAAGACACAATAAAAAAAATTAAAAAATTAAAAAAATATATTAATATTTATATTTAACCCACTTGTATAAAACAACAAGTCAACAAAGAATTGTTGCGAATAATTTCACTAGTCCCTGAAAGATTTAGAAATAGATGAATGAAAGTTTAATTGTATATATTGAGAAAGAATATCTTTAATGAAATTAAAAATGAAGTCATTATGAAGCAGTTTTAAAATATGAAAACTCGAAAAAAATAATTATAATATAAGTTTTTTCATTTTAAAAATATTCTTAAAATTAATTTTGCTTGACATGAGTTAGTACATGCATTTTAAATTGATTTATCTATATATAACACATGTCTATATAGTATATAATATCAAGTATTTATTAGTAATTTGTCCCCTCATTGCAAATTTTTTGGCTCCGCCACTTGCTGTCATCTAAGTCTCTTATTCTTATTATTGCTAGGCTCCTCAAGATTTTAAAATATTATATAATATTCTTTTTTAATGAATGGTAAGGGATGAATTAGAATAAACTTAGTTATATGTTAATCAAGATTAGTTTTTTAAATGATTTTAAAGATGTATTTTCACATTAATTTGTTACATTTAAATAAATTTAATAAATTCATCAAAATACTAGTTTCAAGATTTGAATCCACAAAATAGAAAGAATGACATTTTGAACTACTAAGCCATCTCCTTAGGGTTTTTTTTTTTTGGAAGTCTTAAGCTATTTTTAACCTAATCGCTCCAATAGTTTGGTCCACGCTCAAGCACGGTATATGTTGCAAGATTATCCAATTAATTCACATTTTTCTTACTATAATTTCAAATTTTTGGCCGGAGAAAAAGTCTCTATGTTCAGAATCTTGCAATTCCGCCTAAAGATTAACCAAATTGTGAATCATAACGTGCTAAATGGGACCAACATACTCGGTAGTAAAATCCAGTTGGCTCACTTTTATTATAGGAGTCTACAAGCTAGATCTTGAAACTTACTTCACTTCCAAGGATAATTCTGATGTGGAATCGCACTTGATGGCAATGATTTATTCAGAATCTTTGATCTTCTAGGGTAAAAGATGCTAACAAACGATGGAGATGTGACTGAGCATCAAGATAAAAGCATATGCTGTTCTCCCTAAACAAGAAACAACTTTTAACATTTGACCGGTAGCCATTTGCAGCAAGTCCTCACCGAAAAAACTAGTTTTTTTTTTTTATATATATATAACTCGGGGTGTCTGGACCAGTTTACACGCATCATAACTAATCCTCGGATCCACTGAATACCCTGCAAGCCCAGTAAGCAGGTAAGACACCGCGGGAATGATAGCCATGCACAAAAAAAATCGAACTCGAGTGCAAAATAATATAACAAGTTTTTATCATGACCGCTAAGCCACGATTTCAACTGCCCGGAAAAAAAAATAGTTTATGCTCATGGGTCGTGGCATTATGTATATATGACGATGAAGTAATGAAAAAATTTTAGATGGAATATGGACTTTTCTTGTGCATCTTGGATGGGCTGGTAAAGTGATCGAGGTGATCTCTAGTTGATGGGCTTGATCGGAGATTGGACATTCACATGACTGGTTCAATTATATATGGACTAAACTAATTATAGACTGGTTCACCATTGCTAACATGGACCATTAAGTCATGAATCGGACCTTTTATTTATGAGTTAAATATAAATACCATGTATAGTCGATGAGAATGTGTCTCTTCGTGGATTGAGTTAAATATAAATGTTGTTGGATTTACCGTAATATATTGTTTATTAGTTGTATGAAATCTACTGTCAATATTTATGATTGCTCGGGCTTTGAAGTATTATTAGAGACTGCATGATAGAAGAATATTGGCTGGTGAAAACAATCGAATCAAATGGCCTTGCATTTGCTAGGTGCGCCATGGAAGTACTTGACCAAGAGCTCTTGAATTTCATTTCCTTTTGGCAATCGTATATTTGTCCCAAAGAAGCAATTAGTCGTTCCACATGATATTATATAAAGGAATGAACACCAGCACTACAACACACACACACAGATACCTCGACACAAACATCATGCCACAGGTTACAAAGTTCATATTTGAAGCCACCAACTGTATCGACTGTGAAAAGGCTCGGAGCCCTTTCTTTCTGCGGGCAACAAGGTCTCATTAAAATCACCAATCTCAATCCATGGTGAGCATATAAAATCTCCATTCAAGATCAGTGGAGCATGAACAGAGATCAAGATACATATTAAATTAGACTGAATTAACAAGAACCCCGGCCTTCTTAAGCTATATTGATCCATACAAAGTCTGACCCGAACCACGATGATAGCTTGCTCCCATGAATTCCCAAAACCATCAACAAATTTTCATTTGATATTATCAGAATCCCAGTCTTTGAATGTTCCTTTCATCCACAAGACTTGCTTTCGTTTCCAGCAAACATACCACATATATGCAGGTGCAGTTTATTGGTCCATCCCTTTACAAGTCTCTTCTTATGAGCCACCAAGCCCCCGAACTTTCCATGAAAGAAGAAAAGGCCATAAAATCAAGTAATTAGAGATAAATGGAGACTTGTTTTTGTGCATGTGTGATCCACGAGACATGTTTTTTCTTCTAGCAAGCATGCCACATGCAAGACTACAAGACTAGTATTCTGTTGATGTAACACAAGTTAAAGTCAATATCAATGGCGTTATAAAACGCTTGGCATGAAATAATTTATGATCTAACGTACGAAACTTGAATTTACTCAAGTAATCATAGTCTAGTGATTAATTATATATCTGGTAGCTTTCTTCAGTTAAATAGATTTTAAGTTCTTAAAACTACAATTTATTTAGTTATTATGTAATAATATATATGCCCTACCTCTCAAGGTCCAGCAGATCACCAATGGATAATTTTTGCATTTGCCCCTTGTATTCCAGCACAAAATTGGAGTCCAGACAAGAATGCCATGAGCCTCCTTTCTCAAGAAAAAAAAAATATGTAATTAATTTCTCATACACTAACAATCGCTTTTAGGAATTTCCCAATCAATAACCTCTTTATTGATTATCATCAAATATCAGGCAGATATAATTTCTGTATTAAGTTGTGTCATTAGGCTGGCAGCTGCTTCAATTACCATTACAAAACATTAAAGCTGGGAAACAGAGAGAAGAAGTCCAAGCCAAGCCAAGCCAAGCCAGCGATTTTCCAGCTATTTGTGCAGGCTAGGCCCAAATAGCTGGAAAATTGGGAAGTCCAAGCCATTTGGACCAAGCCTAAACGGGTAGGGTCCTAGCCCGCTGCAAAATTTCTTAGCCTGCACAAAGCTCGTTCAACATGTACTTTTCCATGCAAGCTTTTCCCTCTCATGCATTTTTCAAACGGTTATGATATTGAAAAACCCTGCATGCATTTTTCCATGCATTTATTGCCAAGGATGACATGGCATGAGAGTGGAGAGAGAAGAGAGAAATGGAGAGAGAATGAGAGATTGAAACACGCCGCCGAAACTTTAATTTTGACATCATCAATAATATCATAAAATATTTGACGGTATAAACTCGTTCACGTCTTGAAAAATATTACTTGAAGAAGGGTTAGCAAAAAAACTGGAAAACCGATTAAACCGAGAAAACTGGAAAAAAATAACTGAAAAAACCGAACCGAAAAAAAAAACCGATTAAACAGATTAAATTTTTGAAAAAACCGGCCGGTTCGGTTTCGGTTTTATAAACCGAAACCGACAAAAAACCGGAAAAAAAACCGAAAAAACCAAGCCAAACCGAAAAAAAACGAGCCAAAACCGGAAAAAACCGAGCCAAAACCGAGAAAACCAAGTCAAACCGGTTTGAATCGGTTTTTGCCCTAAAAAACCGAACCGAAACCGGTCGGTTTGACCCGGTTTCGGTTCGGTTTCGGTTTTTTTTTCAAAAAAAAAATTTTCGGTTTGGTTACTTTTTTGATAAAAACCAAACCGAACCGAAAATAATCACCCCTAACTTGAAGGTTTTAGTGGGCCACAAGTGCAGCTCGAAAACGATGGGCTGTTTGAGTCGGTCGGCCACATCTAAACTACTAGAATTTAAGCCCAAAATGCCTGAAAACCGACACTGACCCTGGCATGCTCATTTATGCTTCTTTTTTTTTTTTCTTCTTTTTATCTAAACTACTAGAATCTAAACTCTTGGTGCTTACCAGTTACCACATGCCTCCACATATGATGATAATTGATAAGAGTTGGTTTAAGTTAAATGATATTTTGAGAAAAATTATAAATATAATTTTTTAAAAATATTTAAGAAATATTTTTTTGTTATTATTTATATATTTCTGATACATGGAGTCTTGGGTAATTTATTTATTTTTACTTAAAGTTAACAAGTTAAATGAGAATAATTTTCATTTTATAAAACATATTGACAAATATATTTTACTTGTTCTTAAGATTTTTTATTAAGTAAAGGTATTGATCCATTATCCAGCACTTAGCAAGAATTTAGTTAATTACCATTTGAGATTTAAACAAACTAAAAGAATATAAAAATCGAGCTAGAGAATGGTCTAAACTACCCTCGTCACCGCTATGCTTAAAGAAATGTATAAGAAGGATGCCACATTAGAAGTGTAACTGTAACGTACCCTCTTGTTTTAAAAAGAAAAATAAACAAGGTCTATGCCTTGTAGTAATATAATTAGAAAAGTTCAACAGTCTAACAAAGTGGTTCTATGGTGTAGTGGTTAGCACTCTGGACTTTGAATCCAGCGACCTGGGTTCGACTCCCGGTAGGACCTCTTTTTAGCTGTAACAAAGCTTATTGCATGGTATCTGCTAGTTTTATTCTTATAGTATGATATTTTGTACCATAATTTGATGCAAAGAAAAGTGCTTTGAGGGAGATTTTGCTCCTCTCGTGTAAATGTTGATAATAAAGTGTTAGTGTAATTAAACTTAGTTCTGATACCAGTTTATTAGGGATTTTTTATATCTTAAAATAATATTTTTGTAATGCATGAATTATAATAAAAAAGATTGAGAAAAGTACATGAGAAATAAAAAAACACAAATTTATATTATTATTTTTTTGGTAAATTACCTCCTCCATTAACATAGAGAGAGGGAGCGAGCGAGGGAGGGAGCAAGATTTCACTATAAAAAAATGGAGTACAAAGCCGACCAAATACATCCAAAAAGAACCCATGAAAGGTTCATCAAGTGCTGATGTTGCTTGAGGATTTTTAGGGTGATATTGTTTATTTTAGTTATTATTATTTATGGAAAACATGTTTATTAATAATAAAGGTTTTTTTATTTTTAATATTCAAATATATCTGATTAATTAATCTAATTTTTTATTAATGAATCTACAACTAAGTTAAAGTTTGTGGAACAAAAATATTTTACATAAAAAATTATAAAGTTGTTAAAATTATGAGATTTCTATTACATCAAAGTTTCGTTTTTAAATATTCTTGGTCAATATTCTATTGAGATTAGACATTAATTAGAATTATTGAAACTGATGCATATTATATTTCTTCCTAAATGAAAAGAAACAAGTGCTCTTATAAATTGAGGTATGAAGGATACTTGTAGAGGTGATCATTTTCGGTTCGGTTTGGTTTTTATATAAAAAAAGTGACCAAACAGAATTTTTTTAAAAAAACTGAAACCAGTTCAAACCGACCGGTTTCGGTTCTGTTCGGTTTTTTAGGACAAAAACCGGTTCAAACCGGTTTGGCTCAGTTTTTCCGGTTTGGCTAGGTTTTCTTTCGGTTTGGGTTTAGTTCGGTTTCAGGCTTATAAAACCGAACCAAACCGGTCAGTTTTTTCAAAATTTTAATCGGTTTAATCGTTTTTTTCATGGTTCGGTTTTTTCGGTTATTTTTTTTCCAGTTTTCTCAGTTTAATCGGTTTTTTAGTTTTTTTGCTCACCCATAAATACTTGAACCTAATATACAAATACTTGTCAAATGACATAATAAGGCGACCCTCACAAAGTTGTTGCGTTCATGACCCATAATAGGATGGATTGCACAAATGTATTATGTTAGGGACCAATGATGAGGTAGTTTACGCAAAGATATTTAGGATCCATAATAAAATGAACCACATGTAAAAGAATATTCGTGGTTGATAATGTTTTTTGACGACTTGATGACAAGTTCCTTCCAACCCGAAGAAGACTGATTCTAGATTTTATATATATATATATATATTCTTTGTTCTCCATTCCATTGATTTTCCTTTCAACTTGCAATTAGATAAAATTTCTAACTTTCATTTTCTTATCATTGCTATTCTCTTGAAACTTTCTTATTAAATACCATCTTAAGAGTTGATCTCTTCTAAATTGTGTTAGTCATTTATGGATAACTAATCTGAAACCCAATTTAGAACATGACATGACTAAGTATTTAGGTCATTGAGTCGTTAGGTTTATCAATGGGTTGTAAGCATCGACCCCACAAATGTGATTCTTTATTTTTTTAAAAGAGATTTAAGAAAAAGCCAATTCTTTTTTTATATAATTTTTTCGATGGCCTGATTTTTATTACTTCGGCTAGATTGATTGGGCTGAGACCAAGTCAACCTATCAAGTAAGGTGAAATCATACCGCTACAACTTTGACTAAACCAATTATGTAATTTTATATTTAAATTAATCAATATCTCATGAGTATATTCTTGTCTTATATGTGAATAAACACGATCAATGATTCATAATTAAAAATTAGGATTTATAATCGATCATTGTAAGAAGAAAAATATTATTTTAACTCTTAAATCCGCGTTGAAAATCAAATTATACTCTTTCGTTTTGTTTTGGTTAGCTGCATCGTATTCTGTCGATATATGGTCAAACCTATTTGAACCGAATGCACGTAAGAAAATTAAAATAAAATAAGCTATCTTGAATTCTAAAGGATGGTTGCACTGGTGGCCATGTTACAGGTGTTGGTGATCGAGTTTTCAGCTATTTTATTTTTACGTTTTAAAAATATTTTTTAAAAAATTTAATATTTTTTTAGTTTTTTTTTACTTCAAATTAATATGTTTTTTGTGTTTTTAGATCATTTTGATACGTTGATATCAAAAATTATTTTTTTAAAAAAAATATTATTTTAATACATTTATGAATAAAAAACAACCATAACCACACTTCTAAACAGAAAATAAAATCCTGAAAACTTAAAAAGTTAACTTTTATTATTATTATTATTATTATTAGAATACTCGATGGATATTGCGCTACACAAAGGAGGTTGTCCTTCTCTATTATATAAATAACCAAATAAATTATATACATTAAAAAAAAAAACCTTGAGGGAAAGGTATAAACATGGAAGTTCTTTTTTATATTTTTTAAAGACAATAAAATAAATTAATTATTTTTCAAGTTAAATTTTTTAAAATTAACATATTGAAGTATTTATGTCATTTCACTGAAGAAGTTATTTATGTTACAAAGTTAATTAGTGCGATGAATTAGAATAAAATTTATCATATTTTAGTAATATCGAATGCAATTGACTAAAAAAAAATACATGATATAAATTGATTTTTCAACATGAATACAAAATCAAAGAGAAAATTATCTATTATAATTTATTTTAAGAAATTTTCATTTATGATTGGTTTCATTGGTGTGATAAAAGGAAACAATACCTGATATTAGTGCACATGAACAAGTTTAAGTGTTTTATATGGTAATTTAACTGGTTGGCCTTGATATATTTATAAGAAATTGATTATGATATCTAATAATGGTTAAATTATGTAACAATGACACAATTTTTAAATTTCAAAATTTTCATTTAATATACCATTACCTATTGGTTAACTATGTTTTCGAATCAAAATATTTTTTTAAGACTTTCAATGCGATTGAATAGAAAAAAGTTTGAAATTCAAGATTATTTAGTTCGTACTAGATTTGTAGTCGATGCTTCGCTATGAATCATTCAAAAAAAATTTCAACATAAAAAAATGCTAAGGAAAAAAACCCAAGACCTAAGTTAGTAATTCAATTGATAATTTAAATATTATGAATTAAAAAATGCAATAATAATCAATAAATTAACAAATAAATAACAATAAAAAGAAATAGAAAAAACCAACCTAAAGCCATCTAGAATATCCAAAAACATAATATTAAAAGGCAAAACTAAAAATATATTAAAAAAAGCAACAAAAAACCACAATTAAACTAGGTTAACTCACAAACTCCGTGACTGTGAATATGAGATTGAGATAACCTTATAGAAAAAAAAAAAAAACCACTTCAAAGGAAAGGAAAGAAAAGCATGAAGACTAATTTCCAATACATCAAATGTTAATTGATGAAATTGAAATAAAACAATTTAAAAACAAGAACAAAAAAAATCAACCTGCGTTGACTATTGAAACCAGTGACATTAGTTATGAACCCAAGACTAAACCCATAGAAGAAAAACAGTAAAAAAATTAATAAAGCAAAACTCTAAAAAAAAAAGTGAAAAAAGAGCTTAAAAAAAGGGGGGAAATCAAGTAAACCCGGACAAATCTTTTAAACCTGATCTAATCTCTAAAACCTGTAATCCATGAAATCCCGGATCCGATTTGAATCAAGAAACTTAATTCCCAATCAATTTAATTTTGAATTAAGGATGAAATCGTGAAAAAAATATTAATTTGAAAAACTTGCAAAAGAAAAAAAATAGCAATAAAAGGAATAATTATCAAATTTAAAAGAAAAAAACATAATGTGCAAGTATCAATAGGGTATAGATATGAAAAAACCTAATGTACGAGTATCCATTGACATCTCTAATTAGCTTATTCGTATAAAGTTTCTCTTTTGTGGAGGTTTAAATAACTTATCTATATCTAAATTATCATTTAAAAAAACTATATTTTTCTTTTCTTTAGATTCACGCTCTAAATAATAATATGATCAATACACTCATTTATTCATCAAGTTATAAATAAAACCTTAAATCTAGGCAAACCTTCTAAATTTGGTCTAAAATCTAAAACTTATAACATGTGAAAATCCTGGACTTGGGTTGAATTAAAAAGCTTAACTCGCGAAAGAAAAAAAAATAGCAATAAAAAAAATAACAGATCAAATTTGATAAAAAAACCCATGAAGGATATATTTTTTTAAAATAACAATATAAAAGATGACGCAAAACAAGATGAATAACAATAAAAAGAATAGAGACCAGATTTGAAAGATAAAAAATAAAAGAAAGATAAAATTAAAAACATTTATAATTTTGTGAAGTAAGCATATTTTATTCTTTATTTATTTTTAAATATGTATCGGGGCATAGATCTGATCAAGAAAAAAAGAGTGAAATATGGACTAACCTAAAAAAATATGGGAACCCATAAAAAAAGAATGGTTAAAAAATCATATAGAAAGGAAAAAACATATATGACATAAATGCTAAGTGATAAAAAAATATCAGCTTAAAAAAAGAAGAAAAAAAACTAGGAAAACCTTCTAAATCTAGGCAAAGGTTTCAAACTCGCAACCCATTAAATTCTAGACCCGGAACAAATAAAAAAACTTAATTCCCAACCAATTTAATATTGATTTGCTAAAGTAAATCCAGCTAAGAATAATAATTAAAAAGATCCGTGAAAATACAAGTTATTTCCAAAATCAGTGAAAAATTCTAAAGAAAGAAAATAAATAAAAATAAATTCAAATTAAAATTTATCTCAAATAAAACAAATAACAATAAAAAGAATGACAACTAATTTTGAAGATAAAAAAAATAAAAGGGGATGAAATAGAAAAAGAATTCTAATCTTATAAACTGTTAAAAAAAATGATTTCAAATATTGAGGATGAAATTAAAAAAATATATATCAATTTAAAGAATTAGCAAAAAAACCCAATAAAGAATGATAAATGAAAGTATCAATTTAAAGAACTTACTAAGACAAAAAAAAAAAAAAAACAATCAAAATAATGAAAACTAAATTTGAAAGAAGGCAAAAAATTGAAGGGGGATATAATTGATAAAACATATTGATTTTATAAATTATTCAAGATAAAAAAATTATGAAAAAAATATAGGGACCAAATCTAAATAATTAACAAATTAAAGGGTTGTTCTAAAATTTTAAAGGGGTTGGTGTAGAAATTTAGATAGGGAGAGAAAACATGATATTACAAAAAAAAAGAAGAAAAACCACGATAAAAAGATAAAAAATCTCTTGTAAAAGAGTTATGTTGATTTTATCTCTAAAGGAATCAAAGTGATTTCACAATTTTGAAAAAAAAATAAAAAGATCATAATACCCCTTATTGAAAAGCAACATGTTTTTTTTTAATAGAGGTAAATCAATATTTTTTCTATACAAAAAAAACCCAACCTAATCCTATAAAAATTATCAAGATAATTATATCATTGTGAAAAAATAATCTTATCTTCAATACCTAGTTAAAAGGTTTTTTTGGCGGGGTAATTTCATCATTTTGCTATTCTAATGTACAGTGGCAACTTCTTCTTTTCCTTTATTTATTATTTATTTAATTTATTTAATTTTTAAAGACAATTGTTTTTTTAAATTAAAAAAAAAGGCTATACAAGTATACGAACAACAAATGAATTATTAGGTCCATTCGAAAGGATCCTTGTTGCCATAGTTTTTAAACCCGGCTTTGTGGTCGGTCCAGTCCAAGGCCCGGGTTCAAGGTTTTGACCGGGTCATCGGGTCGGCTGGGTCAATCTCTATTTTAAAAAAATTCAAAACTACGTCGTTTTAATAATAAAAAAAAAAAGTCAATGGGTTGCAATCGAGTTTTGCCAGGTCAACCCGTCGGGTCGGCCGGATCACACCGGGTCATGATTTTTTCTATTTTTTCATCAATTCGGTCTGGTTCCAGTCGCGGGTCGACCCACTAGGCCGGGTTTCAAAACTATGCTGGTTGCTTAACTTATGGAAACTCAAACATTAAACCTCGAACTTAATAACTTCTTACAATCTAAACCAACTTCATAGTTGAATCAAGTTTAATGACAACAAATGCAATTTACCACACCAATCAATTTGATTGTCTTTCTAACGATATTTATTTGGTTTAAGAATATAACATGTTCCACCTCACTATCATTAAAAAGACAAAAGAAAAGAAAAAAGAAAAAAAAAGAGTTCTTAGGGCACATTTGACATTAGGAAGAAACTGAGGTCTGAGAATTTAGAATTCAAAAGATTCCTTGTCAGTAATGTCCTTATCACCGAAAACAAGATAATCAACTGTTGAGACGTGCCGTTATACATAACTTTCTTGAATGATTGTATAGTATAATATTTTTGTACTCTGCCATTTACTTAGATGAACAGCTCGACTGCGACCGTTTACGCCGTCGTTGGCGGTGGTTTCTACCTCATAAACCATAATATCATAGCTTGAACCTCACCCCACCAATCCAATTTGTCTTGTTAACAAAAATAAAGTAAAAGTCAAATAGTCTCTGCTTTTTATCGTGCGGTACTATTAAAAGAGCTGCCTTTATTTGCTTTTTTTATTTGTGTTTCTTTTCTTTTTCGTTTTCACTTTGCAAAGCGTTGCAGCTATCCAGAATTGACCTTACAAAGAGAGAACAAAAAAGAGGGATGAGAGACATGTATGTGGTCCCACCTCCTCCTGATCCGATTGCCGGAGCTACGGTGGACGCTTCTGTTACTGGTGACGATGGGGAGGATCAGCTCAGGACTTACCAGGCATGGAAAGGCAGTAATGTAAGCTAATTTCTAGTTTTGGATTCTGGGTTTTTGTTGAGGAAAGTGTGAGATTTTGTGAGATTGAGGATAAAGATTGGATTTTGGGGTGTTTAAGAATGGAATAAAGGAGTTAAAAATGGATTTTTTTTTGGGGGGCTTACGTTAGCAGTCAATTTGAGTTATTTATGCTCGCAACTTCTGTTTATGGCTCACTTGAGTAAATTATTTTGCAAGTAGTTGGCTTATTGTGAAATGGGTAGGGGTTGGTTTGTTTAATGAGTAACTGAATTTAGATTTCTTGCAGCTGTTGTTACTGCCGTGAATCAATTTTTCGGTTTAGTGAGGTTAATGAAAAAATCACTTTCCAACATATCATGGCCTTTTCTGTTTCGTGATTCAAAGATGTGAAAAGCATAATGTAGATATTGCTACTATTTTTCAACATTTTTTTTTAAATATTATTATGCCATTGCGAGGGTTTTTTCTTTTATTCGTTCATGTTGACAATAGTTGATAATTGCATAATGCCACAGTTGGTTGTTTTGTATGCAGATTTTCTTGCTTCAGGGGAGGCTTATTTTTGGACCAGATGCGAGATCTCTTCTGTTAACCATATTTCTTATTGTGGTTCCTGCTGCTATTTTCTGTGTCTTTGTAGCAAGAAAGCTGAAAGATGATTTTTCTCATCACTTGGGAATATCAATATTAGTCGTTGCTATCGTTCTGACATTACTAGTGAGTAGTCTTCCTTTCTTAAGTTCTGTAATTTTCTTTTCTTCAATTTTTGTCCTTCTGCTTGCTGAAGCACCATATGCTTAACAATGAACTCAGTTAATTGTTATGTTGAGTTTTTACAAAGCTTAAATAGATAGCAGTTCCCATCTTCTGACAATCACAGAGCCTTCATTTTAGTAATTTCCTTTAAAAGCAGCTCAGTCGATTAACTATTCTGTTTTCGAGGTCCTAGTATACGGGCTATTCTGTAACAATCAAGTTTAGTGCATAAATAAAGGTTATAAGGTGGCACATGCATATATCAATGACAGCATATAACTATGGCTTTAGTTTGTTGCTTCTATTACTGTAGCATATTTACTCATCTATTGGCTGATAAGAAATGAATTTTTGCGAGTTTGAAAATTTGTATGTGTTCAAGCATGCCCCAAATGGAAAACCTGAATTTATGCTATATGGATGTGATTTATGTTGAGACCTTAGTTGATCATCCTAACATAACATGAGTGCTTTATCCAGGAAACAACCATTCTGCTCTTGTTGCAATAGACCTTTTGGCGCATGTTAAAAGTGTCAACAGTGTGTCCTCTTTGGGGTTTCCTTACTTTTGGTGGGAAGGGGTGTGGGATTTCCCTTTGTCATGTGTTCTTCTCTGGATTCTTAACAAGTTAGACTGATCTCTTAATTTCAAACCTGAAAAGAGTTCTAGGACTGAATAAGCAGTGTTTTCTGAAAATGTGCATATATGAGATTAAAATTTAGGATGCATACATGGAAATATAAAACGGGACTAAATGTGACACTGGTATATAATAGGAAAGTGGATTCAGTTTCATTGAGGATAAGTTTATGGAGGATCGTTTGTGATGATATGGTTACAGCAATGCTCTTTGGATGCACCAATGCAGAAGAGTGATTCAATTTAAGTAGCAGAATTAAAAGAGAAAAAGAGCTGGATCAGAATCATTTGGGTTTGAAGTGATAAAAAGGTCATTTATCTCACAACATATTACTGAAAATTTGACCCTAAGCAACAAATTGAGAAAAAAGTTAATACAGCCAACCCAAACTAGTTTGAGGTTGCCACTTTGTTTGCACAAATGCTTTTATTTGATCATTAAAGTGTAGCTGAAGGAGTTGCTTGAAATAATAATTATAGGTTGGCAGAAAGTTCCAACATAGTTATGTGCTGTTAACTGATGAATGTATTTGTTCTTCCAGGATTTAACCCTTCTTCTACTAACATCAGCAAGGGATCCTGGTATAATACCTCGTAATGCTCATCCTCCAGAGCCAGAAGGTTATGACTGGCAAACTCCACTTACTCCTGGCCAAACCCCACCTTTTCGTTTGCCACGCACAAAGGATGTTATCATCAATGGGATGACTGTGAAGACCAAGTACTGTGATACCTGCATGCTTTATAGGCCGCCACGCTGCTCTCACTGTTCCATATGCAATAACTGTGTGGAAAGATTTGATCATCACTGCCCTTGGGTTGGTCAGTGCATTGGATTGGTAATGATCATTCTTCTTCGTGACATTTCTTTACTCGTTAAATCTTAACTAACTAGTGCCATCTCCAGAACTCTGTTTTAGGAAAACATGAAATTTTCTGTCGTGCATTGAGCATGGTGTTTACTCGATTCCGATTGTTTGAATTGTCATTATCAACCATATTTGGATGTAGGCTCCCCATCAAAAGAAAGAGAAATATACAAACTAAGTTGTTAATGAAATGCATGATCAACAAGGGAAAATATGTGACATCATTGTTGTATGGTGGAATGACACTAATTATTTGTGGGGTTAGCCGGTGTTTTGTTACAAAATATTTGAAGATAACCTTCCTGCTATGTAGCTTCAAACTTCAAAGTGATCAAAATCCGAGATCACAAGATACTGTGTTAATATTAGGAAAAATCCTTTGACATCCAAGGAGTGCATGCCATTTTTTTTTCTTATTTAAAGTATAACTGAACCAGTTGCAGAAGTAAAGGTCCTTAAAATGCCAAAAATAGCAAGTGGATATTCTTTTCAGTTATATTGAATTTTAGGAAGTGTGCCAGAATTAGTAAAATTTGTGTGCATTCATTGATAATGTTCTTGAATGTGTCAATATTTGCCTAGGCTGCCCAATATACTGTTGGAGGATCTTTTGTAGCTAAACTCATTATCTTTCAGGTTGCTATCTAGCTAGTACTTGCACTGGCAAAATATTGACCTTTGCCATCACTTAAATTTGTGTATGTGATGATGATCATTCTCTGAGCTGGGATTTGTCTTTCTGGTTTTGGATGCAGCGGAACTACCGGTTCTTCGTCATGTTTGTTTTCACCGAAACAATTCTTTGCATATATGTACATGCATTTTGCTGGGTCTACATTACAAGGATCATGAATAGTGAGGAGACATCAATTTGGAAAGCAATGTCCAAAGCTCCTGCTTCTATTGCACTAGTAGTTTACACCTTTATTTCAGTTTGGTTTGTTGGTGGTCTTACTGTGTTCCATTCATATCTCATCAGTAAAAACCAGGTAAGAAACTCTCCTTGTCAAGGTCCATTGAAATCAATAATGTGTCTCACTTTTAGTTTTATATCCTCATGTGTAAACTCTTATCACCTTCAGTTATTTCTTGTTGCATCCCTTCCATTGCCACTTGCTTTGCACTCTGCTTCTATAATAGATATATATTTGCCAAAAAAACTGTTTCATTCTTCATGTTTAATGTCATATTCTAGTTTACTCATATTTATTGCTTTTTTTTTTGCTGGCAGTCTACTTATGAGAACTTTAGATACCGGTATGATGGGCTAGCCAACCCATTTGACAAAGGTTTGATTGAGAACTTCATGGAGATATTTTGCTCTAGCATTCATCCATCTAAGAACAATTTCAGGGCAAAAGTTCCAAAGGAAAACACCATTCCACCTAGAATGGTAGCTAGTAGTTTTGTCAGTTCAGGGGTGGGAAAATCTGCTGGTGATGTAGAGATGGGGAGGAAGCCAGTCTGGGATGAGGCTGCAGGAGATGCGGATGATTATGATGGAACAATAAGAAATGATGACAGTCTACATGAGGATCGTGGATTGACTGATGTCTCACCAGATTTAAGCAGGATCCTTCCCCCACAGGGTATGGAAGGGCGTAGCGTCATGCATTCCAGACGACCAAGTTTGGGGAGAAAAAGTGGCAGTTGGGATATATCACCTGATCTTGCTTCAGCAGCTGGAATGGGGGAATCAGAGCGGACGGCTTGTGGCACTGGTGACAACTTGACATCAGATGCTCAGCAGTCTAAGAGGCATACAAAGTTGTAAAATGAAAAGAAGATATGATTGTACAGAACAAGGAAGGAAAAAAAGAAAAAAGAATGATATGTTTCTATCGTATTGGTTGGCCGTTGATGCTCTTGGTCCCTCACGTTATCTACGTTTTCCCCCATGTATAATGATCTGTTTCAATGGGTTTACGGTTTTAGGCCGTTGTAATTTTTCCAAAACCAGTTGTGCCACCATAAATCTTTACTTTTTTGGTGAGTAGAAGTGATTGCTATATATTTTATGTTTTGCAATATCGATCAATCCCTGCACGGGTGTTGTAATGATCGTCTTTGTTTTGCTAGATTTTGGAAGGGAAAGATTGAGCATGAGCTCTTGTCGTCGGAGCCTTCTGTTTAGAACGTAGAAGAGGTGCCTGGCTAACTCAGCCACATCAAAGTGGTTGTTAAGCTTGCTAAGATTTGCCACCGTTGGTTCTTTAAACCATTTGAGATAAACAGCTGACCTCATGTTACAGACTGAACTTGCACAGTCGGGGCTGGCTTCACTTGTAAGAACATACTAAACAACTTTCGGAAGTTCGCAACAGTTTCGATTCTTGGCCGCATGAATTCTTATGGTACATGATTTACTACCTGTATTTGATGGAGCTATCATTGCTCACGAATTCAATGCAATTCACAAATCACAAGTCATAAATATTATGAAAGCACGCTGTTCTTATTTGATATGAGGAAGGGTACAACTAGTGTAATTAACCAATGACAGAAGCTAAAGCACAGCTGCATCTTGCAAATCAATACAGTAGGCCAATTCTCCATGAAGTTAGTTCATGGACTGGAAGCGCTTCATAATGATGAGACTCATATCCATATAACTTCGAGCACAGTTAGAGAGGCAAGATGATTCACTTGAGCTTAATTTGCTCCCAGGTGTACCCGTGATGCATTTGTCCCAGCATGCACTTGTAAGCTTTGCCACCATCTCATTAACCATAGCTCTTTCCTTCTCTTCCTGAAAAATAAAAAAAAATCATTCCAAAATGAGAATCACATGCATAATTGTAAAATATCGAAGTTCCAGCAGAAAATAACGACCACCCCCGATTCATTACTACCTTAAGATACTCAAATTACAAGGCAACACTCCCCTCAAATAGCCTTTCTTGCTCGTTAATTCTCCACTCTAAGCAAATATGCAATGATTACACATAAAATAGTATAATTACCTATTCAATTAAATCCATGATAGCCAAGTGATAGTTCTGAAGACTTTACAAAGCAAATCAAATCATTAAAACCACAACAGCACCTTCCCTAAAAAAGAAACAAGAACCAACAACTATACTAGGAAAGTCGATAAGAATATCATCTAAAATAATAAACCAGAAATTTACTTTCAAAAAAATAACTTTACTCATCGAATCAGCAAACAATCCTTAGCAGAAAATTTCCCACTAACCCCATCACCCAAATTATCAAACCATATCAAATATCCGATCAAGTTTGAGTCTTTCAGCAAAAGCAGCTAAATACACAACAAAGATTTAAGGTAAAATTATGATAACCAGACAACTAATCAATGAACTAATAATAATGACCAAAAAGATGAGACCTTCAATGATTAAAAAAACTAAACCATATTCTTACCAAGAAAATAGAAACACCAAGTGTAAATCTTTCAAAAAATAAAGCTCAAGAATGTAAAGTTAGGAAGTTGTGAAAATGGCAAGAGGGACTCTAAACTTACAGTGAGAAATCGTTCCAGTTCAGGTGAATTAAGTGCTGAAGGATCCATTTTTTAGTTGCTTCTTTGATTTTTCTTTCTAGGCCTAAAACCCTGCTTCTAATTTGACGACCGCTTCTTTCAAAAACCCTAAGCTAGGGTTGCCCTTTGGTACAAAAAAAAAAAAAAAAAGGATAGCAAGAATTTAAAAAATGTTTCTTGGGCTTGGGTCCAATGGACTTTTCTTGTAGCAAGTTTTTCGAAACTCATGCTATTCATTTATAACCAAAAGATCTCAAACATTTTTTTTCCTTACTATTTTTTTTAAGTATACGTTTAATTATTATTTTAAAATAAAATATACAAAATAATTAATTTTTATAATAATTCTGGAGTAAATTTTTATTTATAGAAAAATATGTTTTAAATGTTTAAGATAATAACCTTCACTATCTTCATCTCTTTCATTTTGAGATAGCAAGTAAACAATATCTTAAATGTTTGTTGATGCTAAGTTCCATAAAATTTACAGGTTTTAATTAAAGTTTTATAAAATGTGAAAAATAATCCCAAGATATTAATTTCTAATTCGTAAAATTGAAAAGAATTAATAATAATTGTAATTTATATTGCAGGCTAGGTATCCCTATAATCAATTATTTTTGTCATAATAAATAAACCAAGGTTGTATGGGGAGACTTTTACATGATTAAGGCTACATTTTGACCATTACACTTGAGCAATAGGATTAAGCAAGTGTTTAACTTTTTTTTGGTTCAAAACATGGATCCAATTTTCTGATGAGTCAAAGCTTATATTTATGAAAAAAAGCAAGCAATAAATTAACCATTTGTATAGCAGAAGAAGCAACCAAGCTGAGAAAGTGGGCTGCACATTCATGGAACGGAAAGTGTGCTAGCTAGCTGCAGCAAGATCACACATAAACAAAATTTTCTTCTGCATTAAGCATTGCCTTTTTCGACGATCAAGCAATTACTAAATTGGCAATTGAATCTCGATAAAGGGAGGTTGCATGCATGATCGTCAACATACTGACCAAAAAATGGTAAAAGAAGCTATGCTCTTTCTGATCTCAGACATAGTTGTTCTATACATTAATGGGTTCATCTTTTCACCCAAAACCCTCTAATAATAATCCTGAAAGCAATTAAGATTCGAAATTAACTATATGATATTAGGGAAAGGGACAAATGTACCCACCAACTACTACACCATTATTGATTAAGTCCCCAACAAACCATTTTCCCAATCAAAGCCATCATCTAATTACACGTTACTCGGTTTTACCCACAAATATTCCGATTAATTGTGTTCTTAAATTTCCAAGATCCAAACATTGGATTAATTATCTTTCGAGTCTTAAGGTGGAGATAATTTTAAAAAATTAAACAATTACGAATACTAAAATAAAAGTCATTTTAAGTTATTGAGGAAGTCATTCAATATTAGATTAGTGCATTTACGACAAATATTTTTCCTTGTGACCTCTTGTACAATTCAAACACATCATAATAACATAAAAGGCAATTACCATCCTAGTTAGTCTCCAAGAATCTATGTTTACTATCCCAATGAATTTGATCAAAGAGATATGAAAAGAGATGGATAAAAATTTATCAGCATTTTTTTCAAACAATTTTTTGTTTGCCCAATCCTATTTAACGATAGTCTAGACTCTAAAGGGATTCAAAAGCAGGTTTGGGTCCAGGTTCGTGGCTTGGGCCCAAGTGCACAACCTAGCGTCTTATGGGTCTAGGACACGCGCCAAGGCCAAGGCGCCAGGCGGGGCACCCAAGCCCATGTCTTGGCATCCTTGGACCTGGACACATGACCTGAGTCTAGTCTTGGGTATTGTTTGAGTCCAAGCTTATGGAATGGACTCAATGCCTGACCTCCTGAGATTTTTTAATGACCCAAGCTTCTTAACCTGTATGCAAAGTGTCAAGAGATTATGTGCACCTCATCCTTGATGAGTTGCATATTATTTTTCTTATTGCATATAATATAATGCAAAGGATTTACTTGGAAAGTTTGTATTCCACTTACACCTATAAATGTACAAGAGTTTCCCTTGACCCAACACATTTTCATTTCATATTAATACATCTATAAGAAATATTTTTTTCTTATTAATGTCTGTATTAGGAATATTTGTCTCTCATTAATGTTTGTGTAATGATATTTATCACTCATTAATACATGTGTAAGATATATTTGTCTCTCATTGATGCTACAAGGATAAAATGACTTTTCATCCTTCTCATTTAAGCAAAATGATATCATTTATGAGGTATAAATATCCCATGAACCACCCAGATAAAAAGTTTATAATTTTTCAATTCTCAATATATAAACACAGCACAACTTTCTCTTACAAAGCATTCATTGCATAACAAAACAAAAATAAATAATCTTGTTTTTAGAATTTAATATTTTTTTGCATATTTATTGAATACTCCCTCTAGAAAGATACTAAGATTGTTTTGCAGGTAATCGGTTTTCGACATCAAGTCACCACCTTTCCTGGTTATAAAAAAATGTATCAAATAGCAAGAATATTTGTTTAAACATATTATCGAAGCACTAAAAAAAACCTACATTCCTTAACGTCTAGGATTTTGAAACATCATCAAAGTTTCCCCCGCAAGGTTAAATTGACATGCAAATTAATTTGAAAATCATCTTTATCATAAAACTCAAAGAAAAGAAACATGTAGTGCGGTTACTAACATAGCCTAACCATTAGTAGAAAGAAACAGTCATGAAAAGAAATTGCTAAACCCGCAGCTCGTTGAAGTTGTGCTGGGAAGAATAAAAGACGGGGGGAAGCAATGCTTGACATATAAATAATATACACATGAAAGGATTGCAGACTCAAAAGGTCACAAAAATGTACGTTTTTTGCTATTGTTGTCTAAAGCAATGGCTAGCAACAAAGTACATAAATTAAAGAATTATTTATTTTTAACCATTTAGGTGGTGGCCCAGTGGTAAAAACTTGGGATCAAGAGATTTGCTCCCTCTGTGGTCTCAGGTTCGAGCCCTGTGGTTGCTCGTATGATGGCCACTGGAGGCTTACATGGTCGTTAACTTCAGGGCCCGTGGGATTAGTCGAGGTGCGCGCAAGCTGGCCCGGACACCCACGTTAAACTAAAAAAAAAGAATTATTTATTTTTATGTTTTAAAAATATTTTTTTAAAAAGTTGAATTTTTATTTTATTTTTTTCCTTACTTCAAATTAATATTTTTTTTGATGTTTTCAAATCATTTTCATACACCGATATCAAAAATAATTTTTAAAAAATATAAAAAATATCTTAATATTTTTTTAAATAAAAAATACTTTAAAAAATAATTATAACAACAGTATTATTATATTATGTCTTTCCCGGGAAAGGATCTCAAATTCTCAATCAACAATACATGGAAAGAAAAAGGCAACATCTTCGCAGTGAAGGAAAGTACCGATTCTCATGTCCTACTTATTTAGGAAACGATCTCCTTCATTGACTTATTATTTATATCCTTTTAAAGGATTTTGCTTTAGATGGTTTTTGACAAAGTAGCAGTGTTGTTGTCTTTAAAAATATATTAAAATATTTTTAAAAATTTATTTTTAACATCAACATATAATTATAACTATCCAAAATTATAAAAAATATTAATTCAAAATTAAAAAACTTTTAATTTTTTTTAAAAAACACAATTTAACTACAAAAACAAACACTATCCTAATTTTATAATAACAAGACTTTTATTGGTTTTCTTCCAAACCCAACTCATTAAAATCTTTCAACCATTCATGGACATTCATCTCTCTTGCAAAATAGGGAAGAGGAACGCCATGTCTTTGTTTCAAGTCTCAACTTTGCTATCCTTCCATTTTTATTCTTTTTTGAAATATTCATCAAAACGAAAAACATTAATTCCCTGACAAATTTAGCAAATACACGTAAGACAAGAAAAAAGAAGCCATGTGGGCTCGTTAAAACACCTTATAATTAATAAGAATTGATGGCTACAATAATGCCTGTGCATAAACTAAATCTATCCACTCTGGAAAGTGAAGACTTGAGGCTCTTTAGCATTGAGGTTCCTTTTCTTATATATATATATATTGAAAAAAGAAAAAAAAAGTGCTTTTAAGTCTCAAAATCCAGAACCACTAGCTACAAGAAAAGAAGGACTTCGAGGTGGAAGAAAAGTAGAAGCAATACAAGAGATCAAGGAAACGGGTAAGAAATCATTTTGTAGCTTTGCAATTTACTTTGAGAAGTTAAATGATCATTTGCCTTGGCATGGTGTCTGTAATAGTGCAATGGCAGGAAAGGGTACGAATTATTTGGTCCATGCTATTTTCCCAGCTCAAAAAACTTGAATGCATGGTCCCGTTAAAGAACCTCTTATCACCTTGTCTATAGCCACTGACTGCTTTTTTTTTTCCTGTTAATTTCCTGTATTTCACTCTCGTATATAAAATAAGTAAATATGACATCATATGACTTCATTCATGCGAGGAGGTTCGGGTCTATCCCAAAATGAAAAACCTTCTGAATTTTTATTCTTTTTTGAAATATTCATCATATGATATACATTAGATGCTTCGTATTAATTTAATTCAGTAAAAGCAAAAAAAGGCAAATGCAATTTAGTGGTTAAATTAAAAACTTATATTTTCAATTTATTTGGATAAAAATAGGTGTGCAAAATAACATCTATATATATATATAGTGTAACCTCTAAATTCTTTTTATTGAGAAAAAAACAAAAAGACGATAGAAGAAGCAGGTGCGAGTGCTATTAATTATTCACAATCGTAAAAAAAAGGAGGGATTTAATTATGGCTGAATATTGGAAATATTTAAATTTGCTCGTTCTAGCTAGTTATGAAGGACTTAAATCTTTTTTTTTTCCCATGTTATGAAACAAATCCATTTACCGACCAAGTCCTACCCTCCAAAAAATTATTTCTTCTTCTATTGGTTGTAACTTGTAAGGAAGAAGTTCTACCGTGAGATTTACCTGAAGATCATAAACAAACTTAATTTGAGCAACAATCTCTTTGTCCTGCTTTTTTATTTTTTAAAAAAAGAATTATTTGTTGAATAGCCTTTTGTCAAACTAACATATACTTTCTTGTTCTAAAGTTTGCATCAAAAAACATTGTTGGAAAATATATATAAGAGAGCCCTCTCTTTTCTCCTACAACACACCCAACCCGATTACCTCTAGTGCATTGCAAACAGCTACCTGTGGTTGCTTTACCCTTACCTTGTTTTAGTTGCCATAGGCCAGTTTCCTTTCAAGAGAGGTTTTGGTATGGAAAACTTCAACTTTGTAAGAGATGGAATGAGCGGATTGCCTCCTGGTTTTCGCTTCCAACCAACTGAAGAAGAGCTTGTCTTTCAGTACCTTAAACGCAAAATCCTTTCATGGCCATTGCCTGCTTCAGTCATTCCTGAGGTCAATGTCTGCAAGTATGATCCCTGGGAACTGCCAGGTTAGTCTATTGCTCTAATAGTGTTACATTAATATTCAATATTTTTCCTGTAAAAATCCTAACTGCACTGAAAGTTAAAAGAAGTAATCATGCATGTGTTGTAGGTGACATGGAGCAAGAAAGATACTTCTTCAGCAACAAGGAGGCCAAGTATCCAAATGGAAACAGGGTCAACAGAGCTAGTTCGTCAGGTTATTGGAAAGCAACTGGCTTAGACAGACAAATAGTTTCTTCAAGCTGGAAGAATAACCATGTTGTAGGGATGAAAAAGACTCTTGTTTTTTATAGAGGGAAGGCTCCACATGGATCCAGAACTGACTGGGTCATGCATGAATATCGCCTTGTTAATTTAGGAGTAGAAACTACAGATAGCAATTTTCCACAGACAGAAAACTCAGCCCAGGCAAGTTACTATTACATATTTTATGCAACAGTAAATAGTTTTCACTGCTCATGCCAGCAAAATATTTTCATATTTTATAAAGTTTCCGAGTAAAGAATGTCGATCACTTTCCTCTTTCAATTCACCAAATAACATTAAGCTTGATGTCCACAGCAGAATTCATCTTTTCAAATGGACAAATGGGTTGTATGCCGAATATTCCTGAAAAACAAAGGCGCAGCAACAACTGAGATAACTGAAACTCGTACAAATGACAACGTTGGGGGAACTCAGCCAAGACTCTTTGATTTTATGGGGAGAGACGAGATTGTTTTTGATTCTGCCTCGTCTGCATGTTCGAGCTCTAGTAGTCTTGCTGGCATCTCTTCAAATGAACAAGATCATGAGCAAAGCAGTACGTAGCCGCAATTTCTTTTGAACCTGTCATGTAATTAAAGAACCAAAGCAGTATTACTGACATATGTCCTGTCTTCTGTTTGTCCTTTAAGGTAAATGGATATATATATATATATATATATATATATCGAAGAAAATTATGCAACAATTTCTTGGAAGGTACATTAGTAGAATGGATATTGTTTGTTTTAATTTGCAGACTCAAAATGCGGAGAAAATAATGTGCGCATTTTTCTCTGAAAAAATAAAATAAAAATAGACAACGATTTTTCTGTGCCAACATGTATGACGTACGGAAGACAACCATCCATATCTTAGCTTACAGGGAAAAGAAAAAACTCGGATTTTATATATTTTAAAATTAAAGAAAGAATTTCTCTGACTTGATTCTTGAATGTCAAAACAATCTAATGCCAATAATATACAAAATTATTTAAATAGTATACTAAATAGACCTTAGCGAGAAGGGAAAGGAATAACAAAGTAACAAGAAAAATTAAAAACAAATAATAATTATTTTAAAAATTATACATGTTTTTATTATAAAGTTTATTAGACTCGTTCAGATTTTATTTTTTAAATTTAGACTTATCAATCTGATCTATAGACATATTTGATAGAGATTCCACCTCAATATCTCTCATTTAGAGGATCTCAAGTTCAAAGCCTCTCTTATAAAAATTAAAAAAATATCAGATACTGCTTAATTCCAAGATTTTATTAACTCTTTAAATGTTGATATAATTAATTAAAAAGACAAAAAAAATTTCCAAAGAGGACAAAATGTTCAGCAAATATTTGGTTTTTGATGCATCCAGATTTGACATTTAATTTGAGTTAAAACCAGCTTACTCTTCAGTCGGGCCAGTTTTACCCTAGCTGATATGAATGTATTAAAATGCAACAGCATTTAAACCAGATGGAACAAGTGTAACATTTTAGAAAACGAAGGACCGGAATGCAATACTTGAGGAAAACTTCTTGCACAAATTCGAATCTTATATATAATAGCAAGAACATCAGCACATGGTGTTCACCTTCAATATATAATTCCCCTTTTAAATTCTGGAAAGTTAAATTCCTATATATCTGCAGAGGTAATAGATACTCATGAGTCGGACAAGCACAACTCGGGCTAAAACTTTTAATTAATTCCTTTATTTATATTTCTGAGTTAAGCAAGAGTCAAGTATTATTGAATCAGGTTCCTAAGAGTAAATAAATTATAGCAATATGCATGCATGGGTGTACTGTAGACGCCCTCCTCCACACGTCATGAGTCTTCTCAAGGTTAAGCCCTAGTTCTTCACTTCTAGTGATCTTAGATTCCTCTGCTGGATAGGTTTTTCTTGTACTTTGTCTGCTACTTTGTCCGAAGTTAATCCATCTACGCTGTTCTTCCACGTGGCAAGTGAAGTACTTGAAGCCTGACGGTGCATATATAACATATGACGCAGGCAAAAGCTACATGCACAGAACAACACCCAAGATTTGACGGGCAAGAAAAAAAATACAAATTTCAACTTTAAATTTTTAAATTCATGGCTTTATTCTTGGAAAAATAAATATAATAGTGGTTGTCTTCTCGTAGATTCGCAGGACTCTTAAATACATGAAAAAAAACTCTTTATCTAATATGAAACAACTAAGAATCAGCATAAAGAAAATTAAAAAAAAAATCTGAAATAAAACAATAAAGCTGAAAAAACTTTGGAAAATAATAAAATCTACCCAAGCAGCAACTTCTAGATCTAATCACGAGAAATTCAATAATCCGATAAGCAATTGGATTATTTAATTTGTATAGAAAAACTGCTTATAAAATTATATATAAAAATTTAAATCTGATTTAATTATTTTGGTACAATTATATATTCTCTTGGGCCTATATCTTTTCTTCTAGCCTATAAATATAGTATATATTGAGTATAAATTCCCCTTTTAGTTATATCATATAGTCAACCAAATAGTCAAATCCATACATACATGTAACTTCGTTGCCATCTTTTTTTTTCCAAAGCCATTGAAAATTTGTAGAACAAGATTGGGTCAAATTGATTTTCATATGATGACACCATCCTCAAAAACTCACATCACATCAGGGTGCACAGCATGGACTTTAGATGGCTCATAGTGAGTGAGATGCCGTACATATATATCAGTATCATCGACAGAGCTAGCTGGTCTACGTGAAAAAATTCAGGAGTTAATCTTTGAAAGAATACTGCTTCGATAATATTTGTTACGTAACAAGATTCAGATCATATCTGAAGACAACTATTTTCGTGTTCCAAAATTAGGGTGGTGTTAAATTCAGGGTCCCAATATTCTTAACCTGCGGTGAACATTGGGGCTGTTGAGGCATTTTCCAGTTATTCAGGAGCATGACTAGTTTTAGTAATTGTAGGAATCCTGTCAGAGCGCCCCAAGGGCCTAAAACAAGGAGGTAAAAGCAGAAGCATATATATCCTTCCACATGCCGTCTACAGCAGAGTTTTTTTGTTTTTTGTTTTTCATAGCTGTAGGGAGGCTCAAACTTGACTCTTTCAATTGATATAAAAAGTAAAGGCTCACCAATAGAACATGTTTTCCTATAAATGGATGTAACGATACCTGAAATCCTCTAATTTCCCATAAATGGCCATGGACAACTGTGAAAACAGTCTGTACGGACCCATCCGAATGTAATAAATCCTAAAATCTCACGTCAAAATTATCTTACATATCTCTTCGCCCACTCCATGCACAATTCATTCGATTCTCTATCTCCCAAGTGTGACAGAAACAAAAACGTACACTTGGTTTTCCAATGGGGTGTGGTGGATCAAGGCCTGACAATAGAGCTGATGTGTTGCCAGCCAAACTTCGGCCCCTTCTCTGGAAGAGGTATGAGGAGATGAAAAGACAGAAAAATGCACGTATTGTGAAAGATTCACCCAACCATTCTAAGAAAGAACTGCTTAAAGATGGCGTTTCCGATGGTGATAGCTCTCCAAGAGATAATGATCGCAGGAGTATATCCTCACAAGAGGATGATGTGAAGGTGGCACCGGCCCCAGAATGTGACGAAACAACGACTGAAAATGTCAAGATTGCCAAGGCTGTGGAATTAAAACCAGAATTCAACAAACAATGTGAACAAGCAACATTGCCTGCAGGCTCTATAAATATAATATCAAATGAAACAAGCACACAAATGAAGGAGGTAGAAACACCAGTGGCAGGGTCTCAAGGCTTGGCATCAGCAGCACCATATAATAATGAAACGAGCGACAAACAAGATAGCAAACATGGAGAAGATGGAGAGCACAAGACCTTGGAGGCAATGGACACAGCCATGAAAAATGTGAATGGAATAGAAATGTGTGGAGATAAGAATGAACAGGATTCGGAACTAGAAGATGAACTCAGAAGCATGGATGAAAGTTGCATATGTCCAGGATCGCCGAGTTTCAGAGTATATTTTATTGAATCATCGAATACAGATGACGAAGGTAATTTATCTGTAATAGCATTCAGCTCTTACATATTTTGACAAACTACACACGATTGAAAACAATCAAACCAATTAAAGTCACTACAGGCTTACTCACCATGAATGGTGGCTGTAATCTTGCAGATAAGGATGATGACACAGACAAAAAATTATCAAGTGATCAGGACAGCAGCGAGGTCATTGAATCAGTGAATTCTAATGAGGTATGGTTCTTATAAGCTCTAAAGCGAATCCTTGAGCCTCTCTCTATCTTTTTCAAAATGACCATTATGAAAAGCTATTGAGCAGAAATCTGGTTTCGTACTCATCTTTACACAATAATTAAGTGAACAACTCACACAGAACTACAAATATAAATGTACTGGAGAACTTCCTCTGATAAGCAAACCAGAAACTGAATTCATAAAAATGAGCATGCCCATCAAGATTTATTACTTACATTTTATTACATTGTAAAAAAACTTATATTTTCTTTGTTTTTCTCCTTCAGCTCTCAGGGACCATCGAAAAGAAGAAAGGAAAGAGAGGGCGAAGATTCAGGGTCATTCCTAAGGGAAAGAATCTGCTTAAAGTTAAATCATGCTACTATCCAACTTGCTCTGGTGGCCATGATAAAGCTCGTCTTCTTAGCCAATAAGAAGTCGATCGATTATGCTAGGAAGATTGAAGGAAGCCCTGAGATTTTTTTGGGTGTTCCTTTTCGCCTTCTGTAGTCACAATCCTGTTCTTCGCAATGATAGGAAATTGCTTCGATCATCAAGTGTTTTCATATCAACTAGTCAGCCATGACTGTATAGGTGTAAAGTATTGTGTGTTTTTTTTTTTTGAGAAATTTGTCAAAGAAACCATTTTCCTTGCTCCATCTACCAATGATGCAAACAAATTTCAATAAATTTGATAATTATGTCAATCATGTTCAATTGAAAGTGACATTGTATGGAAACAGAATCAAGACCATTGAAGCATCGTATGATGTCGAAGTTCCAAAGAACTGCAGTGCATTTGGATGAGTTTTGTGGAATCTTTTATCCTCAATGAATATATGCAGATTCTACGGCTTCACCAAACACCCGAGTGTTCCCTTGATGAATCCCAGCAGGTGAGCCAATTTGATCAGCTCAGAAGGTGCACCTATCTGATCCTAATGCCACTCCAAGTATTTGCTTCGGCAAAATATGACTGAAATTCAACAAGACCAAGTTCTATGACTCTCCATGCCTGCCATTTTCGTAAGAGGAATCTACAGCTTGCTCTATCCTAATATATATTGTTTTGCTCACTTTTGCATTTCAATTCTTCTCCTGAAAGATTGACACAAACTATAGCTTTACAGTAACTGGTTTCATTTCGGAGGACGGTGAACTTTCTGAAAAATCTTTTCGGGGGTATTTCATAAAAAGTTGACTATGGTAATTATAATATAAAATATTCAATTGCAACTGATCACCACGTCTGGAGGGCAGATATTCTGTCCTCGGATGATTAAACTTTCCCAAGTTCACTAGATTTTTTTTTTATCGAAATCCTCCTGGCCGTGTTACTATCAGGTTCCCAACTGAATTCCCTAGAGTCAATAATCACGGTACAAAGTTTGGAAAGCAATTTTATATCTTCTAATCCAAGAGCCTGAAAAGAAAATTTATATATTCGTCTGTTCCTTTTGAATCTTGATATCCAGGATGCTCATGACAAATCCTCAGTATTCTCATCAAATACTCGAGTTATGATGGCTATATCCGAGTTGTCAATATATAGGCAGTTTGGCACACACCATTTGCTCACATCAAGCATACAGAAGTTTATATATATACCACAAGCAATGAACTTCGGATACCTTCTGTAATAAAAAAAAAGTCTACAATATGGCACACAAAACCACATGAGCAGTGCTAAATCGATTATCAATAGCAAAGCTCCATGATAGGAGTTGTTGAATTAGGATGTTCATTGCGTGATTTTTGTTATTTAGTGTGTTCATTCCATGCACGAATTCCGATGCCGGCTGATATGCACGATCATGTATAAGGGTATCAAACTCCACTTTTGTACTGCAATGCAGTTAAGGTTGGGCCTGCATACTTCTCAATCTTGTAAAATTTCTTAGTACAAACAAGAATCCACAGAGAATCATAACTCCCAAATAGAAAAATTAAATCTAAATGGCACAAGAACATGCATGAGTTCAGCGATCACAGAGGCAAGGCACACATGCAATCGGAAAAATATTTCATTACACAACATTTTATACTTCAAATTGACCACGCATGCAGCTGCAGAGTGAACAAAGCTGAAAAACACACAAACCAAAGTTTACTTGATAGTAGACTAACTGAATCAGCATAACCCTGATCTCCCGTACATATCTGGTCCAGTAGTTCAGACCATCATAGATATTAACAAAATAAAACGCTATTAGACAGATAAATGGTGCTGGATGAAGGAAAGGGGATAAAAAAACAGAAGGCTGCAAACTTGCAGCTATTATGGGTTCACACATACCTAAACAGAAGGGAAAGCAGCAGCAAGGAACTCCTCATCCTCCAGAAAAGTTTGAAGATTATTGGATTTCATCAAGAACTGAACAGCTTGTTCATCAAAATTCAGCACGAAAGCCAACCTGATCAGCTCGGAGAGTGCTTTTATTTGATCTTCTTTATCCCATAGCACCCCCCGAGCTATTACTTCAGAAAAAATGGTTGCAAATTCAATAAGATTTTTCTGGCCACCAGCTTCATCCATCTTCTGTGTGAGAAACTTTGAACTCTCCTTATCCCAGCGAATCATACTGCGTGCGTTCTCCACCTTCAGAATTTTCCCATCAGAAAGCGGTAAACTATAGCTTACAGCAATTGCCTCCATAGTTTCCAGGACCTTCAGGTTCAAGAGGCACTGGACAGCTCCATGCCTTTTTGTTGCTTCAATATCAAGAGAAGGATCTGCTAGAAAGCCAAGAATCAGTCTCACCAGCTCTTTTCCAATCATGGCGTTCCTCGGATTCATCTGACTAAATTCCACACCATCTGCCAATGATAATTCCTCCTTTTGCACTGACTCAGATATTGTGCGAACCCCAATTTTCCTGTATACATCAAGCAACCTAGTTCGAGGTAAAGAAGGCAAGTTTGGCTGGGGACACCAGGCAAATATTGGGCGTGATGAAAACCTTTCGAAAAGGTCCTTCAGTAGAAGGTCATCAGCAATAAAAACGTCAGCCTTCCTGAACAACACTATTTCACCAGAGCCCAAAATAACAGGTAGCTTTACCAAGTCATCGGCGAGAGTTCTCTCTGTCTTTGAGCTCATATGCGTCAGAACACACTTCCAAAATGCACAGCACTCAGCATGTGTCAATGGGCGTCCTAAACTTTCCCAAACCTTCCAAAGCTTACAGTAATCATCAAATGAAGGATTGGATCTAACCTTGAATGAACTGGAAAAGAAAAGAAGTAATTCTGGCTCATAATGTTTCTCCAATACATTCAGCTGAAGACCAAAGAGACCATCTTTGTCATGCAGAACACATTCTTCTGGGTTAACCCACATTCCATTCTCAAGTCCATCTGGAATCCAAATCTTTCTGGTTGCATCACCATCTGGCTTCCACTCATGTTGTCTCAGGAAATCATATACTCGAACTATAGTGCAAAACTCAGAATGGGAATCAAGATGACTGGCAAGCAATGAACACGCCTTTTCTACCTCTAAATGAACTCCTATTGCACTGAGCTCTTTTCCATACAACTTGATGTTAGAACCATAAAAGTCTTCATCAATGAATGGTCCATCAGTAGGCTTCACGTATGAACTCCACTGGGAATTGAACAAACAGCAGTTGCCCGGAGACCTGAAACCAGCATGGGTCTTTAACCATCCCTGAGAAATATTTTTCAGAAATATTTCAGGAAAGGAGTAGTCCTTTTCTTGCAATAAAGCACGGATGCATTCCAGCAATGAAAGCACATTCACACGAGCTATGTGGCATGGATTTTGGGGAAAACGAAGACCAGCAGCGACAAACTTCACACCAGCTTTAAATTCAACAATGACCCCCATACTCTTCAGCTCTTTCTGATATTCATGAATGTCATTCCCATAATATTTGTCACTGTCATCAATAAAGGGAAGGCGAGTAATTGGATAAATTGACTTCCACTCAGGACTAAACAGGATACAGTTGCTTGGAGATTTATAATCACCGAGTCGGGTCCGCAGCCAATTTTCCTCACGGATGCACTTCTTAAGGTCTGAAGGAAATTTGTGTGGAGTTCCCTTCAGCTTTCTGTAGCATGATATGAATGAAAATACACTTTCCTTTGTCATGGAAGATGCCTGCTTCCTGAAAGTATCAACAAACACTTCGACAGCATCCTCGAAGTCTACTCTTACTCCCAGGTCCTTCAACTCCTTTTTGTAAGAGATGATGTTGCTTCCATAGAAATTACTATCAACCAATGGAAAACCACCAAAAACATTTAGAAGGCAACCCCATTCAGGATGAAACAAGAAACAGTCATCAGGATATCTGTAGCCCAAGGTTGTGTTTAAGCATTTTGTGCTTTTCAGTGCGATAACTAGCTTGCCAGCAGAACTAGAATGACGCATGCAATCTAAAACCAGAAGAAACGCCTCCATTGTCAGATAAGATAACCATAAAGGCGATTTTAAGTAATCAGCAACCAATTGATAACTTCCGCTGAAGCCAATTGCGACGCCCAGTAACTGGAGTTCTGATTTGAAAACAAGGATGTCTTTGCCATAGTAATCTTGATCAATAAAAGGGATGTCACTAATTTGCCTCGCAATTGTCCACTCCTGATCATATAGAACAGAACCAACTGGAGACCTGTATCCCCCACCTGTCTTTAGCCACCTTCCTTCTTTAATTCTGAGAATGAATTTATCTGGAGGAAGAAGATTTAGCGTCAAAAATCTGATGAATTTCAGTATGGAAATCACATTGCTTTTAGTCAAGGTAGATGAAGCTGCCAAAGACATGAGACGATTCCCGATAAATTCACATGCCTCTCCATACTCGAACATGACTCCGACTGTCATTAGCTCCTCTCTGTACTCGTTAATTTTATAACCATAAAAACCTTGATCTATCAACGGAATATCGACAAGCACGGATCCATTCTGCAAAATGTTTCCCCAGTCTGAGCTTCTGTTAACTGAACCAAGTAGGAATGACTGTGATGGTGGCTTGTAACCAGGAGAGCCATTCATAGTAATTTTCAGCCAGCTACCCTCCTTTATGCAATTCATGAACGTTGCTGGAATGGAAATTCCACTCCGTTTCAGCTCACGAATCCAGTCCAACAGCAGAAATGCATTTTGTTTGGTAAGTGGTGTTGACGCAGTAGGTATTCCAGCAATCGGGGGAGGTATGTGAGGAATATCAGAAGCTTTAACAAAAGCTTTAAGGAACTCCAAGAGTTTCTTTCCCTCTGTGCTTGTGCCAGCAAAATATCCAGGATGCAAGTAGTCTTCTCCTAACTCAACGTAGCTTTCTCCCCTCCAAGGATTATAACCAATCAATTGCACCCATTTGCTTTCAGGAGCCGGGACAAGAACCCCATTCCTTGCTTTAATCACATGACCATAGCTATCAACAAGTGGCATTTTATCACATAAAGGGGCAACTTCCCTGCCTGATAGATAGTTATTGGAGAATGAATGATATAAGAAATGAGCATAGGCAATGACAAGCTTCCGGTCACTACTGACTTGATTTCCGCAGAGAACTGCATAATCATTTACGCTTAAAGCAGTAACTTTAACAGGATCTCCAAGCCATTCTAACACCTCATTTTTGCTAGATGATGACCGGATAGCTTCTTGTGTACTTCTTGGCATAAAAAAATGATTTGCCATGCATCGGAATTCCCTGTTCCAATCAATCAACCATGAGATATGAGATGACAGAAGTGAAAGGCACAGAGTTTTACCATACCACTGAGCAGATTCATTAACGGTGCACAAAGACACGCTCCCATCAACACCCACATATTTAATGAGTGGAATGCTCCCCATGTCTGTGTGGTAAAACAAGGAATGCCAATTAACAGCAAGGAAGTGAAGAAGCTCCAGGTATGTTTCCTCTGAGACTCCCATTACAATATGAGAACCTTGGATGCACTTTACATACCACTCACTGCTTACCGGTTCCACCCTCAAGAAATCCAGTATGTGATCATACTCTGGTTTATCAAAAGAAAAATTCAGAACATAGCAACCATGGGATGAAAGATTGTGCAAGCTCACTCCTCGCTCCCTTGCCATCTTCAGTATGTTCCAGAAAGCAGGCATTAATCGGCAAACTTGGCGCGGTTTATGAAAGAACTTTTGCGCTGTGTATGACTCACTTGGAACAATATCCTCTTCAGCCAGCTTTGATTTAATCGATTCCCTCACTATATTCAACTTTTCGAAGGGGGAGCTGTGGACTGGCAAGAACTTGAACATTGGAGGCAAACTAGATACTGGAGCATCATCTACTGTTTTGATTAATGAGACTAATGCATTGACAAAAGCAAAGGGAACACAATCAAGGATTCCTTGGTTCCATATGTTGTCCCATTGTATTGTTTCCCTTGATGATGCTAGAATAAAATCTGCTTGGATTATGAAGGGAAAGTTGCTCACCATCTCGGTTGGAAGAAATGCATAGATTCCAGGAGAGTACTTCATTCCTCTAAGAAGGCGCTCTCCATTAGGAAAAGCCAAAGTGATCACCCAATCCTCCACTTCCATTCTCCTGTCGACTCTGTTTTCCTGCCTGACAGGAAATTTCTGCTTCCACAAGTAGTAGCTGCATCCTTTTGCAAATTCATCATCATTCTCCTCTGCAGACAGATGGAGTGTGTAGGACTCGGCATCAATGTTTTTCCTTGTCACAAAATTAGTCTCTTTGGTAATAGCTATTGCACTAACAGTGTTGAGACTTGGATCCTCATTATCTTCCCTGACAGAAAGGCGCTTTATCTTTGAAAGGAACAGCAGGACTTCGGGATGAACACTTGACAGCTGCTGCTTCACAGCTGTCACCTTATCAGGCTTCAGAGGTAAAATCAACGTGGTAGTCGGAAGCATAGAAGTGGAACCATAAATTTGTTTGATGTCAGACAGAGATGGACTCTCATGAACCCATTCAGGAACTATGTATCCAAGATTGCAGTGTGGGCAGGGATTTTCATTGAATCGTATCTGGTACCCATTGCTGAATATGTAAGGCTGCGCAGTTATAAGAAACACACTCTTGAATCCAATCCCTGCAGATCAATCCATAACAAGGTTTATTAGATTGAATTTGAAGATAAACAAGAGCTGTTATAGGGTTAAACAAGTCTCGTTTTATGGTTTAATGTATGGTACAGTTGCTAAGCCTGTGAAACTCTTATCATAATTTATCATATTTTGTATCTTTATGCAAGCCAGCCCATGGTCATTCCGTGAGCCTCCATTTGTCCACTCTGATTTATGCAGTGTTCCACAATTGAAAAAAATTGTCTGTTCATATCTTTTCATTCTTTTTTCTGGCCTTAATTTTTTTTTAAAGTAAACTGATTGTTTCAGAGCTAGGTTCTTGAACGCATCAGGTCACTCCCCAACACATATGTGCGTTTGAGTAGTGTTTAGTTCAATGCATCCGCATTTTAATGTTTACGCGGGCATGTTTTCCAGGTTCAATTAATTGAGTTTCCAGACAAAACTACAAGGGTTTGATGTTTCTCAGAACTAAGAAAAAAATACCAGTTTCTAATCTGTCTGGTTGCAAGTTTTGTTATTGAAGCAAATATAGACTCAAAAACGAAAATCCAACCAAATAGTTTAGTGAAAACCAAGACAAGCATGTACGATAACACCTTCACAATCAGGGTTCTTGATCCAGCTAGCAGAAGCTACAAGACTCTAGCCAGTAACACAACTGAGAAAAACTAACATCATGTGATGCATCTAGGAGCCAATTTTTACCTTTTTCCCCAATATAACCGCGCTTTCGATTCCCTTTCTTAGTGGAATTTCCAACGCTGCAAATTGAATCAATATTTTTGGCAGAAAAGCCCTTCTCATTATTGAACATGAGCAAAGTAGCAGGTGCACCGGTGTTTGTTATATCACGAGATGTTATAACAAACTCAAGTGAAGGATCCACCCCCTCCAAGTATTCATTGTCTTCAGCATTCTGTGCAAGAAAAGTTCACCTTGGAATCAATGGATACTAAACTCTGTGTGTGTGCCTGTGTAGTGTATAAGATGCAGTTAAAAGATCCAAAATCTAACATGAAAGTGAGTATATGGTTCAATGCAAAAACTTCCATCAAGTACAACAAACCATGATGACAGCAATTCATTCCTTCTTCATCCCATTTTCTTTATTTTAACTGTTAAAGACCTTGAATGATCAAAGAAATTAGGAAGCCTGATGACTTCATTACAAGAACCCATTTTTTTTCACTGAAAGTAACAGCCAAAATAGTAAGAAAAAGGCAGCCATTGACTCAGCTTGACTTTAACATCTCAATTCAACAAAACAGAAAAACAATATAAATTACAACTCCCCGTTTTAATCACCAGCAAAGCAATCAGCCGATACAAAATAAGAAGAAGAAGAAGAAGAAGAAAAGGTCAACGAAAAGGAAAACATACAGCATGAAGCATAGTAAACATATCTGTGTCATAAAACGAAAACATAAACATGATAAGACGAAGAAAAACAAAAACAAAAAGGAAGTGAAAGGAGAAAGAAACCTGAATGAGCTCCATGAGAAAGTGAACATCTTTGGCGTAAAGCTCAGCGGAGAGATACTTGACAGCCTGATCAAGCATGGGAGCCAAGGGGTTCTTTTCTCTTCCTATTGAGAATGTTGTTTCTCTTATGTGCTCTATGTGTTCTTTCGGAGTTTCCATGTCTGCTCTTGAGAACAGAAAGAAAAAACGAGAAGCTGAGTAGTTACAGAGGGAAGAAAGTGGGGGTTTTGAAGGAAACAAAAGCAAAGAGAGGTTTGCTAGTAGTGGTTGAAGTGACTTAGTGAAGTGAGGAGAGGAAGACTAAAAAGAATCCTTCATGGTTTTGAAGGATGACTAAAAGGACTTGTAGTAGTGACTGGTGAAGTGAAGTTGAGTAGTTACAGAGGGAAGAAAGTAGAGGTTTTGAAGGAAACAAAAGGAAAGAGGAGTTTGCTAGTAGTGGTAGTAGTGACCAGTGAAGTGAAGAGAGGAAGACTAAGAGTTTAAAGGGTGTTTGGTAATATCTCAACTGTTGTTTTTTATTCTAAATTATATTAAAATAATATTTTTTTTAATTTTAAAAAATTATTTTTAATATTAATATATTAAAATAATATAAAAACATTAAAAATATATTAATTTAAAATAAAAAATTTAAATTTTAAATTTTTTTAAAAACATTCTAGAACCAAACACTGCCTTCAAACAGACTCCTTCACAGGGAAGTACACAAAAAGGAAAAGGGATTGCCTTGGAGGGGAAAAAAAAAAAACCCCGAAAACAAAGGGATACGAATAGACAGGCAGAGACTCCTTTCTTGTTTTGTTTTGAGCAAAGTTATAAAAACCAACTCGGTTTTTGACTCATCCAAGCGTTGAGTTATGATTTGGATGGGTTGATCAAATTAATTAAATTTATTTTAAAATAAAATGTTTTAAAACAGCGTTGTTCTCTTGAAAAAAAATCAAGATTTTAATATTAAAATGAACATTTTAAATCAAGTTTTACTAATTAACTCAATAAATTTACGAGTCAAGTTATAGATTTTATTAGGTTTATTAATTTTATTTTTAAATTATTTTTTATTAAATTATTCTGCGTTTTATCACAAATAAAAAATTAAAATGTTAAAAAACATGTAACACATTGCTGATTTATTTTTTATCTGCAAGTAATTTTTTTTATTATGAACTTAAAATTTTAATATATATGAAGTTATTTTTCTTAAATATCGAGACAAACACATCAGAATTCATCAATTTAGGCCCGTCCAAGCTGACACATGTCAAACAGGCAACTATGTCATGGACGTGAATAGACTTTATAACATAATCCTTCTAAAAAACCATTTTATTTAATAATAAAATAAAACCAAATCTCAGGATTGATCGAGGACCAACCCAATGATATGATGGGACGCTTTGTAAATTGCATTACTTTTTGAACAAAAACTCATCAGGGTCGGTCTTCAAAGCAAATTTCTATATATATATATAGAACATCAAAACAAAGTCTCAATATTTTATAAATGATTAAAAATAATTTGATAAAATTATATAAAAAAATGTTTTAGTATTTTAAAAAATTCAAAATTAATTTTTTTGGATAACAGTAAAATCAAAAATTTAAAAGAAAATAGTTTGTATTTAGTATTGTGATGTTTAATGCTTTTTAAAAATGTTTTTTGTCTTGAAAATTGATTAAAATAATTATTTTTTTAGATTTTTTTATATTTTATATTAGCATATTAAAATTATCAAAAAATACTAAAAAAATATCAATTTAATATTGTTTTTCAAGGTAAATATATTTTGCAAAAATACTAAAAAAATAAAAGTCACCACAATCCCAAATAAAATCGTTGTTTTTATGAACGTGCTTAATGAATGTATCTTGAACGGTGTTATTTCTGCTCCATAATATATTATTTTTATTTTATTATTTATTATAAAAATAAAATGACATATTAAATATGTTTCTTCTATTTTATTAAAATCTCAAAAGTAGTTAATTCTAAAATGAATCTTCTTTATATTTTTTTTAAAAAAACAAAGAAAGATTTTGCATTATATCTAAATGTCTAGGACTTTATTTTCCAAGCATATAAATCATGTAAATTTAGATGGTAAAAATTGCAAATTTTGTAAATAATTACTCAGTGAATCATGATGCTAATTTTTTTTACTAGGAAAGATCATATATTATAAATAATAAACTATTACTAATGTTTTGGTATTGTTATATAATGTAATAACTTCGGTATAAAAGACATATATATTAGGAACTAAAAGGAATGGTTATTAGAAATATCAATATCTATTTGACAAGTTAGATCTTGGTTATATATTATAATAAAATGTGCACCTTGGTTTCTTTCATGGCATAATTATGAGAGTTATGGGTTGATGAGAGGTGAGGTGAGTCCGGATTTAATAACTATGGTATTAAATAAATTAAAAACATTAAAAAAACACTAAATTAATATATTTTTGCGCAAACACCCGAATCCAACAGAAGTTGTGATAGCAAAGTCCTCTCATTGATACAAGAATTAAGAGGAATTAACAGACAAAAGTCGATCCATGATTGAACTAGAAAAAAAGAGGAACTGTGGTGGAAGGTGGAAAACTTGCACAAGAAGTAGTAGTGCTGTAATAGTCTAAAGGTTGAAAGCTAAGCTACCCAGAGAAAAAGGGCTATAAAGACACAGAAAAGTGGAATCAATTATTCGTCTCTGTGCACGAAAAGAGAGACCGATCATTAAAAATTTAATGCTAGCTTTAAGAGTGGCTTGTTTCTCTTGGACTAAATGATTCGACTGCACAAGTCTTCCTCGAGTCTTATCACTCTCTCTTTTTTTTTTTAATTTGCATGCTAAAAAATTAGAAAAATAACAAACTTTAAAATTTAATTAAAAAAATAACATAATTTAGCGAATTATATATAATATTTACAACTCGATAATTCAACAATTCATGATTCATGATTCATAATTCAACATGATTAGAATTCAAATAAGCTTTAATTTAATTTTAACTAAATTCATAATTAAACAAAATCAATTCTCAAGTATATCATTTAACTATATCTACTCGTGAATGTGATCTGAAAAACTTTTAGAAAAGCCTACACTCAAATTGCCCCGACTCATGGATGGATATGGATCTGAAGTGCTCGTGAACAAGTCTGCCTCGCCGACTAATTGTCCTCGTTCACGAAAAACAAAAGTGCATGAATGCCTTTAACTTCAAAAGCAATTCCCATCTTCTTCAGCTCCTTCTTCTTATATTCATGAATGCCTTTCCCGTAAAAATTGTCACTATCATCATTGAAAGGAAGGAGGGTAAATGGACAGATCGACTCCCATTCGGGACCATACAAAATGCAGCTTCCTGGAGATCTATAGTCACCGAGCCACCGAGCCGAGTCCGCAACCAATTCACTTTACGGATGCACATCGTCAGACGTGAAGGAAATTTATGAGAAGTTCTCTTTAGCTTTCTGTAGCATGAAAGAAAGGAAAAAACATTCTCTCATGTAATGGAAGACAATGTTGTTTGCCGCTTAAAAGATTGGACAAACACCTTGACAACCTCCTCAAAATCTACCGTCACTCCAACTGCTCCAACTCATTTTTTCCGAGTGGCGATGCGGCCGTCATAGAAATTATGATCTATCAATGGGACACTGTTGAAAACCTGTAGAAGGCAGCCCCATTCTGGATCAGAAAAGAAACAATCACCTGGATATTTGTAGCCCATACCTGTCTTCAAACATTTCCTACTTTCAAGCGCCGTGGCAATTTTGTTAGGGGATTTTGAATGATACATGCAATCTAATATAAAAAGAAGAACCTCCGCTGTCAGAGAAGAGAGAAATGAAGACAAAATGTTGTCAACAACCATCTGGTAATTTCCACCGAAGTCAATTATGAAACCAAGTAACTGAAGTTCTGGTTTGAAAGAAATAATTTCTTTACCATATTCATCTTCATCAATGAATGGTATTTTACTGATTTGCCTTGCAATTTTCCACTCTCATTGTACAGCACACATCCAACTGGAGACCTTCTCCCATGGGAAGTTTTTAGCCATCTTCCTTCTCTAATTCTACTAACAAAGTGATTCAGAGACAGAGAATTTTGCTTCAAAAATTTGATGAAATTGAGCATTGATATCACATTGGTTCTAGACAGAGTGGATGAAGCTCCAAGAGACATCAGATAATTTCCAATAAATGCGCACGCTTCCCTATATTCGCACATGACTCCAATTTTCTTTAGCTCCTCTTTGTACTCCTTGATTTTATCACCATAAAAACTCTGGTCAATTCACGGGATATCAACAAACACAGTTCCAGTCTGCAAAATGGTTCCCCAGTTTGAATTCCCACCATCTGAAGCAAGTAGGAATGACTCTGATGGTGGCCTGTAACCTGGAGAATCATTAATCTTAATTTTCAGCCAGCTACCTTCCTGTATGCAAGTTAAGAACTTTTTTGGAATGGAGATTCCTTTGCGTTGTAGCTCCCGAATCCATTCCAACAGCAGAAATGCATTCTGTTTTGTAAGTGGTCCTGATGTTGTTGGAATTCCAGCTTTGGGAGGAGATATGTGTGGAATATCAGCAGCTTTGACATGAGTTGAAAGGAACTCCATAAATTGTTTTCCTGATTTGCATGTGCCGGCAAAACATGCAGGATGCAAGTAGTCTTCCCCGAGCTCAATGTAGTTTTTTTTATTCCAAGTATTGTAACCAATCAACTCCACCCATTTGCTTCCATTAGCAGGGACAAGAACTCCACTCCTCACTGTGGTGACATGACCATAGCTATCTACTAGTGGCATTTTACCACACAAAGAATCAACCTGATTTTAAAAGTGTATTTTGTTTTAAAAGGTAGCAAATTGATGAAAGCCTTTACAGAAGGAAATGGTCCTTTTTGATCCATTATCATAGAACACAGACAAGAATAAAAATTAAGTCGTCATTTTCCCCTTTTTTTAAATAATAATAACAAAATTAAGAATGTTGCTATCGAAACAAAACATCCCTCAATTGTTCTAAAAAGTAAAAGAAAAGCAGCTAAATATACAGATAATGTTTTCCGCTCGGACTTATTTTCTCTTCACCTATACTTTGGAATTATAACCAATTATTAATTAATTTATTCCTCACAGGAAGAGATAAATTAACTGTAATTTTTCATATTCCCTTCTGTAAGACATTTGATTCCTTTAGCTAACAACTAAGGAAGATGATAACACAAAATATATATTCAGCCTGATAGAGCTATCTTGGACTGATTTTTTTTCATCACAACCAAGCTATCATGTAACTTGGTTGAGCCCCACCTCTCTTTCTCTTCTGTTTTTCTCTTTTTGTTTTTTTTTTTTATTGTTTATATCATTTTTTTTATTTTTCTCGAGTCACCACGTTTATATCACTTTTCATGATAGGCTGTTTCAGATATTTTTCAAGGTAAGTTATATATTCTCATATTTAAAACAGCAATCTACAACTTTATCGGCAGAAATCGTTTTAGAAACCGTTAGGGAACGTGGTGCAAACCTCGTTCTAAAAAATTCAAATTTT
>Ga0307518_10000192_pt1 | contig 46650 bp, 22 predicted proteins | sample 25_EM_MG_FD_203889 | JGI IMG/M metagenome (GOLD analysis project Ga0307518, IMG submission 203889) | Populus trichocarpa ectomycorrhiza microbial communities from riparian zone in the Pacific Northwest, United States - 25_EM | ecosystem: Host-associated > Plants > Roots > Unclassified | place... | reverse complement strand
AAAAGTTTGACAGGTTAACTCGGCTGACTTGAGTTATTTTTTCCTTTTTCTAATTGATTTTTTTCCGCTCAATTCCATCCTTTCAATATTGTGTTGATTATGAATTAGACTTTATCTTTTTTTTTTAATTTACTTTTTATGAATTTATCTTAATCTCATGATTTAAATCAGAAGTTTGATGGGTTAACTTGATTGATTTGAGTTTTTTTTTCCTCCTTTTCATAATTGAATTTTTTCTTCTTCTCAATTTCAGCCTTTAACATTAGATTGATTAGGAATTAGAATTTGTGATTTTTTTTTGTTTTCTTTTTATGAGTCTATCCCTTATCTCATGACTTGATTTACTTGCTTGGCGGGTTAACTAAGGTTGAATTGAGTTACTTTTTAGTGTTCTTTTTAATTGATTTTTGAATTTCAATTTCATCCCTTATAATTAGGTTTAATAGGGATCGAGCTTCATAGTTTTTTTCAATTTACTTTTTAAGAGGTTATTCAAGTCTTATGATCCAGACCACATATTTGACGAGTTAACTTATAATAAAATATAATTGTGAATCAAAAAGTCGATGCTAACATATAATAAAATATAATAAAAATTATATGCATTAATAAAAACATGTAAGATCTCAAGCTAATTTTTAACGTAGCCGAAGAATGGAACAATATTGTAATTGCTACAATGAAACACCATTTTCTTTGTCTTTGTTTAATATTTTTTCAAAAAAAGTGTAATGAAAAAACAATTTTAAAAGACATTACAAAAGAAAAAAGATAGGAAAAAAAAAATAGTATAAATAGGCCAAGTGTAGAGTGATAAATATTCAAAGTGTAAAAAATAAAAAAAAAATATTTAAAAAAAATATAAAGAAAAAAAAAGAAAAAAATGATGATAAATAGATCAAGTGTAAAATGATAAAAATACAACTATAAAGAGAAAAAAAAAACTTGTTTTCTAAAAAATTTAAAAATTATGATTTTATCACCAGGATGCTACAATAAGCAAAATTGGCAAAATTTACAATTATGTCATTTTTACATGAAAACTCCATTTCCTTTTATTACATGTATAATAAAAAATAATGAATAAAATTATAAAGAAAAAACATTTTTTTTATCAACATTACTTTTTCTTATGAATGTGACTTTTTTTTTTTTATGTTTTACAATAACATGTCTCTTTTATTAGACAACATGGCTTATCGAATAAAAAGTAATGACATATAAAAAAAATATCTGTAGCAATTCTAATGATTTGAATTAAAGAGGAGACAACATATCTTTTTAATCCAAAACTCCATTTCCTTATTAATTAAATGTTAATATTACCATAAAAGCTCTATTTTGTTTTGTAAAACTATGTCATAAGTGGATAACTCTTTAAATATAATTTTAATAAATTTATTTTAAAAAAATTATTCTGAAACTAAAAAAATTTTAAGGAAGAAATATTAAAAGTTAATTAACAAAATGATTATGGGTTTATGGGCCTAGAAAGACAAACCTATGTTCATGGTCTAAAAAAAAAAGTTTAGGCATGCATGGCCCGAAAGTCCAAGCCCATAAGCTTGACTATCATTCCTTTTTTTTTAATAAAACAAATAAATAGATGAGACCTCATCTTCTAGTTCAAAGTTCGGCCATCTCTAATGGTTGAAAAGTCAGGGTTGAGTTTTGAAACCTAAAAACCTAAATTTCAACTTGTGTTAACCTAAAAACATTTTTAAATTACCATAAAAACCTTTATAAAAGCTATTTTCAACCTTAAAACACCATTTAATGAACTTAAAAATTGTAAATCAAACCAAATTAAAATAAAATTTATAGGTCCCAATCTACTTTTCCTAAGATGTTTGAAGGGGAAAATCACCTTTATTGAATTGTTCTCTTGGAACGAATCATATAACATTAAAATCAAACTTTTTAGTAATTGAAATATAATCAACGGAACATTTTCTCTTTCCTTTTATTTTTTCAATGATTTTTTCTTTCTTTCCTGAAGATCAAGAAAATAAAACATGACAAAAATAAAGTTTAGAGTTTAAATATAAAAACCTAAAAAACAAAGAATCTAATTTGAAAAATAAAAATAAAACTTCAAGGCAAATTAAAGTATATTGTACCCTTTGAACAGTAAAAAAGAAACAGAAATGTGTTATTTTGTGTTAATCTTGATCCTTGTTGTTTTAATTTTTTAACTTTAATTTAGAATTTTATTTTGTAATATCAACTTTTAATTTATTATCAAAATATTTTATGACATCTTATATACATTAGAATATGGAAATCAAAACAAATTTTAAAACATAAACCCATACCAATATAAAGTGGAATAATAAAATTTAAAAAAAATATCTTTTTTCTTCTAATTGATTGATTCAACAAAGCAATGAAAGCCCCTCTAACATAGGAAGACGAAAGATCTTCTACGAAGCATCAACTTCAATGACCATTTATTGTATAATTCTTTCATTGACCAAAATGAAAAAAAAAAAAAAAAACCATCGTGGATTGCACGTAGCAATCCACAATGAACCTGAATCCTTGAGAACAATAATGTGATTTAATTTCTTTTATAATTTGCAATTGTAATTAAATATTCATAAAAAAAAAGTTAATCCAAACTATATGTTGACAGACTCAGTACTCCAAGAACATCTAGGACTCTATTACAAGAAATGAGTTTTTTAGGGTGCTTCACTGATCACCTGGCCTCCTTTTGCTTTATTTTCTGTTTTTTTTTTTCATTTCAATTGAATATTTTTATAGCTAATTATATTAAATTAGTTTTAAAATTATGGTACAGCTACAAAATTAAAAGAAATGGGATTGAAATACATGTCTAATCTTGAATTCTCGATAATTTTTATTTTGATCCAAAAATATATTTTATTTATTTTTCAATATTTGACTTAAAAAAAAAAGAGAAACTCACCAGACAAAACTCGTTATTTTTGGTATTAACAAATTTAATTTGATAATAAAGATTTGATGATGGTAGATTTAGGTCTAGAATTTTTTCTCTCTAGATTAATTTTATATTTTTAAACTTTTTTGAGGTTTTTTGTTTGTTAAATTGATTTTTTGGGGTTTAGAAGTATTTTTTAGATATTAGGGAATAGATTTTTAGACCAAAAATCCTCCACCTTTAATTTTATAGCCACTACTATGGAGACCTTAAAAATTTATTTTATATATATATATATATTTGCAAACTCTGCTAGTTCTTTAAAAAACCCCAAAATCTTCATCCTCCAATCACATCAGGATTGCAGGTCTCATCATTGGGCTAATGTAACAGTAAAACTACTAAATTCTTAAATCATAATGAAAGATGCACTAGAAAATGTTGGCATGATGGGACATAGAAGAGAAGTGCAACTTGGAAACTTGGGGTAAGATTGAAGAAGAAAGGAGCTAGTCGAAGAACACTTTTTATTAAAATACAAATTACGTTGAAAACAAATTAACCAATCATATTTATATTATTCATAAGCCAAAACCCTAATTCTGAAAAATAAAAATTCTAATAAATAATTATAGAGTTAATAGAGAATTCATTTACTGTAAAAGTTCTTAAACTAAATAAGAAAAATAAAAATAACTAGGAAATAATGCAGCAGTAAAGAATCATAATCACAGCATTGCACATAGAACGAATGTAGTGGATGGCAAAGCCTTAAACGAACAAGGTTGGATATCTTACACCATTTTCCTGCTATAAAATGCTCATTCATGTTTAAATAAACCTATACAATTACTATGATTTCTGTAATGTCAGATGGTCATGAACGTGCACGCTTTGAGAAAGATAAACCCGACAGAGTTCCCTGTTGTGAGTGTATCTAAATCTATACCTGTGTAAAGCAAGATGTAGAAAACTTGGTATCCATGACAGTTGATAGGTGATGTCTCTACCATTCGGACTTTCACGGCTTTTTCTGATAAGCCAGAAGCTGGGGGGGCAAAGCAAAATAAAATATTTGTTACGGTGCTCATATAACTATTGTCATCTGCATGTGAGCATGGATATAGTAGATGTTAACTAAGAAAACGAGCTCACCAGGTGCCCATGAATGCAATTGTTTGTTTTAAGTCCTCCCAAAGTTTCGTGTTGTTCTAAAACTTGCAATTTATCTTTGCATGGATCGATTATACCATGTCTAGAAACTGGAGAGCTCATGGAGAGTGAAAAGTCGAGCTTGGAATTCATATCTTGGACCAAATATATTTCCACTTCATTGGCTTGCAAAGAGGTTTGGAAAGCAACATACTGCAATCAACACAGAATGGATAGCCAATTCTAAATGCAGCAACAGGAGCTCTTAAAATAAAATGAGATGTCATTAATAGAAAACAGGTTTTGGGTTGGAAGAAGAATTACCTGGCACAGGCTCTTAATCGACAAAGTTGGCCTGCAGCAAAGGTATGGGCGCTGCAAACTGGGTACTCTTTGTTCATCAAAAGAAACAAGCATGAGGTTGATATCCAACTGAAATTAAAGAAAACAGGTCAATCGTTTCAGAGCAGTAAAGTGAGAGCTCAAGGGGAAATAATAATCTAGAAACAAAATAGTTTCACAAAGTCGACAGTCATAAAGGTTAGATGCAGAGTCTGTGACTTGGAATACGAAACTGTTTGATCTAGTTTAAAGCTGCAAATAAGTTCCTTAGTTCCTCATTTTATTTAGTCCACAACAAAACCAGCCCTGGATCAACTTTACCTCATTATCATTTTCATCCAAGTTACGTAGATAATCAGCTAACTTAGAGATGCGACTGTTTCGAGCATTTTTTACATTGCTGCCATTTGCACTGCCATACCGGGTGTGACTCCGCATGCCATTTTTGCCCCAGGCAAGCCTTTCTGAGGAGCTAATGAGCCCAGCAGATGCCCCCACAGATTCTTTATTCACTTCTGAATCATTTTCACCACCACTTCCATCTGCATTAAAAGCAGCTGAACACCTCCTGTATCTTTTTGGTTTGACTTCTGCACTGTGCTCATCAGTAGATGATGAATCTTTGCCTCCACCACCATTTGCATCTTCATTGTCATCAGATCCTTGAAGTTCAGCTATTCGATAATTTCTTCTTCCCCTTGAGTGGGCATCTCGAAATCGACTTGGTGTTCTCCTTGCAAATACTGCTGCTGTCGCTTTAGCTGTTGACCGTTTTCTACTCAGAGCTTCAGCCTGTCGATCAAAAGTCTGGGCAATGGTAGCCTGGATCTGTCCAAATAAAGCTCGATATTAAATACTCTTAAGAAATGAATTGGGAGAAGACATATGGCAAGTTTACTGTGATGATTCACCAGTGAGGCCTAAAAGACCAACCTCAAAATTGCAAAATTAGTGACTTGTATCATCAAAAATCTGTATTATAAGTCAAGTAAAAGGGCACTATACACCTGATAGAAACATGAAAGACTAAGACATTTGGATCCACATAGAAATAATAAAGCGTTGAATTACAATTCATGTTTTGACCATTCGAGCAGTAGTCATGCTATTGACTATCATATAGCATGTACACATATGAAGAATGATTTAGTCTCTTGCTTGTGTAGCATTCTTTGGTGTAGTAAATTAAATTAGTCTTTTGCTTGTGTAGTCATGCTATTGACTATCATATAGCATGTACACGCATGAAGAATGATTTAGTCTTTCGCTTGTGTAGCATTCTTTGGTGTAGTAAATTAAATTCACCAGAAATTTAAAGAATGAATGAATGAGAATCTGTATACAAAAAGACTTGAAACAAAAATTGAATATCTCACCTCCTTATTACGTGCCTTCTCATCTTCTTGGAAAGCCAATTCCTACCACAGATACTCAAGCAACTAATAATTGAATTCCAAATTTTAATGCAGAATCAGATTCTGATTAGGAAGGATCCTATTTACCTCTTCTTCATATTTGTCAATATCTGGATACAAAGCTGCAATTAGTGCATCATAATTTGGGTCGTCTCTCAAAGACCTACGACTGGCACAATGTGTGCGGCAAGCTGGGCACTCGTTGTTTCTGTAGTGAATTTTGGTATACAATTTAAATAAGGTGGATTTTTAATTTCAGAATGCCTCCTTTAAAGAGACATTAGGGGGGAAGAATCATTCAAGGAAACAAGATTTTGGTACCCGAGCCGCATAGATTTGTCAATGCATTCCCTGCAAAAACGATGCAGACATTCCATCACTGTTCTTGTTTTACGAATAATCCCTGCACACAAAAAAGGAGAAATCAATTTTCTAAAAAAAAAAAAAAAAAACATTTCTGCTTGCATATAAATAAGGGAAAGTAGCTATTTTGAATAGAATATATGAGATAATGAGCTTACAAGCAATTAGTGAAATCATTGTGCTATTTATATATCCTAGAGAAAAGTTTTTCTTAAAGAATTATTAAAGAGCAGATAACATCTTGCTATTTGTAATTTAGAATCTATCAAATGTTATCTCAAAGATACTAAAGAAAATCCCTAAAATCATACCTAGACAGATTGGGCATTGCACTTCCTTCCGTATCTCCGACAACTTCACTACAACATATCTACAAACAGGTGTAAGCACAAACAATGTCAGTCACTAGCATATTCACAGCCAATCATCGATGTCTAGTGCTCGGCAATAATTTTTTCTTTCTTCATGCATAAGAATTATTCTCAAACTTGTTACTTCAGATGCCTGGGATATTTATGAAAATCAAACTTGATTAGTAGCACATTATCTATGGAAAAAAGCATAGTACGCATGGCTGCTCTTAAATGAACTCAACTGAAGTATTAGTCCAAACTATTAGGGTGTAAAAATTATGCAAAATATGAGAAGAAAAATGCTTGAATGCATATTAAATCCTTCCAAGATTTTAATGACAGAAAATCTACCAAAGAATGCTGAAATCCTAAAGTTATGCTCTAATCTAGAATCCCTTTTTTTTTTTTTAATAAAAAAAACAGTTGCCTTCTGCTAAGCACATGTTTCCTTTCTATTCTAAGCATCCAGGAAAATGTTGCATCAGCAACCGGGTAAGTAAACATGTAAAAGACTATAATAAATTGAACAGCATCTAAAATCTCACTTAGCCAAAAGTCATTATAGGACCTGCAGTAGTAAAATTAGCTGGAAAAGTTTATTTTGCAGACACTATTTCAGACTTGTGAGTTCTGCCTCTAATATGCACCTGCGATTCAGTATAGACTTTAGTAATAGCTACTCGTTGTTGTACAAATCTCAGTTTCAAAAGGAAATGCATGGTATAATACAACTGACACCAATCTAAGTTAAAATGTCATAATAACAGATAAAAAATGCTTGTAGATCTCACTTATTAAATCGATAATTTTCCCCAAGTTGTTGACATATACACTACAAACATGAGATTGCATGCTGGTCTAGACTATGCAATCAATAAAAGAACGGCAACCATTTGAAAATTGCATTTCATCAGATCCCAAACCACAAAATCCCGAGGTTAAAAAAATAAAATTCAAACTATTCGGTATACAAAATGTAATCAAAGAAAGAAAAGAAATGTTATATACCAAGAAAATTCATCAAATTACAAAATAAATAACTTAGAGTTCAAAATTATGACAGCATTGCACAACTCATATGCTTGCAGCTTTGTCAGTATCATCATTCAACTCCTTGGAAAATGCATATATATTCAACAGCTCCACATGGTATGGCAAAAATAAAAATAAACAAGTAGAGCACTATGATTCCTCGACTCTCAAATTACAAGAACTGATCATCCATCAAATTGCTTAACAGCTAATCCGTAATTATGATGCTGCCAGTTAAACCATTTCTTGGATCAGTTACTTGTTTCACTTAACTTAATCCACATCAACAAAGTGCTACAGGCAAATTCACGCTTCATATTCAAGGGGAAGACGAACAAATATATGCAAATTCAACAACCCAGCAAACATGCAAACACCGGAATCTTACCCAGCATATACAAAATTCCCAGCCACGGAAACGAATCCCGAAACGAAACTGCCTGCAATTGTCTTATAACCAGCAACACATGTATGGTAACACAAGAAACCAACTTTCATGCAAAAAAACCAATTGGAGCCAAAATCACGACAACCCTTTAAACCCAACACCAAACTCCCCACGCCATCATAGAGAAATTCGCGGTTGAGAATTCAACTATAGGTAGCTACTGCAATTGTATTATAACCAGCAACACATATATGGTAACACAAGAAACCAACTTTCATGCAAAAAAACCAATTGGAGCCAAAATCACGACAACCCTTTAAACCCAACACCAAACTCCCCACGCCATCTTAGAGAAATTCGCGGTTGAGAATTCAACTATAGGTAGCTAGCCATTGCTAGAAAAGACAAGACAAAACTCGAGAAACCCACAAAGCTTGTTAACTTATACACTGATAAAATGTAAGAAAGAAGCAAAAAGTGAAGATCTCAAATAAAAAAGAAACAGCATAATCGATAAAACAGAGCGATCCAAAACAAGAAAAACTTACTCTTCTTTCACGTCTTCGTTAATATTTGAAGAAGGCTGGCTTCGATCGGATTCTGTCAGAGCAAAAGAAAAGGAAAACATACTTAGCCAAGAACCGTAATCGAATCCAAAACAAAATGCACAAAGCGAGAACTAGTGCTTGTTGTTATCGTAGAAATATTTGCACACGTACGCTCACCAACACCACCGTCATCATCAATATCGCTTCGAGGCTCTTGCTTTTGTTCATGGTTGTTGTTAGTGTGGTCTTGCTGCTGCCGAAGAAGAGCATCATCTTCCTTCTGGAGGGTCTCGTAGGAACGTTTCTGGGCTGGCATTTTTTTTGGCTTGAAAGCCAATGTATATAATAATAATAATATTAATAACGAAGCAAAAGAATTGAAGGGGATTTTGTTTTATCGGTGACGCTTTGCTTAATGGTAATGGGTGCTGCTGCTTCTTGATTCTATAGAGAGGAGACAAGAAAGAGATAGTGAAAAAGGAAGGAGGTGGTGATGGAGTACTGCTTGAGGTTTTGGCTTGACCTTTCTTCGTTTGAGAGAGCGAGAAGAACGGATGGGTAGAGAGGCTGTTTCTCGTGCCAATTGCATTACAGGACTTGTGTCTATTTTTTCCCATTTATTTATACAATTTAGATTCTTTCTATGTATATGAATATTGTGCATCCAAAATATATCGACTAATTCTAAATTATGAACGAGACTCGCAATGTCTAAATAAGTATATTTGGGGTGAAAAAGAAATTCATTCATAAATTGCATATAGTAATGATAATTTAATTCGAATTTAATGTGTATCAACTCAAATAAATAAATAAAATTTTAACTTATCACGGATTTAGATAAAACTTGAAGTTAAAATATCAAGTTTTGGGTTAAATTTCCATTACCTAAAATATATTAACATCCTTAAATAAAAAAAAAATTAAATTTACACTAAGTTATATATAAATAAAATATATAATGTAGCTCAATTAGTTAAGGTCTGGATTTGCTTTTTAAAAAATTACCAGTTTGAGTTTCGTAAATTTTAGAACAATGAATATTTATATAATTATTAACTTCAAAGTTTATAAGATTATTCGACGGAAGCTATTTCGGAACACCTATATTAATAATATATATACATACGGACAGACTTCCCTTCCTCTCACTCTTTCTCCAGTGGCTTGTGATCTGAAAAACAGGCGCTAAAGGCTCCTGTTATTCCTCTTGTAGCGTTAATTTCTATGAATTTATGCTGCTCACAGTTTTGCAGATCGTCCTCCTCATGTCTTGTGCTCCAGGCATGATGCGTCCTGAGCCTGCTTGAAGAACTTCTCAAGGTGCTAGATGCTGTACTTGTAGCTTGCAAAATTTGCATTTAGAGAGACAAAGGAGTCTTGTTTCTTCAATTAATCTGTCTCATCTACATTCGAGTGAATATAACACATGGAGCCATCACTCTCTTGATTTTTAATGCTGCGGAAACTTCTCTTCATCTTTATTAACTTTGTTTGCACTTTCCCAGATCTAGACAAGGCGCTCTCATCTGCGCCAATCACCACTAAAATTCTCTTATTTTCAAATTTCAGCTGTGAAATTATATTATTCGGGTTTGTGGTGGGGTTGGGTTAGGGTCGGGTTATGGATATCTGAAACCCAGTATGATTCAGGATTGGGTTTTTAAAATTTATATTTATTTGGTTTCGAGTCAGGTATAAATAATAATTTTAGATTCAAATATGGATGTGTCAAACCGGATCCATGGATGTTTATTGTGATCTCTAGTTGCATGTGATGGATTAAAACACTAATCATTTTGAAGGTTGATCTTGTATAACAATATGAAAATATTTTTGGGAAAAACTTGTAAAGATGTGATTATAATAATATGGTTTAAAATGTGTTTTTTTGTTTAAAAGTATATTAAAATAATATTTTTTTAAAAAAATTTATTTTTAATATCAACACATCAAAATGATCTGAAAATATATAAAAATATTTTTAATAAAAAAATATAATCAAAATTTGAAAGAATAAATGTTATATAATATTCTCAAACAGATAGATTCTAGCTTGTTTGGTATTGTGATAACGGTTGTAGTTCAAAGTGTTTTTTGCTTAAAAATGTATCAAAATGATGTTTTTTTATTTTTAAAAATTATTTTTAAGATTAATATATAGCAAAGTAACTATATATTTATTTTTGAAAATTCTATTACTTGGTGTATATAATATAATTGTCCAATATTAAATTAAGATGGTGTTTGGCGGTTTTTTTTAAATAGTAATTGTTTTTTAAAATATTTTTTATTTATAAATACATTAAAATAATTTTTAAAAAATATATATTTTTAACCTTCTGTTTGGTTCCCCAGAAAATGAAAGAAAAGTCAAACTCTCATGAAAACAAATAAAGAGTTGATGTTAGTGATACTCAATAGGATTATGCTGATAATACAATATATACAAAAAATCTCACACTTCCACTTGACGGGTTCGTTACAAAACGAATGAACAGGAAAGATTTGATGGTTTTGTTAAAAATAATATACGAATTTTATTTATTTATTTTCTTAATTGCAGAGAGAATGAATTTGAATATTGATTATGACAGGTGGCGCCGTGCATCTGGTTCATAAAAAAAAAGTTAAACTAAATAATTATTTAAAACAAATAAAAGAGAGTATTAATTAAAAATTTATATAAAAAATAAAAAATAAAGAGGCTAGCCCCGTGCATCTAGTTCATTATTCTTCATGGAAACGACGAATAATGACTCGTATTTTTTTCCTAAAACAAACGACATGTTCACAAGATAATTTTTTGATTATTGTCTGTTTTTAGATCCAAAAATATATTTTTCATCTTTTTTTCTCCTGTAAACACCTCAAAAATATCATAGAAATCTTAATAAATTTATTTTCAACCTCAAAACACATTCTAATAACTCAAAAAAATAAAAAAATAAATGAATAAAAAAAGCTTTATGGACTCTAATATATTTTTTCTACATGATAAAGGGCAATATCATCTCCATTAATCTCCTCTCACAAAGATAATATCATAGGCACAAGACCGACTTTTTATTGGTCAAAATATGGTCATCTGAGCACTCTGTTTGTTTTTTTAATATTTTATAACAGTTCACTCTTCCATCTCAACACTCACAATTTGGAACAAGAAAAAAATAAAGTTGTTCCGAGACTTGTGGCCCAGCGGCAAAGACAAGGTTTTCTTGTTTCTGTCACCTGGGTTTGAGTCTCAGCGTGCACGTCTGTTACCCCCGCGGTGTTTTACCTGTCTACTGGGCTTGCAGGGTGTTTAGTGGGTTCGGGGATTAGTTGTGGTGCACGTAAGCTGGCCCAGACACCCCGGGTTACCAAAAAAATAATAATAAAGTTTGAGAATGAAATATAAAATCTTAAAATTTCAAGACTAAACAGTGCATAGAACAAAATTATAGGGACCAAACTAAACTTTTTTATGCCTTCTCAACAGTGGTCTCTATTTTTTGTATATTTTGGTCTTTGTTCTTTAAATTATTTTTTTTACTACAACCTATAATTTTATTTTGCAAAATATCTTTAATTTCTCATCATAATATTCTTCGACACTTTATATATTTGAATAGCAAGCAAAGTGAAAAAATCTTAACAGATTAAACCATGCTAGTATAACTTGGAAGGATAAAATTGCAAAAATAAAATAAAATTCTATGACTAAAATAAAAATAGTGGAAATGAACATTGCAAATTGTACTGCTCATTTCCCCCAAATGTTTTGGTTTATTCTGTAACTAGCAATTTCATTGATATTGATTAATGTGCAAACAAATTATCATTCTCATATTACATTCAAACAAAACAAAATAATACAAATTATAAATTGCTATTTTTAAAAAAAATCACAACACACTAATAATGTAGGGATTGGATTGCATTACCAAGCATTGTTTGTGGAAGATAAAAAATATCACCAATGTTCTACATAAAATGGAAAAAAAAAATCGCAAAGAACGAGATTAATATAACCAACAAATAACAAAGTATATCTAAATATTAACTCTATATTTAAAGAAACATAAGAAAAACTAGAATAATTATCTAAACACTTTTAAAAATAAACTTTGGTTTTTTTATGGTGATTTGATATTCATATGAATCCAATTGGGGCATGCATATTTGTTAAATTATATCATATACTACTTATTGTTTGTCACTTAAATAAAAATAAAAATAAAGAGAGGACAACAAGTGTGCTTGACCCTTTACCTCTTTTTTTCTTTGTTTTTTTACAAACAACTTCATCAATACCAACCTCAATATCATAAGCAAACAACTAACCAAAATAGAAAAACAAATCCAAAAGACAATCGTCAACCCTGCCGACACTACAAAACCCACAAACCTCAGACTAAAAAACTTAGTTTTCAAATCATATCAAATCACCATAACAAGCCAAACACAACTCCAAATTAAAAATGACTTTTTTAAAGCCATAAAAGACCACCTTCACCAAATTGAGGCATCAACCCTAATTGTACCTGACATCCCTGAAGTCAGTAACAATCTGTCAACCTTCACAAACCAAATAAACACCATCCAAAATAACCAAACAACTATCCAAACTTCAAATGATGATATCTTCCAAAAAGAAATTCCCAAGATTAATAAACTCCTATGGAGAAACCCCAAAACTCTTAGTGCCCCAAATATATCCATTCAAAATGAACCTACAATTATCAACCAACACAAATATAATGCTTCCTTGCTTTATGAATGAAATATAGATGGAATGTCAAAATACTACATCTTAAACACCCTCCAACAAATGACCATGACAACCAATGCCTATAAAACCCAGATTGACACTCCCGATAAAGTTATAGTCGAATTTCTTATAGCTGGTTTTTCTGGCCAGTTAAAAGGATGGTTAGATTATCATCTCACTGAAGCTAAACACCTCCAAATCCTAAATTCTATCAAAATGATTGAAGAACAAACACCTATCCTTGACTCCTCCGGAAATACCATCCAAAATGCTGCATCAACCCCCATCTTAACCATCTTTTTACATTTTGTAAGAGATCCTTCCCATCTAAAAGACAAAAATGCTGAACTCCTCTCAAATCTTAGATGCAATAAGCTTAGTAATTTTCAGTGGTATAAAAACACTTTTCTCACCTGTGTTATGCTTTGCGAAGACTCAAACCAGCCCTTTTCAAAAGAATTTTTTTTGCAGATTTACCTATTTTTTTAAGAGAAAAGGCCCGGAACAAAATGGTTTAGTTGTTTCATAAATCAAAGATTTGGTGTGTGTGTGTGTAATCTAATTGCCATGACTCATGTCAGATTTTGGATGCACTACGTATCACTACATTCATTTTACTATTATGGCATGTTAAATTAGATGTATAGATCATGTAATGTAATGATCCATTACATTTCTATTTTTGATCAATTTTTTAAATTATAATGTGGTGGAGGACTACAATCATAATAATCCATTACATTTAAGCATTATATAAAAAAACTATATAATAAACCATTATATAATTAAGAGTAATCATGTAAAAATTTAATTGCAGAAAAAAAACTGTTTATTATAAAAACTAAACTATAATTTTTATAAAATATAAGGACAAAAAATCTCAAACAAAGACCAATTATAAATACAAATAAAATATAGAGACTAAAATGATTTTAAAAAAAAAATATAGGACTAAAATAAAAATGTGTTCATTATATTACACATTTAATTGCATTACACTAATTGCCTTGCACCTCGAATTTCTAAAATTTGATGTCATCAATCCTTCTTCAGTCTCCGCACGAGCAAAAACACAACAGAAACAGTTGAAGTCCAATTCAATCGAAAAACACATTAAGAAGTCACTAACTCTCCTCGTTCTTACGCAAAACAACCTCATGGGTTTGCCTGAAATCGTAGATGTTGCCCGTAACTTCGCTGTCTTGGTCAGAATCCAAGGCCCCGTAAGTCCCTCAATCACCTATACACAAATCTGTGCTTTCATAGGTTGACAATGAATATGTGTGTTTTCGTGTGTTTATTTAGGACCCCAAAGGACTAAAGATGCGAAAACATGCTTTTCATCAATTTAAGTGAGTGAATTTATTTTAAAAAATGTTATCTTGGTATACAAAATTGCCTTCCTTTTCATTTCAATGTGTTCTTATTGAATTTTCTTTATCTGGGTACGTGTAGTTCTGGCAATACAACACTTTCAGCTTCTGGGCTGTTATTACCTGACACCCTTTATGATGCTGAATTGGCTAACCGGATTTTGGAGGCTAAAAGCCAGGGTCTTGGGATGGTAGTCACAGTTGCTTCTGTTGTTGAGCCTTTTTTGTCATCAAAACACAGAGAGGGCATTTCTCAGGTTTGAATTACTTATATTTAATGTGTAATTGGGTTTGTTTTGTTGTTTTTGGATTTTTTAGGTGAATTGCGGGGATTGTTGTTTGATTGCAGGGCCCACCCGAGTTGATTCCTGGTGCTCATGTTGATGTTATGGTAGAGGTATGAGATGATACTGTGCTAGTTGTTAACTTGGTTGAAGTGATTAGTAGCTGGAGTTAATGTGTTTTATCTTGCAGGGAAAGTTGGGTTTGAGGAAAGATGAAGATGGGGTTTTGGATACAGGCGCCCCTTGCTGGCTAAGTGCACAACTTATTAGATTGGTAGGCATTTTGAGTGAGTTATCTGTTTAGCTGAACATTGAAGAAGCCTCAGAGAGAATCAATTTGTGCTTGTGTAACAGCATTGAAAACTAGTTATCTGACACTAGCCAACTAAGTTTAGATTTTGATTTTCGGTTAGTTTGCTGTGTAGTTTTTTCAGTAAAGTGGAGCATGATGGTTTTGTTAGATTCATCAATGCATGTGATAGCTAAGTATGATACTGGTTGCCCTGGGACATGAATTTGGCTGTGTTTGGCATGCAAATTCATTATTTGTGGGATGGTTTTTACAGTATTTGAAGGCTAATGATAATGAAAAATTCAACTTTGTTGTTTTTCATGGGATCCAAAACTGATTCCATGCAAATTTTACTTTTCCATGATAGCCTTAGTTTACATTATCAATCAGTAAGATTTAAATGATGTATAGAGGTAGGGAGTGAATTGATGTTCAATTTCATGTATGCCAGATTTCAAATGCATCTTAAAATTTGATAATTACTGGATGTTATGTTTGTGTTGGAACTTCAACAGCACTGTCAACTGAGCATATTAAATGCTTCTTGTTTCCAATATTGGAAATTGCACTTCATACTGGTGTTCAATGTTATTGAGATGTTTAAATTTCTTGCTCATTACTACTACACAGCATGTTACTAATTGATCAATTCTCCATGAAGGTTGATGTTCCTGTATCTTCCCTTGCTCTTCAATCACTTGTTGAAGCTTCTTCAGGCTCGATGGACCATGGATGGGAGGTTGGTTGGTCTCTGGCCTCACATGAGAGCGGTCCTCAGCCTTTTATGGATGTTGGCCAGACACAGGTTAGCAAGGGATAATGTTTTTCCAAAGGACTATCTACATCTAATTTGAACTAATGATATATGGGATAAATAATGTTGAATCAATCATCTCAGACTGAGCATGGAAATGCTTCTACTGTGGAGAGCCATAGACATGCAAGGGGAGGATCTAGCAATCCAAGTATTATGGGCAGATTGACCACAAGGGTTGCTATTCTTGGTGTTTTCTTACATTTGAAGGTAAAGTATACCTTTTGTTTTTCTGTTTCCTTTTTATATGCCACCTTAGACAACCCATCTACATGATTTTTGTGTTGTTATAATTTCTATACATCTACGTTATATAATATAGACGTGGAATTTATCATTTAGGATCTGCCCAACTTTAAAATATTGGCATCAAGAAAAAGGGGGGATTTTCTTTTAGCGGTGGGTTCTCCTTTCGGCATCCTCTCACCTGTCCACTTCTTTAACAGGTATTATTCTTTGTTTTACCATCTTTTTTAATGTCTATACTTGGTTTGGATTCTTAGATCTCATTTCTGATGATTTGTTTTTGTCAAAAGCACAATACAGCACATAAATCTGGTATTTGCAACGTCCATTCTTAAATGGCCATATAGGTGGCACTTCTAGTTTGGTTGATATAGAGCATTAATACCAAAGGAGATCATTTATTTACTATATGTTTTAGTGTAGAACAGATAATGAAATATCTATATTCTGTGGTCATCTAGCCTCCTGAAACTAAACTGGATTCAATGTGTCTGTGTGCATACAAGGTGTGTAGTTAGAAAAAATTCCCTTTGCACTCAATTGCAGTATTGCTACCTCATGCAGACCCTGAGTTTCATTGTCAAATTCTTTTGATATTTGCAGCTTGTCAGTGGGATCCATTGCCAACTGCTATCCTCCCAGATCATCTGACATATCATTACTGATGGCTGACTTTCGGTGTCTTCCAGGTGCAAGCATTTCTCTGTCATGTTTTCTGTGGCTCTTTCTTCCTTTATAATTCTGAATCCATTTTGACACTAAATATGCCAGGAATGGAAGGTAGTCCAGTTTTTGGTGAAAATTCAGATTTCATTGGCATATTGATTAGACCATTGAGGCAAAAGAGTACCGGCGCTGAAATCCAGGTGACTTGGAATAATTCTCAATTTGAATGTTTAAATTATCTGATAGTTAACAGATCACACAAATTCTAGCCTTGGGTGACAGCTGGTGATTCCGTGGGAAGCCATTGCAACTGCTTGCAGTGACTTGCTGCTGAAGGAGCCTCAAAATGCTGAAAAAGGGATTCATTTTAATAAGGAAAACTTAAATGCTGTAGGGAATGCATACAGCCCTAAGTCAGATGGATCCTTCCCTTACAAATACGAGCATCATAATTCTCATTGCCCTTCCCCACTGCCAGTTGAGAAGGCTATGGCTTCTATTTGTCTTATTACCATTGATGAAGCTGTATGGGCATCTGGGGTTCTGCTTAACGATCAAGGTCTGATACTCACAAATGCTCACCTGTTAGAACCTTGGAGATTTGGGAAAACAACTGTAAATGGTAGAGAAGATGGAACCAAATCAGAGGATCTTTTTTTTCCACCCAAGGAATTTTCTAGATATAGTGAAGTTGATGGCTACAGGAAGAGTCAGAGGTTGCCACCAAAGACAATGAACATTGTGGATTCTTTGGTGGCTGATGAGAGGAAGGGATACAAATTGAGTTTGTCTTACAAAGGCCGTAGAAATATACGTGTTCGTTTGGACCATGCTGACCCTTGGATTTGGTGCGATGCTAAAGTAGTGTATGTTTGTAAGGGACCATTGGATGTTGCCCTTCTGCAGCTTGAGCATGTTCCAGATCAGCTTTGCCCTACCAAAGTGGATTTCAAATCTCCATCTCTGGGATCGAAGGCGTATATCATTGGACATGGACTTTTTGGACCCCGATGTGGTAAATTCTTGATTGCCTTATATATTTCTTGTTAGATTTATTCTTTCAGGAGTGTTTCTTTCAATTATTTTTCTGTACCTGTGTCTTTCTATGCCTCTGCCAGTTGAAGAACTTAAAAAATCTGGCTGTAGCTGTTATAAATAAATGTGATCGACTACTCTTTTAGACATTTTCTGGCTTTTCCCCTTCTTGAAGCCTACTTTGCTACCAGTGCATCCTTAATTGAGTTCTACTTTCAAAATGGTTTGTTTAAAAATTATTTTTGTACTGTCATGCTGGACTTTAACTAATGCATGATGTCATAATAGACGGCCTACCCAAAGCCAAAGTGTCATTTCATGCACATTCCATCCCCCTCCACTTCTTAACTTGTTCTGGTAAGATCATCTCTCTACCAATGCAGTTTGTTGTTTGAATCACTTGCTTTAGTTATGAAGTGTATCTTGTTTTCTATGAAGTATTAAATAAATGTTGTATGATATACTGTATGTCAAGATAGGTTGCCTTAACCTCCAAACCAGCTTTAGAAACTTTCTGAATTGGGTTATAACTTTTCAATCGTTATGTGTGTGCGCTGCCAAGAAATATAACACAAGAACACTGATTTATTTTTTTTGAGAACAGCTATGGTTCTAAATCCATATGGTGCTCATGAGTCCATATCATTTATTGCTTTTGGCTTTCTGCTGAATTGATACTTCCATTATCTAGTTAACTTTGAAGATTCTCTTGATTTGTTTTTGTGCTTTACTTCATGCTTTTTGATAAATCTGTTTATGCCTTGAATTTTCAAGGCTCTTCCCCCTCTGTTTGCTCCGGAGTGGTATCAAAAGTAGTCAAAACAAAGGCACCCCCATATTGTCAATCCCTTCAAGGAAGGAATTCACACATTCCAGCAATGCTTGAAACAACAGCTGCTGTCCACCCAGGTGGTAGTGGTGGTGCTGTCATTAATTCAGAAGGTCATATGATTGGACTTGTTACCAGGTACAGTTGCTTTATTGTTTTTTTTCCTTTTTGCTGTTGTTAAATGGTTCAATGTGATTGGTTGTTGGTTATTGTGCCACAATGGAAACTGTCTTCCTCTTGGTATGAGTCTATATAATCCATCTGAAGTTTGTGCTGGTTGCTTATGGACTTGGTATGATGGGGTATGCGTGACAGAAAAATGACAGGAAAGACATAACGAGACGTACCTGCATTGGTCAAAACATATTTTTGCAGTATAGATGTTATTAATTTGATGGAGGGAACACATTTTCTGTATTATGAGCTCTCAAGCAAGTCTTCTTTCTCGGTTTTTTCATTTTCTCCTAGTTAAGTTCTCCAGTTCTTGCAGATTGAACTTCTTTTTTAATGAGAGATATACTTCTTTATTTAATGAGATATATTCTTGGTATAGCAATGCAAGGCATGGTGGAGGAACAGTTATACCACATCTGAACTTCAGCATTCCATGTGCAGTTTTGGCGCCTATCTTTGATTTTGCAAAAGGTTGTTCATCTAAACACTGGCTTTGAGAACATGTCAATCATGAAATGAATTAATCTGTATTCCCACATTATTTAGATTCTCAAGCTCATCATTGCAGAGTGATATGCTTCATTAATTAATGACCACAAACACCAAAAAGATTGTTTTTTTTTTTTTTTAATAAAAAAATCACGTTTCATAGAGGTTATTAAAATTTGTGTTTCTATGGAACTCATAGTCTTTCCTTGAATGAGTATTGGGTTATATAGCAACTATAGGATCAAATTGATATGTGATACAAGATGAATATATCCATTTCATTGTTTTTGCAAGTTCGCATTGTTTCTGGCTGTAGTATATGAAGGTAAAGCATGCTTGTGGATGCTGACAAATTTGTTTTTCTCACGACAGAAATGCGGGATATAGCACTTCTGCAAAATCTTGACCAACCAAATGAAGACCTTTCTTCTGTATGGGCATTAATGCCACCTCTCCCCCCCAAACCAACCCCTCCTTTGTCTACTCTGCCAGAGTCAATACTGCAAGATAATGAGAAACAAGTGAAGGGTTCTAGATTTGCCAAATTCATTGCTGAAAGAGACAAGCTTTTTAGAGGGTCAACTCAACTAGGCAAGGCCGGGAGCATTTCAAACGTGATTTTCCCCAGTAAGTTATGACATTGCGAGCTGGATAAGGATGAACATGTCAGGGGCAGGCTAATGAAGAGTGGATGGGTCAAGAAGCATGCTCCTGCAAGTCGAGGATTGTAACATAATAGAAATTCAAAGGCAGCCAAATAATGTTGCTGTACACTAAACAGCACTATCCCTCTCTGTTTTCTGTATGCTATTTATGTTTTGTGATTAGAATTCCAAATTTGAAATTCTTTTTGTCATAGTTCGATTCAATTTTAGGTCAGAGTTGCCCTAAACACCTCTTATATCAGTTGCAGGAATTCCTTCAATTTATGTTCATTTTCTCCGACAATTTGATCTTGCGCCTGAAGTATTTATTAGAATAGATGATTAGACTGTCCTGGTGTAAATGTGTAAAACCTTCGTTCAATATTCCAAATGCTCTCCTTGCAGTTTTCGCACATCAGAGCATAGCTTTTCGTGCATAGTTTTTTCTTGAGAAGTTTCTTCCGTGGTCTCTCCTTACTAAGATGGAAGAAGGAAATTTATATGTTATCCTTACTAAGCCTAAACCAAATGCTAAATACTATTAATTATTCAGTAGGTTTGAAATTGTTTCTTTCTTTTTTTCGCATAAAGTTGAGACCCAAAATAATTCTTGATATATCTAATAATTTCTATACATAACTCGAATTATTATCCAGCCTAAGGTAACGTGGACTGTACACATGTAGGGCAAATATAGAAGTCATAATGTATCAAATAAATAAATAAAACATGCTTTGTAAAACCCAAATCTAGGTTAGTCAGTTGATATTAACAAAATTCTGCTATTTTCTTTTCTTGTAATTGAAGAATGAAATTAGGCTAAATGTTGTTACACTAAGAGGTATTTATGCAGAATACATATCAAATATTTAGGCAAGTCAATTACACAATAGGCCTAGAATCTAAATCAATAAATCAAAATCAATATATACCAAAATATCCATGTGTTAAGTTAGGAGAACATAACACTTTTACCTAAAGAGAATTTTAGGTAAGTCAAGATATGATTCATTGCAACATTGTTGTATATAATATGTCAAGTCTTGTATGCGTTAGATAGATGAGCTACCTTGCCAACCTTCGATACCTCTCTTTATTTGTTGGGACTTAATGTAAGTAGAAAGCGAGACCAAGATTCATCTCAATAGAAGTATCCATAAGTTTATAGGTAGAGTTATTAGTTTCGGCTAGGAGATCTAATATTTGTTTCCAAAGAAAAAGTCCTTTCTTGGATTGAGTTACTCAACGCCGAAGAAATATTTTAAAGGTCCCAAGTTTTTCATCTCAAATTCCTCGATCAAGTAGTTTTGAAGCTTCTCTATAACACTTATGTCAGTGCATGTAACAATCATGTCATCAATATAAATAATAAGAATTGTAATATCATCACCTTTTATTTTATAGAAGAGAGTGTGATCTACTAAACCCTAAACCCTTTATTGAGTGACTTAATCTGCCAAACTAAGTCCTTAATGACTACTTAAGTCTATACACCTTTTTATCTTGTATATTTTACCTCATTCTAGTATAAATCCTAGAGGAGGATCTATATACACCTCTTCCGACAGATCATTGTGAAGAAAGACATCTTTCATATCAAGTTGTCATAATGGCCGATCCATGTTAACTATAAGAGAGAGTATAACTCTAACAATGTTCATCTTAGCCATATGAGTAGAAGTTTCTTGATAGTCAATATCAAAACTATAAGTGTAACCTTTAACAACCAATCTAGCCTTCTACTTGTAAACTATCTTATATGACTTATACTTCATCATAAAAATCCATTTACAATTGATTGTTTTCTTTTCTTGAGTTAACTTGATTATCTTGTAAGTAGAGTTTTTTTAGAGTGCCTTTATTTCCTCAACCACAATAAACTCTTAATCAAGGTCTCCAAGAGCTACCTGAAAAGGACTAGGAATAGGCATATAAGACAATTAGAGGGTAAAAGATAAGTGAGACTTAGACAGATAATGATAAGAGATAAAATCAAATATGAGATAAATGACACTGAAAGATGATATGAAGAAACCAAGTCTATTAGACTCTTTACAAACATGAAAAGGATATCTCCTATCTTGATGGTTAATTTATGATCTTAAGTTGACAAACTCTAAAGGTACATGTTATGAATTTATAGAGAAAAGGGACACATACCTCACAGTCAATTTTAAAATAGTCATCTGATGGCATGGTAATATCATTAAGAGGAGTACTAGAGTCAAGTAGAGGTGAAGGCTTGACAATTATATTCTTGTTCTTTATGTATAACCCTTTTAAAATAACTAAGTGGGCCTACCTTTTTCAGGTTTAGATACAACTTCTTTTACAAAAAAAAAGATCATTCTTCATCTAAAATAACTTAATCTTTTTTCTTTCCTGAAATCAACAATGTTTTTTCCACCAACTATAAATGTTCTTCTTCCTTGCTACTAATCTCTCACGAAAGAGGAATGAGAGACACATTCCTAGAAAAATAAGATACTTGTTCATAGAACTAAACATCCATAAACATATAGTATTTATCTATAAAAGGATGAAAATATTTATATCTCTTTTGAAAATTAAAGTAACCAAGAAAAACACACTAAAGAGCACGAGGATCAAGTTTATCTCAATGAAAAAAATGAATATAAACATAACACCCCTAACTAAAAATCTTAGGACGAAGATTAAGAGTAGAAGGAATAAAGTGAAACCTTGATAACATCCTCAAAGAAGTTTTATGGTCAATAATATAGGTAGACATCCTATTAATAAAGAAGACAATAGTCATGACAATATCAACATAGCAACGTTTAGGAACATACATTGTAAAACTTAATGCCTGAGCTACCTCTAGGAGATTATGGTTTATATGTTGTACTATATCTTTCTATTATGGTGTGTAGATAAATTGTCTAGTAAAGGATGCTATGAATCTTAAAAAAAATGCAAAATATTGATTCATAACTCATGACCATTGTCATAACGAAAGACCTGAAATTAATAATGAAATTGTGTGATAATCATTTTACAAAATTAAGGAATAACATGTATAATGTCACTCTTAGATTTTAATAAATAAACCCAGGTTAGCCTAGTGAAATTATTAATAAAATAAATAAAATATTTATGACTTGAAGTAGTAAGGGTAGAAAAAAGACCCCGAACATCAATATAAACACTTAAAAAAACTTTAATCTCTTATTAAAATTTACTTTAAAAGGAATACAATGATTTTTAGCATAAATGCATTACTCATATTGTTAGCTAGAAATATAATTATCATAAAATGTTTTTTCTTATCAAACTTAGAAAATAAATATTTTAAATACAAAAACAAAGGATGACCCAACCAACAATGCTATAAAAGATTTTTTTCCCATGTTAGACTTCTCTTTCTCTACTTGAAGACATGGAACAAACTCATAATACACTACCATAACTCCTTTTACATGCAGATGACAATAATACAAGAAACAAAACAAGAATAAGGAACAAATTTTTTAATCAAATAGGATCACACCACAAATCCTAATTTAAAATTTTATTATTGAATATTTCACCATATAAAAATTCATAAAAAACTCTATATTACAACTCTTCTAGGTTGCTTATATATTAGTAAAAAGTCCTAAACAAAATTGAAAAAATAATAAAAGATTTCTAATCCAAATAAAAAAAAGAATCTTAAATTAACTAGAAAAAATTAGCAAAGCCCAAACAATAACTTTTAGATCATATTTGAAGGCTTCCCCCAACTCTTATGGGTATGCAATTTTAACCCTAAATATATTAGGCCTTTAGAATTTTTTAGAAATTTTTTAGCAAGTTCAAACGGTTGGATTAGAATATATGCTTATTAATATAAAATTATGCGTTAAAAAAAAATTTCATGTCACTCTCCCTGTAATTAAGCCCTTGATTTGATCTGATATTCACATCTCTCGTCTGGATTATACCACCTAGAAAATGATGGTTGTATAGAATTTGATAGAGTTAGAGCAACAAATTCGGAGTCTAACAGATGCTAGTAGACAAACTCGAGTGGCAGATGTATGTTAATATTTGACAAATGCATTTGAGTAGTTGATACTATAACGAGACCTGACTGGTCCACATAACTAATATTTCCCACCTGAGAGCCATCTTTTGATTCATCTATTGTCACTGTTTTGGAACCCATGATAGGACCTTTAATTTTCTCATTTTGATAGCTTGTTAAATTCTTTTGGTAATCCTCACAGTATCAAAGAATTGTTGAGCTAAGTTCCCCATCAGATGTTTATAATATACGAATTTAAAGGTGTTGGCGAACAACATCACCATTTTTGTTTCTATAAGCAAAGGTTAGACATGTGTTGTCTTATCTCACTATTTTTATGTATATACCCTTGCAGACTCTTGGTCTCCCTTTTCCATAGCCATCAGACTGGTTTTGTCATAAGTAGTTTCCAAATTGAATATATACTGCTTCAAAAAGGCATATACCAGATCCTTCCATTTATTAATCTTGGTACAATTCAGTCTCATATACCAGCTCAAGACGAACCTTGTGAGATTATCCTGAAAGAAATAGATTAGCATTTTATCAACGTGAATAACTTTAGCCATCTTATGTTGCAGTATGACCAGAGATGAGTGTTCTAGCCAAATATACTTAATGAAATCCAACACTCTGAACTCCTTCACTACCATAATATTTGGAACCAAACAAACTTCAGCTACTCGTATAGGGTCAGTCATATCATTTACTTCAAATGCTCTCAATCTCTCTTTTATAACAGACCACTTGTCATAGTCTATGGGACCAACAAATCTATCATAAAAGGGTCATTTAGTTGTTAAATCCATATTGATTAGAGTTTGAGATAGTTTGTTGAATTAGATAAAGTAGGCCAATAATCAATTTATAAATTACTCTGAATCTTTACAGAACCATTGCTAGTCGTTAATGGATTTTTCACATTGTACCCCTTCTCACATCATTTTGATTCTCCACAATCTTGTTCTTTTCTTTGTTCCCTTCCTTCTTTATAATCTGGAAGAAAAACAACATGTTCTTACCATTGCTCTAAACAACTACCACCTTTCTTTTAGGCGGTAATACTATATGCTTCCCTTTCATATTAATGGTATATGTATTATGTCGTCCGCTATGGGCAATATCCCTATCATATTTGTATGGCCTACTTAATAGTAAATGACATGCATCTATAAACATCACATCACACCAAACATATGAAAACATTTATTGTCTATAGAAAAAAGGAACAAGATAATGTTCATCCATGATTACCTTGCTATCTCGATTTAGCCACTTCAATTTCTAGGGCCTAGGATGTTTTTCTGTCTTGAGTTAATTTTTTTTTATCTTTACTGACATTATATTCTCACAACTACCACTATCATCAATGATCAAATCACATACCTTGTCTTTGATGGTATAAGTTAAACGGAAGAGACTCGTGCGTAACTAGTCCCTACCTAAATCACTCTTAGAAGCAAACATGTTTTTCAAAATGTCTAAGGTTCCATCACCTTGAAAAACCTCTATGTTGTCATTTAAATTATTATAAACAAGATCACATGCTCCTTTATTAAGTTCTTATACAAATAAATTTTTACTCGGATGACTCTTTAGCTTATGACACTTAATAATTCAAGGTACCAACTCACCATATCCGAAAAACTTCAATTTAAAACCAAATCTAGATCAAGAAACCTAACTTGTGGTTTGTTTAGCTACTAATATACATTGAATGAACAATTTTTATTTGTTGGTGTATAACTCCCTATTATTCTAGTTAAACCAAAAGCTATATCTATTAGTTATAATAGGAACCTATTATTTCTCCAAAGTATAAGCCCATTTATAGGCTTTTGAAATTGTCTATAAAGATTGCAAACGTAACATGTTCTGGATAAATCGTTGTAATTCATTTAGGTACTTGACAACAAACCGCTTTTCCATTTGTGACAGATCATTCCTAGCCACTAGTTGATAGAAATTATTAGTGTATTCATTAATAGTTCTCCTACATTATCTCAATGTATGGAGTTATTGATATAAAGTTTGAGTATATCTGAATGGAAAAAAATGCTCTTTCATCTTCTCTTTCATCTTCTCTTAATAATTAGTCTTACAGTTTCTTTGTCACTCTTTATGATCCCTTAGTCTCATAATTTCTACCAACTTTCAGGTTAATTGTATAATTTGTCTCCACTTGTCTTCTATCATCAGTTCTTAAAAATCTCTTCCCTAAAAAAGAACCTCCTCATCCCCTCTTGCTTGAGCATATCCTATTATATGACCTCTTTAGTCATGGTTGTTTAGTAGCACACAACAAGAAAATAACTACCAAGGATCGTTAGCTTATGAAACCAATAGACACAAACAAAAACAACATGAAAAAGACAATAAAAACAAGCAATACAAAATTATGTCGAATAGGGGTCCATCATAATCCCTAATTCAAAATGTTATTATTGAATATTCACCATATGAATATTCTAATCAAGAACTTCTAGGCTGCTTATATAGTAATAAAAAGTCCTAAACAAAAATTAGAAAAATAATAAAAGAGTTCGACTCCAAATAAAAAAAAAAGACTTAAATCAATTAGAAAAAATATAACAAATCCTGAATAGTAATTTATGGCCTTATTTGAATGCTTTTCCAAACTCCTATGGGTATGAGATTTTAATTTTAAAGGAAATAAGGTCTCTAAATACTTCTAGCAAAAATTTAGACTAATATAATAGTTGGATCAAAATTTATGCTTATTATCTTCTACATTATCTTCTCTCCCTATTAGTGCTAATCATTATTTTTATGAGATTGTTATAAAAAACACAATGGATAGAATGAAAGATGATAAAATAGTTAAGATGTTTGGTAAGTTGGCTAATAAGAAGAAGATAATTATTAGGAAGAGTATGGTCGAGTAAAATATAAGACATGAAAAGTGTGGGAGAGAGTGAGAAATTATTGACCTTAATAATTAGCATGAGAGCCCTTTTATCAACCTAAATAAACTTGACATGTAAAGACATTAGTTAATGAAATAAGGAAGAATTTTTAGTTATATGATTAATAGCCTTTGTATCAATAACACAAGAGTTATTAATAGAAAAAATAAAACCTAAACTAGAATTACTTTCTTGATAAAACTCTCGCAATATATGAGAAACAAAAGATTGCAATTGTTAGTAATAACAATATTGGAGTACTTTATTTTTTTTTTCTTTTAGCATATATTATATGTCTAGTACTGTTACAATGAGTGTAGTGATAAGTATATGAAAAATAAAGAGAGACTGAGAACTATTCTTTTAAATGGCTCTTCTAAATGACTAGGGATAAAGCCTTAATATAATCTTTAGTATCCATGATAACCTATCCCTGCACTGCTTAATGAATAAAGGACTATACTTTCTCCATGATAGGTAAAGAAGAGGTAGTCAGGACATGACCACTGACTTGATCCAAACTATGATAAAGTACTATAAAAAACATATAAACTCGATCTCCAAGCATCCTTTTTTTTTTCAAACAACTACTTGGCAACTCATATTATTAAGCCTTTAATAATGAATTTTTATAAAAATAAAATTTAGTTCATTATGGTATTCAATGAAAGATCTGCCACCCTGGAAAAAATTGAAAGGTTTCCTTTACTTGTTCATAAATTTAAGAAAAAATTGATATATCAAGATAACTCTTTTTAATAGCATCACATACATCCGTCACCATTTAACACTGAACAAAGTGTGACATAAGATTAGGAGTCATGGAGTTGATAAGCCATTACTTAATTAGAGCATCATGGCTTTCCCATTCATCAAAAATCATCTTCAGTAGGTGCACCTGATCCCTTCTCGTAATATAGCCTTTCTTCATATGACCGATAATATACATTTCCATGATTTTAGACCAAACACGATAATCCACACCATTTAGCTTAATATGGATTTGAGAGGAATTCTCTTGAATAGTCACAACATGAAGCATCTTGTTGTCTGAATTTACAAAGACCTTGTCATTGTTTGACATAGTTGCTTACTCATCAGACATAGAAGATTAGGGTTGATTTAAATAGTTGTAAGAAAAAATGATAAGAAAGTGTCAATAATAATTATTGGTAAAGATAAAAAAACAAAGAGTTAGATAAAATAAGAAAGCTTGCACAATTAGAAAAGACCATGGTCACCCTAGTATTCCCTCAACGAGGTTACCATTTATTTATAACTTAAGGATATTTATTATCCTAGTCCTTAAATCATTTCTAATGAGTCCTAAATGAGGGTATTTAGAGAAAGAAAAAGTCTCTAAAGCACTTAAAGTGACATTAGACCATTGAAACCCAATTAAAAAAGACAAAGATGTTAGGACTTGTAGGTCACTTATCAATTAAGAGTTTATGTCCTACAATAACCTGTTTGTTTTTGTGTTTCAAAAACGCTTTTGAAAAAAATTATTTTTTTATTTTTTTCTTTACTTCATTTGTTTTTGTGTTTTTAGATCGTTTTGATGTGTTGATGTCAAGAAATATTTTTTAAAAATAAAAAAAATATTATTTTAATGCATTTCCGAGCGAAAAGCACTTTGAAAAGCAACTGTCATCACACTTTCAAACACCTAGTCTTCTATCCATTTGTCATACCATGTATTTAAAAATAAGATTGAACCAAAGACGCAATTCGAGTTTTTCTCTTTAAAATAAAGTATGCGAAGAGAAATTCATTAGTAACATTACAAAATTTAAAAATAAAACAAATAAGGTTAACAATACTAATGTAATTCTAGAAAAATCAAGAAAAACTACACGCATAAAAAAAAAAAATAATAATGAAGGCTAGCTTCATCACCGACCAAGTAGGCTCCTTAATGGGGTTTTTTTTTTCACAATAAAGTAAAAATTATATAATAATAATATTTCCAATCACTTTTATTTCTAATTTTTAAATAAATAAAATATAAATATAAATTATAAAGAATACACACACATATAAAATGATAGTCTCAACAATGTTATATTATTTTTCAAAATCTTTTTACGTCTCTGTTAGTTTTTAATTTTTTTTTCTAAAAAGTTCTATGTATAATGTTATATTATTAATTACTTTATTGGTTTCACTTTGAACATAAAAATATATACAAAAAGAAAAGAGAATATAACATTCATGACATGTAAAAAATGATAATAATATCTTCACTTTAGATTTTTCTCTTCTAATTATATCTTTTTATTTCTTTAAAATGCACTAAAAAATTAACTAGGATGCTACTAATTAATCCTAACATTATAAAATTAACATATACTAAAAGGCTTTGACATTTCACTGTATTGATGAATAGTGAAATGCTTTGGCCTTTTACAATTTGGTCATAAAATGTTTTTTTACAGGTTAACCGGGTTGACATAACTCATTTTTTATTCTATTTTTTAATCATTTCTTTTTCTCTCAACTTCATCCTTCATCATTTGGGTTGATTGAGAATTTGATGTCATTTTTTTTTATTTACTATCTATGAGATTATCATGGTCTCAAGACTCGAATTGCGAGTTATGGGGGTTAGCCAGGTTAGCTCAAGTTTTTTTTGTGTTTTTTTAATTGAATATTTTTTTTTTCAATTTCATCCTTCAACATTTGATTGATTGGAAATTTGATTCCATATTTTTTTCCATAGACTTATCCTGGTCTCATGATCCGGATTTGCAAGTTAACCAAGGTTGTCTTGGGATATGTTTTTGTTTTTTTAATTAATTTTTTTTAAATTAATCCTTCAACATCGGATTAATTGAGAATTGTACTTCATAATTTTTTTATTTGCTTTCTATAGGGTTATCATGGTTTCATAACCTAAGTTGTGAGTTAGCCTGGTTGTCTCAATTTTTTTTGTTCTTTATAATTTTTTTTTCAATTTTATCTCTCAATATTAGATTGATTGAGAATTAAGTTTCCTAATTTATTTCAGTTTTTTTTCTATGAGATTATCCCGACTTCATGACTTGAATCACGAATTTGGTTGGTTAGCTCGGGTTGACTCAGGTGTTTTTTTAGTGTCTTTTTTTTAATTTTTTTTTTCAATTTCATATTTCAACATTAGATTGATTGAGAATTGAACTTCACAATTTGTTTTAATTTTCTTTCTATGCGATTATTCCAGTCTCATGACTAAGATTTGATAGGTTAACTCAGGTTAAATCAACTTATTTTTCTAATTAAATTTTGTTTTTAATCTCATTATTTAATCTTGGGTTGATTGAGTTTGAATTAATTATTATTTGTTTTCTACAGGATTATTAAAATCTTATGATTTAAATTAAAAATTTGATAAATTAACTTACGTTGATTTAAGTAAATCGAGTAAATTCAAGTAAATTTAATATTTTACAATTATATTTAAATAAAAATATATAAAGTAAATTTAATATTTTAAAATTTTAATATTTAAATAAAAATATATTTAATTTTTTTAGTGCTCGGTCAAAAGCCCACAACTTGGTTGTATCTGTTGAATAAGAAGACCCATCACTCACCATCTCTTTGTAATTTGCACATTTCTGGGCAATCTCTCCTCTCTTGCGGCCACAGATTCCCACACCAATTTTAGACATGAAAACAGTAGTGTGGTGACTGGTCGCTGACAAGGACAACCACCCAACTTTTACGAGTCTATTAAGGACAATGATTTTTTGTTAATTAATTACTTTTGAGGTTTAGGGGTTTAGAGAGAAAAGAGAGAGACTTGAAAGAGAAACCAAAAAATGGGAGAGACATTCGCTTACAAGGAATACTTAGCCGGTTTACTTGCTGGTGTTGCTACTGTTATCACTGGTCACCCTTTTGACACTGTCAAGGTAAGTGCTTCACAGGTGCCCATCTATCAATTTTCAGTCTTTTGATTCAAAACTTGTTTAAAATGAAATTTTATGATGTGGGCAATCATAACGTTTGTTGCTTTAGATTTGGAGTTTGTGGGGATGCTTAAAGGGGTAGTGAATATGGGTCTTTCTGTTGATGGTTACTGGTCTGTGTTAATGAGTTTTTGCGTAGTTTTGACAATGGTTTGTTACTGAATTGTGTGCGTATTTGTGTTTATTAGGTGATGCTACAGAAACATAATACAGAAGCACATGGGATTAAGTACAAGAATGGTTTGCATTGCACGGCTAGGATACTACAGACTGAAGGAGTATGCTTTTTTAACGTTTTCTTGCGAAGCACAAAATTAACTCAATGATTTCTAAGTTGAATTAGATTGATAAAGTGGAAATTTTTAAATATTCAATTATGTTTATGCCAGATTAAGTTCGTGTATCAGTTTATGCGAAGATAGGCTGCATACTTTTTTCTGATCTGAAGAATTCAACAAAATCGTTTGTGGGTAGAATTTTGTAGGAAAATGCCTTTCCCATGTTTGGTGACTTTACTGATATTGCTTACTGATTTGTTCCAAGGTTATTTGCATGATTGGTAGATTCATGTTAAAATCTGTGATTGAGAAGATTTTCGGTTTGATGATGTTAGGTCACCTGTGAACTCATAAATTTCAGCAACATGCTTCTGCTCTTTGGTCCCTGACATTGTTTTATTGCTTTTAGTCATTCTGTCATTGGAAGTCGATTAAAATATCTTGTAATTATCCTTGCTGCACAGCTTCTAGGTCATACACTGCTTTAGTAGAACATCTCATGAATTATAGTGCATGTTCCTGACATTATTCTTTTTGAAAGGATAGCTAGGTGATAGTTGTTGTTGACAGGTTAAAGGACTGTATAGAGGGGCAACATCATCTTTTGTTGGAGTGGCTTTTGAGAGTTCCCTTCTTTTTGGCATTTATTCCCAAACAAAGCAGTCATTGCAGGTCTGTGTAAAGTTAGTTGGAAGAGCCTTTTTGTGCATATATATCTTTTGAAGTCTTGTTGAGATTTGAATCTATCATGTGATTGTTTATCACCTCTTTCTTACTCGTGAAGGGAGGAGGTCAAAGTGATGTGCCCCGACCCCAAGTAATAATTCCATCAGCAGCATATGGCGGAGCTATTATTAGTTTTGTATTATGCCCATCAGAGCTAGTAAAAGTAAGTCAGTTGTGGCTTTCATATATATCGGAGTGCCGTCTCCCTTCTGTTTTTTTCCTTCTGTAGCATTATTGTGAAACCATGTTTCTTCAGTGTAGGATGCAAATTCAAGGCACTGACTCCTTGGTTCCAAAGTTCAGTAGATACAGTAGCCCACTTGATTGTGCCCTCCAAACAATGAAAAATGAAGGGGTGAGGAAACCCTCTGCCTATTAGAAGCTTAAATTTATGATGCAGTCTTAGCTGATGGATAACCTTTCAGGTTACAGGCATTTTTCGTGGAGGTTTTACAACATTGTTGAGAGAATCTATTGGAAGTGCTGTCTTCTTTAGTGTTTATGAGTATGTCCGTTATTACATGCATTTGCAATTGAAACCCACTTTATCTGACCACAGCAATTTAACTGACATGGGGATCGGAATTGTGACCGGTGGCCTTAGTGGCGTAGCTGTAAGTACGCTGATATCTTGCATCTATTGAAAAAAATTGTTTAATGTGCTTAATGAAGTCATTTGATTCAGTTTTTCATTCTGATGCTATCCAGTTTTGGTCTGCTGTTTTGCCCTTGGATGTGGCGAAAACTATCATCCAGACAGCTCCAGATAAAAGCTCCACAAGAAATCCATTTGCAGTTCTGAATTCTGTAAGACGTCCTGTTCCTCTCTTTTTGTTGATTTCAATAGCTCTCCCTAATTCTAATACCAGGGCGATGTTCAGTAAACTATAAAATACTGTTCTTTTAAGAAAACAAAGAACCCAAATTAATTCCTTTTTTGATAGATCTACAGCAGGGCTGGACTTAAAGGATGCTATACAGGTTTCGGTCCGACAATAGTGAGAGCATTTCCTGCTAATGCCGCTGCAATAGTCACCTGGGAGCTAGCCATGAAAATGCTAGGGGATAAATCGTGACTAGAAGAGGCAGTTAGCTACCAAGGATTTCTAATTTTTCATTGCATCACCATTATTGGGTTTGACGCATGAAGTCTCTAGATTGCACCGGGGATGATTTAATTGAATCTTTGAGCTCCAAATAGTAATTCTTCAAGACGATCAGTGCTCTGATATTGCTGCCTGAAAGATAAGGTAGTGATTTTTTTTTCCTTACTTACAGATTCTATATAGGAAGGTCGTGAATTAATCCTGTCCTCAGTTTGGAGATGCTTAAGCAAGTCATGTTTCTAGGAAGGATGGAGTCCTTTGGTCACATCCATCCATGGCTGAAGAGAATTTCAAATAATAACGGTTTATTTTTTATATTATCACGTTAAAATATCAAAAACAATTAATATAAAACTAAAAAAAATAAAAATTTTCAAAAATACAGTTTAACTACAATTCCAAACAAAACTACAATTTCAAACACCCCCTAGGTCGTGTGGAAATTAATTGCCATAAGAAGATAATTTGGTGTAATTCCTGCTCTTTTACTTGCATTTCAACCGTCGGCAAAAATTCCGATCTTCGGAGGCTAGCAATTTAGCATGGCTCAACATTTATTACTTGTTATTTTTTTTTTTAATTTCAAGATTTTGAGAGATTAATCTGTACGTAAACTAATCCAGAAACTAATCCAGATATCTATGATTAAAAAGTACAAAATTTGAAATTTGAAATCTTTCTCGTCACCCAAATAATATATATGGCATCCATTTATTGAATGGTATTAATTAAGTACAGATCATAGCTTATAATTAATATGAAAGCTAAGGATTGACAGAAGAGAGAGAGCATGGCAATGATCACATATTTAGATATTTTAACCAATCTAAATATGCTTGGAAGAGGCACTTTATGGGGGAAATAAAACGTAATTGTCTCCCTCTTATGTAGTGAGCCTTCCTCCAGCACTCCTGAGAGATCACAACTCTTGTCAGTTCGATCCTTCTCCTTGATATTCAGCCGAGCTTTTCCTACGCCGTTCATTGTGCCCTGCTAAACGCCTCCGGCAGCTCCTTTTGCTGTCATCAAACTCTGATAAATCATGGAACCTGCAGGCACCATTTCGAAGAGACATGCTTAAGAGGTTGAGTTAAATGAAAAGTAACTTTCTTTTTATTTCACAACGAAGTCGAACTTGGGATTTCATTGGTGTTTTGAGCACAAGTGTCACTGAACTGGAAGCTCATCCGCACTATTCTTTTATTCTTGGCTAAACTACCTCACACCATTCGATTACTGTATAAAATACAGAAAATCGATCTAACCTTTAGTTTATTACTGTTCTATGATATATCTATGCTAATTAGTCCAATTAAAACTAATTTGCAAAACATTCAACAACTTAGAATATATTTTTGTTAGTTTCTATTGACATGATTTATATATTTACGTGTTATGTCAATGATCGAAAATAATTAATAGAGTGATATTTTAGATAAGAGGGACAAACTAAAGATTACTTTAAATTATTTTTAAATAAAAACATATGATTAAAAAATTGTGTAATATATAATTACATATTCATAGATTTTTCTTGGATACGAATGTGGAGAAATTTCTTTCATACTCTTGGCATAATAATATTCATTATATTATTTCATTAATGACTAAGATTTTTAACTTTAAAAGAGTTTTAAAAAAATCTAAATTACAATTTGATAAATCAAACATAATTTTTAATCAAATTATTAAATCGAGCTAAAACTTAAAAATAAATTTTGCAAGTTATGTTGCTATCGAATTAAAATTTCATAATAATAAAAAATTAAAAAGACTTTTCAAACAAGACTTGAAAATTACTATCGATAATAAAATTTTAAAACTAATATAAATAAAAAAATCTAATTTTATTCTTATTCAGATTTTATAAAACATCAAAGGGTTCTCTCTAGATTTAGATTTTCACTATATTTCTTTATAGCTTATATCTATAACTTTAGATCATGAAAACTCTAGCTTCTATCTATACTATACTATACTATACAATACTACTATATTATACTATACTATACTATATTATATTATATTATACACCTCTTCAAATACTCAATCTTGATGCTGAAAATTAAACAAGTGTGTGAGTAAGAAAGTGTACGAATACAAGTGAGTTGTCTATTTCAACTCATCTTTCGATGTTGTATACGACTTCGATATTGAATGCAAATTTGTGCAATGGTGATTTTCAAAGGACACAGCTGCTGCACCCCCACCCCATTAATTGTAGCTTGTTATTCATGAAGTTAGATGCTAATTTTGCAGTGGTCTGTGAGCAATTATTGAGTATAAATCTAGCCAGAACTCTCTACTCGCAACAGAAGAAAAACACAGTCGACTAGTGGACAAATTGAGATGCTATCAAGGCGACTCACAGACACTTTGTCAAATTAGGAATAATTAATTACTATATTGACTAATTAAGGTTATTAATTACATCATTAACAAGTATATTAAGAGTAATATTAAGAACTAATTAAGGTTATTAATTAGATCATTAACAAGGATATTAAGAGTAATATTAAGAATGGACAGACATTAATGGGAGTGGGGTTTTGTGGTGTGCCCCTTTATTAATCTTTCTCTAATGACTTATGGTAGTTTTGTGATCTCCAGCTCACATACCTATCCTTTGGCCACTCTATTGTCATGCGTGACTTGTGAACAAAGAGAGTTAGGTACGTACTTAGGTTTGAATATTTAAAAGCAATCCAGTTCCTAATTTTTGCTTTACAGTCTATTTTTTAAAATGTTTTTTAATTTTTTTTATCTTAAAAATCATCAAATTATGTTTTTTCAGGTGTTTCTGAATAATTTTGATAATTTTAATGAGTTGATATTTAAAATAAAATCATTTTAATATATTTTTAATTAAAAAAAAACTCTTTTAAAAAATACCCTACTACACAATATCAACCAATAACTTAATTGTTCAACATGAATTTTAAGATTCATTTTCAAATACAAAACTACACACGAGTTTAAAGAGTCAACAACCACAAATCCATTATACATTAATAACATTTTTTTCCAAAAATAAATAAAATGTTTAATATAGTGTTAATTTCAAGAGTAAATTGAACAAAATATTTATTTTTCAGAAAAAAAACACCTACAAAGTATACAATTTTATCACGGATAAAAAATAAATAACAAGAAAATGACTTTTCTAAAATTATGAGCCATTGAATTGTGATTTTAATGAGAAACCCAATAGTAAATCTCACTAAAATAATTCCTCAAATATATTACCTAACGTATTTTTTGGTGTTTTTCCTTAATGTTCTTGTAGCATCATGCAAGTATATTTTGGAAAAAAAAAAAAACTTAATGAATGAAAGCTTCATCATATCCAATTAATTATTTAGTGAAAAATTAAAATTAATGCTCTTTTTTTTTATTTTTCTTTATTTTCCTAAGGATAATAAGGAGGTCAAGACTTTAACATATTTGAAATAGTCAAATCTAAATTTATCTCTTCTTTCCTTTTTTCTTCCTCCTTCTTAGTTACGGGAGAGGAGTTTTAGCTTCCAACCTCCTCTTTAGTCTTCAGGGGAAATAGGGTCAGGGTCCAAGCATAAATATAAAAAGACACAAGGATTTTAATACTATATTTCTTTTATGGGGAGATGTTTTTGGTAATATTTAGGTTAATATTTGATCTTTTTTTTCAGGGGTAAACTCATCATATAAAAACATATATATTTTTCTCTTTAATTTCTTCATATTATGTAGGAAGGGGGAATTTCTTCTTTTTCTTCTTCTCTTTTTGGGGAATTAAAGAGAAATTCTTCAGGAGAAATTACTTCCTCATGATATTCATTTGGATGCAATGAATAATTTCTTTTTTATGAATATATTTTATAATCCCTACATTCATTTAAAATCTAATTTCAACATCACAACTAAATAATAGAAAGTTCTAAATTATAATTTGAGGAATTATGTCACAGATCTCTACCCCCATTTAGCTATGAGAATATCTCGATTTTGGGCTTGTTTTCATGCTAATTAATGGGATACTAGATTTCCTTTAAAAGTCTAAATTTAAGTTTAAATCTTCATAACCAAGACAAACAGTCATGTATTTGAGCCACAATAAATAATGGAAAATATCGTTAATTTCACAATAAAAAAAAAAGAAAATGTTAATTTCAAAAACTAGCTTGAGAAATTAGCTTTTTTTTTTTTTTTTTAATATAGATAGATAGATAGGTAGGTAGAGCTAATTGGGATTAAAACTTTGTTTCTTTTGTACCACTCTTGGAAGGATAGAAAAAATAATTTGTGCAGTTGATTTGAAGTGTTGGAAATAACGAGGAAAATTAGGGTTTCACCTGCTACATTGCTGGCAAAAGCGTTGCTGCAGTCCATTGACGGGAGCAAAGGGAGCTTTGGCATGGAACTCACAAACCTTATGGCGTCTATGGTATCGCTTGGCATCAGTCAGATCAGAGGTGCAATTATCTGCTTGACAAGAAACCAGCAGCATTGACGACGACCCACCACCACTAGATCCTTTCTTTCCTTTCTTCTTGATCTTGTCATCATCTACAAACCCTAGCCCTCCAGCAATATCTTCATCATCCTCTTCTTCCTCTTCATCTTCTATTTCCTTCAAGCTCCTCTTTCCTTCAGCTCTGCTTGTTTCCATATTCAGAAACAAATAGAAGGGTAGCTAAAAAGAAGAAAACAAAAGATATGAAGCAAACAAGAAGCTACAAGACCTTGATAAATAAGGTGGAAAAAGGAGAAGAACTTTGTGTGAGGACCACATTCTTCATTTTTTTTTTATTCCTTATCAGAATACTAGTGAAGGCTAATTAAGTTTTAAGCTATAGCTTAAAAACTATATACTCGATTCCTTGTACGGTTGTCGCTGTATATGTGCAGTATACATATATATACTCTTCCTTCCACTGCCTTGTTTCAGATTTTTTTAATGTAAAACAGTAAAAAGGTGTTAACATGGTTACAATTAATCATATTTTCCATATAAAGAAATTTATATAGAAAAATTTGGAAATCAACTCCAAAATTATAGTAAAAAGGTGTTAAACATGGTCACCATTAAGAGGAGAGCTAAGTGCATGTTTTTTCCAAGATTGTACTTATGAAATCCTTTCTCGTAGAGCATCATGACTGATCAGATTTTTTTTTTGTATAAAAAAAATATACAAATATTTATTAATATAGTTTTTAGTATAAAACTCTTAAACTATTTTGGAATTGATTTTATATGATCTACTTAATAAGTCTAAAAATAACTTTCATAAATAAATATGACTAAAAAAATCAAGATAACATGTACTTTTAAGTATTAAAATGACAATATATTAAATTGACTTAAACAAACTCAAGTTCACTTATCAAATTCGCTACCGAGATTATAAGATCTCGATAACTATATAGAAAACATATATAAAAAAATATTAAATTTAATTTTCAATCCAATTAATATAAACAAATAAAATTGAAAATAAAAAAATATATATGTAAAAAAAACAAGAAATTTATATGCAAAACAAGGAATTAATTAGTATCGTTTATCCATGTTGAAAGGCCAGCTGATCTGTTGATTGTTGTAAAATCTGCGGTGGTCACGCCATTAGTTTTTTTATGGGATTCTCAAATATGCAACCATGCTGCGAGAAATTAATGATGTTGCCACCAATTGTTTGGCTAAAAACAAATTCTTCAATTAATTAACTTATCATAACCATTATTTTAGGCGGGTACGTACCCGTTAACTAGGCCCCTTTTCAAAATAATAGGGAGTGTGACTTGATTATAATTTTGAATTGAACCGAATTATGTTAATATAAAAAATTCAGTTAAACTTTATTAAAACTTTGATATTTTTTTTTCTTTTTATTTTTTTTCTTTCAACATGATGTTATTTTTTTATAAAATAAAAAATATTAAGTTGATCTAAATTAAATTTTTTATACCGTGAATTAAGATTTACCATAAATCAACCCCATATTAAATTTAAATATTATGATCATAAGTGAAATGAAAAATTATATTCCAAAAATATTCAAATACCTCATTGTTTTCATATTATAATAGTACAACAAATAGGATAAAAGTTGAATCTTATTATTTGAAAAGTATTTAATAACAATGCTGTTGGAAACATCAATAATGAAATCTCATATATAAAGTAGTAGTTATATGTAAAGTAGTAGTTGATACTTGTCAAATAACCATCTAAATCTAAAAGTTTAAGCTGTTAGGTAAGGTTTTAAGATATGATTTATATTATTCTCTATCACACCCCCTTAAGTGAAAACCCTTTGGGCTTGAAACTTGCACAGTCCCACATTACCTTGTGCTTAATTTTTATCAAATAAATGAGGATGATGAGATTCGAACTCGTGACCGCTTGGTTATCAAGGCTCTAATACCATGTCAAAAAACCATTTCAACCTAAACGCTTAAGCTGTTAGGTAAGGTTTCAAAATATGATTTATATTATTCTCAAACAATACTGTCATCAGTTTATATGATAAACTAGGTTTTTTAAAACTCATAAACTTGGATTATCCTTATAGGGATTTATTGCATTATATGTTAATTTATACATGAATTTAAATGGTAACACGTGAAATGAGAAAACATATTACACTATAATGTTATATGGATGAAAGATTAATATCCACAAACTAGTATTAAAATTCTCTAATCAACAAGAATAATAAAAAAAAATGTTTATTTAAAGTGACTAAAACCCTAATAAGTTGGAATACAATTAGACCCCGATAAAAGAAATAAATACACAAAATAAACACCATTAAACATGGATTAAACATAGATCTAGATAGTAATCTAGATCTACACACAAAATGATCATCAAACCTAGATCTTATTTCGATTGGACTTGATTATAATTTTGAATTGAACCGAATCAGGTTAATATAAAAAATTTAGTTAAAACTTTATTAAAACTTTGTTATTTTTTTTAATTTTTTTCTTCCAACAAGATGTTATTTTTTTTATAAAATAAAAAATATTGAGTTAATTCGAGTTAATCTAAATTAATTTTGTTATACTGTGAATTAAGATTTACCATAAATCAACCTCCATATTAAATTTAAAAATTATGATCACAAGTGAAAGGAAAAATTATATTCCATCAAATAAGATAAAAGTTGAATCTTATTTTTTGAAAAGTATTTAATAACAATGCTGTTGGAAACATCAATAATGAAATCTCATATGTAAAGTACTAGTTATATGTAAAGTAGTATTTATACTTGTCAAAGAACCATCTCAACCTAAAAGCTAAAACTGTTATGTAAGTTTTCAAGATATGATTTATATTATTTTCTAACACACTCTCTCAAGTGAAAACCCTTTGTGTTTGAAACTTGCACAGACCTACATTACGTTGTGCTTAATTTTTATCAAATAAATAGGGATGGTGAGATTCAAACTCGTAACCGCTTGGTTATCAAGACTTTAATACCATGTTAAAAAACCATCTCAACTTAAAAGTTTAAGCTGTTAGATAAGGTTCCAAGATATAATTTATATTATTCTCAAACAATACTGTCATCAGTTTATATGATAAACTAGGTTTTTTAAAACTCATAAACTTGGATTATCCTTACAGGGATTTATTGCATCATATGTTAATTTATACATGAATTTAAATAGTAATATGTGAAATGAGAAAACATATGACACAATCATGTTATATTATGTTATATGGATGAAAAATTAATATCCACAAACTAGTATTAAAATTCTCTTATCAACTAAAACAATAAAAAAAATATTTATTTAAAGTGACTAAAACCCTAATAATTAAGTTGGAATACAATTAGACCCGATAAAAAAAATACACAAAATAAACACTATTAAACATACATCTAGATAGTAATCTATATCTACATATAAAATTAAGGATAACCTAGATCATATTTGACTTTTATTAAACAACTAAACAAAAATTTAGAACTTTTCTAATCCCAAGAGAGAAAAAAAAAAAAAAAAGAAGGAAAGGGGATTGAATCTTATGGTGGGCTTTTTTAGAGATAGGCGTGCTACAGAAATTTCAAGGCTTTGAAGAAAAGAAGGGGAGAGTGTTGTAGCTTAATTTCAGTTTATTTTTTAACATGTTGTTAATTATTATATATTCATAAAAGAAAAGTTGTCTAATTTTTTTGTTAGCGAGGATAAGAACTTACATGTGAGAAAATTCAGAGGTTGACTCCCTCTATCTTATTTAATTGGTTTGTTCATTATTGATCATTTTATCATTATTTATCAACAAATTATTTCTTCCTTTGTCTATTATACAAACGTTATCAAAACTACTAGCCATTTGATATGTATTTCATCGCGAGTTTAGTATTTGTTTTCGGTTTAAAAAAAATAGATGGGCTCTTTCCAAGCATTTTTTAATTGTAAATGAAAAAGAGAAGTTAATGAATAAAATTAGAAATAAAAATATTCAATTTAAAAAAATAAAAAAGATACTAGTTAATAAAGATTAACCTGTCAAACCTATAATTTAGATCATGCTCCTCATGGAACTTAATTTATTTTGTTTTTAAAATTATGTTTCATTTAATTATATGCCAACCAGGTGTATGCCATTTTTTTTATTTATTAAACAACAATTTTCTCTTTTACAAAAAAAGGGTTGCGTGTGGGACTAAAATAAAAGATAACCCTAATTTTTTTATATTTCATAAAAAAAATCAAGTTAAATAAAAAAGACATTTTAAAAACATAAGCGATGAAATGGTGTATCTTTTTTTTTTAATTTTTATTTTAAGGGGTTAACAACACATTAAATGATGATGATAATGATGAAACAAGCTAGGTGTGTCGGCCTACCCGCGTGTCTGACCCATAAAATGGCCTAGCTTGTGTGCTAGGCTTTTTATTTTGTTAATGGTAGGGGTGGATGACACATCATCTATTAGTTTAGTTTCCAGCGATCAAGGGTCACTAGAAAATGAGGTCTTATATATATATTTTACCCAAAACACCATGAAAACACCATAGATACCATGATAAACCCATACATGCACTACAAAAACTCAAAAACCACGCAAAAATTCAAAATAAATCCAAAATAAAAAATCTTCCCGAGCTTATATATGTTTTTAGACTATTTAAATGTAAAAAATACCTAAGTAAAACTCTTTTCACTAAATAGAACCCTTTGACATCAAGATCAACCATTTTGATGGTCAGAATCAGTAAAATAAGGATTTTCTTTTTCTAAGATCAAAATCTGATGATTTTCTCTTTCTTCTCTTAAAGAAGGGATTGAAAAATAAAAATAAAATGAAATTTTGGATTAAAATTGATTTTTTTTAAAATTTAAAAAATTAGAGGGACCCAATATTCATAAGTCAGAAAGTTTGAGGACTACAATTAATATTTTTCCAAAAGTTCAAAAAAGCTAATCATTTTTGTCATTTTTTTCACTTTAATACCCTATGTTTTAATCTTACAATTTTCTAACAAATCAACTTAAATTCTCCATCATTTGGTAAAATTAAAAAAAAAAAAGTTTAGCGACACTCTCGGTCAAATAGTGGTGGGGGAACCTTTCCCCACATGCATGTTTTAATATTTTGTTAATAATGTACTGGAAAATGTAGACATCCTGAAATCTGGAAATAATATTGTATTTGATTAAACAACTGAGGATAAAGGTGAAAAACCATATCTTTTAAAGTGCTTCATTTTGAAAATAGATAAATATCTTGAAACATCCTTCAATGAAAAACAATCATAAAAAGTGGGAAGATAGAATACTACAGATGTAGCCGCTAGACACAAATCAAATCCTATCAATTTTGTTAGAGCAAAGTCATTGGAGAATAACTTTTCATAGATATATAGAGTTTGATTATTGGATTTCCATTATATGTTGAAAAGGAAATATATATGACCGTTCATGTTTCTGTTTGGGAGTGTGGTTGTAGTTATTTTTTAAAGTGTTTTTTGTGTCGAAATACATTAAAATGATGTTTTTTTATTTTTTAAAAATTATTTTTGAGATAAGCGCATCAAAACGATACAAAACGTATAAAAAATTATTTTTAATAAAAAAAATTGAATTTTAATAAAACGTGATTTGCATCGTATTCCCAAACATATTTTAGTAATTGTGATCATTGATATCATAATTTATCTTCAATTCAAGAAAAAAAAATCAAATAGTTAATTGAAGAATAAAAAACGTCTTTGTCTGAACAATGTGAATTTTTGCATTGTTAGGGTATTATTCAAAGGGGAAAAAAATCCAGATGATCGATTTTTCAAAGTTGTCAATCACGATTAGATGCTTACTGTACGACTCGCATGCTATTATATCCTTTGGCATCTGATGCTGAAAGGCCTGGCTAAGTTTTTTTTTTAAGAGAAAATAGTAATATAATTCATTGATTAAAAAATTAGATTGACTTATGATTTGGAAATTTTTTTTAGTTAAAAATAGATTAAAATTCATTGATTATTATTTTTTAATATAGTATTATTTTTATTTTTTTATATATATAAAAAACTAAATTAACTTAAATTAATTTAGATTAACTTACCTGAATCGTAACTTAAGAATTGCTCTCGATAAATTTTGATTAAAGTTTAAAAAATATGTTTATAAGTGAAAGGAAACTGAAAAACATTCAGATATCTCATTGTTTTCATCTTATAATAGTAAAAAAAAGAATAAAAATAAATTTTATTATTTGAAAAGTATTTAATAACAATGCTGTTAGAAACATAAAAAATGAAGTCTCATATGTAAAGTAGTAGCTTATACTTTCATCAGTTTATATGATAAGCTAAATTTTTTAAAACTCATAAACTTGGATTATCCTTAGAAGGATTTATTGCATCATATGTTAATTTATACATGAATTTAAATGGTGATAAGTGAACAAGAGAAAACATCTTACACTATCATGTTATATGAATGAAAGATTAATATCCACAAACTAGTATCAAAATTCTCTAATTATCAATTAGAACAATAAAAAAAATGTTTATTCAAAGTGACTAAAACCCTAATAAGTTGGAATAAAAAACCTCGACAAGAGAGATAAATACACAAAATAAACACCTATTAAACATAGATCTAGATAGTAATCCAGATCTACGCATAAAATAATCAAACCTAGATCTTATTTTTATTGGACTTTTATTAAATAAGTAAACAAAAATTTAGAACTTTTCTAATCCTAAAAGAAAAAAGAGAAGGAAAGGGGATTGAATCTTAAGGAGGGCTTTTTTTAGAGATAGGCATGCTAAAGAAATTTCAGCAGGGGGGGGTGTTGTAGCTTAATTTCAGTTTATTTTTTTAATCATGTTGTTAATTATTATATACTCATGAAAAAAAGTTGTCTATTTTGTTTGCTTGCTAGGATAAGATCTTTCATGTGAGAAAATTCAGAGGTTGACTCTATCTATCTCATTTAATTTGTTTGTCCATTATTGATTCTTAACTATTTATCAAAGATAAAAAATTTTAAAATTTCAATTAATTTTTATATTATAATTTATCTTCAATTGAAGAAAAAAAATATCAAATAGTGAATTGTACCGTCGGTGAGACCGTCGGTATTGTTTTCACCGACGGATTGCATTGCTGCCACCGACGGAATTAATCCGTCGGTAAAACTGGATAATGTTGTAGTGTGTAAAATAAAAAATATCTGAGTATATATTTGAAATTGTTGTACAGAATATTTTTCAAAATCTCCCCAGTAATCTTTCTTATCTTGTAGCCCCCATCTTCTTAATGAGAACGCTTTATTTATAATATTCTTCATTTCTATAAACAAAAAAGAATACTTTTCAAAATAGTTTTTGGCTTGAAAATATTTTAAAATAAGTTTTTTTTTTAATTTATTTTTGATATTAGTACATCAAAATATATCATATAAAAATACTAATTTTTTTTTATAAATTTAATACCTTTCATATCAAATATTAGCATCCAACAACAGTTTGAAAGTTACTCCCATCAAACAAAGTGAATTTTTGCATTGTTAGGGTATTATTCAAAGGTGAAAAAAATCCAGATCGATTTTTCAAAGTTGTCTATCACGAGTAGATGCTCATGGTACGACTCCCATACTATTATATCCTTTGGCATCTAATTCTTCTCCTCTTTTCCCTCCCCCCCCTTGTTTTTCCACCTCACATTTTGCTGTAGCCAACATGATTTCAGTAAAGTGGGCACCATGCTCTTGTGCTTGGCTATAATTTCTAGCTATCAAAGGAAGGACCACGATGTGCATTATCGAGCAATGTAATAAATTGGTCCCCATCTGCTGTCCTAGGGCAGGTCTTTTGTGCTGTATATGGAGCATGAAACATTGATGCCAAATAGATCAAAGATGCAAACTTCGCAGGTGGTTTGAAGCACTAAATGCATAGGCCCGCAAATAATTCAATGCGATGGGAATCATGGATTGATCGATGTTTGAAATTTGAAAGCAACCTGCAGGTCGGCTTTTAGATGGGGGCCGGTTAGGAAAAATGAAGGATATATGTTAAGCATGAAGTACTAGGAGGTCAAGAAACGTTAAAGTTGAATTTTTAATAGAGATTTGATAGATAATTTAATTATCCCGGATTATCTCTTTGTTATAATGTCTTTATCATCATCATTATTATTTTTATTATTTTTACTATTTTATTTTCTCATTACTATCATCATTTCATTATTATCATTGTTTCGTCTCAACACTGTTTTATCATTATTTCATTATTATTATATTTTTTATTTTTATTTATCAAACATCACTAAATATTTTTCATATAAAATATTTTACACAAAATAAAGTAATTTTAAATCTCTCTCATTATAAGGTTATGGATGAGAGAAACACCAACGAACACACGTCACTTCCTCCAAATTCTATCACCATCATTCACCGAGGCCAACCCATGCCGATGTTTTTGTATTTTTATGTTTTTTTTCTCCTGTTTTTCACCTAATTTTTCGTATCTTAAATTGTTTATTGATTATTAAAGAATAAACTGTTTTAATTTCAACTTTTTGCTTGAATCGATGATTAATTTGGCAAGTTTGGTGCAAGAAGTTGAGGCTTTTTACAAAGATGAGGTGAATCAGATTTTTTTCCTCTCATAGTTTTCTAGATTTCTTAATTTTATTACCACAAATTCAATATCTAATCCCCGACGAAATATTCCGTTGATAAATTGAAAAATCCTAGGACTATTTGGGTTTGATATTTTCTGCGAACTTTGTAGATTTAGATTTGTAGATAGGGACAAGAGAATACAATAATTTTGCATATTTTTTTATTTATTCAGTTGATATCAAAATAAAATTAAAGTTTCAAGAAATAAAGGAGTGATTGTCTTTTATCATGAACCATTCTTTTTTTTTTTTGCACCGTTTAATGAATCTGCGACCACATATTTGCACCCGTTTTTTTTCTTTTTGTGATGGATATTGTGAATCGGAGAAAAAAAAGAGGAATACGCGAAGTATAAAAGTTTTCCCCATCCAATATTAAATTGTCGACATTTAAATAT
>Ga0307518_10000191_pt1 | contig 46711 bp, 49 predicted proteins | sample 25_EM_MG_FD_203889 | JGI IMG/M metagenome (GOLD analysis project Ga0307518, IMG submission 203889) | Populus trichocarpa ectomycorrhiza microbial communities from riparian zone in the Pacific Northwest, United States - 25_EM | ecosystem: Host-associated > Plants > Roots > Unclassified | place... | reverse complement strand
CACAATGTTTGTTGTATATAAACAGCGTTCATCGCTTATATAATATAACAGCTCTTGACCAGCTACCGCTATCATCTCAGCTTGTCCCTTCCACACAACAGGTGAGCAGGAGTAGCAGTTCCTCTACATACATAGGTATTGCTTCAACACCGACTAAGGTGTTTACTTGTCACCGTATATACTCACCTCTAGTCTCATTACTATATAAACTACCAAACTCCAGCCTAGTAGTCCTTAGATCAAATCTCGACTAAGATACTCCTCCCTCTGTACTACCCACTATGCTCTCCTAATCCATCTGTTCACCTGAACTCCTGAACTCCGGCCAACTCCGGTCTCTGTCCTATCTCGTCCCCTTGGTCCTATGTCCGCTCCTAGCAAGTCTCCTACTTGCACAAGGGCAAAAGCCACCTCTGTCCCAGACTCGATGCTAGACCTCTAGGGACTTATCCCACCTCTGGGATGTCCTTCGCTCCGGACAAGCTGCGATCAACTCCGGACTACTTTCCCGTGGTCCGGACTTACTCCCAGTGCTTCTCTAGTGCCCGGACTTCGTCCATATGACCCGGACTTGATTGTCCGCACTAACCAGCACCTACTAGTGTCTGGACTTACCTCCTCATTAGTCCCCTGCATCCCTGGACCTCCTAGTAAGATCGTCGAGGAGAACCGATCCTGACACAAGACCTGGAGGCGATCAGTGTTCTTCGTGGGGAGATTGCTCAGCTGAAAGATGCGGTTTCCCGTTGGTGCAATGCATAATTTTTTTCGTAACATGACATTCAGGGGATGAAAATGACAAAACCCAATTGTATCATACCACTGCAATGTGTAACTAGAAATAACCTGCATGTCGAATGTAGCTTTGTGCGTCATCAGCAGTGACAATATCCAGTGCCTCCTGCATGTCATAAAATAGTCCATCTCCCTCTGCTGCAAAGAAAACATCCCGGTTGCGGTGGATCCATGATTTGATCTGTGAGAAGGCTTCTTCGATAGGGTTCAAATCAGGGGAGTACGGCAGTAAATATTCAAGCCGTACACCTTCGGAATTACTGTTACAAGAGGAAGTCCAAGGTAGTCATGGAATTGGACGCACCGTGCTGCATGACAAGTTCACAAATCTCCTCACCATGATGGATGCGTGCATTGTCCATGACAAGGACACTGTGCTTGCCTGGCCATCGAGTACACAAAGGTAGCTGTACATAGTAGTTTAGCCCGGATAGCAAGTTTACCAGCCAAATACTCACCACGAACAACTCGATGAATTCAATGTACCTAACTTGGTCAAAGGAACCCAAGACTACCTTTCCAGCAATGACACCATCTGTGCTCATCGCAGCAACTGCTGAAAGTCGCTTTCCATGAACAAATGGACCTATAATGCTGGCCTGCTCGCTCCTTGGGCCATGGCCATACCTCCTCACTGGTGTCCGCTCATCCTTGCTCGCCTTGTCAATGAAGATGAGTTCTTCTGGCTCGTATCGAGCCATCTGCCGAATAAAGTCGGCACGAAGGTCTTCATTCCGCTCAGATGCTACTTTACGAAACTTCTTGAGTGAAATGCCTGCTCGAAGAAGTTCTCGATGAATGGTGGTGTAATGCACACTGATAAAGCGGTTTCGCTCCAAGAGCCCCTGGAGCTCATTGAGAAACCAGTCAGGACGATGTTGGATGAGTTCGATCAAATAATGGACATCTGCATGGTTCTGGATCCGAAGACGACCACGGTAGGCACTTTGAGGCTTGACAACATCTCCAGTTTCACAAAAGATCTTCTGGACACGAAAGAAAGTCATCCGGGAAATGCCTAAGCATTGGAGAATATCAGAGAGGGGCATGGCCCCATGTTGGTGAAGGCGAAGGGCAGCAAGCTTCAAATCATGCGATATCTTGCGGTTGGGCATTGATGAGAACGATCAAGCAGCAACTGAAAGCCAAAGTTCTACTAAGTCCCATCACTGCTTATCTCATTTGTTTGTCTCAGCCGCGACGCGCCAGTACCATTATTTATGCAAACAGCTGTAATTGAAGAAGAAATGAGTGAGATAGTTAAAAGCTGGTTGTCACGCCCGAATGCTGAATTGTGTCACTCAAATGTCACCTGCTGACCAAGTGCCGGGGCTGAGTTTGAAGTTCTCTGCAGTGCAGGTGCCGATTCACCTGGCAATGCGCTGGCTGTGGTGAGTGGGGATGGTCTTGCTATGCCTTGAACCGAATTTGCCGGTTACATGCTGAAATCCTCGTTTTCCGCATTCAAGCTGGAGTGAATGCATACACCCGACTTTCCGCACCGACTCAAAGTACTCTATCCGGGACATGCTGATCAGTACCAATGATTGCATTTTCATATGAGTATGACAAACTGCTTTCTCTGCAGCCAGTTCAGTGTATTTATTTAGGCTCATCATACTACTTTCCATCTACCTATAAGTCGCCAATATAATAATTCGTACTCATTATGCTAGTGTTACTATGCTGAACCTCACTGGTGCCGAGCGTCGGAATTTGCATTCAGCATGCGTGACCATCTGTGACTTTTCTGTGACTTTTTGTGACTGCCAACTGACCATGAGTGCCGAAACTGTTGTATAGGATAGTATGTACCCCATCTAGTTTGTCGTTTACCGACGGGACTCATTGGTACGACAGAATTTTTATTGCAGATAGGTGTGGTTGTATTTGTAGTTTATTCTGCAAGCTCACTATTTTAGATCCGGGTCCATGAGGAGCCATGATAGGTAGGGTAGAGCACGGGTATGCTGACCACCACAGGTTACGGGTCTACGGGTACGGCGGGTACGGGTACGGGTTGTCACAAGGTCAACCTGTGCCCACACCGTACCCATACTGCGGGTTTATGGGTTTTTACGGGTTACCACGTGCCTGGGTTTGTGCCCACCCACTGCGCTGATTGAGTGCCAACACTGTTGCTTCCTTTTTACTTCCACTACTAAATGTGCAGCATCGGTCACTGCAAATCAAGTCCAGGCCCATCTGCTCTACTAGGTGATCAGCCGATGCGAGGCTTTAAAGAATCACTCTAGTATATTCCTTCTTCGTGAAGATCTGAATACAAAAGTTTTAAGGGCCGAGTACTTCAGGTTGGTTTTCTTCTCCGTTGTCCTGCAAGCTTACTAGCACAAAATGTCAGCCAGTGACGCAGCCTCAAAATCAAGTTCATCCCAGACCACAAGTGTCAAAATCGTCATTCCCAAAGCCAAGGCAAAATCAGGGGAGTCTTTGGATGTCGTTGACCTTACAGATGATGTCAATGCCACTACTATCGCCGACCCTGATGACGAAGCGGCTCTAAGTAAGTTAAATTCAATCTCATACACATCTCTCTATACCATTGAATCCATTGCAGAAAAGTTGAAGAAAACATGGCGTTCACCGATATACGCCCTGTTCAAGATTGATCAGGTGTCAGTGGAGTACCATAATAGCCGCCTGGCTCATTTCTTTCCGTGTGGTGCACGGAAGTGTAAATTTTCTGCTGGTGGCATTCGTCGCTACCAAGATACCTTAGATAAATCATCCACTGCCAATCTTAAGCAGCATGCCATCTCGTGCTGGGGGCAAGAGGCTGTTGATGCGGTCATTGGTGGCAACAAAGCCAAGGAGCGCAGTGGTTCTGTATTTGCAGCCTTTGCTCGAAAGGGGTAACAGCCAGCTCATCATACTCACCGTGCACATACAAATGATGACATTCGGTAAGGCCACATTGTTCTACTGACATGTTTATTCAGGCTGATCATTGGGCCGCTTATCCTAGTGCAAATCTTGTGCGCTGGCTAACTGAAAATAATCGCCCAACTAATATCATCAATGACCGGGCTCTTCGTGACCTCCTGCTTGCAGGACGACCAAGTATTGATCTCCCATCACGCTTTACAATCTCACGTGACATTTGTTTGTCATTCCTGAAGTGTCAGGATCGCATTAGCAAGTTACTTCAGGTGAGTTCCGATGCACAACTTACTAGCACTGGACTAATGTAGTATCGGCTTTCAAGGAACATCCTGGTCGTCTCCATTTCGCGACTGATGCTTGGACGTCTCCAAACCACCGGGCTTTCATTGCGTGGACTGTTCACCTTGAACACGGAGGCCAGATGCTCTGTTTTCTCCTTGACGTGATTGAAGTAGCCAAGGTACGTATGTTCTACAATCCTGTCTTCACCATCTCAGTGTGTGCAAATAGTCCCACAATGGCAAAAACATGGCGAAGGCATTTCAAGCGATGCTCGAGCGCTTTGGTCTCACAAAAAAAGTCAGTTTCTGTTGTTTTGACTTGAAACGTTCTCAACTATTTGCTAGATTCACACCGTCAATATGGACAATGCAAGTTCAAATGATACACAGACCACCAAGTTGGCTGCACTACCAAACTCGTTTGAAGTTCGTAACCGAGTTCGGTGCTTCAACCACACAATCCAACTTGCTGCCAAGGCCCTCCTCCGACCACTTAACCCAGGTATAACAGGAAATGACGATGATGATGGTTCGGACACTGATGATGGTAGTGACTGCCCACCTCTGGTAGTTGAGGATGAGTCTGACGAAGAAGGAGAGGAAGAAAATCCTATTGATGCTGCCATTGCGGATGTCCAAGATGATGGGATAGATGAACTTGAGGATCTGGAGATGCCGTTGCATGAGGAGATGATCACTGAAACTGTGATTGTCCGGGAAGCTGTCTCCAAAGTTTGTTGGATTCGCTATAATATGATCACCCATTCTGACATAGTATCATATAGATGCGTTCATTGTCGTTTGCCATTATTCGCTCGACAACAAAGGTTCTTCCAAAGTGGTGACACCACTGCACAAAGGCTGGGCTCAAACCCAACCTTATTCCACGTGACGTTGTCACACGCTGGAACTCTACGTGCGATTTGTTGGAGTTCGTGGTGAGGTATCGTAAGCCTATCAGCAAGATCACATGCGATGAAAAGCTGGGGCAGTTGCACAAGTACCACCTAAGTGCGGAGGAGTGGTCTGTCATCGAGGAACTCGTTACTGTCCTCCAGGTAAGCATCCCTGTTGTGATAATGTCATATGCTTGAATCGTGCCACTCATGTCTAATTAGCGTTATAAATCAGCAACAATGTTCTTCTCTCGTGATGCAACAAGTATTGCAGCTGTGATACCTGCCATGGACAAACTTGATGACCACCTGAAGAGTATCCAAAGTGCTCAAGAACAGTTCCATCCATCAATTCTTGCAGCAATGAAGTTAGCTCGTAAAAAGATGGACAGGTATTGGAAGAAAACCGACGAGTCAGATGTGTATAGAATTGCCATGGGTTCGTGTCCGAGAACTTTTGATGGCATCAACCTTAAGCTGCGGACTCACCATTGTCCTAACAGTACTCCATCCAGGGCTGAAACTTGAATACTTCCGTGCCCACGATTGGGAAGAAGAGTGGATTGAAGCTGCGGAACATGCCACCCAAGAGGAATATGTCCTACACTACAAGACCCAGTTTCCCACTGAGCCATTGACCACTAGCCAGGAAACGGTCAACGCCAATGACTTCAGTGATTACTCCATGGGGCCATTGAGTTCATCTGATGAACTCCAAGACTACCTCCGACAGCCGGTTGAAAAAGTGAATGATCCCTTGAAGTGGTGGGTAAATAACTGTGAGACATACCCAACCCTGTATCGGATGGCGCTCGACTACCTTAGTGTGCCTGGTACGTGGCAGAACTTATCTATACATATTATCTAACTCCCTCTGCAAACTGTAGCAACTTCAACTGCTGTAGAACGAGTATTTTCGCAGGGAAGGCAACTCCTCCATTTCACGCGAAACCGCCTGTCTCCGTCATCAACCCGCGCCTTCCTTTGCCTTGGTTCGTGGCTTAGGACAGATCTCATCGTTGTCGAGGAGGTGGTATCCATAGTGAAGCAATCAAAGAAAAGAAAGGTAGCTGAGATGGACCCTGCTACGGCTACATGAGTAGAAAGTTCGTCTTGTATGGTAACATTAATAAATTCGCCTCATTTTGTGTATTGACAACCCGCGGGTTTTTTCCACACCGCGGGTTTTTCACAAACCGCGGGTCTGCACGGGTTACACCGTACCCTTACCCGTGCGGGTTGCGGTGTGTACGGGTACGGGTACGGTGTGCCATATTTCACTCACGGGTTAACCCGTGCTCAACCCTAATGATAGGCGGCCGCTGCAGAATACACCAGCTTTTGCAAGGATCAGTGCAACATCGAACAACAGGTTTGGCGCCGTGCTTTCCTCGCTCTTCTGCTTCTGGTCTGCTCGTGCAGCAGCCATTGGGTTTGGTGGCAATGCCATTCGTAGAGACGCTTATAGCGTCGTCCTCTTTAGCCGTGTTGCCCTAACTGCAATCGAACACGATTTTACAAGTACTCCGGATCAACTTCTTGACACCCTCCTGCCTTACAAGACGGATGGAGGTACCAATTACACTGCTGCCATCGAACATGCTCAAGATCTCATGAAGAAGCACTGGTGCACAGAACGGTGAATGAGTTCTCATGAGAGACGTTATCAAGCACCCTACTAAGATCCTTCTCAGATCTCCTGTCATCATCTTTCTCTCTGATGGAGAATGCGAAATTGCTGATCAGATTATGCAAAACCTATGTCGCACATCGATCCAGCTTGGGTATCAACCTGCGATCCCTGCCTCTGAATTATTCCCTGACACAGACTCTGCAGAAAAGCCTTATCCTTTCACTCTGTGTCATTTGGTTCAGATCAATCATCCGAATGCCTCCGTAGAATGGTGGAGATCGCGCAAAATGTTCAGAACGATGTCCCTAAAGCATGGCTGGCCGGGGCTCTGTGGCGGTGGCTCCCAACGCTGGCTCCGACTGCCGATACAGTCAAATCGACATACAACCAAGCCCTTGACACCGTACGCCTTCTCCATTCCTACTGACGTATCCTGATATTATTTTAGGTGCAACTCACAGAGACGTTCCTCAGAATTGCGGAGTCCCTTCGGAAGCCACGGGGTGCACTTGTGCATTATGCAGGTGCTTCTGAGTAATTTGAGATTCCAGTGTATGATTACCAAAAGGGTTGCACCAGTCGATCGTCTGAACAGTTGCTATCTGAGAAACACTATTTTTCATGGATTACTGTAAAGAATTCCTTCGCAGACCCATTTGAATGCAAAACATGTTCTTCGTCTTGTTTCCTTCCGTGCCCTTTTCCGGGAAAATCGGGCATTTTTCGGGCTGGGAAGGGTATCCCTGACCTATAGACGAACAGAAGGCGCCATCCCACTCAAGTTCAGCCCAAATCCAGTCTTTTCTTGAACTTAGTACGATCGCCTGAAGCTCAACCTGATGAAACAATACACTTTGCAAACCCTATGTCTCCAGAAGTCAAAACCGGACATTTTTGCTATACTGATATCACTATGCATGACGAGGTGCCTTAAAATGCAAGGTTAGAAGTACAGTGCAACCAAACCAGCCCAAGTCATACCATTCACATAATGATGTCGAGCTTAGGTGCCAATCCCAGATCGTATACTTTATTTGAATTGTGGAAGAGCATATTTTCAACGATCGTAGCCGCCTGCAGATCTGTGAGCTCGTCTCGGCGGATACAATCTGCCAACACCTAGAATGCCTAAGTCAGGCGCCGCCGTAGCCCTAGACAGCCGTTGTTTGGCATTACCTCGTATAGGGCCTGTCGTGATTGAATGCTAGCTAGATAATACGTTTCAGGCCACCAGTGTCCGTCCGCTGGGAATTGTTCAGAGACAAGAATGTATGCTTTCCGGGGTAAACCTACTGGACCACAGTATCTTGTTGGTTGGAGAAAGCTCCAACATCTGCTTGATGACCGCACGCTGACCATCCGCCGAGAGAATAGGAAAGATCTCACCGAAATCGAGGTAAACGTTCTTATACATAGCAGTGAGATACCCCGCATCTCGGGTGTATGGATAACTGGAGTGGAGGAGGACGAAGACCGTCTCAGGGTAAGCCCTAATGATAGTCTGCATATGTGCTGGAGATGATTTCGTGAGAGTCATATCATTATCGCCGAGACCTTGAAATCGATCAGCGTCCATACATGTGATACGGATACATTTGCCCAGGCGTTACCTGTGTGAAATTGCACTTGCATATAATGGCTCAGCAATAGCGCCTACGGGGCGAAAGAACGCTCACCAGGCTTTCTAGCATCGCCAGCGATTCCAAGAACGATGCGAACAAGGCGATCATTGAGCGCCTTATGCGCCAACCGCAGGACGCCTTTTGCTTCATACTGCTTCCATATTTCTAGGAGACATTGTTCGATCTCCTCCTTTGGCGCCGACGTCGAAATGTCGAGTCCTGTCCTGTACAGCACAGTGAAGTGATGAGGATCACTGGACCAAGTATGCAACCGTACCTGTAGCAGGAAATGGACTTGAACCCGACGACTTCTGAATCGCGTGCACTTGCCGTGATACTTTCCACAAACATGGTAATGAAGATGGGCAAGAAAGTTCTGGCTATCGCTGCGTTGACCTCACCCTCATAGGTACGCACCAATTCAAGTAGAGCTTTCTGTAAAGTGGTCAAAGCATGAGCACGTACAACAGAGGAAATATGAGCAGGAGATGTACCTCAGCAACTGCCTCAATGCGAACGATCCTTTTCGTAGGACTTGCAGTGAACCGATTGTGCCACCTGTACCCCTCTGCCAGATCAGCAACGCCAGACAAGCCATCATCGATGAGGATGCACTGGATGCCCGTGGGCCTCATGCACATCCCGCAGAGTTGCATGTAATCCAAGTTAGCTCGCATCTTTTTGACCCCATCCCAGTTGGCATCGTCGCCTTTTAAGCCGAACAACTTGGCCAGCTGAGCCGTCGATCTGTAACAAGCGAGTGTGCAGATAGAGTCGGTGAGAGCGTCTCCGCTGGCCTCTGTGTTGAGACCCTCGAACGCGAGCGCATTGCGGTGCTTTTCAGAGAGGAAAGGGTGAGCATGGTTGTCAATCGCAGGGTACGAAAAGGCAGCTTTGGCTAGTTCACGGTAATACATGATGGGAAGGAGCAGAGCCAGTCTGAGCCCCTGAGTGAGGTATGACGATTATGATCATCCAGCACTGCCACTGGCCAATTCCCTCAGTTACAGCAACATAGTGCCTATCTCAAGCAGCCTGACACTTACTCATGATGTTTGTGTAAGAGGGTCGTCTGTTTTCTCAGGTTTTGTCCTTTGTCTCCTCGTTCTCTGGCCCGTGCACTCGTATTTTAGTGGAACGACTAGTATCTTCCTCTAACTAGAGTCTAGCTTTGGGAGACTACGCACTCGTCCTACGTAATGGCTTTCAAAGTGCTCTGTCACACGAAGTTTCCTTCTCGCATGCAGCTGTGGTGTCTCAAGACCAGCTATCTTCGACTCGACGGCCCTCTGTCAAAAAAATATGCAACCAGTGACGTTGCATATTTTTTTGACAGAGCACAACGATGGGATTGGAAAAGAAGCACGAGAAAACTAGCGTACACAAACACGAGTTATAACTACAGAATACAACTGATCGCTTGTCGGCTTGATCACAAGGCGACCCATCCGGACGAGTGCACGAGCCAGAGAACCAACAGAAGCCAACGAGGAGACATAGGACAAAAGAGAAAACAGACGACGCTCACAGTCCTCTTACAGTTTGGCTCTCCCAACTCAACTCATCATGAAGAATATTTGGCCGCTACGTGGCCAACTCACAAGGCTCATTAGTAGTTATTAGTTTTGATATATTGCTCGTTCTCCCTACGGATAAATAGTTCGTAGTCGTGCTGTGTTGGTCCTGGTTCGCCCCCATCAACCCACCGTGGTCACCCCGATCGTCCCAGCGCGCAAATTCTAACACCATCTTCAGTCAGGTCCTAGCCCAGTGCAAGCTCCAGCCAAGGTTCCTGAGCATCCTACAAAGTTTATCCCTAAATGCTTGTCGTGGTAGACCAAAGGAGACAGTGGTCGACGACGCCCTCAACTGTCCATGGCAATTAATGGCGTCGTCGTCCATTGTGCCCTGCAATGCCACTCGATGCGTCAAGCCGAGGAGCCTCTGAATTGATGACGGAAGGTAGTTCTTCCATACAGTGAGCCTTTGCCTCCAGCGCACCTTGCTGGCACGCACAGCAATACGACGTTCCCTCGAAAGATAAGTACTCCAGGAGTTGCAGGAGTTGACAGTCGTCCAATAGGAACTTCCATCGTGTGACGTTTTTTGACCCTGGCGCTACTCGGTCGGCGTCAGTTGGAACTCCGTCAGCCTCTTATCCCACAGCGGTTTTCTGTCATCCTCTTCACTTGTCCCTTCGCAAGCCCTCACACTCTTTTACAATCATACATTCATTTATTCACACAATGTTCTCCTCAGCCATCATCTCCCTCGCTCTCGCAGCATCAGCGTTCGCCAATGTTTACGTGGGTTACCATTTTTTTTCCCCTTCTGAAGCAAAGGGTTGAAACGAACTGATCCTTACCGCAGCTGACTGCTCCAGTTGCGACCACTTCGTGGCCCGCTAGCCAACAAGCCACTATCACCTGGCAGGATGATGGTCAATCTCCTTCTCTCGCTTCGTTTGGGGCAGCCAAATTCTCTGTCTACGTTGGCAATGCGAACCAGCAGGTACGGCCCTGATCCCATTGCCTGACCAGTGCCATTCAAGCATCCCTCCAGACTCCCCTGCAACTCATCTCGGCGAATGTCAACGTCGCAAATATTTCGTCCTTGGCCTTCACACCTGACCCGACTATTGGACCCGACAGTAGCGAATAGTGAGAGACTGTGCCCCGTCGTCCCTTTCTATGTGCACTCACACACGTTTCCTCAGCTTCATCCGTGTCGAGTCCTTGAACCTCAAGGATGCCAAGTCACCACAATACCCTGCTCTCGCGTTCTCCGCCAAATTCACGTGTGTCTACCTTTGAATTCCCTGAGGACTTCCGCTGACCTATATACGCGCAGCTTGACCGGCATGTCAGGCAAGTTCAACACGTCGGTTCAGCAAATGATCGACGGCCAGTCCACTGCACCCATCGGCGGCACCCCCGCTCCCACGAGCGGCGCTGCTTCACCCACCGCTGCCAAGACCACCGCTGCCTCCAGCACCAGCAAGGCCGCTAGTGCTACCTCCACCTCCAAGAGCAGTGGTGCTGGCAAGCACGGCGTTGCTGGCCTCGCAGGCTTCGTCGGGGTTGCTGCTGCCCTCTTCGGTGCTGCTCTCCTCTAATCCATCTAGCTTCATGGCCGTATCCTTCCTTCTCTTCATCCCATCGAAACATTTCGTAGAGTTTCGTCTGTCTTTCCGCCCCTCGGTTATCCAGCTATAAGGGTATCGGTGTTTATTTGCTCTCGTACGTACGTCGTTTGGTGATTTAGGTGTGGCTTCTCCGTCGGTGTGATTTTCTCTTTCCCTGGACTTGCTTCTATCTCCACGTGAGCTTTGTTCGTGTAATTCCTAAATTACCTTACGATCTGTGCCACGACTGATTTACGGGCAAATTTACATTTATAGCTTCATTGTCTGGATTGATGAGAACATAGACAGGGTTGTGTTACATGACAAGAAGGAAGCAGGCAACGGATTAAATGTCTCCGAGATACCAACTGTCAACCTGAACGTGACAATATCCTACACAGATCACCCACTAACATAGAAGGAACAACTGAGCATCCGCAGATGACACCGACTCCTTGACAGCGGTCATGAAGGGCTGAGTACGCAGTACCATGCCTTATCGTGTGACAGGCATCTCAATGACGCGTACCGCCCACGACGACCAAGGCGCGAGTCAAGAGGCGGCGGCGAGCGGGGGTGAGCCACAGATCTAAACGCGATAACTGGTGCACTAACAGTGAGCTATACACGCATCATAATATCAGCCCCAAAGATCTAATCCAGCAGGATCGCACTCACGTTGACAACAGCATGCCATCACCCCCCACGAGGTCCACCACGGCCACGGCCCCTGCCCCTCCGCCCTCCTCCACCGCCGCGTACAGGAGGCGCATCGGCCTGATGTCCGCTCTGCGCGTCGCGGGGAGACTGAGGGCGCTGTGCGATCGATACTTCGCCCGGAACAGTCTGTGCATCGTTGCGCTGGAGGATATTCGGCACTGCGGGTTGAGCACCAGCACTCTTGCTGTGCTTCCCACCCGAAGTGTGATGGTCCTTGTGCTTGCCACCTGTGCTCTTTCTCTCAGGTGCGGAACTACCACCACCGGCTGGACCCGATGGAGCAGGAGAAGCATCATCAGCAGCACCTCCTTCCCTGTCCCTGTCCTTTTCTCCCCGTCTCTTCCGCTCGCCGCCGCCGCCGCCGCCACCGCTTCCGACAGCCCCACTGAGCGCAGCCTCAAAGTGGCGGCCTATGCCGATAACGGGACGCCCCCGACGGGTCTGTGGAGTCCCGGGAGCGGGCGCGGATAACACCCCTGTCGCCGAGGCGGTTGCACCACCCTCTGTGGGTGCGGGAGCAGGAGCAGGAGCTGCGGCTACAGTAGAATCTGTATGTTTAGCATGTACAGCGGCAGGTCCACCCGATACTTTGTGTCCCCTGTGGCCACGTTCGCGATGGGCATGAGGAGCCGTCGGAGGCGCGGGTGTGGGCGTGACGCTATGCTGGGGTACTGAGGGCGGTACCGATACACCCCCAGCAGACGTAGGCTGCTTCGGAGCTGCCGTCTGTATTCTCACAGCAGGTGGAGCGTCTCGTGCTGCAGCCTTCTGGGCAGCAGCCGCTTTCTTCGCCTTCCTGCTCGCTGGCTGCGAAATAGGGCCGACTTCGATGATTTGGCTTTGTTTCTGGGCAGCGATGGAAGCGGCAGCCTGCGCCTGCGCCTGTGCGACGGTAGATGCCTTCTTCTTAGCAGCTTCCTCTTTCTTGGCGATGATCGCAGACTCTTTATAGTGTGCATGATTGCGGATGATGGCTTCTTTGTCTTTCTGGGCCGATTTTTCGGCTTTGAGGGCTTCGAGAAGCGGGGTGGTCGTTGGCTGTGGAGCTGATTGGGCGGCTGCGACTTTTCAAGGGGTAAATGTTTGCATCACAATACTGTTGATAGTCCATAGGGACTTACTGAGAGCCTCGAGAGAGGGGGGTTCCGCCTTTTCGAGGACCTTTAGGTATTCGAGGAAGGATATGTAATCTTCATCTGGATAGAGGGGTCATCAAGCTGCCTTGATAGATGAGGTCTGGGTAGCATACCCTTGTCGATTGTATTATTCCTCGCATCGGCCTTCTTCTTCTCAGTAGGCACCTTCTGGAACGGTGCAAATTCGACAATGGCCTGCGATTCGTTTCCTGTGCACCGTCAAGATCGGTTCACAAAGAGATGCACACGAGCATGGCGGGACCACAGACCAGCTTTATCCTTGAATATATGCCCGTCGTACTCTCGACTGAACGTTGCGAGTACCTCCTCATTCTTGAATGCAATATAAGCGCGAGAGGGCACACTCTCCTTATGCATCCTACCCCCATAATACCTTCTATCAACATACCACCAACGAGCAATAAAGAGTGACGCACACAGACCGCTTCCTCAGCTTTCCCGGATGGTACATCTTCCACGTCACCGTTTCTTCCGTGACCCACGCCTGCACGCTCTGCCAGAAGACGTCCTCGGGCAGGTTGGGCGGCAGACGGCGCACGACGGTCTTGAGCCGCTCTGTGCCATTGCTGTTGATGTTGTTGTGATTCGCGGACGCGTGAGGCTTGTCTTTGTGCTTTGGCTGCTTCCGCGAGCCTTGTCTTGTCTCTGCGCCGACCATCCGTACACGCTATGTCTAGCGTTGACCAAAGTTGCTGTATGACTCTCGAGGCAGCTTCGCTTTTTGAGGAAGGTTGTTCCCGCGCTCTGAGGAGGTCGAAACCACCACGGGCAGCACATTTACTTAGGTGCGGTACTTTGAGTCTGTGTCCAAGGACGTTATTCGTGTCCATCTTGAAGCCCTCCATGACAAGCAGTGGGTAAACTCTCAGGCTTCAGCAGGTTGTCCCGTTCTACTAAAGTGCCATTGCTTTAAAGGAATTGACAGACAAACCCAAGCCCCCATCGACTCGTTGCCCACTGAAATTGTGTGCGAGATACTGACAACTGCCATCGAAACCACCCTTCCCCTTTGTGATGCACACCGTGTTCGCAAACCTGAACTGGCCGCTGTGTGTCGTCGTTGGAGAGATATCATTCTCAACACCCCTCTCTTGTGGACTTACATCGAGCTATCACGTAAATGGTCAACAACATCTTTGTTGAAGGCGCACATAGCAAGGAGCCGGGAATGTCCCCTCGTTATTGTATGCCATGGTAATTGTACGCGATCAAACCACTACAAACTATTCGTGGACATATTGGTAACCACTGTGCATCGCTGGCGTAGCCTCACCATGATGATCAGTGATAACCACCATACTGGGTGCAATATTCTCACCGACAGATTTGGTTGCACTGTGTTTCCTTTACTTACACACCTTTCCATGCCAGGCTTTTGGAGGCTGGAGCGTCCCAAATTCCTTTGTCCAGAGTATTTCCCCGCACTCAAACACTTGGAAGCCTCCATTGCGACTTTTACCACAAATCACTCTCCATTCCCTTTCGCTCTTGAGGAACTCACCATTTGCGATTTTTGGGTTTGGACCTCTCGTTCCCTGCAATTCCTCTCATTCCAAGGACTGAAAGCGCTTTCATTTTGTGGATACACGATGAAGGGGCAAATACAACCTGATAGCGTCCATTTACCCCTCCTCACACGCCTTTCATTTTATGTCTCCCATGCTGAAGAACTCTTGCGCGTCCTCTCAACCCCGAGCCTCACACACCTCGTCTATCAGCAGCAACACCGCGAAACGTTATTCACAGCATTCAATGGGATTCCGTCCAAGTGGATGAATGTCCACGAGCTGATGCTTCAGCTTGAAACTAGTGATTATCACGCCCGACCCGAAGACTACCACGTTGGCTTGACAGCGCTCTGCTTCGCAGCTCCGGAGGTTCGGAGCATGGAAGTCATGGCAGAAGATCTGGGTGAGCTCCTTGCTTGCCGCCCCTGGGGCGTGTATCCTATAGACCACTGGGTCCACCTCGAAAAATTCACTGTCATTGGCGACGTTCGCCAGCTAAATGAGAAGGGGGGCCACATAGTTCCGTGGCTCAAGCAGCGAAGGCACATGGGGAAACCAGTGCTAAAGCTCAGCTTCTTGGTGAATGGTGACGAAGCTGACTCGTTGGATATGATTGTTTTGGATGACATTGGTCAATATTGTGATGGGGTGGATTGGCGCGTGGAGACTGTATCCCGCTACAAGCCAAAAGGGATGCTACTCAATGGAGTGTGGCTATAAGAGTAACGTATCTAGTTGTGGCCCTAAAAGGTCATCAGTCTTGTTGGGTACACTCGGAGGGGTGACTCGATTGCGTGTGTTAAACAGGTTGGCCCGATGGTGACGAACATGTCCTAGCAAAGTAGGGAAGTTAATGCGATGCTTTGGTACTTCGGGTGGGGTACGGGGACATTGTTTTTTGGTCGTCTTGGTGGCGCGGAGGAATTTTATTAGCGCTTTTACACCATCAGTATAATGTCTCCAGACTGTACGGGACACCAAATGGTACGTTCATGATGTCGCCAAGTAACGAGGGCCTTCCCTTGAACGGATCAGGAGTCCCGGCTGTCCGTGCGATCGCGGATATGAAGGGGATTCGAGGAAGGTATGTAATCTTCATCTAGATGGGAGTCAACAGTCAGTTGACCCGCCAACTTACGCCGCTAAAGCCACTGCACAAGATGTTCTACAGACGAGTCGTTGTAAATGCCCATTACATGGAATGTCAGGGACTCTAGTGACTCCCAGTGGTCTGCAGGGCATGATCTGTCGGGGTTTGTTCTGAAGAAAGCAGGCGTTTCCACACCACGTAACGCATATTTATGAACACGGACGATACAATCTCGGTGCACTTGACTTCTAAGGTACTAGAAGTTGGTGCATCCAACATGAGATATCGGACATTGCGAAACTTGGATTCGAATCCGTGGAAGATGGTGGATAGCCGGAGGGAACGATAACTGGGAATGAGTCTTTGAGTGTCGTGCTGAGGACTGAGGTAGCAAGGAGGCAGAGCAGTACTCCTCGACAGGGCCGACGGTGACTGAGCAAAGAGGTGGGGACTCAACAACGCAATGTCGGCCGACGTCGTTCAAGTTGCTTCTATGTACTTCTGGTACCGTGTCTTCCAAGCATCAAGATTCAAGGTGTCGCCGAATCGCAGGGCCGTTTTGCTACGTCTAAATTCTAATGCACAGGAAGTCAGTGAGTCAGCATGATTCCGTGTGGTTCACGGGTTTGATCATGGCCCGCTGCCTCTAGTAGTATTGCTGCACATCCATCTAGTCTCCCTAAGCCAGACTCTCTTCGTGGCACCAAGCTAGCAAGAAAGCGTATAATGCACTCATCGCTCAGCGTGAGATGTCGTATGAGTTTGGCCAGCGACAGACCGTTGATGAGAACCACGAAGCTATCGACGAACTCGTCATTTGCGCGAGGGAGCGGTCCAAGTTTGTGTCTATGAACGACCGATTACAAACTCGACGTGGGAAGGAAGGCTAGACCTGCTCCTGAATCGCAGAAGGCAGTGGACCAGACGATAAGTTGCAGTCGTATATGTAGTTCCGAGTCGATGGGCTCTGCGCGCCGGTGTGGGTGTTGGGCTATCCGTATGCGGCGTGTCAGTCCGAGCTTATCTATTTCTCCACCTAGTAGCACTTCTGGGGGGGTTAGTGCACAAATGTACATAGGATATAGCGAGTTTTGACCTCACACGAAGCACGAACATCGGAACTAGCATTAAAGGAAAAAAATATGGTTGATCGAGGTTCAGGCTCGGACATCGTATTGTATGCACCTTCTCGGGACGCATGCAGTACTGAACTTGCTTGCTTGATGGGTTTGATCAGAAAGAAGATGCGATAAATCTGGTAGAACCTAGATCACGAGAGGTAAGTAAAGTCGTCAATTCCATCATAACAGCAATGCCGTACCAACTGAGGTGGGGAAGACGAGGATAGCGACAGGACCACTTCCGTCTTAACGAGACGCCTACGATATCCAGGATGCAAATGAGTCATAGAAGTCCGAAAATGAATAGGAATTCGAGCCATATTTGCCATGGTCATGTTCGTCGTCATCAGACCCAAATATGCACTCAGCCAGTCTAACACATAACATTGGTCTACTCGCCAACTTTCGCTGACTCGTAGTACACGACCATCCCACGGAACGTCAGGGATCCCAGGGACTGGTCTGCAGCGCATGACCCATCCAGATTCGTCCAGAAAAAAGTATTTGTTTCCACAGTCTGCATCGCCCGTTTGAGAACACCGAGGATACAACCTCGGCAAGAAGACGGCGCATCCAACATGAGATGTAGGACATTGCGGAACTTGGATTCGAATCCGTGGAAAACGGCGGATAGCTGGTGACAAGGAACGGCGACGGTAAAGTACAAATACCGCCTTAATTAGTTCACCCGGTCGTGTAGCCTTGAGTGTAGGCGACATCAGGAGATGCTGTCTGGTTGAAGGGACTGTCAGAACACACGAGCTCGAGCGTGGTCAATTTCTGAGCTGACAACAGAGACAGGAGTGTCAGCAATCCGAGGCATTGAGGAGAAATTTCAAAGGGAGATCTGTAATTGGTTGACCAGGGGAAGTCGTCCACAGGAATGAGGGGACGGAGTTCCAGGCTTTGCAAAATGGGAGAACTTTCCGGCCTTAAGAAAGAGGGATACTGGATATATACTGTTACTATGATAGAAGTGCGAATGAGAGAGGGTAACTTCAGGTCATTGATTTTGTCTAGGACGAGTTGCAAGCAATAGCGACTATTTGAGCGGATATTGAGCGTACGCAAGCGATGCGCATGGGGTATGATGACATCGAGCAAGGCAGAGAGCTGAGGGCGTGAATTCTGCCAAGATTGAATGGTAATATCCAGTAGACAGTTGCGACTTCTTGCCGCGTGTACCCTCACGAGGGACATATTTGCACGATCCGGGATGATGTCGATATTAATCCAGAAGGTCGGAGAGTAGAGGGTGACGTCCCTCCTCCCAAGTGTGCGACACGCTTGCTAGCTCCCTTCTACGTGGATGGAATGGCAACGTAGTAGAAGCTGAAAGCTTGAGTACATAAGAGAGGATCTCGAAGGGAAGGGCGTCGATGGGAGCTGGCTTAGTTTGTATGAAACCCTCGATCCTGGACTTGTGTACTTCGATCGCCACGCAAACGCTAGAAAGCTGTTCCTTGAGGTCACGCTCCTTCTTTTCTAGACGTTTCAGCTCAGCTCGTACTTGAGTGAGTTCATGCTCGACCATCATCGTGTCTCACGCAGGTCAATGTCGTAGACAGTTCATGATCCGGGAACCGGAACATTGGTCCAGGTTAGCTTTCCATGTGAAGATTAAATTCCCCGTCACCTTTTGCAAACCCGTCTAGCTTTTCTCCTCGAGAGGATCGAAGTCTGCGCTGCTCGGGTATGGCCCCGGCCCCCAGTTCATACTTATAGGTTGTTGGTGCACTCACGTTTTGGCCCTATCCGCATGATCCGTGAACGCGGGTGACCAGAGGGTGACCAAACTGCCTTGATTGATGGGTGTTTGGATAGCATAACCCTGTCGATTGTGTTACTCCTCGCATCAGCAAGCTTCTTCTTCTCAGTAGACACCTTCTGGAACGGTGCAACCAATGGCCTGCGATTCGTTTCCGGTGCACCGTCAAGGTCGGCTCACAAAGAGATGCATAGCGGGACTACGGACCAGCTTTATCCTTGAATATATGCCCGTCGTACTCTCAACTGAACGTTGCGAGCATCTCCTCATTCTTGAATGCAATATAGGCACGAGAGGGCACACTCTCCTTATGCATCCTACAACCGTAATACCTTCTATCAACACACCACACAGCGGAACGAGTAACAGAGAGTGACGCACACAGACCGATTCCTCAGCTTTCCCGGATGGTACACCTTCCACGTCACTGTCTGTTCCGTGACCCACGCCTGCACGCTCTGCCCGAAGACGTCCTCGGGAAGGTTGGGCGGCAGACGGCGCACGACGGTCTTGAAGCGCTCTGTGCCATTATTGATGTGATTCGCGGACATGTGAGGCTTGCCTTTGTGCTTTAGCTGCTTCCACGAGCCTTGTCTGTGCTGGTCATCAGTACGCGCTGTGTTCACTGGGCCATCAGATAATGGGACAAGCACTAGCCGGTGGATTCCAGTGGATTCCACCCCTTATAAGGATAAGTGCCTTCGGGTAGTCTTCAGATCTAATTCAAAACTTCGTCAATTTTGAGTCTGCTCCTCAGATGTGGTGTTCAACGTTGTTGACGCAGCTTCGCTTTTGAAAAGTTGTTCTCACGCCTTCAGGATACGTCTGGCATGTGAACCTCGAGAAAATAGTTACTAGTACTTGCATAGTACGGGCAGTGTTGGTTTCACTGCCCCTTGCCCCTATAGTGGCACAGTCCATCTTGAAGACCCTCCTCCATGACAAGCAGTGAGTATTAAACTCTCAGTGTGTTGTCCTGTTCTGCTAAAGTTCCATTGCTTCAAAGGAATTGACAGACAAACCCAAGCCCCCATCGACTCGTTGCCCACTGAGATTGTGTGCAATATCCTGACAACTGCCATCGAAACAACCCTTCCCCGTGATGATGCACACCGTATTCACAAACCCAAATTGGCCGCTGTGTGTCGTCGTTGGAGAGACATCATTCTTAACACCCCTCTCTTGTGGACTTACATCGAGATATCACCCAAATGGCTAATTATGTCCTTGTTGAAGGCACACGTAGAAAGGAGCCAGGAATGTCCCCTTGTTATTGTATGCCGTAGTGTGGGTTGGACATCAGGATCGGTAACATACCGTGACGAACAATTGGCCCTGGACATCGTGGTAGCCACTGTGCATCGCTGGCGCAGCCTCACCCTCACCTACTATTGTATCGGGGGCACGCTTCTCACCGGCAAGTTTAGTCACACTGTGTTTCCTTTGCTTACACACCTCTCCATCTCACCCGATTTGGTGTGTCACGGTCCCATTTTTCATCCTGAACACGTCCCCGCACTCAAATACTTGGAGACCTCCATGGGGGCTTTTATCCCATATCTCAACTTTCCATTTCCTCCCGCTCTCGAGGAGCTCACCATTGACAGTTCTTGTCATTGGACCCCTCGTTCCTTGGAATTCCTTTCGTTCCAAGGACTGAAAGCGCTTTCATTTTGTGGATACACGGGGGAGGAGCACATACAACCTGATATCATTCATCTACCCCTCCTCACACGCCTTTCACTCGATGTCTCCCATGCCGAACAACTCTTGCGCATCCTCTCGACCCCGAGTGTCACTCATATCGTCTATCAGCAGCAAGACTCTGAAACGTTATTCACAGCATTCAATGGGATCCCGTCCAAGTGGACAAATGTCCACGAGCTGGGGCTTCGGCTTGTTGAATGGCGGTCTAATCACCCCCGAGAAGACTACCGTGTTAGTTTGACAGCGCTCCATCTTGCAGCTCCGGAGGTTCGGAGCATGGAAGTCGTGGCAGATGACCTGGGTGACCTTTTTGCTTGCCAACAGGGTGGCAGCGTGTATCCTATAGACCACTGGGTACACCTTGAACAGTTCGCCATCATTGGCGACTGTGTTGACGAGCTCAATGAGATGGGGAGATACATAGTTCCGTGGCTCAAACAGCGAAGAGACATGGGGAAGCCAGCGCTAAAACTCACTGGCCTCTTGATGAATGGAAACAGAGCCGAGTTGAATGGGATTGTTGTGGACGACGTTAGACAATATTGTGATGGGGTTGACTTGCGCATCATGGAGGGAGAGGATTCTCAATATCTATATATGCCGCTGCGAGAAAAAAAGAAAGCTAAGATGATGCGGTAAGTGTCATAATTACATACTGTAGCGAATATTTGTAGGTAGTGTTGCCGCCGAACCGGACTAAATTCGAAGTGAGTTCGAATCTGGTTCGAAAGTGATGGAGTTCGGTAAAACTAACCACAACGAGTTGACATACAAACTAAAATGAATTGGGTTACTATAAGCACTACAATATTGCTAATCAGGTCAGCATTTGCATAGAATCCCTACATGAAACCATCTAAGCTGTGATTGGTTGAGCTCAACAGCCAACTTCGTTTGTCCTCAGTTCGTTCGAGTTCGGAAAAACAAAGTCAAATGAACTTTCGAGTCCAGTCAGGTTTGGTCCGGTTCGCGGCAACACTATTTGTAGGTCATCTATGTTGGGGCACTTATGGTAGAGGGTCTTGTTGGGTACCAACGTCAGAGGGGTGATTCGATTGTCAAGAAGGTTGATCCGATGGTGAAGAACCAGTCATGTTCATGCTCACGAGCAGAAAGGACAGATGCGGTAGCTGCCTCTGTGATAAGGACGGTATCCCCGTCGGTGACATCGTCAGTGGAGCCACTGAGGTTAGTAGAGGCGTGACAGGTGCTGAAGGACTGTAAAGCTGGAATTGCAGAGGAAGTGAAGAATTCTGTATAGGGCCCTGCAATGAGATGAGTTCGTCCCATACCCCACCCTTGCTTGATTCCCCCGAGGTGCCGGTGACATTCGCATACTGTGACGAAAATGGCAGAGGCTGCGAGGCTACACGGGTCGGCGGGGGAACGTGCCGCGACAACAATGTCGGAGACAATGACGAAATTGGATATGTACCAGGGGCGGAGAGTATTCTGCTGGGCATATTCTGAGGAGTCTTTTCAGGTGGAGGCGGTAGCACTGGTGACGTTGTACGTTCGATGATCGTAGAGTCCCTGGATATCGGTGTTGACTTAGGTCGCGACGCGTTAGACATCGACACTCTTCTGGGTGGCGGTGAGACCATAGCCTGGTGAGATGACTTCTTTATGAACCACTTGAATTCATACTTAGCTACGGGATGGGTGTAAATAAAGTTGAACAGAGGCAACAATAAATCATACCTCGGATGAACCTTTCAAGTTCGCTGTCTCACTCAGAGTCTGTTTGTTGGTAGGGGGTGTCGATTCTCGTCGGGGTTATATAGCTGATTGGACTTGACATTGCCATTCTGCCTCATGAACTGAAGTGGGCAGATTATTACTATCCCATGACGACGGAATGGACAGCGAGAGGTACCAGAAAGCGGCAGGGATAGGAAGGAAAAAGAAAAGTGAATCTAACCTCGAGTCGATGATGTAGCCAAGTAACGAGAGCCTTCCCTTGAATGAAAAGTATTCAAGGAAATATATGTAATCTTCATTTAGATGGGGGTTATCAAACTGCCGTGATGAATGGGTATTTGGATAGCATACCCTTGTCGATTGCATTATTCCTCGCATCGACTTTCTCCTTCTGAGTAGACACCTTCTAGAACGTTGTAAATCTGACAATGGCCCATGGTTCGTGTCCTGTGCACCGTCATCGCGGGGAATGCTGGCTCACAAAGGGATCCACACGAGCATGGCGGGATCACGACTTAGCTATATATGCTCGTCGTACTCTCGACTGAACGTCGTTACATAGCATCTCATTCTTGAATGCAATATAAGCACGAGAGGGCACACTCTCCTTTGCATCCTACCCCCATAATGCCCTCTATCAACACACCACACAGCGAAACGAGTAACAGAGAGTGACGCACACAGACCGCTTCCTCAGCTTTCCCGGATGGTACACCTTTCACGTCACTGTCTCTTCCGTGACCCACGCTTGCACAGAGGGAACGCTTTGGTCTGCCTTGGGGAGACTACGCTTGCACGCTCTGCCAAAAGAAAGACGTCCTCAGGAAGGTTGGGCGGCAGACGCGCACGACGGTCTTGAGGGGCTCTGTGCCATTGTTGATGTGATTCACAGACATGAAATGTCTTTGTGCTTTGGCTGCTTTCACAAGCCTCGCCATCCGCGATGTTCAACATTATCATAGATGCAACTTCGCTTTTTGAGGAAAGTTGTTCCCGCGCTTTCAGGATACGTCCATGTGAACCTCGAGGGAGTAGTTACTAGTATATCGTGATTTTGGACTCAAGCTAGTAGTACGGGCAGTGCGGTACTTTGAGGGACACTATTTGCACTCCATGCTAAGTGTTGTATCATGGTATGAATCACGGCTGATGACTCAAGCCTCGGGTTTCACTGCCCCTTGCCCCTATAGTGGCACAGTCCATCTTGAAGACCCTCCTCCATGACAAGCAGTGAGTATTAAACTCTCAGTGTATTGTCCTGTTCTGCTAAAGTTCCATTGCTTCAAAGGAATTGACAGACAAACCCAAGCCCCCATCGACTCGTTGCCCACTGAGATTGTGTGCAAGATCCTGACAACTGCCATCGAAACCACCCTTCCCCGTGGTGATGCACACCGTATTCGCAAACCCGAACTGGCTGCTGTGTGTCGTCGTTGGAGAGACATCATTGTGAACACCCCTCTCTTGTGGACTTACATCGAGATATCACCCAAATGGCTAATCATGTCCTTGTTGAAGGCACATGTAAAAAGGAGCCGGGAATGTCCCCTCGTTATTGTATGCCATCATTTGAGTCAGAAGGCAAGGTTGGGAACATACCATGACGAAATACTAGCCCTGGACTTCGTGTTTGCCACTGTGCATCGCTGGCGTAGCCTCACCCTCATCGGGTACAGTATCGGGGGCGCACATCTCACCAGCAAATTTAGTTGCACTGTGTTTCCTTTGCTCACACACCTTTCCATCCAACACGACTTGATGTGTCGTCCCATTCTTCATCCTGAACACGTCCCCGCACTCAAATACTTGGAAACCTCCATGTCGGCTTTTATTCCAAATGCCCCATGCCCTCCTGCTCTTGAGGAGCTCACCATTGACAGTTTTTGCCCTTGGCCCTCTCGTTCCCTAGAATTACTTTCGCTCCAAGGACTGAAAGCACTTTCATTTTGTGGACACACAGGAGAGGAGCGCATACAACCCGATATTGTTCATCTACCCCTCCTCACACGCCTTTCACTCAATGTCTCCCATGCCAAACAACTCTTGCGCATCCTCTCAGCCCCGAGCCTCACTCGCATCATCTATCAGCAGAAAGACTCTGAAACCTTGTTCACGGCATTCAATGGGATCCCGTCCAAGTGGGCGAATGTCCACGAGCTGGGGCTTCGGCTTGTTGAATGGGGGTTTAGTAATCGCCACCAAAGAGAAGACTACTGTGTTGGTTTAACAGCGCTCTGCCTCGCAGCTCCGGAGGTTCGGAGCATAGAAGTCATGGCGGAAGACCTGGATCAGCTCCTTGCTTGCCAACAGGGCGTGTATCCTATAGAGCACTGGGTGCACCTCGAACAGTTTACTGTCATTGGCAGGGTTCACTGGCTGAATGAGAAGTGGTTCCACTATATAGTTCGGTGGCTCAAGAAGCGAAGGGCCATGCGGAAACCAGTGCTAAAAGTCAGCTTCTTGATGAATGGTGACAAAGCCGAGTTGAATAGGATTGTTTTGGATGACATTGGTCAATATTGTGATGGGGTTGACTTGCACATCATGGAGGGAGAGAATTACATGTACCGCTGCGAGAAAGAAAGAAAGCTAAGATGGTGCGGCAATGATTATTATGATTACATACTGTAGCGAATATTTGTAGGTCATCTATGTCGGGGGTCTTACTACAGTAGAGGGTCTTGATGGGTACCAATATCAGAGGGGTGACTTGATTGTCAAACAACCTCGAGGAAATAATTACATCGCAATTTTGGAGTTAGTACAGGCATTACTGCAGTACGTTATTTGCCAGTGCACTCCGACATCTAAGTGTTGTATCATGGTATGAATCACAGCTGTTGACTTGGCAGGTTTCACTGCCCCTTACCCCTATTGCAATTCATCTTGAAGACCCTCCTCCATGACAAGCAGTGAGTATTGTGGGTACCTGTCCTGTTCTGCTAAAGTGCCATTGCTCTAAAGGAATCAGACAAACCCAAGCCTCCATCGACTCGTTGCCCAATGAAATTGTGTGCAAGATCCTGACAATTGTCATCGAAACCACCCTTCCCCGTGGCGATGCACACCGTATTCGCAAACCCAAACTGGCTGCTGTGTGTCGTCGTTGGAGAGACATCATTCTCAACACCCCTCTCCTGTGGACTTACATCGAGATATCACCCAAATGGCTAATTATGTCCTTGTTGAAGGCACACGTAGAAAGGAGCCTGGAATGTCCCCTCGTTATTGTATGCCGTAGTTTGGGTTGGACGTCAAGATCGATAACTTCAAACCATGACGAAACATTGGCCCTGGACATCGTGGTAGCGACCGTGCATCGCTGGCGTAGCCTCACCCTCACCGAGTACTGTATCGGGGGCACGCTTCTCACCGACAAATTTGATTGCACTGTGTTTCCTTTGCTTACACACCTTTCCATCCCACATGATTTGGCGTGTCGTTCCATATTTCTTCATCATGAACACGTCCCCGCACTCAAATACTTGGAAGCCACCATGGCGGCTTTTATCCCAAATCTGAACGTTCTTCCATTCCCTCCCACTCTCCAGGAGCTCACCATTGACAGTTCTTGGTATTGGACCTCTCGCTCCCTGGAATTCCTTTCATTCCAAGGACTGAAAGCACTTTCATTTTGTGGATACACGGGGGAGGAGCGCATACAACCTGATAGTGTTCATTTACCTGTCCTCACACGCCTTTCACTCGATGTCTCCCATGCCAGACAACTCTTGCGCATCTTCTCAGCCCCGAGCCTCACTCACCTCGTCTATCAGCAGCAACCCTACGAAACATTATTCACGGCATTCAATGGGATCCCGTCCAAGTGGGCGAATGTTGGGCTTCAGCTTTCTGAACGGCGGTGGAATCGCATCCGTGAAGACTTCCGTGTTGGTTTGATAGCGCTCCACCTTGCAGCTCCAGAGGTTCGGAGCATGGAAGTCATGGCAGACGAGGTTCACCTTGCTTGCCAACTGGGTGGCGTGTATCCTATAGACCACTGGGTACACCTCGAACAGTTCACCATTGTTGGCTATGTTGACGAGCTCAATAAGGTGGGGAGATACATAGTTCCGTGGCTCAGGCAGCGAAGAGACACGGGGAAGCCAGCACTGAAACTCAGCTTCTTGATAAATGGTAACAAAGCTGAGTTGAATAGGATTGTTGTGGATGACGTTAGTCAATATTGTGATGGGGTTGACTTGCGCGTCGAAGGAGAGAATTCTCAATATCCACATATACCGCTGCGAGAAAGAAAGAAAGCTAAGATGGTGCGGTGAGTGCTGTAATTACGTACTGTAGCGAATATTTGTATGTCATCTTTATGGTAGAGGGTCTTGTTGGGTACCAACGTCGGAGGGGTGACTCGATTGTTAAATATGTTGGTCCGATGGTGAAGAACATGTCCTAAAAAAGGGGGAAGTTACTGTTACACTGGAGGTACTTCGGGTGGGTAGGGGGGCGTTTTTGGATGTGTTGGTGGCACGGAGGAACTTTATTAGCGCTTCTACATTGCGACCATCAGTGTCACCATACATACCTTCAAACGCCTCGTTCCGCATGGACCTATTACATCACGATTTTGAAGCTACTACGGGCAGCAAATTTACTCAAGTGCAATACTTTGAGGGACGTTATTTGCACTCCCTATGTGCTAAGTATGTACAGTGAATCACGACTGTTGACTCAGGTTTCACTACTACCCTTGCTCCTATAGTAGCCATCTTGAAGACCCTCTTCCATGACAAGCAGTGAGTAAACTTTCAGTGGGTAGCTGTCCTGTTCTACTAAAGTGGCATTGCTTTAAAGGCATCAGACAAACCCAAGCCCCCATCGACTCGTTGCCCAATGAAATTGTGTGCGAGATCCTGACAACTGCCATCGAAACCACCCTTCCCCTTGGTGATGCCCACCGTGTTCGCAAACTCGAACTGGCCACTGTGTGTCGTCGTTGGGGAGACATCATTTTCCATACCCCGCTCTTGTGGACCTTCATCGAGGTATCACGCCAATGGTTACTAGTGATGCCCTTGTTGAAGGCGCACGTAGAAAGGAGCCAGGAATGTCCCCTCGTCATCGAATGGTATGGATCTGAGGGGGCGTGGCGCGAAGGAAGCTTTGACGAAGCCATGCTGGACATGGTGGTGGCCACTGCGTATCGCTGGTGCTGCCTCACCATTATCGATTACGATGACGGGTGCAGACCCCTAGTACCCGACGAAATTGGCTGCCCCGTGTTTCCTCTGCTTACACACCTTTGCTTGTCAGGACTCTATTGGTTGCATCGTCCGGAATTTCTTTATCCAGAATATGTCCCCGCACTTGAATGCTTGGAAGCCTCCATTTCGGCGTTTATTCCGGATGCCCCATTCCTTCCTGCTCTTGAGGAGCTCACCATTAATAGTTTTTGTCACTGGACCTCTCGTTCCCTGCAGTTCCTCTCATTCCAAGGTCTGGAAGTCCTTTCACTGTATGGATACACGGGGAAAGAGCCAATACAGCCTGATATCGTTCATCTACCCGTCCTCACACGCCTTTCATTCAATGTTTCCCATGCGGAACAACTCTTGCGCATCCTCTCAACCCCGAGCCTCACTGACGTCGTCTACATGCAGCAACGCTACGAAACGTTATTCACGGCATTCAACGGGATCCCGTCCAAGTGGGCAAATGTCCATGATCTGGTGCTTCGGCTTCAATTTAAATGGCGATATAATAGTCCTGGAGAAGACTACCGTGTTGGTTTGCCAGCGCTCTGCCTCGCAGCTCCGGAGGTTCGGAGCATAAAAGTCATGGCGATAGACCTACATGAGCTCCTTCATTGCCAACAGGGCATCTTTCCCATCGACCACTGGGTGCACCTCGAACAGTTCACTATCGCATGCAATGAATTTCACAAGCTCAGCGATATGGGGAAACACATCGTTCCGTGGCTCAAGCAGCGAAGAGATACGGGGAAACCGGCGCTGAGCCTCAGCTTCTTGATGGATGGTGACGTTGACAAGGCTGCCACTGACCCGTTGAATACGATGGTGTTGGATGACATGGGTCAATATTGTGACGGGGTTGAGTTGTGCGAGGGGGGAGGGTATTTATCCGGCGGCTGCGGGGAAGAAAGAGAGTGGAAATGGTGCGATACGTGTTATACCTACATACAGTAGACGAATACTAGTATAGGTCGTCTATGTAGGTGGTCTTACGGTAGTTACCCACGGAGGGGTTGTCCGATCCTTCCAGACGGCACGTCCAAGATGTCGCCAAATAACGAGCAAATGGATCTGTCGAGAAGAAACAGAGTGGAGATTGTGCGACGAGTGTCATACCTACATACAGTAGCGAATATATTGGCAAGGTCGTCTATGATGTTGTAAGTACAGGATCTTACGGCGAAGGGGGTGACTTGATTGCCTGTGTCCGATCGTTCCACGACACCGAATGGCGCGTCGGTAATGTCGAGGAGTCCCAGCTGTCCATGCGATCGCGGAGATGAACTTCAAATACGTGAGGTCGCTTGGCGCTTGGTAGTAGAAACCGTTCATTATTAAAACGTCAAGATCATTCAGTAAAGTACAACAACAGAAGTTAACAGTGACAACGACGACGGGAGGTCCAAAAAGGGTCATGAAATGAAGAGGGGTAACTGCGTGAGAAAGTTTTTTAATGAAAATGCCAGAGAAGCCCGTCTAATTTCCACCCCACGGTCTAGAGTGCCAATGCACCAGCACATGCAAGGAAGAGCGCAACAGCGAGGGAACCTGAGGATCCATCACGGACGGCAGCGTTGCTGGGGGTGGAAGAAGCGCTACTGGTGGTCGTGTGAGAAGTTGTCGTGGTCGTGTGTGAGGTGGTGGTGGTGGTGGTGATGGTAGCCGGGGTGGTGGTGGCAGGAGTTGTCGTGGCAGGGGCCGTGGGAGTAGTGGTGGGAGCGGTCTCTGTACCCGTGGGTGTTGTGCCAGTGCCAGTTTCAGTGCCAGTGGCGGTGGTCTCTGTACCAGTACCAGTAGGAGATGCTGTTGGGGTAGTAGTACTTGGTCCAGTTGCAGTGGGGCTCTCTGTACCGGAAGAGCTGGATGAGCCTCCACCACCGCCAGGGGTAGTACCTGTCATGCTGCCCAGACTAGGGAATACATGTCAGCAATGCTTCTGGTGGTTCAGACAGTATTGCTCACGTGAAGGAGCCAGAGAAGCCTGTGTAGCCGATAGCAGGGTTCGAGAAGACTAGGTAGCTAGGGAGGCGGTCAGTCCGGGTTCAGTGGTAAACTGCCGGAAGACATACTATGGGCCGTTTGGACCAACATCAGGGTTAGGCTATAAAGGGGTCACTGGGCAGTCCACATATGCTTTAATGAGGGACGTACAGTGAAAGAGAACGATGTAGTGGAGGAAACGTCGACAGGACCGAGATCCTGAACGAGCACCTAGAGTATCGTGTCGCGTCATGACTCAAATAAAAATCATACAAAAGGCCTTCGTACATATTCGCCAGTGTAGAGACCGACGTCGCAGGTGCCAATGGCACTCAGGAGAGGCGATTCGCCATTGTCAACGAACTGGACGGGGCAGGCCTGGCCACCATTGCAGACGGTGCCTTGGACAGGGTTCGTCACCTAGACAAAAGGGTCAACACCGAAGCACGCCCGGTTGGTGGGTACCTACATAGACGGAGGCCTCAGCAAAGAGGGCGGAGGCCAGGAGGACAGCGGGTGCGAGGGTGCGGATGGAGTTCATGGTCGTGTGTGGGTCGTCAGAGGGGGGAAAAGCGAGAGCAAAAAGCTGGAACGAACGTCACAAAAGAGCGGTTGATTTATGTGAGGCTGGAAGCGAGCAACGCGTTCGTCATAACGCTGCCGTAAATGGAAACCCCCCTCACCGATCTTCCCACACCGTCACCAGCCGCTTTCGACCGCACAAATGACCTGCCAGCGAAGGCTTCGTTGACACGGGGATTTGTGCGCTCGTGTTCCCTCATATCCGAGCACGAGGACAACACACGGCGAGCGTATTATGTCTCACTACAAAAGACTAGCAGAGGCGTACCACGCCAGAACCGTGCTAGGAGCACTACGTATATGTCATCCTTGCATCTACACGTTCCAAACCATCTGATTAGAATTTTCTTCAAAGAAGTATAGATCAGCATGCTGTAAAACTCGCTTCTTGTGGGCCAATGAGAGGGCTCGTCGAGACTCAGAGTGCAATTGCCAGGAGACTGTTCTCGCTTGTTGTTTTGTGTCCGAGGTCTCGCTGGCCATGTCACATGTCTCGGCCACCTAGGTGGATCTGTCGCTCCGCAGGTTCCACTCTGTCTGGCGTCATAAACGATCACCCCGCCATTACTGTAATGAACGCATTGCGTGATCGTGGAGCAGTGGTGCGTCTGGTGTGCAGCAACAGCGTGCGCATCAAGGCAAAGTCGTCGTTTCCTGGTTTACGAGTTCGACCAGGTGTTTAGTACGGGGCCCGCAATATGCGCCAGTGGGAGCCTGTGGTCTAACGCTGGATACAGTGTGATGCACTAGAGTGATGGAAGAGAGTCTCAAATTCTCTAGGCCCAATGCACTGCCAAAATCCCGTGTCTTCCTGTCTTCCATTCGCAGCACCCATTTATTGAGGCGAAGCACCGAATGGACGGGTCTGTCCATGCGACATCTAATTTGACTTGACAAAACGGCGAACTAGTTGTCGTCGACATTCCGTGCCGCATGACATAGGCCTGCACATCGTTTCAAGCTCACCAATCAGTCAGACGGTACCGACTGCAGCACAATGAAGCAAATTCATACCGCCCTCACCTCATTGCTCATTTCGAAGAGCCGAGTTGGACATTGGGGGGGCGCTTGGCCAAATCACTGCATATGACTTCTTGCCTGCCTCTTTCGTTCCATTCCTGAGGTGTGCTATACATACCTGTGATCGGCGCAGAACAGTGGAGCTTCCGTCCATGCTCTTCCCATGCGTTGATCGCAACTGGGATATATAAATCCCGCCTTATCTCGCTTGCCGCTGATTACCGCTTTTCACGTGATCGTGATTGCAGGGCTTGGTATAAAAACTTACCCGTCTCTCCTTCCACTACTAGGGTATACAGCTCTTCCCAACTTGGTCTGCGTACGGCCTCCCCAATAACATCTTCAGCCCTCCCGTCACAGTGATGCCTTCGCCCTCGTCGTCGATGCCCTCTTCGTAGGTGTCACATTCTCGTCCGACGTCCACCAGCCGCCCAACGTACTTGCCTGCGGTACTATTGACCTCCCAAGCTACATATGTACGTCATATTTCCGGGATGTGCTGCCTATCTCCCCGAAGCCCTCGTCGCATGCAACACTGGTGTCGTGCTCAGGTTCGTTCTCTCCGAGGAGACACCTCACCGGAAAAAAAGATCTCTCGCTTTTTGCATCCTGTGATAAATCGTCACCACCAGAACCCGCCGAAGTGAGGAACCCAGTGTACGGCATCCACTTTAAACGGACTGACCTGACCGACCGAACAGTTCCGGTGTTCCTTCCCGGCTATGTAGGCCGCTCTCTTGGTCGGGATCAGCTATTCTTGTTCGTCGGGCTTGAGCACTCCTGATAATCATTGGCGAAGACTCCGAGGAAACCGTTATAGGCCCTGCATTTAAACCTTCTTCGCAGACCGACCTAGACCAGTTTCCATCAGATGGGGCGCTTAAAGCGGTAATGATCTTCTGTGTCGCTCGCTGAATGCTGCTAAACGATTTTCACCTGTTCCGGATTGGAAAGTCGCATGGGTCACCCCTAAGCTCAATTTTGTTTTCATTGCGTGCTGCAAATGTCCTGGGAAATTGCATGCTGGCGATCCGCTCTGACAAGGTGTGTAGGCGCATAATGCCAGGTGGCAGGTACACAAGGTTGCCATGCACTACTTTATTGATGGCTTGTTTCCGGTATGTGGGTTTAACGTTTTTGGCAATATACTTCAAGCTTGTATAGCAACGGAGCACGTCATGTCCGTCTGCAACATTATCTTGCGAATAGCCCTTTTTGAACCGTATGTCGTCCCGTTGTCTGTCCATGACAGTATCCTGCACGTGATAGTTTGACTCCGCGCGGATCTCTCTGCATTGGTCTTCGACCATAAATGTTACCTCGCATCCTATTTTCGTCTCTTACTAACGAGGTACGGATATCCCTGATCAGTGCCGTCTGACTTTTCTGTTCCGTGGTGGTAAGTACTAAGCAAGTCTTTGGACCTACCTCGATGCGCGCGGTACAGAGCCTCAGTGACAAAACTCGAGGTCTCATCGTACTCTGGAGTTCACCGAACAACGCACTGAGAATGGTTAGCTTCCTCGACATTCTGACAATACTGTAATACGTCAGGTACGAGCAGGATCTCGACACCACTATCCTGTTTTATCTTTAGTTCTTTTATGGGTTAGTGATGGTGAAATGCGAGTTCGAGTCTATTTGGTATTGAGCCTGATGGTACATATCTAGTTGGTCCAATTCAAACTCGACATAACCTTCAGGGTCTTCGTTCCTTTTGGAATGGGCCGTAATATCTGATAGTTCATTTCATTGTGTGCTAACCATGATAAGTTTCAGGCTGCAAAGCGAGATTATAGAAACAGTGAATACTTCACAGCTTCACCTACACTTTTGATTGGTCGCATGCTATTGGCCTCTTGTACGGGACGAGAAGAAGGCCAACTTAGTTGCATCCAGTGTTTTCATTCGGTGACCGCTCCACCGCAACCATGATAACGAAGTGATGGTGCTAATTCCACTTGGAGGGATTCTTTCGAGATTTGTATATGGAGCCGCATCTACAGCATCCGAGTGCGAATAAAGGCAAGCGTTGACCAAGACTGAGATAATTCCGAGGCTAGTCGACTCGAGGGCTGTGCCCATTGGGGCACTGAGTCATCGATTTCATCCGTATCCGCGCTTGGAAACCTGGGATCCAAGGTTCTGGTTACGAATTTGTTGATCAGTCAGCTCAATAGATTTCAGAAACACGGAAAATAGCGCATCATGGTACATATCTGTTTGATGACCAATCGATGTGTTGGCCATCCAGAAAACAATATCCAGTTTTTTCTTTCATCAGGGTACTTTGGGCATTATTTGTCTGTTTGAATATTTTGATACGTCTGAGTACATTGGGAGCCCCACGCCAAGTTTTGTCGATTTCGAACCCCTGTCATGGACGCCGGCAGTTTTAGCATTCGACGTCGCCACGCAAGCGCTGACTCAGACAATGATACCTGTCTTCGTCAGCTCAAGCCTCGAGGAAGCTGAGTAACCGAGGTGACATTACCAACATCAGCGCTTTTCCAGTGCTGGTACCCGATATAAGACGGCGGCCCATGGTGCCCAAATCAGCAACTCACTTCACATCTTCAATCCCCATCTTCAAAGAAACCAGTCGCATCCTATCAACATGGCACCTATCGGAAAACTGTACGGTCACCCCCGCCAGCCGCAAACCAAAGCTGTAAGTACTTCCTCTGGACTACAGCATCGTTGCTCATATCGATGGATGCCATGTCCTACTAGATTATGAGTGCAGCAGCCATCTCGGGCCTCGAGATCGAGCTTCCGCCGTTTGAGTTCGGAGTCACGAACAAGTCCCCGGAATTCGTGCAAAAGTTCCCTCTGGCGAAGATCCCAGGGTTCGAAGACAACGAAGGATTCAAGCTGGTCGAAGGAACAGCCATCGCTCGCTATGGTAAGTCACTGCCACCACCTGGCACTGCTAATCTGACTACCACTGACTACTTATGAACAGTGAGCTCTCTTGTGCCTGCTGCTGGTCTTCTTGGACGCAACGCGAAGGAAACTGCACTCGTAGACCAATGGATGCACTTTGCGGAAACGGAACTTCTGATGCCTGCTAGTACCATATACATTGGAATCGTTATGAAATACCTTCCAGCATTCGGAAAAGAGGTATGTCCGTGTGTTAATAGGGGGAGGTCCCTTGATTCATGGCTCACGCGACTTGGCGAGAATAGCAATACGATTTCCACCAGGAACGACTCGCTCGTTCCCTCAAGTTCCTCGAGGACCACCTAACTACGTGCCCATCGGGACTCCTGATCAACGATAGCGTGACGCTCGCCGATATCATGCTCGCCACTGCCACGCTCCGTGCCGGCCAGACCGTTTGCGGCACCGCTGAGCGTGAACAGGTTTACCCGCGCGTCTTTGCTCACTTTGCGAAGGTGACGTCTGATGAGAGGATCAAGTCGTGGTTCGCAGAGCCCGGGTTCGTGGAGACGGCCCTGACTGTCGAGGCAGAGTGATCCAGTGCGCGGAATGGTACATGCTTTTGGATGGGGTCAACAGCATAATAGGTCTTACTTGCCTGAATGTACCTGCTTTGTATAGTATGTAGGCGACAAGACATCCGCCGTGATGGATATGGTATGACTTCTTACCTGCAGCCTCTTTCGTTCCATTGGATTGCCTGTCCTGAGGTGTCGGGCTATACATATGATCTTTGGTCGGCGCAGAACAGTGGAGCTCGCATATCCGTCCATGCTCTTCCCATGTGTTGATCGCAACTGGGATATATGTATCGCCTTATCTCGCATGGCGTTGATGGCTTTTTACGTGATCGTGATTGCAGGGCTTGGAATAAAAACTTTCCCGTCTCCTTCCACTAGGGCTGTGATAAATCGTCACTACCAAGCATAAAGCACGAACCCGCCGAAGTCTAGGAACGCAGCGTACGGCATTCACTTTAATGTTCCACCGGGTGTTCCTTCCCGGCTGGGCCGCTCTCTTGGTCGGGACCAGCTATTCTTGTTCGTTGGGGTTGAGCATTCCTATCATTGGCGAAGACTCCGAGGAAACCGTTGTACGCCCTGCATTTGGCGCTTGCTTCGTAGACCGACCTAGACCAGTTTCCATCAGATCTTCGGGTGCTCAAAGCGGTAAATGATCTTCTGTTGCACACTCAATGCTGCTACATAAACGATTTCACTTGTTCCGGATCGGAATGGCTACCAACATGGACCATGCAACCATCATGCGTCGTGCTATCGAGTTCATTAGTCGCGTGAGTCGCCCCTAAGCTCAGTTTGGTTTTCAATGCGTACTGCAGATGTCCTAGGTAATCTTGTGCTGGCGATCTGCCCTGACAAGGTTCCCAAGAGGTGAGTCGGCGCATAATGCCAGGTGGCAGGTACACAAGGTTGCCATCCTGTGGGCTGAAGTTTTTGGCAACATACTAAGCTTGTATAGTAGCAACGGAGCACGCCATGTCCCTTTTTTAGCCGTATGTCGCTCCGTTATCCATGTGATGGTTCGACTTCCTCGCGAATCTTAATCGGAGGCCTCTGCAAATATTTTGATTCAGCTTACCTCGTGTCTTATTTTCGTCTCTTACTCACGAGGTACGGATATCCTTGACCAGCGCTGTCCGACTTTTCTGTCCGTGGTGATAAGTACTAAGCAAGTCTTTAGACCCACCTTGATGTAGAGCCTGGCAAAACTCAGGCCTCAAGAAATACCTTGCACTCTGGAGTTCACCAAACAACGCACAGTGCTGAGAATGGTTAGCTTCCCCGACATTCTGACATTATTACGCCAGGTACAACCGGATCTCGACACCACTATCTTGTTCTATTTTTTATTTTCTCATGGGTTAGCGATAGTGGGATGCGAGTTCGAGTCCATTTGGTATTGAGCTTGATGGTACATATCCAGTTGGTCCAATTCAAACTCGACATAACCTTCAGGGTCTTGTGATTGCCTTTCCTTTTGGATGGCCGCCATGATGTTTCAGGCTGCGAGTGTATCTTCTTTCTCGATTTGCAGATGTGTAATCATCTTTGTCCTGAGTCCATGCGAGATATAGAAACAGTGAATACTTCACAGCTTCACCTACACTTTGATCGATTGCATGTTAGCCTCTTGTACGCGGGATGAGAAGAAGGCAAGGTTTTCATTCGGTGACCGCTCCACCGCAGCCATGATAACGCAGTGATGGCGCTATTCCACTTCGAGGGATTCCTTCGAGACTATTAAAGCAAGCGTTGACCAAGATTGGGATAATTCCGAGGCTAGGAAGGCTGTGCCCATTGGGGCGGCCGCCGCTCAGTACTGAATCATCGATTCGGCCATCTGTATCCGCGTCCCAAGTTGGAAGTTGATCAAAACTGGGATCCAGGTCCTGGTTACGAATCTGTTGATCAGTCAGCACAATGCCAGCTTTCAATAGATTTCAGAAACACGGAAAATAGTGCACGTATCTGTTTGGTGACCTATCGGCGTGTTGGCCATCACAAGGCAGAAAACAATATCCAGTTTTCTCATGAGGATACATTCTTGAATATTTTGGCTGCACGTCTCTGAGTAAATTGAGAGCACAGCAAGTTGTCGATTTGGAGCCCCTGTCATGGTGGCAGTTTTTGCATTCGACGTCGCCACGCAAGCGTTGACTCAGATAATGATATCTGTCTTCGTCAGCTCAAGCCTCGAGGAACATGAGGAACCGAGATGACGCTTACCAACATCAGCGCTTTTCCAGTGCTGGTATCCGATATAAGACGGCCCGTGGTCCAAATCAGCAACTCACTTCACATCTTCAATCCACATCTTCAAAGAAACCAGTCACATCCCGTCAATATGGCACCTATCGGAAAACTGTACGGTCACCCCCACCAGCCGCAAACCAAAGCTGCAAGTACTTCCTCTGGACCACAGCATCGTCACTGATATCGATGGATGCCGTCTCCTAGATTATGAGTGCAGCAGCTATCTCGGGCCTCGAGATCGAACTTCCGCCGTTTGAGTTCGGAGTCACGAACAAGTCCCCGGAATTCGTCCAAAAGTTCCCTCTGGCAAAGATCCCAGGGTTCGAAGACAACGAAGGATTCAAGCTGATCGAAGGAACAGCCATCGCTCGCTATGGTAAGTCACTGCCACCATCCACTGCTAATTCTGACTACCACTGATGACTTTATGAACAGTGAGCTCTCTTGTGCCTGAGGCCGGCCTTCTTGGCCGCAACGCAAAGGAAACTGCACTCGTAGACCAATGGGTGCACTTTGCGGAAACAGAAATTCAGATACCTGCTAGTATCATATACATTGGAATCGTTCCGAAGTACCTTCCAGCATTCGGCAAAGAGGTATGTCCGTGTGTTACTAGTATGATCTGCGGGAAGGTCTCTGATCTGTGGCCCACGCGACTTGGCGAGAGCAGCAATACGACTTCCACCAGGAACGACTCGCTCGTTCCCTCCAGTTCCTCGAGGACTACCTGGCTACGCGCCCATCGGGACTCCTTATCAACGATAGCGTGACGTTCGCCGATATCATGCTCGTGATTGCTACGCTCCGTGCCGGCCAAACCGTTTGCGGGGCCGCTGAGCGTGAACAGGTTTACCCGCGCGTCTTTGCTCACTTTGAGAAAGTGACGTCTGATGACAGGATCAAGTCGTGGTTTGCAAAGCCCGGGTTCGTGGAGACGGCTCTGACTGTCAAGGCAGAGTGATCCATTGCGAAATGGTATATGCTTTTGGATGTGGTGAACAGCATAGGTCTTACTTGCCTGAATATACCTGCGAATTTGTACATGTAAGCGACAAGACATGTATTCATCCTCGACCATGTATTATGCACATATGTCAAATTTAAAAGCAACTATTCCTTACCGCCCACAATAAATCATGCGCCCTGGAGTTAATCAGCACAGTTTAAGACCCCTAGACACAGAACGAGACTCACGACAAATGCTTTGAACGCTTGGAAACACTGCAAAACAATGGTTCGATTGGCAAGGGGGACGAGGCTTCTTGGGGGTAGGCAATCGGATTTGACACAGGTGGAACGCATCTCTGCACTACGGTCACCTGGGGTGGAAAGATCCCAGCTTCAACACGATTGACGAGCTCTGCAGTGATTGGAATGCGATAGAAGATGGGCACTGCGCCGACCATGACGATGCCGGGAAATATTTGCGAATCCACCTCAGGAAGGCCAGCCAATTTACGGTGGAGGTTGTTCTGGTAAAAGGCCGCAATAGCCTCAGAGACAAGCGGTGGCTCGGGATTCGTGCGACTAGTACCGCGCTATAAGATCACGTTAAGACAAGGCAATTAAGCAATTAGTAAAGAGATAAGAATGATGAACCTTACACTCCTGAACGAGAAGAAGATACTGAGACTCCGTCATTACACAAACATCGGGATATGCAGCGACCAAAGTACCACACATGACGAAGGATACCTCCTTTCGTTGACGTATGACACGATCTGGCTCGCCGTATTCGAACATACGCAAGAGAAATGCAGCGAAGTCGTCAACTAAGGACTTCTCTCCTGTCACAGCATCTTTCATATAATGAAAGAACAATCGAAGATTTGGCGGATAGAACGATGTTCGCCATGATGATGGTGGAAGAAAGAACGAGGATGGCGGTCAAACAACGCAGTGACTCAGGGGCCGCTCTCAGCGTTTGTATTTAGTTTGTGTAATTTCGTTGCAACAAAATACGGTAACTCCCGGCGGTGGTCTTGTATTGCAAGACTTGACATGCAACGATCAAGACTCGACACATTGCAAGCAAGCATCAAGACTCGATGCTCGATGCATTGCAATAGTATGTACGAGCGGTAAACCTGTAGTCAATCAAATATACTATCTGCTACTAGGTGTGTGTTCTCTGTCATCTCGTACTTAGATCACTCAGCCTGGAAAGTAACAGCTTTGTCGACAAACTCAGGCTGTCCAAAGAAGGCTTTGATCCTCTCATCAGATGCCACCTTCACATAGTGAGCGAAGACATGGGGGTAAGCTTCTCGCTCGGCAGCGCCGCACCAGGTCATACCACTGCGTTTCGTAGCAGCCGCAACGAAGACATCCGCAAGCGTGATGCTATCATTAACCATGAATGTCGAATGGCGCGTAGCAAGGTAGTCCTCGAGGAATTTAAGAGAACGGACGACCCGCTGCAACCAGAATTCGTGTTGCTATTCATGCCCAAGTTAGATGATATAATCGAAGACATGATAAAGAAATCATACCTCAGTAGTGTATCCTGGAACCACTTTCACGACGAGGGCACCGTAGAACATCCCGCTGGGAAAAATGATCTCACTTTCCGCGAAGTGGACCCACTGATCCACGAGGGTGGTTTCCTTGATGCTGCGACCCAGGAGCCCCGACTCGGGCACAAGAGAACTCACTGGTTGAGCATAACAGTCAGTGCAGATCTACAAGTTTCTGATAACTTCCTACCATAGCGAGCGATGACTGCGCCTTCGAACAGGTTGAACCCATCAGTGCCTTCGAAAGCGGGAACTTTCGCCTGGGGAAACTTCTGAACAAAGTCTGGTTCCTTGTTCGTGACTCCGAATTCAAATGGTGGGCTTTCGATCTCGAGTCCTGCGATGGCTGCTGCACTCAGAATCTAAAACATCCCGTTTAGTCGTATGAGTAACTACAACGTGACCGCATAGTGGCGACCCACAGCTATGGTTTGCGCCGCCTGTGGGTGGCTGTAGAGCTTTCCGATCGGAGCCATATTTGTGTGGACTGTGCCTTTTGAAGATTGGAGTGAAGGTGTGGGGTGAGTTAATGGAACGTTAGGAATTACACCGATCCCTGTTTTATACCAGTCCCAAGCAACCTCCAGTGCGCAGTTGCGGTGGAGTGATTCACTATATTTGCAACCTGCATCTCCACTGGTCTCTGATGACCAAACCAGGGTCATGTGAGCCGCAACTGAGTCAGTACACCGCCCTTTGCGCAGTATGAGCCTGTATGAAGACCACCTGGTCCGAATGCTCACTAAGATAACTCTGATGAGCTGTGCACAGATCGCATATGCTGCTAGATGTGAGATACCGGCATCCTGGACTGGTTCCAGGTTATTTGTGTAGGTGCTTGGCCATCAAACTAAGTATCATCGTGCTGACTGATTGATCAAACCGACCTGCGTGTTAGTAATGCACAGCAGAGCAGATGTCCATAATGTATGTACAGGCGGGTCCCTTCCCCAAACCCCTGAGTGGCGTTGCGATCCGGCTCTGAATTGCGCCCGCTGATATCGGCATAATACTACACATCTCAGTTAAACCTTGGTGAGTGTCGCAATCCGCCGTACTTACATGTAAGTAATGTGACAAGACTCGCCAACAAGTCAACCACACTGCACCTCAAGTCATAGCACTGATGGTGGAGTATATCAGACTTATTCTTCGACGGATAAAGTAACTGGAGGGCCTAAGAATGTGCAATTATGAATTCAAGCTCACTTGGACCAACAGATATTGACTTTGATACCTAATTGACCATAGTAAGTCCTAACCCGTGGCACCCCGGACCCGCGACCATGATGGTGACTCCAGGTCCAATCATATCCACGATTTTGGCAGGCACGTGTATCCGCTATCTGAATTGGAGTGATGGCTGCTAACTTAAAACGTTCACAGCAGACGTACATAGCCGAAGAATGGAAGGTTAGCTGCTAGCGAACGCCTCTCAGGGGTCCAACTCAATAAATTGCTGTGCGGGGACGCGATTTGGCACCCCAGCCGTTGATGGATCTATAAATGACCCAGCATCAGAGTGAGTGCAACTACGACGTTAACCGCAGCTATCTTAGCGCGCATTCGGATCAATACTGCGGGGTCCAGTGGCTGTGCGAGTGGTGAGTTCTGATAGTTCTGACTCACTCAAATAATTCGGTTCATCGGCTCAGACGATAGGGACATATTGACTCACCCGAGATCAGCGTTTTGAAGGTCGCTGGTGACCGGTATAAAACAGGATGTGCCATCCCTGATATCACATTTCAATAACCCCACTCCACACTTCAAGTAAATCCTCGGAAGAAGCTGGCCCGCACAAACATGGCTCCAATCGGAAAGCTCTATGGTCACCCGCAGCAGCCATACACCATAGCTGTAGGTCGTCACAATGCGACCATATTGCAGTTACTCATAGAGCATGATATCTTAGATTCTGAGCGCAGCGGCCATCGCAGGACTCGAGATCGAAAGCCCTCCATTTGAACTCGGAGTCACGAACAAGGATCCGGATTTCGTTCGTAAGTTCCCTATGGCGAAAATCCCCGCTTTCGAAGACATCGAGGGGTTCAAGATGATCGAAGGCGCGGCCATCGCTCGCTATGGTATCAAGTTATTGCCAGAAACTTGTAGATTTGTACTGACCGTCATCCCCCAACCAGTAAGCTCTCTTGTTCCCGAGTCAGGACTCCTGGGTCGCAATGCCAAGGAAACTGCTCTCGTGGACCAGTGGGTCCACTTTGCGGAAACCGAAATCATCTTAACCACAATGACAATCTATTATGGCATCGTCGCGAAAATCCTCCCAGGATATACTACTGAGGTATGATTCAGTTTCCTTGATCACGTCTTGGTCGACGTTCTCTGACATGTGACCGCTTGGCTTTGGCGCAAGCAGCAGCATGAATTCCACATGCAGCGCATCACTCGCTCCCTTCAGTTTCTCGAGGATTACCTTGCCACGTGCCCTAGTACAGGATTCATAGTCAATGACAGCATCACGCTGGCAGACCTCCTCGTTGCCGGTGCCGCGATGTGCGCTGGCCGGACCGTCTGTGGTGCTGCTCAGCGTGACAATGCTTACCCCCACGTTTTCGCTCACCACGCAAGGGTGACATCTGATGAGAGGATCAAGGGTCTGTTTGGGCAGCTCGAGTTCATCAACAAGCCTCTTGCTGTCCAGGCTGAGTAATCTGTATGTAGTCAAAGTATGTGAGAATAAATGCACCTTACAGGCATTTCGGACTTGCGAACTAAACCTGATTCGCGTGTGCTTCCATATCATCACCTCGTATAGACGGTCGTTTATACCAAGCTAATGGGCCTGCTGAGTTTCCCAAGACGAATCGCTAGTTCCTCTGCACGAGGCGTAAGGCTCATTAGAAGGTCACAATGTAGGTTATCCGCGTTCGCGGATGTGGTGATTTTATGCTCCGATTCAATACAGCGAAGGGTCCACGGTGACGCGTGCATTTGCGTGAGCGTGTGTTACTCGTCAACACTACCTGCCGTGCCAACAACCTTGTACATTCTTCTGTGTACATTGCTTCCACCCCGCTCCTCCCCCACTCGAGGGCGCGCGCACCTGACTCGGATGCCGAATTTCAGTAGCCAAAATGGGTGATCAGCGTCATCTCGGACACTGAATTTCCGTATCTCGTGAATCGAGAATGGTGACTTCTGTCACTGATAATCGTTTGTTGGTGACTTCGAATCGCTCAATCACCTCACCATGTCTCGTGCCGTCCCTACCATAAGTACTGATTCTGGGGGATCACAAACCACCCTTTCCTTTCCCTCGCTCTCAAAACCCCAGGCAGACGGGGTGAACACAAGTCGGTTTCGCTCTCATAGTGTTATCAGGTACTCAAAATGCAAACTTTGTGATACGTGAAAAAGCTGATTTTTCCGTCACTCGCCGCCGATCAAGATATCATGGCACTCCCCACAGGTAATGTGGCGTCTCCCACCAGTACAGCTGGAGGCGGAATTTCTTCCAATCCAGTATCCCTCCCAACTAGTTCGGCAGCTCCTACCATTTCTGCTTCTCCTCGCTGATGAACTCTTCTGCAGCGTCCTCACAAGCTACCAGTTCGACATGCGCATCGAAGTTGGTACCAGATCCTTCAACAACATTATCCACGACGACTTGTACACAGCAAACATCAACACTCGTTGTAGCGACTATGGTGCCCCCTACTACGTCCCAGTTCGAATCTACATGTGGCGGGGTGGTTATTGTGACAATTTCTACATCTGTCACTCCCACCACAACGTCGTTGTCGATTGCACAAAGCTCCTCAAACCCAAACCCATTCTGGAGCAACAAGGGAGCAGTCGCTGGGGTATTCACCGCCATTGGATTGATCGGCTTGGCGCTCGCCACATTACTCATCACTTTTGTCCGTCGACGCCGTCGGCGTGCCACTAAATCTGACAAGGAGATTGCAGCAACAGCAGGCGTTGCCACCTTCGTTCCGCTTGACGATTCTTCTGGACGTGGCGGTGATGGTTATGGATTCTCTGATAAAAGCCATGGTATAGCCGAGATGCCACAGTCCGATCCTCGCGCTACTGGTGGCGTGGTGGCGGGTGGTGGAACTGCTTTCGAGACCGGGAATAGAAAGGAAAGCGAGATCGATGCGCCAGATGTTGTAGTTGTCGGTGCTGGTAACTTAGCTCGTGGGCCGAGTACCCACACACCTTCCCATACCCCCACCGGTCCCATCGCCCAGGAATTATGCGACCCTACCACGGATATTTCATGTCCACGTAGCGCGTCGACTGAAGGCCCTGTCCTCGAGCCTAGTACGGGCCTATCGGGTACTGGAGAAGTGGCTATGGCAAACGACACTGGCAATGCGCAAGTCAATCTTAGGCCCTCCGAAAACACTCATCATATTCATGAATCATCCGGTGATGGAGAACACCCTTCTCTGGTGCAACCAGGATACGAGTCTGATGTAAGCACAGTCATTCTTGCACGATTGCTTGCTATGTACTTACAGCATACCCGAAGCTCATCAGCCCGCCGCTTCGTAATCCACAGACCCCCATTCTTCAAGAAATGAAAGAAGTCTTTGACGGCGCCATTGCCATTGATCTTGGTACTACCTCTTCGTCTGTTGGTGTATGGAAAGATGGTCGGGTAGAAATCATTGCCGACGAACAAGGTAACCGGTCAACACCATCATACGTCGCCTTCTTGGCTGAAGGGCGTCTGATTGGTGATGCGGCAAAGAAACAAGCCGCAATGAACCCGCGCAACACCATCTTCGACGCAAAGCGTTTGATTGGTCGTCGCTATACTGATCCAGACGTTCAAAGAGATATGGCTCGCTGGCCTTTTGCGGTGGTCGAGAAGGAGGGCTCTCCTCTCATCAAAGCGACCTACCTCGGGGTGGAAGAGACTTTCACACCCCAAGAAATATCTTCAATGGTCCTCAGTAGAATGAAGGAAATTGCTGAGGCCAAGCTTGGCAAGACTGTCAAAAAGGCTGTCATCACTGTCCCGGCCCACTTCAACGACTCTCAGCGTTCGGCTACCCAGGATGCTGGTACCATCGCTGGTCTCCACGTTATCCAGCTTATCAACGAACCCACGGCTGCTGCTGCTGCTTACGGCCTCGACCGAAAATCAAATCTTGAAAAGAATGTCGTTATCTTCGACCTTGGTGGAGGCACGCTTGATGTCTCTTTAGTCAACATGAAGGGTGGAGTCTTCGCTGTGAAAGCGACCGCTGGTGACCCTCATCTAGGTGGTGAGGACTTCGATAATGCACTCCTCGAGCACTTCAAGAACGAGTTCAAGCGGAAGCACAAACTTGATATTTCGCAGGATCCTCGTGCCCTCAGACGTCTGAGAGACGCCTGTGAGCGTGCTAAGTGCACCCTTTCTAGTGTCTCCCAAACGACTGTTGAAGTCGGTTCACTTTTCGATGGTGTCGACTTCTCTGATAGCATTTCTCGTGACCGTTTTGAAGAGATCAATGCTACATTATTCAATTCGATCCTCGAACCCGTGAAGAGGGTACTCAGTGACGCTAAAATACCCCACGAGAAGGTTGATGATATTGTGCTTGTTGGGGGTTCCACTCGTATTCCGAAGATCCAAAGCGTCGTCTCCGGGTACTTTGGTGGGCGGCAGTTGAATAAGTTGGACAACCCTGATGAGGCCGTCATCTCCGGTGCTACTATACAAGCTTCAATCCTCACTGGTCACACTTCAGAAACGACCCAGGACATCGTTCTTCTGGATGTCACTCCACTGTCACTTGGCGTGGCGTTGGTGGGTGATATTTTCGGCATCGTGATTCCTCGTAATACCCCCATCCCGACAACCAACTCAGAAGTGTACACGACCGTCGAGGATAACCAAACCGAGGTCCTTTTCTCTGTGTATCAGGGTGAACGCATTGTCGAGTGCAGTAAAAATAACCACTATCTCGGTGAATTCTTGCTCACTGGCGTTCCTCCCATGCCTCGTCATCAACCTCAGCTAGACACTACCTTTGATATTGACGCCAGCGGTCTCTTGAAGGCTTCTGCTCGGGAACGTACTTCTGGCAGAAGGGCATCAGTCACCATCACCAACTCTGTCGGTCGCTTGTCGGCAGCTGAGGTTGACCGGATGATGAAGGATGCTGAGCGGTTCAAACGGGACGACAAAGCATCGGAGGCACGACAGAGAGCCAAGATGGATGCCAAGTACGACCTTAAATCATATATTGGCCAAGTCAAGGGGAGGATCGCCTCACCCCAGATTGGTATGTGGCTCAGCCGCACAGCTATGGAACGGATTGAAGCCAAACTGGCTCACGCTCTTGAGAAAGTTGAGAATGAAGATACGACAACCGATGAATTCAGGAAATTGCAACTTGACATCACGCAGGCCTTGCAGGAGGCAGGAATCAGATGAGACAATCGTGCATTTATGTGATCATGTTTGTATTTCTACCTTGTGACTCTTCAGCAGGTGTTCTGCTATGGATGTGAACGAATCTAGTCACTTATGTAGAGTCGCCATTCACTTGTAATACTAGATTCTTGCTCTCTTGTATTCCCTTTAGTTCCGCATTCCTTATGCTTCTTGGCCGTTTACAATTCAGCACTTCTCTGCTACTATCGCCTACCAGATACTTGGCCTCCCCGGATACTTGGCCAATTTCTAAAAACCAAACTATTTCCCTAGTAATAAATTTCTGTACAGTCACAATTCATGATAAATGCACTCTTACACCCCACGAAGTTGAATGACATGAATCTATGAAGTATTCGTTGAGATAGAAAAAACAGCGTGACAACAAGTAAAAATCACGCTGTGATGGCCATGCCGAGTACAGCCGAAGCGGAGCATGAATTCGAGTGCAGACTGAATTCAAGCCAGGTGCTCAGCGCTCAGCTTACAATCACGCGTGCTTTTCAAATCACTGTCGAGCCCAAGGACACAACCACGACTCTCTTGAAGACATCAAGGCACAAATGGCCGAAAATCCCGCTCTCGCTCTGAATCCTCGACTTTCCGCACTGTTTGGAGAAGCCCGCCGTGCAGCAAACGCGCCACAGCCACTCCACTGAGTCCACTCCAGCCAATGCAGCACGACACTGAGTCAAACCCAGTAAGCTGGTCCGAGTCATGCAAGGCCATCAACTATTTATGCTCAACCTTTCGTTCCGAATGGTAGTGAGCAGCCACCCCAGTTATTTTCACAGGTGCCCAGTGCCACACATCGCTCACCCTCCTCCATATGTATCACGAATGGCTCTACCCTCCCACCCACATACCACAGCCTCCTTATATCTTTGCATCAACCTAATAGTCACTCATTTGATACTGCACATTGATATCTAGCATCACATTACTTCTTACTGCAACCCAATAATACAAACTGATTTATGTTTACTACCTATGCCAAATAGAACATGAATTTGACCTCTATCAGCCTCTATCCTAGTGCACTGAGCGGACTTCAAAATTCTAGGATGTGACAATACGTTACTTTCTGTGACATTTTGTGACGGCCAAGTATCCGGGGAGGCCAAGTATCTGGTAAGATAGGGCTCATGCAAACCCGACCAACGTCACGTGGTCGGAGGGTGACAAACGTGACAAATCCGATGTAAATCGAAAACCAATGGTGTAATGATTCTAATGAAAAATTTACGACCTAGAGTAGT
>Ga0307518_10000190_pt1 | contig 46923 bp, 24 predicted proteins | sample 25_EM_MG_FD_203889 | JGI IMG/M metagenome (GOLD analysis project Ga0307518, IMG submission 203889) | Populus trichocarpa ectomycorrhiza microbial communities from riparian zone in the Pacific Northwest, United States - 25_EM | ecosystem: Host-associated > Plants > Roots > Unclassified | place... | reverse complement strand
AGGACGTCGTCGATGAGGGGCGAGGGCTGTTGTGAATGATGAACTGGAATCGTGGACGGCTGAGAGAAAGAGATAGAGAGTAGAGACTGAGACACTGAGTGACTGAGGAATCCTCAGTTTAGGGACGACTGGAACTGGAATTTAGGGATTTCAATTTAGGGATTTTTTTTTGTTCTGAATGTGAATGATGAACTGAAATGCGAAGAAGACTGAAGAGAAACATTGCAATTGCATTTGCAATTTTGCATTTGCTTTGTTAAATCCAATAGACGGTCGACACCTGGCAGACACATGGCTTTTTTTTCCTACGGGCAAAATCGTTAAATCGGTGTTAAAATCACGATTTTACGCGATTTTACCCGATTTTAACGATTTTACCCGATTTTGACCCGATTTTACCCATTTTCGAGTTTTACAAGCGATTTAGCACGTAAAGCCTATATCAACTCGTAAAATCGTACGATTTTACGAGTTGAATCGCTATTTTGACAACCTTGCTACATATATGATTTCGGATTATCTCTCCTCAGAATATTATTGTACCTTTTCTTTCTAAAAATATATTTATTTAAGCATTAAAGTCCCTACCTCCACCAAAAAGAATCTTTTACATGTACTAGTCACAAGTTACCTTGACCTACCAAGTATCAAGCACAAGCTATCAACCATGGTTGTGGAGATTGGATGAAATTGTCAGGACCAATTGATTAACCGATTATCCAACCCGGGAGCCCTATTTCTAGGTTACTTGGATTTTTAGGACATCATTACCAGGGAAAATTTGCCACCATAATAACTATTGTTAAAGAACTATCTCAACTAAAAAACTTAAACGTTTAAAATAAAGATAGTGAGATTCAAACTCGTGATTATTTAAATTATTAAGGTTTTGATACCATGTTAAAGAATCAACTCAACCTAAAAATTTAAACTGATAAACGAGATTTCAAAATATAATTTTAATTATTCTCTAACAACCACAAATAAAATAAAAATAGTATTATCTTGTCAAAACTTTCCCAATAATTTAGATTATATATTTGTTGACATAACAATTATCAACATATTTTCTCTTTTAAACAATTTTATGATTTTTGGATGTAAAAAACAAGCTCATGTAAAGAAAATTGCAATTGACATGCAAAAAGCTTGTAAACTTCAAACTAATAATACAAAACTATTTCAGAAATTTCATACCAACTCTTGCTTTTTTCCAATCTAAAAAGCTTGGAGGCCCTATGTATTTATTCTTGTTCCTACCTTTTGTATTTACCTTAAAAAATAACTTCAAATACTTCGGATTATACTGCTCATATTTTTCTGGAGCCCAAGACTTTTGATTTTGACGTGGCATTTCCATTTTCAATTTCTTCACATAAAAAACAAACATGACTTGCCCTTCTATGGACATGTCGTCTAACCGGGAATCCAAAATCTAAGTGGGCAAAAGCCCATCCATGTTGGGCACTTTAAATTATATTACCATCATTTATCACTCTCCTAAAATGGAGGAGCTGAAAAAGAAGTAAATTAAACAAAAAGAAATTAAAAAAAAGAGGCCAGAAATATTCATTTTCTCGTTGAGCCAATCTGAGAGATCTGCAAAAAAAGGAGCTGCCGTGGATCTTCAAGAAAAAGCCTTTTCCGATTGCTCTAATCAGGACCCGAAAAAGGAAAAAACACACTAAATTATACACACACATATATACGTAGAGAGGGAAAAGATGAATATATTCAGATTAGCAGGGGACATGACCCATTTGGCTAGTGTCCTTGTTTTGCTCCTTAAGATCCATACTATCAAATCCTGTGCTGGTAAGTAGTAGAAGTTTCGGTTTTTCTGCTTTTTTCGCTGTTTTTAGGTTAATGGGTTTGGTTTAGATTTTGTATTCTGTTTGAAAGTTTGTATCTTTGTTGTAAATGATAACTGGGTTTCTGCTTTTCATACTGGGTTTGTGTTTCGGTGAAATGGGTTGTTGTAGGTGGAAGTAATAATAGGGTTTTGTTTGATTTTATGGACTCAAAATGGGTTCTTTTTTATGTTAATAGAGAGATGGGGAGAGGAGTGTTGTGCTTGATTTGAATGCATTGTACAATTCTTTTGGCTATGACTTTCGTTGGTTAGATGATATGATTAGCTGTGTTCATGTTGGTGTTGGACGAGCACAGGAGGATACATTAGAGAGAGAATGTGTTGGCATGATTTATAGTAGCTTAAAGACTTGATAGATAATTAAATGAGCCCTCTATCCATCAGTGAACTTTGTCTTCTGATGTTTGCATAGTCTTTAGGGGAGATGTTTGTGTGATAGCAATCAGGGTTACAATGCAAGTAAAACTGTAACTACAAACAACTGAGAAATGGTAATATGGCATGGAACTATGTAGTCCCTGAGTGTAATGTTGGACTGAATCTTATCATGGGAAACTGTAATAGTAGCAGGGGTTGTTGAAAAAGATATGGCCTGTGAAACAAAATTCGAAAAAGAGTGAGATTTCCACATCAATTTGAAAGAGCAAGAAGTTAATAAGATTAGAATAGCTCAAAATTATAAAAAGATTGTTGAAACGTATTGCCTTGGATGAATTACAAATTGATTCAGATCATTGCAGTGTAGTTGGAAATCAATAAGGGTGAATTTGATTGAAGGTTGGAAGGTGTTTTGCATATTAGTGATGATGTTGATTCTAATTTGCTAAAGGGGGCAACAAAGCTTCTGCTGATTGAATTTTGTTTTAATCCACATTGCTAAATCAATTGTATTTCTGATTTACCTGGATTTCTGATTATAATTTTGCTGAGTTATTAGAAATAAAATAGCTGATTACTGGTGGTATTTTGGTCTGGTATGATCTCCAGTTTCGTTGTTTTTGTACAGCAGATTGCAAAAGATAAAATATTTCTTCCTCTGGAGGGATAAAACCAATCTGGAAGAATATGAGAGGGTTGGGCTACTCATTTATGCTTTAGTTGTAGGTTGTTATTATGGAATAAATTGCTGGTTGAGGACCATCTAATAGAACTAGCAATATGAAAGGGAAATAGTTTTTCTTGCTGTCTGTTTTTCACAAGGAGTGGATGTGTTGGGTTTCTTAGTCATCTACTCCTGGCAGCCATTTCCTAGCTCAATTGCAAAAGTGCTTGTGTGGTTAGTTGAGGAATTCTTCCTTAGAACTTGCTATAATGTGTTTGTGATGTTCTTAAAACAGGATTCTTAAAACAGGATTATGCAAGCAGGAGAGATTTGTCCCATGTGAACTTGTCATGCACACCTAGACTCATATCTAAATTATTATGTGTGCATAATAAAAAGCCAAACTAACGGGTCTTGAGCCTTTTCATTCAACTAGATGCATCTGCTTTGCACCTTTTAAGTAGGAGCTCTCTCTTTCCTAGTTATTTGTCCAAATTTTCTTTCTCACTATGTTCTATCTAGTCATGCACATGACTAACTGTTTTGGCTTTCAGATTTTCAGTCTTAGACTTTTGACTTCCCTGTGTATTTGCAGGTATTTCTCTAAAGACCCAGGAACTCTATGCTCTTGTTTTTGCCTCTCGCTACTTGGATATGTTCATCAGTTATGTCTCATTTTATAATACGGTGATGAAATTGATTTTCCTGGGAAGCTCATTCTCAATTGTTTGGTACATGCGACACCACAAGTTGGTTCGGAGATCTTATGATAAGGATCATGACACCTTTCGGCATTTTTTTATTGTGCTACCCTGCCTTATTTTGGCCTTGCTTATACATGAGAAGTTTACCTTTATAGAGGTAATATTTTTGTTCCGCCTCATTATTTTGGAATGCTTCGGTTCACATATTGTTTGTCCAAGATGTTAACAGCAATGTGATAAGTGCATGTACACATACAGACATATATGACTACATGCATATGTGTGTGCACTTTTAAGATTGATTGGGCCTATGCTATTCTTGTCAGCCATATATTTTGACTTTGATGTATCTTGAAATATGGTTGTCCAGGTAATGTGGGCATTCTCCTTGTATCTGGAAGCAGTTGCCATACTTCCTCAACTAGTCTTGTTGCAGAGGACAAGAAATATTGACAATCTGACGGGACAATATGTTTTTCTCCTTGGGTATGTGTTATTGCATAATCCTTGTTTTAATCTTGGATCAACATGGTATTTTTGTGTGTTACAGTTTGAGTACATCCTATCTTGGTTCCATATATTAATGTCATGTCTCTATCTATTTTTTCCTATGTTTTTTATCTGAAAAGCTGATTTTGTTTGTAACTTAATATTCTGCATACTCACTCCACTTTATCCAACGATTAACAATTGGATTTCTGTTAACCACTTTAGTCTTATATGCTGCAGGGCATACAGAGCATTGTACATATTAAACTGGGTTTATCGCTTCTTCACAGAGCCACACTATGTCCACTGGATAAGTATGTCACCCTTTGTACGTGCATTTATAGACACATCCCTGTAAAAATTTCATACTAATATTTGGCTATCTAAATGTCTTTGCAGCTTGGATATCAGGACTTGTTCAGACATTGTTGTATGCTGATTTCTTTTACTATTATTTCCAGAGGTAAGTCCTTCAATCTCTTGGGAAAGCATCCAGTCTTGTGCTGATGATTAGAGAAAATGAGATTTTATTTTTGTGTTGCAGCTTGAAGAACAACGTGAAGCTTGAGTTGCCGGCCTGAGCAAGCTGTGGGAAGATGCACTCGTCAGACTACTAGTGCTTTGCATTTTCATCACAACCTTTTTTTTTCCCTTCGATTTTTTTTTAATTTACTGTCTTTGAAAATGCCACAGTAGATTTTCATTTCCTGTTTTAGAAACACTAACATAAAAGTAGCAAAGTTATTCAATGATGTTGTTTCAATGACTTCTGAGTCAAACAATCGACAGTTGAACAGAAAAAACAGAAGATTATATCAATGTTGAAATTGTTTCAATTCCTGCTTAACAGGAAGTACTAGAGGATTTTTATGGTCTCTTTTGGAGCTCCAACTTAGAGTGTACGGTCAAAACAAGATTATATTTATTGTCTGAAATGTGTTGCCACAATTAGCTATTAATTATCTATAGGCAGAAGGGTTTAGTAAAATTCTAAAAGCTAAATATGTGGTCACAATTTAGCTATTAATTGTTAGTTTGTGGATGACAACTATCTCTTAGCTTTTTAAAATAATTACAATTTTATTATATATAGCTAGTCCATTTGTTTTACCAAATAACCATTCAAATATGGCTCCTTTTTTTTTTTTTTTTCTTTTTCATTTGTCAAATTATATATATTTCTTTAAGTTTTGGTTAATCATAATGTTTCTATTTTTCATATCCATCTCAATATATATAAAATCATTGTTTGTCATTTTGTTTTTCAACATCACTTCTAATAAAAGATTACCCAAATTTTTGTTGCTTCTTAAAAATATTTGGTGAGAGCATGAAGTGGATTTAGCACTTTTGAGATATATAATATGATGGGAATGAATGTGAATAATAAAAAGGGCCATTAAGAATAACATAACTATAGGGAGACATCTAAATTATTCTTTTATATCTTTATTTTTGAAAGGTTATTACATCACTTTATATATAAAAAACTAGAAAATTATAATAATATTGAATAAGAAAAAATAAACTTGGAAAAAGAAAAAAAACCATAAAAACATCATAATATAAATTAAAAAATATTCACCTAAAAAAGATCCTACATCAGTTTTCTCAGGTTGAAAGGAACTCGTTCTCGAGTTCAATCTTTAGTGTGGTCCACTCTATCATTGATTTCTAAAAATATTCACCTAAAAAATATCCCTCATTAAGAAAATCTTTTTGTGTGGTCCACTCTATCATTGATTTCTAACATCTTTGTGCGAGCTATCCATCATGGTCCCTAACACAACAATTGTGTGTGGGTTGCCCTAACGTTGATTCCTAACACAATATCTATGTGTGAAACACCTCATTATGAGTCACACCACCAGGATTTCAAATAATAACAACTAACATAGACAAAAATAATACACTAGTTCATGGATGTTTTTTCTTCGATGAGAACCCCCTCATCCTCTCATACTTAAGTACATCATGTTCTACAACCTCTTCCAGCCATGGTTATTTTGTAGTGCATGGTAAAACAAAATAATCACCAAAGATTGTTAGACTCTGATACTAATTAAGACAAATAGAAACGGAGAATAAAAGAGTTTGTCACATGTTGAACTCTAAAAAAAAATCAAGAACACCATAATTATGGTCACATGTTTCGAGGGTTAACATAGACTGACTTTGGTGTTTTTTTAGGTTCTTTTTTAAAGTTGATTTTTTTTTTCAATTTTATCTTTCAACGTTTAATTTATTGGGAATTTTTTTATGTGTTTTTTTTTATATATTTTTCTTACTATGAGGTTATCCAATCTTGTATCCATGGTCGTGGAGTTAGAAGGTTGACTTGAATATTTTTTTTCGTTGCTTTTTTTAAAATTAATTTTATTTTTAGTCTCGCCCTTCAAAATTGAGTTATTTGATAATTGAGTTTTATAGTTTTATTCATTTTGTTTTTAATGGGGTTACCACGGTACTACAATCAGGCTGTAGATTTTGCATGTTGACCTAGGTTGGCTCGGGTAGGGGTTTTTTGACTTTTTTTAATAATATCTTTTTTTTTAATTTATCTTTCAACATTTTATTTGCAAGAAATTGAACTATGATTTTTTTTTTCTTTTTTTTTCTATAGGGTTATCATATTTTTATTTAATTTTTTGCTTCATTATCAAATAAGATCCTTCAACTTTTGATTTTTTAAAATTAATTTTTTTTTCAATTTCATCCTTCAATATTTGAATTAAAGAAAACTAATTGTCGTGTTTTTTTTTTCTTTTATGTAGGTTATCCTAATATTTTGTGGGGTCTATTTTTTCGTTGCTTTTATATATATATATATATATATATATATATTCACCCTTCAATATTAAATTGTTTGATAATTAAGCTTCATAATGTTATTTAGTTTGCTTTTGATGGGATTCCCTCGGTATTACAACTAGGTCACAAATTTGGTATGCTAACCCGGATGGACTCGGATTAAGTTTTTTTTTACATGTTTTCATTGTCAACTTATTTATTTTCGTTACATTTGTATTCATATTATCTAAATTAGTTAAGGTTATTAAACTTAATAGAGTCAATGACCCGAGTCTTGAATTTTATTTTTTAGATATGCTTGCGTCGCTTTAGCATTTATTTTAACGTTGGAAAAAGTTTAGGTCGGCCTTCACCATAGCTCAACCACCTATCTACTAATCATCTAATAAGAGAATATAAATTTTGAAAACTAAGATAACTAAATTTATTAGTTAAACCCTCTAATAATTTAATTTCTAGTTAATTTCTAGAGTTTTATCAATTAAAAATAAATATATTAAAAGTAAGTTTCTATTTTTTTTTACTTCTTTTTAACTAAACAAATACATGGATGTATTTTATCTTTTAAATGATTAAATAAAGGATTAATGTTTTGAGAAATTGACCTTATATCTGGTGATTGAAAGGGATAATTGTTAAATTAGAGGGAATCAATATAAACATTAATTTTGAAAAAAACAATGTTGTTTTTCCTTCAATATCACAACAAAATAATTCACAAAATATATTTATTTTTGTCAAAACAGTTAAAATCCTAAACATGCCATGTTGCAAGCTGAAGTGGTCATTTTTTTTATTATTAAAAATATATTTTTTGTCAATAATGTCTGATGAAAAAAGCGACAAAAACTATCCATAAGACATTACCGTTTAATTAGCAACAAAATATATTTTTTCAGTAATTACTGATGAAATTGTTGATATAATAAAAATAATTAAAAAAAATCAAGAAATATTATGCAGTGACTCCATAGATAACATGACACATAATTATTTGCTGACGGGTTTATCGATGAAAATATTTTGTCACTAATATATGTTGTTGACTCTATTGATAAATTTAAAAGTGTTATAATTGACAGTAGTGTCATCCCCCTTCTATTGTTTTTTTTTCTCTTTTTCTTTATCTGCATATCAAAATAGCAGCCCCTCCTCATCCCTCTGTTTTGCCCTAAAAGTAGGCTCATCCTTATAATTTTGGCCACCCCAACATGCAGTAGTGTCAACATCACTATCTTGGTTTATTTTTTTCTAAATACTCTTTACATCAAGTAAGAAAACCTACCGATATATATTGTAGGTTAATTTATTGTTACTTTTGTGTAGTATTTGTAGTTTGCTTATATATTTAAGTGTTTTACATCCTTTTTCATTGAGAATTTTATTGTATTGAAATATGATTTGTATGTTTGAGTTTGTTTGAGATTTGGGAAAAATTAAATTTGTTAATAATTTAATGAAATTAAGTTTGATTTTGCAACTTAGGTTGTTATACTAGAAGAATTGATAGGTGATTTAATGGGTATCGATCATATTTTGCCAGTTTTATTGTTAAGTTGTGAATTTTAGGAAAATTAATTTTTTTTGTGTGGAATTCATAACAATTAAAAGGTATTAATTTAGATTGAATAAGTTTAAATTGAACAAATGATAGATAATTAGTTGGGCACCAATTACTTTTTGTTAATTTGATTTATTTAGTTTATATTTTGACGCAACATTGAATTTTTATACAAAAGATAATTGATTATTAGATAATGAATTCATTTTTAATTAACAAACTTAAAGTTTGAATTGATGGTTATATTATTAATAAATGTTGTCATCAATATTCTATATAGGTTTCCTAAGTAATGGATCAATGTTTTTTGATGTATCAAGATTCATCCTAAGAGTTGTATAGGGAAGATTATTGTAAACAAGTTAAGGGTTTTATTAGTTTTTCACTTTTGAATCCAAAGAATATTAGTGAAGGAGTAATTATATGTCCATATATGAAGTGTAAAAATAAAAAAGTTTCACCAATCAGATATTATGATGATGTCTTCTAAAAAACAATTCTTATAGAAATACTTATGTTTGTTTGCACTCGGAGAATCCTATGTTCCTAATAAGACCATGTTAGAAAGGATTGTTGGCACAACATCTAGTTGTAGCAACATATATGAAGTTGTAGATGATAATATTAATCATTATATAAGTATAATGATAGATGCAATGAGAATGAATCATGATTATTCAGGTGAAGATTTAATTGTCGATGAAAAATCAAATATGGATGAACAAATTACAGTAAATTATCAATCATTGCATGAGTGTTTACCATCAAGTCAGATTATAAGTTAAGTGAGACTGATTATGACACCATCATCAAATGAGAAAAAAAGCATTTTACCTGAAGAAAATAGATAAAAAGAAAACTTATATACTTTAAAATCAATGATAAAACCCTTGGCTTAAAATACAAAAAAATTAATATGTAACCAAACTTTTGCATGTTGTACTATAATAAAAATGCAAATTTAATCGAGTGCAAAACTTGTAGGTATGCGTGTATAAACCCAATACTAGTAAAGGAAGGAAATTTGTCTCATATAAAAAACTAAGATACTCTCAAATCACTCTTAAGTTGCAAATGTTATTTATTTCTTTGAAGATAGCCAAGCACATGACATGACGTCATTCACATGATGCTTTGGATGGATTCATAACGCAACTTCATGATGGTGAAATAACTTAATAGGGTGCACGATTTTAACGTGTGAAGTATATATTTTTTTTGTGAAATTATAATCCTTTTTTCAATTATATTTCTTTTGTTTAATGAATTTTTGAATTAGGTTGCATGATTTTTGGTATGACGCATACACCTATGCTAAGAGAAGAGCCAAGTCAGATGACTTTGAGGCACGAAATAATTTTGACCTCATCACATCACTAAGAGTAATTTGGAGAGATATCTAGAGTTCTTGACATTAGAGGGTTTTAGGAGGCGGTCATGAAGTAGGTCCTCGAACAGAAATAAGGAGACTCATAGTTCCATTAGTAAGCATTCCAGTAAATCGCTTCCTTTTATCAACCATGCAAAACACGTGGTAAGAGCTTGCTTTATTTTTATATATTTTTCTTTAAATGTTAGTGATTATTTATGTCAAAATTTAATTAATGATTTATTTTATAAGCTACACAAATTAGACATGAGCCAACTCCAATAAAGTTATGTATGGAAATGCATACGAGGAAGAAGGATAGATAAAAAATAGTGCAACGATTCGTGGATAGCTAAGCATTGGCATTTGTTGTAGGTAAACTTTGAAACATTTTGAATATTTTTTTTGAACAAATGATTTTTTTCGATATCTTTGATTTTTTATGTAGAAAATATATAACACTAGCATGCATAACACATAGAGGACCCTTCAACCCATTTATAATATGATTTGGAGTTCTAATTAGAGGTTGAAGTAATCGGTTAGCCCATTAGGAATTGAGTTATTTCTATCATAGTTATCAAACCCGACCCGGGGGTTGACCTGGCCAAGGGCCCGGGTCCCGGGTTTCATGAGTCAACCCAGGAAAATTAAAAAAAATATTTAAAGTTTTAATATTTCATATGAAAAAATTAAGAAACAATTAATGTGAATATAGACTATATATGTTGTAAATAATAAAGTTTCAAAGAATATTAAATTTTTTTTATCCCACATTGAAAAGATATTATGTTATCCTTTTAAGTTGAAATATTTAAACCAAATTTTTTTTTTATCATACATTGAAAAAACATAACTTTTTTTCTTGTGAACATAGAGTATATATATTAAAGGGCTTCAAATCCCATATTGAAAAGATATTATGTTATCCTTTTAAGTTGAAGTATTTAAACCAAAACGTTTTTTTATCCCATATTGAAAAAACTTAACTTTTTTCTTGTGAACATAGAGTATATATACGAAAGGGTTTTAAATCACACATTGAAAAAATTACTTTTTTCTTGGGAACATAGAGTATATATATTAAAAGGTTTCAAATCCTACATTGAAAAAATAAAATATTTTTCTAGTATTTATATAGTAAACTTTAAAAAGTGTTAATAACCAACTAAAAAACTATGAAATAAGAGGGATATAGGAGAAAAACCACATTTGAAAGAAAAAAAACTGAGTCTCGTCCGGGTTCGCTCGGTTCACGGGTCGACCCGCTAGGTTGACCAAATTTTATCAGGTTGTTGCACTAGCCGGTCTTTTATCTTACCCGAACTAGTTCAGTCACCGGGTCGAACTGCTGGGCCAGTCTGGGTTTAATAACAATGATTTCTACGACAACGGTTGAGATATAAGGCAGGCTATAGTTTCTTGACCATAGGCACCCCACAATCCAGCTCGAGTTAACCACTAGTAGCTGTTTAGGAGTTGATTTAAGAATAAATTGCTATTGTGATGGCCAATATGAGGGTTGAACTTGAGGCACAATACGAAGAACAAAGTAAGAATAAATGGGAGCAAATGATGACATACATGTTGAATCATTATCCTACTCTTTATGTGATACGATCAAGATTACACAAAAAAATCCATTGCAAGTTTCAATTGGGCCAATTACAAGATCAATGGCACATAAGGTCAAAGATGTATCTAATGAGCTTACTAAAAGTATTTGGGCAAATGTGAATTTGAAGGAGGCTACATCTTCAAGAACTAATGATCAGATCTTAATCAATTTAACCTATGTATAAGAGGGGTCTGATCCATCTACTTCACTAGTTAATTAATTTTGGCAATTAGAAGCTTATTTTTCTAGCACATAGTTTTTTTTTTCTAACAAGCATAATATTCTATTCGACTGTTGGATCGGCCTGAAACTTTACCAAAATTTTTCAGAGGTTTTGTTCTATATTGAGTTAAAATTTTAAGGTAATTGGACATCATGAAGGTCTTGTGATAAGGCCTATAAGTTACTATGCATGAATTATATTAGTTTCCGAGTTGATTTAGGATTCTTTTTCTTATTTTATTTAGATTTTATTAATATTTAGGATGTTTTTACCTATTATAAATAGGGTTATTTAGCTTTTTTTTAGTAGTTTTTTTTGACAAATTTTGATTTCAACAATTATTATTGTGTGTTAGGTTTTGCTTATACTTTTTAGTTTTTCATTGAATTATTTGACTTATCGAAGAATTAACCAAGCTTTATGATGTCTTCTATACTTTTCGTTCACGTCTCTTTATATATGTCGGGTGAGGGTTCGGTTACTTATAGCCTTGGTGCCTCGACATAGGTTATCGTTGTGTCAAGCTCAACATCAAACTTGATCTTAGCTTTCTTAGGAAAAGTCAATTTGGCTATGTATATTTAGATTTTTATATTCACAATATTCACATAATTACAAACCTCCAAAATATTTTCCTTTCCCTCCACCTCCAACTTCTTTCTAAGGTATAAAGACTTTTGTAATTGATTTTACACTTAAATTAATAATATAAAATGTGTTCTTCAATTTAAATTTGCTGTTTAATAATGTTTGTTGTTAAATTATTTGATCTAAATAAGCGTGTATTAAAAAAATTACTAAAATACCGGCGAACATAAAGATTCTGTTGGTGATTCCGTCAATAATGTAGATCTATTTTCTTCGGAGAATTACAGAGAGTTGTGAACTGTTTGATATAGACAAATGGATTCACCGATTTAATTTTAATGTCAGTGATTCTGTTAGGAAAATCATCGGTGATACATAATACATTACCGCAGTATTCCATCGTTGACCCGTTAGTAATATTTATCGATGGATTTACCAACAGAAAAATGATCGCCAAATATTTTCTTGGCACATATATTTTATTGGTGTTTTCATTAGTAAGTAACTTCACCGATAAAATTATCGACGAACTTGATATCACCGACAAGAAACTCATCGACGATAAGTTTCCGTCGGTGAATCTGTCAGTGATTTATATATCGATGGAAATACAGCTTAATAACCGATGAAATATTCCGTTGTTGAAAATCAAATATTAAATTGATAAATCACCAATAATTCACTAAATATTTATAATTTTTAAATAAACAGTTGCTTCATCACCAATTCCATTAGGCTATCTTGCAGGATCTCTCATGTGAAGAATATTCACTCGAAGCAGCTAGTCTATGAACATCGACTGCGCTCAGCTGTTAAAAGGGGTTCTGATACATCCTTTGAGTGCAATATATCACTATCAATTTTTTTTAATTTTTTTTTTAACATCATTCTATTTATTTGTAGGCTACCTTTGTGTTTCTTTTTCTTCTAGTCTCTCCCACATTAAGCAAATGCACACATAACTGAGAACTGCAATTCCTTCTAAATCTGTGCATTGAACCACTACTAAATCCTAAGATGTTAGAGCACACCAAAGACAGAGTAACTTAAGAAAATAAATATTTCACCAAGAATAGGATGTTCAAATCATAGTCTTACTTTTGTTCGAGGCATAAAGAAAATATAAAAACCTGTAATTAATAAACACCCTCCACCTTAAAAATAACGTTGTTAATTAATTAATATAGCTCACGTTCCAAATAATTTTGCCACCATCCATAGAAATTACAAATATCAGCCAAAAGAGTTCTTCATGTTCTCTGCTGAATGATTAATTCTCTGTGGAACCTGTCAAGAGTGTTTTGAGTGCTGCCATCAAATCCTGATGACCATGAAAAAGAGTGGCCATGTCGCAGTAGAAGTCATGCCTGCTCTTATGCCCTTCTTTGTACAAATCGAACTCACTGTGGAAATCTTCGTACACATATTCATGGTTCTCAAAGCGTTCTGTGATCAGATGCCTCATTGTTGCAGTTTCTGCTTCCATATTGTTAGACTCGAGGAAAGATATTACCCTATCTTTAATCGCTTCAGAGTTCTTATTTGTTCATGTTTTCACGGATTTTATGTCCTCTCTTATGCATTGCTTATATCATGTTTTGAATCGGATTTGGATTTACCATGCATAATCACAATCCTTATCGAATACGGATTCTGAGAAAATATGACGTTTTCCGAATAAAGTCCTTAATTATACGGGCAGGAATCCGAATTGAAAAGGAGAAAAGTTGCTTAATAAACAAGCAAAACTTTGCTTATAAGGTTTGCTTGTGACAGTATTTATCTCATTCTCTATGTCCTAGGTACTACAGATTTTAAGACCTTCCATCTCCTTGGTTGAAAATTTTCTATGGAGCCTGTGCAATTCAATTTCACATTGAATCTTCATGATCTTGATGCACCCAAAACCACCTACAAGATTCCACTCTTTCATCCTACTGTCGTTCCAGCCTGTACAACCACCAGTTCCTGCATCAATCAAAATGCGAAGATTTCATCTGAACTTGAAAAACTTCCGGGGCAAGGTGATGGCGCCGCTGTCTACAAATTACAAAAGAAGATGAAGAGAAAGAGAGAGTGTAACGATAAATATGCTACGATCTACTTGAACAAGCTGAGTGCCAGGTTTCAGGATCAGCCTGAAAATATACAGGGCTTTAAAACGGTCATGGCAGATATCATTGGTCATACTGACAGAGATCAATCTGGTCGACTAAAAGACATACCCGACGATACCCTAGACAGAATAGCGGCAATCTTTGAAGGTCATGATGATCTGCTACGTGACTTTAACTCTTTTTTGCCACCTTCACATAAACTTAGCCTGGATGATGAGGAGGAGGAAAATGAGGCGGATGCAGCAGAGGAAAAAGAACCTGGACTCAAAGATGCTTTGGATTTTTTCAAGAAAGTGTGGATATTGCGTGGCATGGATTTCTATGAAGCCTTCCTGAGGACTTTATTTCCACTCAAAAATGGGAGCAGGAACCCAGATTATGTCTATAGGGATGCCCTTGCGTTATTGGCAGATGAACCTGATTTGCTCCAGGGGTTTTATAGATTTTTGCCTGATTCTAAATCAATCCCTTTGGCATATCATGTGCCATATTCCCAAGGTTTGGATGTTAACAACAAAAGAGCAGTGCTGGTGAAGGCTGTCAAGGAGCAGAAGCATTCTGAAAATCTTGAGGTTGTTGAAGATAATGATCATAAGAAAAGAAATTTTGTCAACAAGGCTGGAGGAGTTGTAGCGGGAGGTGGTGAGAGTGTCATAGAAAAGTGTAGGAGTGATGGACTTTGCTTCTTTGGCAAAGTTAAGGAGAGGTTGTCTTGCAATTTCCGTTATGAGAGATTCTTGAAGCTTCTCTTTTATTATACAAAGGAGAAGTTTGGAGAGAGTGAATGGAAAACTATGGTTGCTACTATGATTGGAAATCATTCTGATCTCATGGATGAGCTCAATGATTTCATGGTAAAATGCAAGAATATGCAAGAATCAAGGAGATGTGAAAGAAGGGACCAAAAGAGAGCAAAACATGAATCCCAGGTCTTGAATGATGAGTTGGTTTCTGTTGCCTCAAGAACTGAAGACTATTCCTCTAACATCAGGAGCCAAAAGCAGCGACAGCAAATCATGGTTCAATGTAAAGATGATAGAGATGAGATAGACATGCTATTTACTTGGTTTAAATCAGCTGTTGAGTATGCAGAGGAACTGGGGGATGGCAACGATGAAGGGAAAGTTACAAAGGGGAAGAGGATTCACTTCCTAAGATGTGTTGAACGTTTATATAATGATCAAGGCCTTGAGGTGCTTGATGTTTTCGACAAAAATCCCCAGCATGCACTGCCTATCTTAAGGCATCGCTTGAAGCAGAAATTAGAGGAGCTTAAACATTGGCGTGATGATCATGAAAAGTTATGGGATGAAGTAGTCTCTCGAGTTTATTAAAAATCATTTGACAAGCCAGATGATTCCTTTTTCTTTGTAATTTTCAAGTGAATGGTTGAATGGAATTTCTGGATATTTTGTGTTATCTATTTTTGGATTTATTATGTATAATAATATTATTATGATTTTTCCATGGTGAATCATTGTTGTTAATTAGAACTTCTGAAGGCTATGCACTCCATCCTGTTTATCATGATCAAATCTGCTTGAGTCTCTGTAGTTGTACTCTATTTTTATTAATCTCTTTGTAAGCATTATTAAATTGTGAATTAAGAAGTCTTAATAGCTCTAATTAATGTTAAGTCTTAATAGAGTATTCATCTAGAACATTTAAAAGTATTAAATATTAGATTTATTAATCAGAAATTTGATGAATATTAAAAACAAATAAAATCTTTTTTAAAATTAAATATGTTAAATTATGGATAAAGTTAATATCATGAGTAACAATCGATTGGATTGACTACAGGACTTATATATTAACAGAATGTGTAGCCAATGTCTCTGAGTGGTTCCTACTCTTGTCTTGATTGCAAGGTACTATATGATGATAAGAAGGGGTAGTAAGCAAAAGTTCATCACAGAATGTCTTCGGTTTAATTCCTCATAATCAGTTTTCTGAAAATCACTCCTTTTCCAAGCTTTAAAAGCTGCAGGCTAGATTTGGATGCTATCAAACTTCGATTCTCAGGATGATATTGCCTACCCAAATGACCCCAAATCAAACATGAACAGCTCTTTCGATGGATTGAACTGCCTCGTGATATGCTTGACATTGAGAAGGATCTCTAAATGAATGGGATGAAGCCAACTACCAACACTGCAAAGAGGAGGGCAGCAGACCAGTTTCAGGGCATTTCCTCAAAGAAAAAGATCAAGAACAAGAAGCATCGGATCAGACAGATCACTAACCTGACCAATGCACATCTTCCAAAACTTTTTAAAAATCTTGGTTCTTGATACTTCGGAAGTAGATTGCTCCATTGTTGAGCTCATGCTTATCCGCACAGATACACTACTTTCATATGGAAAGTGGCTGCATGTGTGCTGAATGAAGTTGAGTGAGTAATGTAGACAGGTTAAGTTCTCTAGAGTTTGCACTGGTGTGTCTAGCTTGTCAGAATTTTCATATGTGTGCAGCATATTCATATCAGTCATTTTAGCATAATTTTTTAATCTGAAGTGTAATTTTTCATCCCTAGCTACTTAAGTCTTTAGCAACCTGCACTACACAATTTCCATGAACAACGAAAATGTCGAAACCAGTTCAGGAACGATTATTTTAGATGGGGATCAAAAGAACTTTGTTTAGAAACAAAATTGTGATAATTAAGCGATATTCCATGAGATAATAACAGATTAATTTGGTCTTTCAACGCTCGTATTTGTGACAGATCAAGCAAAATTTGAAACTATTTCTGTTAGGACTTGGAAAAACTGCAATCTTTAATCTAGACTGGAGGGAATAGCAAATAAGAAATAAAGAAAACAAGCCAGCTACACTACATTGACAACAGGTCGCAGGCAGGCCCTTGTTCTTTACATGTTGCTAGTAGTCAGGAAGTTTTTATTAGCACTTTAAATTCAATGAACTATTTAAAATTTTCCCTCACAATGCTTTAGAGGTTTTACATTTACATGAGCCTAATCATGCTTTCGGATGCTCCCTTAACAATTCTTTATTGCATGTATTGAATGCATAGTCTTTCTATGGCATACTTTGTACTCTATGGAGGAGGAATTGGTGGTGGTAGCATGAATGGCTTTAGAGCTGAAGTGAAAGTATTGGCCTTGCTAGAGCCATGGAAAATATTCTTATGGTTTGGGACAAATCACAAAAATATCAAAACAGTCTCCTCAGAGAGGATTTAAATTTCTTTACTTAAAAATGCTACGTCTGATGTCTATATGAATCTTACACGACTTCCATATGGTTCTATACTGAGTGATCAGAGGATGTTATTTCCATAATAAGAGGAGTCGATGAAAAAACTGGAGATGGTAGTGGACTGCACACAGGTTTCTTCTTCTGCATTCTGCAGAATGATATTCTGTGTAATTGTCATGAAGAACATGATAAAAAGTTGATCAAGAAACACCATGTTATTAGAAACTGTAGGAAGACAAATCTATAACATGTAACCTGGAACGAATATTTCTAGTATCATATTATCAATTGGAAGAATGCAGTAGTATTTCTCAACATTGAATAATTACCAGCTTAAATGTTCAAGAGAAGAGTGGCTAGGATTAAGGATGAGGGATTAAATTGATCCCATGGTGTTTCAGGGATTTTGGTTATGGGGGTCAAGTAACTTTCCCTTCAGATTTCTCTTCTAATCTAGCTGTTTGCTTGGTTTCTTTGCATATATCTCTGATTTTTGTTGAACTATCTGGACTGCCTAATGATTTATACTAATTTCTAGCATATGCATCCGCTCAAATCCTTCCAAGTTCATCTTTATATTCTTTTAACTCCAGTTTTTGTTCCAAACGAACTTTTAGGAGAGGCAGTGCATGTTGAGGATCAACATTTAGTATGTGAAGTACCTCAAGACCCTGATCACCATATAAACGTTCCAAGACACCATAGAAATTCCGATTCCCCTTTTCCATTTCATTATCATCGATGCCCTTTTCCAATTCTTCTGCATATTCAACAGCTGAACTAAACCAACTAATTAGCATGTCCATCTCATATCTATTATCTTCACATTCAAGCATGATTTTCTCACTTTCATTGCTCTTTTCTAGTGGAGAAGTACTTGGATCCTGAAGGCACCACTAAAAATCGATCATTCAACACCTTCAGTTCGGGTTGCATTGCATTGTGTTTAGAAGGAACACGATAGTCTGTTGGGAGATATCGATAACATAACGCTGGAACTCGTCCATGAGACCAGGATGCTTTCTAATCATAGCAACTATTCTTTCTTTCCATTCATACTTTCCAATCCTTCCATTGATATAATAGAAAACCATCTTTAATAAAGTGTAATAGCTGATCTCACACGATAGCTTCTTTCGAAAGTTCTCGAAAAGCAAAAATCCAGCCTGCAGGAGCTTTTTTACTACGTGATCACCTGGTTTCACTGCAAATCCTCTCACAAAATTTCTTTCCTTATCGTTCCCTTGAGCCACCTCAATCTTTTCAGGATGCTGCTTCTTCCGCTCTTCACCGGCCTTAATTAGTACTGCTCCGCTGTTTTTCACATCTTTATCTCGAGAATCTGGACTTTGAGATGCTACTGATGAAGGTGCTTCACAAGCTCGCATAACTCTATAAAAACACTCCAGTAAATCAGCATCGTCTCCGCACAGCGGAACAATACATCTGAAGAGATCACTATGTCCTTGGCATTTCTTAAAATCTTCGCAAAGTCTTCCCAAACCTTCTTGCCACACATCCTCAGCTTCTTTGTAAAATCGTGAGCACCTTCAAATCCAGGTAGTAGTTTTGTTTTCTCTGCTAAAGCAGCCTTCCATCTTATCCTCCTCCTCCTCTACCTCTGCTGCCTCACTGTCATCGTCTTCATCATCATCAACAACGCTAAAACGATGCGAGGGCGGCAAGAAAACGTTGAACCCATGTGTCAGGTCACAGTGACCTTCAAGAGTTGCCTTCAATCTTGCCAAGACATGGTCAGGTACGTTTTTCAGTCTCCCTGAGAACTCATCTCTTAAATCCCTGATATCTTCCATGACCCTGTAAAGCTACATAATTTTTCAGGCTGGTCTTGGAACCTGAGTCCTAGTTCCTTGAGGTAGATTTCGGATTCCCTGTAAAAATCTAAACACATTGATTTGCATTTTCTTTTGGTATAGCATTAAGGTTTATGCTATTCAGAGTGGTAACATATTAATGGAGAAATTTGATGCAATACGAGTAGAAATTATCCATTTGACAGTATATTGATATTTTTTCCAGCTACTGTCTGTCTTAGGTTTCTTTGTAATTAAGTGTCATTTTCTTCCTTTGTAATCTTTCACGAACCTGTAAAAGTTGAAGGAAAATGAAAACGAAGTCACATGAGTATCATTGTTTCATTTCCATACACATACTATAAATGTATAAATGAAGTTACTTTAACCTTTATCTTTCATGAACCATGTAGTCTTTGTTCCTAGAATTATCAAATATTTGAATCTATATGTGTACGAATAAATAAAGTCACTTGAGAAATCTTGTTCCTTCGGCACACATTTATGATGTGCATGTGAATGATGAGCATACAAAGGTGCTGGTTTAGAATGGTGGGCATACCATGGATTCTGGTTACACACACACGAGGGTCATGAAACTTCCTCTCAGATGTTCTCTGAGGTGTAAGATTTTTGCAGTTCAATGCATTCATTGATTGTCTGGTTATTCATATCTTTCTTCAGGCGATTCACTAGTAAATTTAACTGAAGTTCGGCTTGGACTTCCTTGAACAGCTTTCTTAATGATTGAAAATGGTCAGTCGACTCAGTCAACTCAAGCCCGTTGCCGGCAAGGGTTCCTGTGAATGGATTAGCAAAACCTGCAAGGCACAATAGCTGATGAAGAACAAAAGATGGTCCGAGGAAATCTCTGTCCAAACAGTTAAGCTCACCCTGAGATGACACTTAATGAATCTGATTCGACGTGAACAGAGTGACCCTGTATGTCTTAGTTTCATCATCCTATTTGCAATATGAACGTTCTTTGACAAGCAAAATCAACAACTCTTCGTATTCCTATTCCCTTCACAAGATTACTGCTCGCTTATGAACACTGAACACAGTGTTCTTCAATGTTTTCGCTACTGCACAATTACGTGCAGGCAACATCCAATCCTTCAGAGGACACAAATGGTACACAGAGCAATCACAAGTAATATGATCAGTATAACAGAAGTATTAAGTCATCATCGCAGAATAACATAGGAAACAAGAATGATCAGGCCAGTAGAACAGGAAGAGTTAGTTGCAATCGCACCTGAGAAAACTACTGATTCATTTCCATTGATGATCCACAGAAAGTTCAAACATCAAATCATGTTATGCCATAATGCAAGTTTAAGAACTTATCCAGCTCTCCATGTCTTAAAACAAAGTACTGGAGATGATTGGGTACAAATTTGACAGAAACTGAACTTGACTTCACTAAGCCAGTAGGAATTTAGAAGATCTTGCGACCCCCTCCATGCATCTGCAACATGGCATCAATTTGTTCCCCATTCTCTAGTCCAAGCTACACATGCAAATCAAAATTTAGAAGAGAATCACCGAACTGAGAAGAACCAGAATAAATGAAAATCAACATTATTTGCGGTAATAAAAGATAAAAGCATAAGCACCAAATCAAACTTCAAGTACAACAAAGCTCGTTGGTGCCCATGCAGCCAAAGTTTTCGATTTACTTGAAGTTAACTCATCCACAAATGCTTGCAATTGCCATTTTTGTTTTTCTTTTGATATTGAGTTACTCTTTAATGTTATCAAAGAAGAGGAAGTAATCTAGCAACGATAATCTTGAATCAAAAACAAATCTGAACGTCCTGAAAATCATGAATCAGTTCTCTTGTTTCAAAGGGACCTTTACCAACATTATCTGCAATTCTTATCGGTTCTAGTAATTTCACTAACGGAAAAGAACTTCCAGGACAATAATTGAGTTAGTCGGAAAATATTTCTTGAAAAAAGAAGAAAAGGTTGAAGGGCAGAAGAAGAATGTCACCTTGGCTGCATGTCTTTTGGTAATACACTTTCCATTGTAGAAAAACCGCAAGCTATGACCTTACATTGCCCTTCTCTCAATATACTCATCCATGAGCCTTGATAGAGAGGCATGAGTCTTGATCTTAATTATATCGACATAACGCCCATCCTGCAATGAAAAGAACAAATGACAGAACACCACACTCAATGGACTGCATAAAATATTAAAATTCATTAACAATACGCATAAATAGGTGTAATGATGTAAAATCACACAACTGCACAAAGATATTCCATTTGTAATTTCAAGTCCTTTCAGGAGCAACAATAAACAGCCCAAAACCCCAAAGTGTTCTTCAACTGCATCAGAGCTTCTCATCAATATATGAAATGTACCTGTACAGGAGGATTGATAAATGAATAGCAAGTAACCATGATCTGCTGCTATGGGGAAATGCAAGGGATGATGGGTGGCAATCTGAACTGAAGTGAACCAGCTTATTTGCAATTTGTTTTTTTAGGGTTAATACTACTCCCCGAAAATAAAAAAATATGTCAAAAAATAACACCAGTTTTTAAAAATATGACTCATCAAAATATTGACTTTTAACTCTAAAAAAAAGTTATATCCAAGTTGTAAAAAAAATACGCATAATTCATATTTGTTTTTAAAATTTTGACATCGATCCTATTTTAGAAAAAAAAACGTGTCAACGAATAACATTTATCTCTTAAAAAGAAGATTATGTTGTAATAGCTAAAAAAAAGGCATAACTCATATTTGAGAATTGGTCTTAGACCCGTGCACGACAACGAGATAAACTGGGAGTTGGACCCGCCTCATCAATTTTTTTTTATTTTGGGTATTTCATAAAATACAAAAAAAAAAAATACAGATACAAGTATAAGAAGACAAATAAAACACACCTAGAAGCATAGTTTTGAAACCCGACTCGGCCCAGCGGGTTGACCCGAGACCCGGCCGACCCGGGGCTGGAACCGGACCGGGTTGAAGAAAAAATAGGAAAAGGAAAAACCTGGTGTGACCCGGCAAGACTCGGTCAAAAACCCGGTTGCAACCTGTTGATTTTTTTTTTACTAAAACAACGTCGTTTTGATTTTTTTAAAAAAAATTGACCCAGGCGACCTGATCAAAACCCGAAACCCGGGCCTTGGACCGAGCCACCCATCGGGCTGGGTGTAAAAACTATGCCTAGAAGTCCTCAAAATTATCTCAGTGTCACTTTATAGGAAAAAGACTGAAATACCCTTGAACTTCCCTAGAAACTACAAAAATACCCCTAGTGGTGCTTTAGCTCATGTGCGGCCACTGTTGGAGGGGTGAAATTTTTTTGTGAGATTTTGGGCCATAAATTGCAGCTTCTAGTAGATCTATGTGAGCGGATTCCGATGGTGGTGGTGGTGTTGACCATTGATGACCGATATATAATAAAACCTAAAAACACAATGGAAGTTTTGGGATAAAAGCTTGCTGCCATGGATGTCAACAATGTAGATGAAGATGAAGAAAAGGGCAAGAATTGTAATAATAAGCCAACAACAATGAAAGAAGATGAATTGTTGCCTTAGTTAACTGTCCACTCTCTAAAAAAAGCTCCAGCCAAAACCTTTGTGCGGAAGCTTTCAGTTGATGAAGTATTCTAGAATTGGGAGATTGAAAAAGCCCTAGTTGTTTTAAAAAAGTAATGATTAAATGTCCACTTATATTTGCTTTTATATGTTTTATGTGCTTTGCATTGTAAATTACTTTGTGTTTTTGCACCTGGATGGAAATCTTGGCTCAAAATGAGTTTTTTTCTTAATTATTAAGCTAACTTTTAAAATATTAATGAGATCATGCATTTTCTACAACAATTTTTTTTTTATCTACAATACTCTTACACTGAAATGCTTTTTGCTTTTAGGAATTCTGAAAGTGCATCCTCCACAAATCCACAATCATATTGCACTGGAAATGAATGGCCAAACTATGATAAGAAGAATGAGAAGAAGATTATATTAGAGAGTTTCTTAGACTAGTAGAGCGTTTGAGCATGCTTGAAAACCTACAAAAGAAGAGTTAAAGGTGATAAATGTAGGCACCAGGCAAGATAGAAGAGAGCTAAAGATAGGAACTCTGATTACTGTAAAAGAAAAAGGTAGTCTAACCTCACTCCTACAAGATTATATGGATGTGTTTGTCTGGTCTTATACAGATATGCTTGGTTTAGACATTGATATTATAGTACACAAAGTGCCTTTGATAGAAGAATGTAAACCTGTTAAAGAGAAAATTAAGAAGAACTCGCCCTGATATTTTACTCAAAGTTAAGGCAGATATAAAAAAATAGTAGGGTGTTGGTTTCCTAAAAGTTGTTAAATATCCTCAATGGTTATCTAATATAGTGGTAGTACCGAAAAAGGATGACAAAATCAGAGTATGTGTAGACTTCAGGGATCTAAACAAAGTTAGTTCAAATGATGATTTTCCTTTGCCTCACATAGACTTCCTAATAAACAATGCTGCTAGAAGCTTAACTAATTCCTTCATGGATGGATTCTTTGGGTATAACCACAATAAGATGGTTAAAGAAGATAAGAAGAAGACCATTTTTATCACATAGGAAACATTCTGCTATAAAGTGATGCCATTTGAGTTGAAGAATGTCAAAGCCACTTATCAAAGGGCAATGGTGACACTCTTCCATGATATGATACATAAAGAGATTGAAGTGTACGTGGATAATATGATTGACAAATCTAAAAAGGAAGAAAATCATGTCCAGATTCTAAGAAAGTTATTTCACAGACTGAGAAAGTATCAATTGAAGTTGAATCCTATAAAGTGTTTATATTGGGTGAAGTTTGAGAAGTTGTTAAAATTTATAATAAGCAATAAAGGAATAGAGGTTGATTTTGATAAAGTGAAAGCAATTCAGGCTATGACAGTTCGTAAAACTGAGAAAAAAGTAGGAGGTTTCTTAGGACGTTTGAATTACATCACTCAGTTTATATCTCAATTAATAGCAACCTGTGAGCCAATCTTCTGATTACTTTGAAAAAAGAATCCTGGTATATGGGACGAAGATTTTGAAGAGGCTTTTAATAAATAAAATAAAATAATATAATATTTATAGAATTCACCTTTGTTAGTGCCACGTGTGCCTAAAAGACCTTTAATCCTATATCTGACAATAATTGTGGTAGCAATGAGTTATGTGCTGGGATAACATGATGAGTCTGGAAGAAAGGAGCAACCTATCTACTATCTGAGCAGGAAGTTTACCAATTCTGAATCCAAATATACTATGATTGAGAAGTTGTGTTATGTCATTGTATGGAGTATGAAGCATTTTTGAAAATATATGTTGTATTATACCACCTGGTTGATCTAAAAAATGGATCATCCTAAATACATCCTTGAGAAACCCAACATGTTAAGCTGAATAGCAAGAAGGCAAATAATGATGGCTGAGTATGACATTGTATACAAGATAAGAAAATATATGAAAGGAAGTGCAATTACTGATCATTTAACAAATAATGCTATCAAAGATTACGAGCCTTTTAAATTTGACTTTCCGGACGAGGATGAGCTGATAGTATAAGAAGAAAAAAGAGAAAAATTATTGGTGGATCATATATTTTGATGGTGCAATAAATGTATATGGCAACAGGGTAGAGGTTGTGATAATCTCGCCTAATAAAAAGTAATCTTCCATCTCAATCAAATTGAGGTTTGAATGTACTAATAATATTGCTGAATATGAGGCTTGTATCCTTAGATTAGAAGCTGTTTTAGAGATGAAAATAAAGAAGCTTGATGTTTATGGGGATTTAATGTTGATAATATATTAAGTGAAAGGAGGATTGTAGATGAAAGAAGAAAAACTGAGACCCTATTAAAAATATCTCACTAAACTAACTGAGGGTTTCATGAAATATATTTTACCCATATAGAAAGAGACAAAACCAATTTGTTGATGCATTGGCAATTTTAGCTTTTATGGCTAAAACTGATTACGAAATTAGGATATAACCAATTTGTATTGAGATCAGAAATTTTCTGGCTTATTGTTGTTCAATTGAAGGAGAAATGGATGGAACCCGTGGTTTTATGATATCAAGCGGTTTATCCAATATCAAGAGTATTCTTTAGGGGCATTTAAAGCATATATGAATACCTTAAGAAGGTTAGCCATGGAATTTTATCCAGATGGAGAAACCCTATATAAAAGGTCATTCAATGGAACTTTACGGAGATGTCAAGATGAAATCGAAGCCAAGGTAGTACTGCAAGAAATTCATGAAGAAATTTGTGCGATTTATACCACTAAGCATATGATGGCTACATAAATCCAACAATCTGGGTACTTCTGGATGACTATAGAGAAAGGATGCATAGATTATATTAGAAAATGCCATTAATATCTAGCACATAATGATAAGATAAATGTACATCCAGCTTCTTCGCTTAATATGGCATCACCACAACCATTTGCAATGTAGGGAATAGATGTGTTGAGCCAATCAACCTGAAGGCCAACAATAAGCATCAATTTATCTTAGTAGCCATTGATTACTTTACAAAGTGGATGGAAGCCAGCTCTTATGCTTATGTGACTCAAAAGTAGTCAAGCGTTTCATTGAGAAAAGTTGATATGTCAGTATGGTTCATTTGGGAAGACAGTGACCAACAATGCTCAAAATTTAATGGAAAAATAATCACAGAGTTGTGTGCAAAGTGAAAAATTAAACATTCCAACTCGTCTCTCTACTAACCAAAGATGAATGGTGATGTCGAGGCTACAAACAAGAATATTAAAAAGATTATCCAAAAGATGGTGGTCACTTTGCTTTTCATAAGATGATTCCCTTGGCTTTTCATGCATATCGCACGATAGTAATGACATCTACTGGAGCTACACCTACTCATTGGTATCTGGGATAGAGGCGGTAATGCCTTTGTGAGTGAAAATTCCATCTTTGAGAGTGTTGATAGAATTTGAATTGGAAAAAGCTGAATAGACTAAAGTGAGATATGAGCAACTAAATATGATAAGTGGAAAGAGGTTGGCTCCAATTTGTCATCACTAGCTATACCAAAAAAGAATGGCCAAAGCATATGACTAGAAGGTTTGACAAAAAGAACTCAAAGAAGGGGATCTTATACTAAGAAAAATCTTACCATTACCAAGTGAAGACTGAAGCAAGTGGACATCAAATTATGAGGGCCCATATATAGTGTAGAAGGCATTCTTCAGAGGGGCTCTGTTGTTGACCAGGATGGATGCATATGATCTACCTAGGCCTATAAACTCTGATTCTATAAAAAAGTATTATGTATGATGTGTTCATCCAATTCAGATCAATAAAATGAAGTTTTGGCTAGGAAATTCTCTTCGCATATAAATCACCAAAGAACCCATGCATGATCTCAATGGCTTAACAATTTGATTTTTCAAATTGTTTTTTTTTTTTACATGAGAATTCTTTTCTTAAATGAGATTTTAAAAGAACTGATTTTTTTATGAATTCAAGAAAATAAATCAGTGATTTGTTTGGAATAATATTCTAAGCAACTACTTTGAAAGAGATGACCAAACGATTCAAAATTTGAAAAATATAAAAACTATCACTCAAAATTATGTGTTGGAGCTATATTTTATCTGTATGAATAATGGTTGGTAGTAAATTTGCTTGTTATGGACTCACAAAACATGGTCTCTTGCAAATCCAAACACTTACGCTGGATGTGGACAAAGTTTATTGGTTTTAATTGATCTAGCTTGAAATGAGGAAATGCCACCTTTGATATTCCTTTCACTTTTTAAAAAATTATTCTTTGTAGTCCTAATTTGAGCTGAGCCTACTTAAAGCTTTTTTTTATAAGAACTCTGACTAAGATCACACCCTACACTAAGGGCAAAGAGAGAGAAATGATTATGGAAATAGCTTTGGAGGCATGTGAACTTATGAAATTTGACAACAAATAATCCAGCAAAATTCCTAACAATTGAAAGAATGCCCAACAAATATAGGAGTGAAAATAAAAAAAATAAAAAAAAAATTCTAATTTGAAATATTTCATATCCTTTTGATTGTCAAGATAGCAAAAGAAAAGACTATATGATAAGATAACAGTGACCTATAGTCCTTAAACCCTAAAACACTTTTTTGAGCTTATAAAGTACTCTTTCTTTTATAGTCTTGAGTCATAACCTACATTATATGCCTTCGAAGTCCACTTTAATCAAGTAAGCAACATAGACTAATAAACAACGTTCTTAAAATATGAGAGACATTTTTCCATAAAGAGTCATGGCATATCAAATAACTACTCACTATTTCTGAAAAAATAAAAGGCATATTGTTTCTTTTTTCTTAGAATACATTCAAGCAATTGCTTAAACACTTTGAAAATCAAAGTAGAGGTCATTTTATCACTTACATTCATCCAATATTACTTTTACTAAAAGATTTGACATAAATCCTTAGATAGTTGAATGAACATTGTTATAGTAAACAAACATTGAGAGTTTTGGTCTTTTAAGAACAAAATCAATCTTTTGAAAAATCATTTTTGGACAAGGTTTTCTTTGTCAAAAAAATGAATGTATGAAAAAAAAAACAATGAAAAACAAACTAAAAAACACTGTCAGAAAATCAAAGATTTTGATGACAATAAAAGCAAAAGAGAAAATGAAATTAGGCAATTAATTCTTCCCAGAAGGTAGAGAAGCAGTCAACACATCTCCAATGGAATAAAGAAATTTTTTTCCCTAGTGAAAAATACACATGATAAAAATATAGACTTCTTCCAGCATGAGAAATGAAACAATATGATTTACAGTATCTGTGAAATGAGATTGTTGACTCTTATAATATGATATGTTAGACAATAGAATAACAGATACATCTACAATAAAGAAATATAGAAATTTCGGTAAAATATATATGAAAATCCCTGGTGAAGCAGGATAATCTTCATATAATGACCAAATAAATTGGTTAAGAATCCTTATTAGTGGGAATGTTGCAAGTAGAAGAATGTCTGGCCGGGATAGCTAATGCTCTAAACAAAGTGACCAATAGAGAAAGGTGTAGTGACAATTGGGAACCCAAACAAAGTTTATCCTAAAGAAATGACCATCATGAATTAGCTTGAGTAGATTTAAAGGCCACATGAATCAAAATATCTCGTTAAAAAAATCAAGATCCTTAAACAAGATGAATAAGGGTCTATATTTCAAAACCAGGTAAGATGCATTGCATGTCATCTAACCCCATGAGCATTGTATATTTGTTTTGCAAAAATTTCATAAAAAAATCCCTAATGGAATCCAAAGAGACTCTGATGAATTAAAATTCTTCTAATTTACATCAAATATGGCAATTCTACAAAGGAAAAGGTCATAAATGAAGACAGAAGAAAGATGGATTTTCTTTCATGAAAAAAGGGTTTATAGGTAGAAAGGTTAAACAATATGAGGATGATTAAAGACATTTCCATCATAATTGTCGCGGGGTCGCGCCGACGTGACATCGTCTGGCGACGACGGAGGCTTTTGTCGTGCCTCCCGTGTGAGGTATGATGTGTTGAGAAAGGTTTTTGGATTTAATCATAAAATTATGATTAATGTTTAGGAGTCGCCACCTAGTATTATGGTCACTAGGAACCTATGGTCTGCGAGAGTCTGGGTAAGGGACTGGTTGTGCAAGGGGAATACGCATCACCCCCAGTGCACCCTACCTAAGGTAAGTTGCATTGTTGTTTGATTGTTTTTTCTAAGTCGGGTTTATATTCGTTGGTCTTTTTTAAGGTTCAAGACAGATCTTTCTTCATGAGAGAGTTTCTACCTTATCGGGTTAAACCCTAACCATTCTAAAGTCTGAATTTTAACATCATATTTTTACATCTTGTATCTTTAATACCTAAGGGTGTTCTTTATCGTGTAATTTTACACCCCACAAATATTAAAGTCTACATTTGAACCCTAGAAAAAAAAGGTTGGAAAAAGGTTTTTTTTGATATTTTAGCCAAATCCTAATGGATAATCATAAACTAGTTATGATATCCATTTTGCATTTTAAAACGTGAAAAAAATGCAATATTTGTTTTTATGAAGATATGCTTGGAAAAATTTTAGAATTTGGTCGTAGCATGAAAACAATTTTTTTTTTAAAAGGAAAATTAATTTAAAAGCCTTTGAGATTTTTTTTTTAAAAAAATTGTTTTGAATTTTTTTTTGAAATATTTCAGAGAAAACCGGGTATTTAATACTGGATTTGTATTTTACAGTGTAAATATATAACCCGATATTATGCAAAATTGGTAGAAAAATATGCGAGAAAAATCACAAATTTTTTTCAAAGGATTTTTTAAATTTTTTTGTTTTTGTTTTTGTTATATATATATATATATAATTTATAATATTATAATATAATATATTATATTAATTAAATATTATTAAAACATGTGGGCTGGGCCAGCCTAGATAAATGGGCTAGGCTCAGCCCAAGGAAAAAGGTGGGCCGATATTGACCCAAAATGGTTGGGCCGATATGGGCCCAATATATTTTTTCTTCTTTTTTTTGGGTGGGTCGAACCCGACCCATACATATAGGCTAGGCCGAATCAGGTTTGGCCCACATCCCAAGTTAATTATTTTTGCAGAAACGTGAATAGTTATTGTTCATGTTCTGCATGTAACCAAACGGTTGCAAAAGCTGCAGACAGGCGGAGGAGAAGACTACTGGGAGTGATGGTCACAGACGTGATAAGGAGGTTGAGTAGATAGTTCAGGCGGAGTCGCTGCGAGGAACGGTAGGGGAGTTGGCGGTCAGTGGTAGCGAAAGGGAGAGAAGAAGAAAATTTGTAAAGGAGAGAGAAAGCAAGCAGCGGTGGCTCCTGGTGGCTGGAAGGTGGCTGTGTTTCCTTCCTGTGGTGGAGCCGGTGGCTGAAAATCTGATGGTGATGACATTGGTGGCCGGGACGGTGGAGAGAAGAGAGAGAGAGTGAAGACAGACGGTAGAAAAGGAAAAATTCTAGGAGGAAGGCTGGTTTTTGGCCGATTTTGGACCCGATTTTCTCGTCCCTCAGGCTATGAAATCCACCTCTATTTATAGGCGGTGGAAGAGGGAAATCTTGTCTACACTAGGTAAAATTTTCAGCCCTTGATTCAGTTGGGAAGGATCCCAACCGTTGGTTCAAAGTAGGCATGGTGCCCTGTCAAATCTGCAGCTGCAGGCTGCCTGAGTTGGCCTCTTTGGGGTGGTGCCACGTCTGTTTCTTTGCTAGTGAGCCGGTGACGACCATACCCAGACGTAGAGGGATGTCTTATGATTTATTTCGTGCAAGTTTTGTCAAATTTGGTGGTCGTTAGGTACATTAAATGTAGCTGCAAAGTAGGTAACCGGACCAGCTTTTCGGGAAAAAAATGAAGAAGATAATGAACAGTGCTGAACAACGCGTCATCTGACCTTTTTCTTTTTCTTTTTTTTTTATGAAACGGCGCCGTTTTAGGTTTAAACTAGGGACTTTTGCCGATCTTCTATTTAGTCTTCCAGCTTTCAATTGCTTTCAATAAAACCCCTATTTGACCTTAAACTTTTGATTTAATGCAATTAAGCCCCTGATGAATTATTGTTTGAGCCCCGGATTTATGCGCCTTTTACAATATGGTCCTTGGTCTCGGATTTGTTCAATTGAACCCCTAATTGACCATTAAACTTTTAATTTCTTCAATTTTGCCCCCGGTTTTTGTCAATTGAGTCCATATAGCTTGGCGCCTTTTGCAGATTGGTCATTGGCTGTGAATTTTGTCAATTTAACCCCTAATTGACCCCAAAACTTCAATTTTCTTGCAATTTTGCCCCTGATTTCAATCAATTAATTTGGAAAAAAATAAAGTTGGTCTCTTAAAATTCCAATCTTCTCAATTAAGCTCAAATTAGGTTCGCAAACTTAATTTTTCACCAATTAATCCATAAATAAAATTAATTTGACCCATTTAAAGTATAATTAAATCCTTGCACTTAATTAAATCCTTCAATTGGACCCAAATTAATTTTTAAACATAATCAAAATTTAATTTGGCCCATGATTAAATCAAATTGGCGTATTAAAAATTTAATTATGTCATTGGACTTAAGTTTTATACAAATTCGTCCAATAATCATTTAAGTTAACCTTGAATTTGTATTTTCTCTCTATTTTTGGGCACAATGGGGTACAATTAAGCCTTCAAGTTTCCTCTAAAATTGTTATTTAATTCCCCGGCCTGTTTTCTCCACGTTACCAGCCTTTATTTTATTTTTTGATTTTTATTTTGAAAAAAAATGTGATTTTTAGGGAATACCCAGAATTGAGTTATGATAATAATGATCAATCATGCAACATAATTCCTCAAATTATTTATGCATCTACTCTATCTCTTCCTCAAACTCATGGTGTCACATCTCTTCCCTTCAGATATCAACACACACACTCAATTTTTGGTTCTCCTCTCCAAGTCATTTTTTTATGATAGAGGTCATGAATCCGAGCATTCAATGAAGATGTTCTATCATGCTCACTAGGGATGAAATGGCTCTGATACTAAGAGCAAGTGACTGATTAACCACTTCAATATCAGTCATGGTCGTTATCATTGTTTTATTACAGAGAAAAATCATGTCTCTAGCAATGAGCACTACAATATCTTCATTTCCCATTACAATGCCCTCTATTGTACTGGACGACCATTCACTTTAAAGGTATTGCCCTAAACTACAGGCTCTACTGTAGGGATAGGGTTTGGGTTAGCATTGGAAGAAGAGGAAAACATGATTAAAGCTTCAAAAGTCAAGAACTTTGGAAGTAATGAAAATGTAGGAAGTTGGGATGTTGGTGATGACTTATGCCAAATGTTGTGTGATTTATAGATGATTTACTCCTGTCATCATTTAATAGAAGCTCAGATCTCAATCGTACATGTATAACTTTCTTGAGAAATTATTGTCCTCTATGAGCTAACTTCTTTGAGAAGCTTTTGTCATCTATGAGATCATCATACACCTCAGATCCTAACCGTATATGTAGGACTTCCTTGAGAAGCTTTCATCATCTTTGGGATCCATGTACAAATCAGATCTCAACCACACATGTATGACTTCCTTTAGAAGCTTGCATCGACCATGAAACCAACAGTACCCCACTTTTTAGAAGAATGGATTATTTTGTCCAAAGAGCTAAGGAATTAACCAAGTAATCACAAAAAAGAAACTAGCTTCATCATCATGAAGTTTCAGACTCAACCATGCAATTGGGACATTTCAAGTCATATCCTATAACAGTCATTTCTACAACAGTCAGGCAGGTCGCTCATGAGAATGAGACCAGCCTGAAAAATCTTTATATTTCTCACCTAGGCAGGTTTCCATTGAGAACAAAACCAATGTTGAAATTACTTTCATATATTTCACAAACAGGTTGGTCACCTAGGAAACAAAACCAATATTGAAATCACTTTTATGTATTTTATAAAATCAATGTTGAAATCACTTTCATGTATTTCACAAATAGGTTGGTCATCTGGAAATAAGATCAATGTTGAAATCACTTTCATGTATTTCACAAAACCAATGTTGAAATCACTTTTATTTATTTCACAAACAGGTAGGTCACTTCGAAAATAAGATCAATTTAGAAAACACTTTCATGTTTATCACTTGGGTAGGTCGCCTATGAGAATTAAACCAACTGAAAAATCTTCATATTTTTCAACACTTGGGCAGGTCGCCTGAAAAATAATATTGGTCAAAATCAGGTTCTCTAGGTCAATATGAGTCAAACCATGTCGATTAGGATAAAAAAAAAATGAATTTTAGGCCATTTCGGGTCAAAATTGTTATTTTTGGTCAAAACCAAGTCCACTGGGTCGATACTAGTTAAAAAATATTTTTCAGTGTTTGAAATTAATTTTTCGGTAATCAAAATTGATTTTTAGCAATTGAAAAAGATCTTTTCTAATACTAATTTGAGTTTTTAGTTTTACTCATATATATATATATATAATACAACAAAAAATAATAATGTAGAAGTCTTTTTTCAATGGAGTAGTTGGTGTAGGTGAAAATTTCTTCAAGATACTTCATGTCTCCTATAGTGTATCCAGAGCACAAAGCCAGTGCAAATCATTCATATGTCAAATAGGGCTTACACACTGGTTTAAAACCCAAATCCATCACAACTCTTTAGCAATCTATCCTTTGATCCTATCTTGTCATGTCACCCGGTATATCAAACATACAATGCATCTTATCACACCGAAGCAAAAATATCTATCAATCAGGACTGTAAGATCAATTTTCAAATCAACCCAACCACAACCAAGTGATCAATTCCAACACCCAATTTATCTTGAAGTGATACAGCAGTCCACAAGCTCCAAGTGCACCAGATTACCATGATCGCATTCGTACCGTAGCAAACCCTAGAGGCCCTCACTCCTCACCGATGACTCTCTCTCTCTCATCAAATCTCCCAACTCAAGTCATATCTCACGGCAAAACCACCACATAAAGACTCCTCTACTCATCATAAGAAACCCAAGGTTGTCTTCATCATCGTTGACGTCGTATCTCGCCGGAAAAAGGCTGATACATCTTCGGCCACTTAAAGCTTCAAACCATTAATTATCTCTCATCAACAATCAACGACCAACACCACCACCACCAGCTGAATTTGCTCACCGAGATCTACTAGAATCCGCCATTTATGGCCCAAAATCCTGCCAAAAAAATCAAACCCTCCAGTAGTGGCTACTCGTGAGCTAAACGCGCCACCAGGGGTATTTTTGTAGTTTCCAGGGAAGTTCAAAGGTATGTTAGTCTTTTTCCTTTAAAGTGACACTGAGGTAATTTTAAGGACTTCAGGGGTATTTTATTTGTCATTTTATACTTGTATTTGTAAAATAACTAAAATAAATATAAAAAACAATGACAACGTGGGTCCAAACCCAATTTATCTAGTCATCGTGTGCAGGTCTAAAGTCCAATTCTCAAATATGGGTTATGAAGATTTTATAGCTATTCCAACATAATCTTTCTTTTCAGGGATAAATGTTATCTGTCTACACGTCTTTGTTTTTTTTTTTAAAGGATTGATGTAAAATTTTTAAAAGCAAAAATGCATTATGCCTATTTTTTTTCAACTTGGACGTAACTCTCCTTTTTAGGGTTAAACGTCAATATTTTGACGAATCTTCTATTTTTTGGTGTCATTTTTTGACGTGTCTCTTATTTTTAGGGACTGATGTTAACCGTAAAAAACAAATTGCAAATAAGCTCAGAATATTATAACATTTAAATAAAATTAAAAAAAAACACAAGTAAGGGTAACCTTTCACTTGAAATGATGTTTTAAGGGTGGTGTCTACCTTCCCTTAATCATAAGCTCTGAATCTTTGGGACTAGTGTTGAATTTGGGATTTCTAGTTCCCTTAAATTACTAGATGGTGACTCTAATAAAATCTTTATTTCCCCTAAAATAATTTATTTTTCAATATCAGAAAAAAATGTAGGTGTCTTGCAATGTTGTGTATCAACACTTTGTTTATCCCTCAAGAGAAGAAAAGGAAAATTGAAGAACTCTCCTTCCTTTTTTCATGGAAAAACTACAAACCGACCCTATAAAAAGGAAGGGGTTGATTGTTTATAATTATCAAAATGCCACTCGTTAATTGTCTATGTGTTATTTTTATCAAATCCTTATTTGTAAGTATTTTTTGCGTACTAGAAATTTTTATTATTTCATCCTGGTTTCCTATCGAAATTTTTCATCACCATTCGTACTAAATATTTCTCTAAATCTTATTATGAAAACTTTTTATTTAAATTTTCTCCATTTAGCACGAGTTTACCCTAACTGTTGATATTTTCATGCATAAATTTATTCTTTAATCTATTTAGGATTTTCACACCAACTTACCAAGACTTTTCATTTCCAATCACAATGATTCCCTCATAATCTTCACCACTCTCAATTAAGATTTAGATGATTATATACGAGTCTTATATCGATAGTCAATATTATTCCCGTGTAAATTCATGCATTCATTTATTTGGAGTTTCATTGTATTTTTCTAAGGATTTTCATCTTTTCCAAGGGATACAAATGTCATTTGTAGATTGAATAGGGATAATTTTGTCATTCAACTTTGAAAATGCACAATAAATATACTATTTTGCCCTTGAAATCTAAAAAAAATGGTCTTTCATTAAGGGTTTTTTGTCTTTTTTCTTTTTATTAACATAGTGAAATAACGTTTATACCCTTGTCTGCTTAAAAAATGACCTTGCAGAGAGGGGTTTATTTGTCTTAATATGTTTTTTGCACAATATAATTACACATTTAACCTTTGACTTTTAAAAATTTAAGAATGACTTCAGAGTACATTTTTGTTTGTCTTATGGTTTATCTTTTGTAATAATGATATGCCATTGGGCTCTTTTTTGTAATTTAACTTATTAAAATATTAAAAAATCAGTAAAATATATTGACACGGGCCACACACATGTCAGCGCATCAAAGTCCTCCATGTTGTTATGGAGGCACGTGAGGACACTTCCGGTGGCCAAAAAAACTCGATCGTCATTTTATCTGATGCACGAGGTTGTGGCGCAGCTGTTTGGGCAGCGCATTTGGCAAGGCGGGCGGCGGTTTAGCGACGATGAGTGTTTTTTTTTATCCTACCTCTATTTTCTCTCTTCTAGACCTTTAAAAATTCAGTTGTGCCCTCCACTTTGTATTTGTTTTAGGTTTGATCCTCATTCTTTTGATTTCTATTTTTTTTTATTTTAATTCTTCTTGAAGTTTTTGTTTTTTTCAATTTCATCCCTCCGCATTTAATTTGATTTAATTTTTGTATCAAATTTAGTCCTTATTCTTTTGATTGATACTTTTGTATCCTTAAGAATTTTGCTTTTAAAATCTTTTTTTTTTTAACTTTGGTTCTCATTTTTTTTAATGCTCCATTTCAATTTCAATTTCTATTTATTTTTTTATTTTGTCTTTTAGAATCTTAATTTTTTAAAAAAACAATTTTGGTCCTCATTTTTTCATTGCTCTTTTTTTATTTATTTTGTTTTCAATTTAATCCTCGATTAGTTTCTTTCAATTATTTTTTGTTCAAGATTTAGTCCTCATTGTTTATTTTTTATGATTTTTTATAATTAAAAATTTTTCTTTGTAATTTTTTCGTGTTTGCCTTTTACATGGTATTCCTAGTCTCATGACGCGATCCACCAGTTTTAATGATTTACATGGTTTGACTTATTAGGCATTGATTTTTGTGATTTCTTCTGTTTTTCTTTTTGTGAGGTTTACCTCATCTCATATCTCGGGTCGTAAGTTAGTTGAGTTAATATGGGTTGACTCATTTTTTTTTAAAATTGATTTTTTATTCGGTTTTATCATTTGCCATTAAATTGTTGACCCTTGAGTGTTGTCATTTTTTCCACCTTTCTTTAAGCGAGGTTTGCGTGATGGTCAAGCATCTCAGTGTCCCCTCCATGAATAAGCGGTGCGTCTAACTCGATGGTGGCCAGAGTGGCACGTGTGATATTTTCTTTTTCTTTTTTTTCTTTCTCTCTTAGTCAATTTTCGTGCTAACCTTAAGAAAAATCAAATCAACCCCTAAGGTTTGTTGTACTTAAAATTTCATCCTTATTCTTTTCATTACAATTTTTAAAATTTTAAATAATTTATGAAATTGAGTTTTTTCAATTCCATTGTTATTCTCTTTATTGAATTTTTTTTATTAAGAATACTTTATTGAATTAAGATTTGTTTTCAATTTCACCCCAATAGGTATTTTCACCTATCAAATTTGGTTTCTATTATTTTAATTGCTATTTTTTAATAGTTTTTGTAATTGTTTTTTTGGCAAATTTATCATTCTTTTATTATTGTATTTTTTGACCTTGCAAGATTTTTTTAGATTAATTTGTTTATATATTTTTTCATCCTTCAATATTTAATTGGACATGTGTTTAGCTTTTTAGTTGAGCTCGGGTTTAGAATTTAACGATTTACAGGTTTAAGAGATTGACTCCGATTTATAAAATTGACATGGACATGGGTTTTCGTGGTTTTTTTCTTTTTTAAAAGCTTTTTTTCCATCCTTTACCATTTTGTTATTTTTTTATATGTTTTCTATGAGATTTTTTTTGTCAATTTGAAAATAACATAGGCCATGTTGGTTTTGTTTTGTTTTTTTTTTAAATTTAGCTTTCCTAAAGGAAATTTGTTTTCAAATTGAATTGAATTAATTAATTTCACCCCCCCAACATTTAATTTTTTAGGTGTTGAGCTCCTAGGTTGAGCCCGGGTCAAGAATTTAATTGATTGCGGGCTTGAGAGTTTAACCTAGGTTTAGAGAGTTTGCATTGTCTTGATATCTTTTCTATGATGAAAAAAAAAATTGTTGGCCCAAATTTTATTTTTTTATTAAATTAAATTTTTTATTGCATCCCCTAGCATTTAATATGAGGCAATACTTGAAGAAATTTTGTTTTTTGGAAATTGGTATTTTGATTTTTTTTAATTTTTTTATTGAGTTATCCCGATATTATATCTTGAATCATGAATTCAGCAGGTTCGTCAAGTTTAACTCAACCCTTTTTTTTTCATTGATTTTTAATATTTTTGAATATCAAGTAAATAATCATAAATGCGTGAATCCCATTACACGGGAATTTACTTTTGCAAAGAATCATGTAGTTGCATTTTAAATTACGATGTATTTTGTATGAACAAAGTGTACTAAATATATAACTGTTATTCAATACTTTTGTTTAAATGCGTGATGTCTATTAATAGTACATGAATGCAAACTTATGATTATGTACGTATATGATAATGTGAACTTGTAATCATGCAAATGTAATATTATGTGTATGTGTAAGAACCGCTTTTAATGAAATGTTGATTGATGTTTTGTATATGGATTGTACCTTGATAATGAGTGGAAACCGGTTTATCAATTCCTAAAATGATATCGTGTTTTTTCAAAAAATTATTATCATTGTTTTGGCTTTGAAAAGCCGGGTTGTTACAGTAATTTTTGTCCAGTGCTCTGAATATCAAAGTGAAGCGCGGGAAAATGACGGGAGTAACTATGACTCTTTTAAGATAGCCAAATATCTCGTTATCTAATTAGTAACGCACATGAATGGATTAACGAGATTTTTACTACTTCTGTCTATTATCTAATGAAACCATAGTTAAGGGAATGAGCTTGGTGGAATCATGTTTAATTGATTGCAGGCTTGAGAGTTTAACCTGGGTTTACAGAGTTTGCATTGTCTTGATATCTTTTCTATGATGAAAAAAAATTGTTGGCCCAAATTTTATTTTTTTATTAAATTAAATTTTTTTTATTACATCCCCTAGCATTTAATATGAGGCAATACTTGAAGAAATTTTGTTTTTTAATTTGTTTTTTGGAAATTGGTATTTTGATTTTTTTTATTTTTTTTTATTAAGTTATCCCGATATTATATCTTGAATCATGAATTCAACAGGTTCGTCAAGTTTAACTCAACCCTTTTTTTTTCATTGATTTTTAATATTTTTGAATATCAAGTAAATAATCATAAATGTGTGAATCTCATTACACGGGAACCTACTTTTGCAAAGAATCATGTAGTCGCATTTTAAATTACGATGTATTATATATGAACAAAGTGTACTAAATATATAACTGTTATTCAATACTTTTGTTTAAATGCGTGATGTCTATTAATAGTACATGAATGCAAACTTATGATTATATACGTATATGATAATGTGAACTTGTAATCATGCAAACGTAATATTATGTGTATGTGTAAGAACCGCTTTTAATGAAATGTTGATTGATGTTTTGTATATGGATTGTACCTCGATAATGAGTGGAAACCGGTTTATCAATTCCCAAAATAATATCGTGTTTTTTTAAAAAATTATTACCGTTGTTTTGGCTTTGAAAAGCTGGGTTATTACAGTAATTTCTGTCAAGTGCTCCGAATGTCAAAGTGAAGAAATTCAACCAAGCACGGGTAAATAACGAGAGTAACTATGACTCTTTTAAGATAGTCAAATGTCTCGCTATCTAATTAATAACACACATAAATGGATTAATGAGATTTTTACTGTTCCTGTCTATTATATTTTTACTGTCCTTGTCTATTATCTAATGAAACTACACGTAAGAGAATGAGCTTGGTGGAATCAGCGGGGAAAGAAGACTGTCTTGAACTTAACTCTAGTTTAATGTTGGGAAATGACTTTGCGAGGTGGAGGATAAGCCGGAGTTTTGGTGAAGGTGAAATAACACTATTTTTAATATTATTTTACTTATTTATGAACTGAAGGCGGACGCTACCCCTCTTTTTAAATCCAAGGACACTTTGACGGCTGATCCGGGAAGGTGGGAAGTTTAGCTATGTCGGCTTAAAAACAATTTGCTTCTTCTTGATATTTTTTTACTATGAAAAAAGAAGATAAACTCGCTGTGGGCCACCTATTTATTAATTAAATAAAAGGAGAGGAGAAATTCTGTACCTGCCTGACTTGGCTGCACTCTTTATTCGGATCGGGGCAGGATATCTTCTTCAATCATTTTACATCTTTTCTTGTATCTGTTTTTTCTTATGTCAACAAGTCATCCTGTCTTCTCAGTTACCAGGCTTTCAAATCGCTCGGTAATTTTTCTATAATTTTGTTAGAAACTTGTGTTCCTTTTATTTCGAATTATTTGATTATTGGTGACCTGCTCGGGTTCGAATCATTTGCTTCTTCTTCTTTTTGACAATTAGGTTTGTTTTTGTTTTTGTTCTTGATTTTTATATTGGGCGGTTTCTGATCTAGTGATTGATGTTCGCACCAAAATCATTGGAGACTTCTGTTTTCATCACAAGTACCACCCAAACTAATTTAGATGCTGCCAGTATCTGCACCTCCTCCAATTATGTAATTGATTTCAAAGATGAATGTTTAATTTTTTTTTCTGGTTATTAGGTGTCTGATGAAATTCCTAGCTGAGATGTTGTTAAACTTCGGTGTTCATTTTTATCACTAACCTTGAGCCTGTGAAGTTGTGGGAATTTCTATCATTCATACTAGAAAGCTTGTTTATATAGTGCATGTAAAGTGTGTTTTTCTAAGTTTTTTTTTTTTTAGTGGTGGGGCTTGTAGTCACCACGAAAAGCAAATAACTGTGGAGGGTTGTACCCATAACAAACGCTCTTGTGTCTTGTGTTTTGTACTGTGGAGTTTGTACTGTTGAGGGTTGTATCCACGGCAAACACAAAGCCTTAGAAAAACACATTCTTAATTATCTTTATGTTTCTCTTAATGATGCTTTTATTGATGGTTTTTCTCCATTCCAGCTTACTGGTTTTTCTCCTTTGCAGCTGTGGCTCTTGTGGATACCCCTTGAATTTAACATCTTTTAGTCGAATCACCTGACGTCAAGAATCTAGAAAGAAGGTTTATATCTCCTTCCTTTCTGTTGATCTTAGTCAATTCACACAGGTTGATGAGGTAAACTATCTTCTTGTGTCCCGGATCATTATCGTTCAAAAAGTAACTTCTTTATCGTAAATGTGGGGTTCATGTAGGCTATGGATACGGCGATTCACCTGCTCTATGTAGTTTTGAATCTCCCAACTCATCTAGCTCAGCTTATAAAAAAGATACCCTAAAGATAGGGGTTCTACAGCCTTCAAAAGAGTTCTAACAAAGTTATCATGGAAGAACCTTTGAGTTATACTCGTACCTCTATCATGCTCCTACCCGATGATTGCCTGTCTATTGTTTTTCAGTTTCTTGTCTGTAGCTTTGATCATGAATCGTTTGGTTTGACTTGTCATCGCTGGCTTAATATTCAAAACACACATCGTCGGTCCTTACAATTTCATAGTTCATTGGCCCTCCCCAACGTTTCTTCGTTATCTCAAAGGGGGCTTGTTGTTAGTGCCTACCATCTCCATAGGCTGCTCACCCGTTTTCAGCATTTACACTATTTGTCCCTCTCTGGTTGCTCGGAGCTGCCTGATTCATGCTTAACCTTCTTGCAATCCTATCCTTCAAAGCTGCTTCATCTTAATCTGGACTGTTGTTTTGGAATCACTGACAATGGACTTTCACTGGTTGCCGCTGGTTGCTCCTCCCTAGAGGCTATTAGTCTATATCGATGCAATATTACTGATGCTGGGTTAGAAACTTTAGCTAATGGTTGCTCAGCCTTGAAGCACATAAATCTCTCATACTGCTCACTTGTTTCTGACGGTGGGCTGAGAGCTCTCTCTCAATCTTGCTGTCATCTAGAGGCAGTTAAGATATCACATTGCAGCGGAGTGAATGGTACAGGGTTTAAAGGGTGTTCACCAACTTTAACTCATATAGATGCTGATTCTTGTAACCTTGATCCAGAAGGCATTATGGGGATTGTAAGTGGAGGTGGTCTTGAGTATTTGAATGTTTCTCGTGTAAACTGGTGGCGTAGTGGAGATACATTGGCAGTGATAGGTGCAGGTTTTGCCACAAGGCTTAAGATTCTCAATCTTTGGCTGTGCAGGACTGTTGGTGATGAGTCCATTGCGGCAATAGCGAGGGGGTGCCCATTGCTTCAAGAATGGAATGTGGCATTGTGTCATGGGGTCAGGATTGCAGGATGGCAATCTATTGGGATCAATTGCAATAAATTGGAGAAACTTCATGTCAATCGTTGTCGAAATCTGTGTGATCTTGGGTTGCAAGCTTTGAGAGAGGGGTGCAAAAGGCTCTTGGTTTTGTACATTGGACGCACTTGGAAATTATCTGCTACCGCAATAGAGTTGTTTAAATTATGTAGAGGTAATGTTGAGATCAGTAAAGAAGAGATAATGCTTATCGGGCCTAGTAATTAGATGATGGCGGTGAAAAAAATCATAATTCGAACCCTCTGACAGAGACCAAACACTCAGGAAATATCCCATGATGCATGCCAGTTGTTAACCAGGAAGAATTTTCCGATTGGGTCCAAAAGTTTGCTTTAGTTATGATGGGCTTTTAGCATCGTGTTGCTGCAAACATCTTGTAGTAGTATTTGGCTGTTAACGACAGAGAATATCAATGTGCTCCTTCTGTGGTGACTTGCAGTTCTTTTAGAGAATGAGTTCAAGAGAAAACAAGAACTGTCACACGCATATGTTGGTGTCCCTTGGCAGCGGGAGGAAGGAGAACAGCTCGTCTGGTATTTGTATTCGCTTTTTTTATAACATTTTAAGTTTTATGTTCATTGTCAAAAACTTAGTAAAATCATCCAAGGCAGCTTATATTTTCGACAGAAAATGCATAGTTTTGCAAGTCATGAAATGGAGTCCGAGGCGGAGGTCTAGGTATCCAAGTCATAAAATCCATGCAAGCCTGCAAGGTATGGAGAGGGTGTATACTGTATAGCATTTAGTCAGATGATAAGACTGGTGCATGTAAATGTACAGCGATAAAGGAGAACTGACCTGTGAGTCAGGTAGGTATACGACACAAACATTGGAGTTTTTAAGCTTCAAATTCTCCCCAGAGTCTCGGAGCACTGGCACATGTGAAAAAGTTCTGTCTGGCCTTTAAAACATTTAAGGTTTATAAGAAGTTAGCATTAATTTTGTTGTCAGGAAAACAAGCAAATCATAAAGCGACAGGTGATGTAGGACAAGAGAGCTAGAAACAACAAAACACGAGGATTGATGTAGGATAGAAGTACAAAATCACGTAAATATAAAATAGGCATATTTTTTAACATTTTATTTATTTATTTTTATGTTTTATAAATATTTTTTAAAAAAATTAAATATTTTTATTAACTTTAAATTATTATATTATTTTGACGTGTTAATATCAAAAATATTTTTTAAAAAAAATATTATTTTGATACATTTTAAAATAAAAATATTTTAAAAAACAATCACTATTATACTATTAAATACTTTTTTAATTAAAAAAACCTTTAATATCTAGTTTGAAAGTGTTGAAGGAGGAAAACTCCATGAATTTCCATGCACTCCATATCCTAAACAAAAACTTTTGTACTTCATACCTCTTATGTGTTGGTAATAAGACAGACTTCTTAACTAATACTGAATTCGAAAGGAAAAACAAAGTCAATAATGTAATAATCCACGCCTTTGAACTCCTCAAAGAAAGAATCTTTAATTAGTTTGTAAAACTTCACAATCTTTTCGTAGAAGACCCGTTGCTCTACCTTCTTCATCAGCAGAATCATGTTCTTCTTTTGCCAGCACGATCTTCGTCTGCTCTAACAAGTTTTATCCAATTTCTTCTTCATTGCATTCATCAACCTGTTCACAATGGCTGTTGTTTTATAAAGTACCCAACTTCTATTTTGCAGAGTTTGGATTTGGGTTTTCAAATGAGTAACAGCGTTAGTAAATTTAGAGACCTCAGCATTGCTAACCAGTGCATCTTTGATAAATTGCATGTTGTGATAATTCGATTTTTCGTCTTGTGGGATGGATGGTATCAATAGGATTCACGTTCTCGTAGTACATTTGTAACTTATCCATGTCTATGAATCGAATATCCATCTTACATGCAACAATTGTCGTCAACACAAGTGTGTCATTAAGTCCAATTAAAGCTTGAGCAAAATGCCTCACATATTGAAATTCAACAACAACCACTGCCATAAAATTGGCAAAAGCAATGATATTTTTCAACGGTAATGTCTGATGGAAATAGTGACGGGTATTTTTCATCAAAAATTATCAAGGAAGTTTGCGATTGATTGTCGTTGGTAATTACCGACATAATAAAAATTAATAATTATTATATCGGTAATTTCATCCGCAATATAACACATCATTATACTTCAATAAAAATATTGATGGAAATATTTTGTTGCCATTTTCCATTAGAAACTTCATCAGCAAATTTAAAAGTTTTATAACTGACAACAATCTCCTCTCCTTCTTCTTCTTCACAACATAAACAACAAATCCCCTTCTCCATACTCACAAATCCAGTCACCCCAACCCTTAGTAGTGTCAACATTCTTGTCTTAGTTAAATTTTATCTGAAGATTTGTGACATCGAATAAGTAAATCTGCTCATTTTTTATGTCTCCCATTTATGTTTTATGTGCACCAAGTAAGCAATGCATACTTACAATTTTCATAGTGTATTCTAATCTTGATTAAAATCCACAATAAAAAAATGAAATTTTTTTTTTGTGTTTTTACTTTACAACTACCATGGACTCGACCTTGAATGATGTCTTAAAACCATTAATGAGCAAAACACCATAGAGTTTGGGATGACTAGGTTGGATATAATTAGATGTCTTGATACAATCTAAGAAATTGAAGATTAAAGAATGACTGCTATTTTCACACATATATTAAGTGGGGGGTAAAAGTTGCAAGATAATTATTGATAATGAAAGTTTTATATTGTAGCTCATTTAGGCCTAAAATATGTTCTTCATCTTAAGTCATATAATGTGTCATGTATTAATAATACTTTCATAATAGTTAATGAGAGATGTTTGTTCCCTATTAAATTTCCAGACTATCATGATGAGATTTTATGTGATGTGATTTCAATGGATGTCGAACATGTCATTTTGAGTAGGTCATTGATATATGACATCATCATTTCTGATCGATCAAATTCATGTTCTTTCATTTTTAAAGGTAGATAAATCCACCTTGTTGGATTGCCATCAAAACCTATCTATAAGAACAACAAAAAAGAGAATATGACAGAATAACAACAGCATAATGAGTTTGAGAATGAGGTTAATGAAGAGCTTATTATGGGTGGTTTAGTTGAAAATGAAATTTCAAAAAAACTCCCTAGTGAAACCACCTGAGAATGTAACTATGGTTAACATAATGAATCCAAAAGAGTTTGAAAATAAGGATAATGAAGACTATATTGAGTTTTCTTTAGTTGTAGAAGAAGTTTCAGGAGACTCTCTAATAGAATTACATAAAGAAGTAATTGCGGTGTTTGAAAAGTTTTAAGAAAATTACCACTATAAGCTTGTTAATTCTTTACCCCCTATAATTGACATTCAACATGTCATAAATTTTAAGAAACCTCATAAATTCACTAATGTATTGCCTCTTATGCTTGACATTTAGCATGTTGACACGATCAAAAGATTGATGTCTTATCCCAAGTGCAGGAGTGTCGAAGTAATAAATAACCCGGCAAGACCGGGGTCGAACCATAGGAAGGTGAACTATATAAATTAAAAATAATATATATATTTAATAAAACAAAGAGTTTATGAGAATTTTATGGGATATTGATGTAAGGATTAAATAAGGATAAAACAATTGTCAAGGTTAGAGGATCCACTAATGGTATTTCAAACAAGTATAATATAAACTCTTTGTATTACTCAACTGGAAACCACACACAAAGGAAGTTCCAATCGGATTATAAATTGTTAACATGATTACATTAGCTATCTTATTCGAATAATGTTAATACTTATAAATGTTGTCAGGTATTCATGATATTAATTTATGTTAACAACAAATCAAGTTCCTTTCATAACACAGGTATCGGTTGTCATAACCCAATTTTTGACCATTTTATTTTAATTATTATTATTATTATTTTATTTACTGAAAAGGATAAAAAAAAATGATGATAATGATGAAAAAACAAGTAAAATGAAATAAATGAAGAATGAATTAAATTTTGGGTTAAAGGCAACATGATTGGAAGTTTTGGGGCTTAATTAAGTTTGAAATTAATTTAATTAATCCAATCAAGGTTTTAATTGGAAAAATTGATAAGTTTTGAGACTTAATTAAGCTTGAAATTAATTAAATTAATCCAATCAAGGTTTTAATTGGAGAATTGGTAAGTTTCGAGACTTAATTAAGCTTGGAATTAATTTAATTAACCCAATCAAGGATTTAATTGGAGAAATGATAAGTTTTAGACTTAATTGGACTTTGGATTTAATTAAATTACTGAAATCAGGGACTTAATTGAAGAAATAGCAAAGTTTTGGGGTTAATTGGGGGTCTAAATTGCGAAATTAAAATCCAAGGACTACATTGAAAAATGCGCGCAAATGCATGGAGCCAATTACAGTTTAAACCAGGGGTTTAATTACAAGACTTTCAAAACTGCATGGATCGAAACGAAAAAATGGCTGAACGACGTCGTTTTGAAGACGCTGTTCTTCTCCTTTAAGCCTGTGACCGTTTTCTACAGTGAAGGAGGTCGAACGTTGCAGCAGTAATCGTCGTCCGTTAGCTTCAGTTATGGGCGCCTTAATGGTGGCCGACCGTTGGCCTACAGTCCGTTATCAACCCGCTGAGCCCTATATAAACCGAGCAGCACCGAAGAACAAGAGGTTGGTAAAAAGAGAGAGAGAGAGACGAAAGAAACCGGAAAGAAAAGAAACACAATCAAACCACAGGAACTTTCAGGTTTATCTCCAGAACTCCCATACCAGAAAT
>Ga0307518_10000189_pt1 | contig 46987 bp, 59 predicted proteins | sample 25_EM_MG_FD_203889 | JGI IMG/M metagenome (GOLD analysis project Ga0307518, IMG submission 203889) | Populus trichocarpa ectomycorrhiza microbial communities from riparian zone in the Pacific Northwest, United States - 25_EM | ecosystem: Host-associated > Plants > Roots > Unclassified | place... | reverse complement strand
TTGGGGCCCAATTTTCCTGGTACCCCCGTCCTTCCGGTACAAAGGTGCCAGATTGACAGAATCGGTTGCTCCTAGTCAGTATGTGTTTCTTGCTGGCCACACGCTCTGAGTCGTTGTGCTGCCGACTTTGGCTAGCATTGTACATCAAAATACAGCAGTCCAGTTGAAGACGGATCACCACATTCAGAACTACGTCCCGTGCCTTTTGAGATCACATCGTCGCATCGTACTCACGTGCATTCCGGGAGTCAACGTTTCCACCAGTTGGGGGCAGCCCCTTGGGCGTATTTCGAAACGACTAGATCGCACCGTCCTCAGTCACCCCTTTTGCAATAAACCACGAAGTACATTGACTAAATAAGCACTGAACATTTACAATCGAATGAAAGCGAAAAGCATGAATGTATGACAAAATCTCGTAGTGCACCGCGAACAAAATCACTCATCCTCATCTGCTTCTTCAAGCCACTTAAGGAAGGGCTCACTCGCCTTCCTGACCTTCTTGCTCGTTTCCTTATCGACATACTTCTTGCTAACGTGGGTTCCCCACTGGGTAACCACTTCCTCATCCAAAATATCATTTTGATAGAGCGCCATGAGGATCTTCGGGACAGCAGGGATCAACTCGGGGTGAGTCAATCCCACCAATCGCTCGACACCTCCCAGCAGAGCTTTCTGGTGCCTCTCGCTGGTGACCATCTAGCAGGCGAATGAGTCGTGCAGGAGTAAACAAAACGATTTTACATACCTTGGCAAGGAGAAGGTTGTACGTGTCCACCTCTTTCTCAATATCTTTGGTGAATAATGCCTGTACGAGAACAAGAACGGTTTTGTGTTTCTTCTCAGCGCCCAGTTCCTCGGCCTTCTTATATATCTGGGCAGACCCAATGCCGTCCTGTCCTCTATGCTCCTCAACCCAACGGCCGAATTGAGAGTAAGCACTGTCGACACCATCCTCGCTCCCATCATCATCACCACCTGCATTACCAAGAGACATGGCGCCCATTTGACCCTCCATAGCCTTGACACGGGCTTTGACGGCCTCGGCTGATGTATCAACAGCCCAACCATCGGCGGCAAGTTTAGTCTCTTTGGCAAGGTCGGCAGCTTCAGCCTTGATCTTCTTCGTCAGCTCGTCGTCGCTCTCCCCGCCAGAAGCTCCATCTTCCTGGTCGTGGCCAGGGATGCCAGGAGCGGAAGCATGGACGCCTCCACCGTTGCCGTTGGCGGCACCATTGGCATCACCTTTACCTTTCTTCGACTTTTTGGGGTTCTTGGGAGGATTCTTGAGGATGAAAGTCACGAGCTTGTGCCTCATGTCGATATTAGTTCTCTCTCCGCAAGCCTTGCAATCCCGGAAGATGTCCTCGTGACGCCCGTTCTTGACGATGACGAGGTCCGTCTCAGGATTCTTGCACGAACGACAAAGCACAAACTTATCGATGAAACCGTCGAGGAGCTCACGCAGACGAGAAGCGTCGTGAGCGCCGTTGACGATATAGCGGTCATTTTTCTCATCAAAAGGGGTTTGTGCGCCCAGTTCGCATCCGAAGAACTTGGTTATGTAAGAGGGAGGGCGAGAGAGAGCACGGGCGACGTCAGACATGTTAGGGATGACGGTCTTGATACCATTGCCTTTTCCCTCAATTTTTGTGAGGAGAAGAGGCATGCGGTAGCGGTAGAACTTGTCATCGACGTCGCGACGAATATTTACGATTCCTGCGTTGGCCATGGTGGGTTGTAGTATTCAACGCTACAAGATAATCAGTAAAGGGAATGAAGGCTGTAATGAGCTTGCTTACGGAAATTTTGGACTCTAACCGAAACTGACACTGATACGACGATATGCTGAGTGGAGGACGAAGCATGAAATTGGGTCTTCTGTTTTCTCCTCTTCGGGGACAGAAGATGTTAAAGACGACGTTTGAGGAAGAAATCGTGGGCTACGAAGAGACCGCGAAACAAGTATGGGTTTGGGTTTAGAGCCTTTCTTGCTTGCCTGAGGTTGTGGGCAAATGGACGGTCTAAAGAGGAACTGACGAGGGCTCTTCAATTTATGTTAGGACACTATTTGTCTACGTTTGTCGGAGCTAACCGGATTGCTCGACCCCTGTCCTCCCAACAAACACGCCTGGAGGGCACGGAGACGGCAATTCACGGTGGCTGCTGTGCACGGCTATGCAGTCGCAGCCATCTCTCCACCGAGTCCACCCCCGTCGAAGATGCCGGGGACACGTAACCCACATATCCCAAAATACAACCCATTTCTTAAATATCCCGGAAAGAACCCACATAACGTATTTTCCCTAACTAAAAGTTCCTGCCTAAGTCCATGTTGTTGATGGAATTCCTGTTTCTGTCGCATTCGTTCTATTTGGCGGCCTGCTCATATTGGCGGGCCATAGAGTTGGCATACCATTGAAACCTGAGGCCTGAGTACTGAGTGGCTGCAAGTTTTCGAATCTTACCGGTTCGATCTCCTGTGGAACTGCATCTTTCCTGTTATGTTCCTGTAGAGCGTCTTCAGAAGTCCGCAGCCTGCGGTACATGGTCAGCCAAGCTTAATAAATACTGTCATGAAGGCTGTGCACTGTCCTGGAATTACACAGTCGGATACAGGAAATGAAACATAATACGGCCGACTACGCACTGGCAGGAACCATAAGTTATCAGGTGGTCGAATATGATGACCAGTAATCTGTGATAGTAAGCGTCGACTGGCCGTGTCTTTCCACGTACCTCAAATTTCTGACATTACAGTCCTGTCTTCGCAGCTCTCTCAGTACAACGCACCGGTGATTCGATTTACTGTGATAAGCGTAGATACACATCAATCCTACCAATAGCTTCCTACGGCTAAAAAAGAGGCGGTACGCCTAGCCCCTTATAATTTGGCCGTCTCGCGAGCGGAATCCGCAGGGAGTCATTCAGAAAGTAGCTGCTCCACGTAAGGATCAATAGCAGCCGGGGTAGTCGTCGAGGCCCAGCGATTGACAACGTTCCCATTCTTATCGATCAAGAACTTCTCAAAGTTCCACTACAGAGACATGTAGTCAAACTCCGTAAAGAAATGTAGCACAAATCGTTCAAGTACCTTGATGCGTGTAAGCCCAAGGATCCCCGCTTTCTGGTCCTTGAGGAACTTGTAGACAGGGTTGACATTGTCTCCGTTCACATCTGATTTCTTCATGAGGGGGAAGGAGACGCTATGGTTCAGTTCGCAGAAAGATGCAATCGATGCGTCGTCCCCTGGTTCCTGACCACCGAACTAGAAAGAGGATGGACATGTCATGTCTGCTGACCCGGAAGGAGGTGTATGAACTTCACTGACCTGGTTACAAGGAAATCCAAGGATAACGAATCCCTGATCCTTGTACTTGTCATATAAACTTTGCAAGCCTTCGAGATAATAAATCAGTAACCCATGAAATCCTTGGCATAGGCGAGGCACCCTTGTACTGTGGCGTGAATCCACTGGAAAACAACAGAGATGCATCAATGAAACTCGGCAACGGAACCGAGGAAGTAGGCACACACCACTGCGATGCAACGTTTACGACGAGCACGACTTTTCCTTTCAGTTGATTGAAGTCGTACATGTCACCGCGCGGAAGCTCCGCCTTGAGATTATAAAAGCTCTGTGCAGCCGACTGGGAGGACATGGTTCGCTTTACGATTGTGGAGGCAAGCTGGCGATTGTGGTAAAGTGTGGGAGTGAGAACGATGGAGCGTATCACTTTGAGTTGCTTGGGTAAATATATCTCCCTGCGTGCACAAACCCTTGTTGATGCTTGGAAAGCAAGATGACTGTTGCAGCGACCCAACGGACGGAATGAGGTCACAGACATGTCTCGGAAAAACGGGTACCAGTCTGATTGCCGGTACGAACTCCTGAAAGTAGCATCCAATCTCCCTGGGGGTTGTTTCAGAGCTGGGTTGCATCTAACATGGCTGGTTTCAACCACTATAATGAACTCAAATCTCTGCCAGTCATCGACACAACCTATGTAATTCTTCGGAGAAATCCGGCAACTCAGTCGCTGTCAGTATCCCCTGAATCATGTGCTCACCCCATTATCAACGACCTTAACAATTGATTGTGCTACTCGGTGCTGGAAACGAGGCAGGAGGATCCGCGTAGCAGATCGTAAATCGCAACAGACTCCCGGCCGCACTACGATGTACGCCAACTTTTGACTGACACCGCAGATCCAGAAGCAAACGTAGGAGGTGAGTGGAATGTCCGGCCAGCCTCAGCCCTTTTACTATGATTCGTGGTTCGCAACATAGGTGATGCCAACTCCAACAATGGGTATCCCCATCTTTGTACACTTGTAGTTGTTCAACACATCAAGGAGGGTAGGCATATTTTTCATACTTATGAATCCATACAACAGTATCCAGACACTATGATCTGATATCGACGGGCTCTGGACCTGCGGTTCATTCAGCAGGGCAAGCACATCGAACCAAGTCGAACGAAATATCACATCTGGGCTCCAAAACTCAGCTTGCGTCTATAAGCTGTGTTGACAATATAGAATCCAAAAGTTGCTCTCATAAGGCTCAGACAGGGTACATCACTTTCATACCATTGGAAGGCTGACGAGAATCTCTTCAGGGATCTTGCAGATATTTCATAAAATCAATCTTACCTCCAGAGTTCTGTGAGCTCTTCTATATGACACAGGAAATTCAGACAGTCGAGGGAGAGCACAGACACCACAATAATGTTCACATCGAAAATGGCGCATGCCTGTTCAACGTCTGATGCGTCGTGGAACACCCATCGCCTCAGTTGTGGAACAGCCATGGGCTTTTTTCCTATGGCGCAGTCCTTTCTATGACACCCATTATCGGTACCGGCATATTTGTCGTGTCCAATCTTAGCCAAAGCGTTTACTAAAAACCACTGCAAAGTAATACTTGGCTTGTCTATCAAAATAAACTCTAAAACGAAGACGGGCAGTGTGAGCGTGTTTACTCTGAGGTCCCATGACCTGGAGGGTAAAACCGTTCTTGGTCGTCGCACCGTCATCGACTTCAACGTGTGATCGCTGTAGGGTGTCTTGATATGCGAGATAAAGAGTTGATGGAATTGTAGAGTTCCCTCTGAAGAAAGTCAACCACTCTTGGTGACAACATCTATGGTAGTTTTTTTCACAAAGCCAAGTTGATGGGCTTTCCGAGAACGAGGGTGGCCAACAAGGCTCGAAACCTTCCTTTATCATTCACAGCCCCAGATATATTCGTTTGTCTCGGGAATTAATCCAGCACTGTATGATTGGCGACATCTGGATGAGTACCATCTTGGCATATCGTCAGAGTGTGCAACCGTCTCGAGCTGTGATTGTGATAGGCCTATGGAAGGAGCGTGGCAGGTGTTACCTTATCTTTTCCTGTTTATCATCAAAAACAAGCGTACCGGTGCGGCACAAATATAGTGGTCAGATGCGCGGGTGTGATGGATCGATGTCGACGTTTCCAGGTGTTATTTCGGCCAATCTGGATGCGTGGGGGAGATGAGAGCGCTACAGACGCCACCATATACCCAGTGGTGTGTCATTGGCAGCATCACTTTCCTGCTCCTTGCACAGGAAGTGGTAACGATTCTAATGACGATTTTGTCAGTGATCATACGAGCTGTGCTGACCACATCGACGTTATGTGTTTGTTTCAGAGTCCTTGCGTTATTTGTGCATTGTTTGGTTGTTGCTGGGTTTTCTCATTCGACATTGTCACTCGTGATACCACCGTGCCATCATCGTCGAAATGTGAGTACTCACTGTCCATTCTTTTCCTCATGAGCAAGATGATCATCTTATCACCCAACGTCTTCGGACGCCATGGGCTATGTCGAGAACTTACTACCCAAAACACTAAGAACAGCCATCTGACCTTCCTGTTTTCTTTGACTGTGAAAAGACCTATGAACTGACTCGATGTTCCTTCACTTCCGACAGGGACCGAGTGGCTGGAACCACGACCGATTGTCGAGACAAAGGAAGACTGATCATACTGACATCGCATCCGGCGTTAAACCGCCCTAACATAAATCATCGATAGTGAACAGATCACCAATGCCTTCACTGTTATACTTACTCATGGTCGACCACATTGTACTCACTATCCTCTCGTGTATGATCATGTTCAATCAAAAGACAGGAGTTCCTCCGCGCAGTTCCATCATCTTCACCCTTCTTTCTCGCTGTGAAATGGGGTCAGTGAGAAATTACCAAGCCTACAGTCACATACCTCATCGGTTGCCTTGATGATACGCAGCTTCTCCAGCTCTCTCGCGCACTCTGCAACATGTTCTTCCAATTCCTTGACTAACTGTCTCTCTGCCTCGACACGCTCTTCCTGTGCTTTCACTTCTGCTTGTTTGCCTTTTAGCTTCACTTGCTCCTCCAATACACGCGCTTCTGCACGTGCACGTTCCTCCGCAACGCGCGCTCTGGCTTCATGGTATTTACTCTCCGCCTTTTGGACCTCGGCGAGGGCTCTGGAATGTGCCAATTCAGCTTTCGCCTCACGTTTGATGGCCGCTTTCTGTAGCTCCTGAAGTGAGCCAAGCATGTTGAGCGCGGAATTCAGAGCAGCCTTCTCTGTGGTGGCTTCCACATTCATGAGCTTGGATAGCCGCTTAGCCTCTTTCCCTGTATGCATGGGGAGTTGAGGATCGGACTACCTGGATCTAGGGACTTACTCTCTTCTTTGAGTATCTTCTCCTTCTCCTTCTTGCTCAGAACCCTTTCAGCGCTGCTGCCCCGCCAATAGATACCCTCGTCGACTTCCGGTACAGCGTTTGGCCCAGCGAGAGCTGATCCGTTGAAAATCGTTACAGTTGTCCGTGCGCTTCTCGCGGTACGAACGGACGCTCTTCTCCCTAAAGTGCCCTCGCGACTCAGAGTACTCCCTTTGGTCAAGGGCTTCTCATCCCTGGCCTTACCACCAGTTGACTCAGGAAGGGACCGGAGAGATGGAGTATGATGCTTAGCCTCTTCAGGATGTACCTGGACGTCACCGTGATCTGCAGCATTCTCAGGGACGACGTCGTTGCCTGGTCCTCTGCTATGAAGAGGACTCGTCGGTTGAAGCACATACTTGCGCGACGTCCTCTTATTCGGATTCCCCGAGTTCCCCCAGTCATTTCCCTTGGCCACTTCTCCGCCCTGTTGTTCATATGGGAGGTTGCCTGGAATGGCGAGCTCTGGGTGCCTCGAATACCCCTGTTGATAGCTTGATGTACTTGGTCCTAAGTCGCCAACTTGATCCTTGTCGTCGTCATCGCTACCATGAGTAAAGAAGTGCATGATGGGCGCGTCGAAATACTGGCTTGTTTGACTGCACGCGGACATCTCACCAGCTAGCATAAGAATACGTCAGGCATCACATGTAGATAATTATAATCAACGTCATGACTCCAGTGGTGACGTAGTCGGTCATCTGACAAAAAGACATACAGACCAAAACTTTCAAAGGATCGCGTCCGCTGCGAGATCGCGGGTGGCATGGACCAGTAACTCGTCATCTTGCTCGGCGTACAACGCTTTGACCACCTCCTGCTCTTTCCACCCACCCCCTTTCACTGGCTCGAGTGAGTAATCAATGGACAGTGCAGAGAGCACTCCTCCATATGCGTGTGAAATGCCTGTGCACGCTTGATCAGTCCGACCTTGCAATGTAGCATGTAGAATACGGCATACCAGTATCAATGATCAGCACCTTTCCTCCACAGCGCGCAACGACACTGCGCATGTTCGGCGTGTGGCCCATCACCATCCGACGGGTACCCGTCTTCTGCAGGACCCGGTCTACTTGTGCACACATCTTTGCCTCGTCACCCTCTGCCCACCCACGGTACCACAGCGGCCCGTCGCTCCCATACAGACGTTCTTCTTCCCGGGTTGTGCCTACGGGTAGCCCAGGGTACGCGTGCGGTGGGTGAGGCGGCGGTTGTGGCTTCCGCGATCGCAACTTGTGAAGGAGCGACGTAGAGATGTTATTGATCGCACTCGGGAATGGCTGCAGATTAGGGTAGGCCGGCGCAAGACCTCCATGCACGAACGAAAAGGCCGCATGTGAAAGGGGCCCTGCGTTTACATGCGCGTATTTGCCGTCTTCCGGCGGCGGGTAATCAGTATTGGGAGGTCCTAGCATCGAGTGCAAGGGTAGTCTCGCTGCGGTGGTGTAGTTAGCAGCCCAGTTGTTAGCCAGCCATCCCGTCGTCACTGCCTCTTGACGTTTACTGGGCCCTTCAAACGTATCAATTTCAGAAGGATATACATATCTATGCGGTTTATCAGTGGTTTCTCGACCCGTCATGTTGTAAAGGCGTACCTCCAGTCACCTGAGTGGAATAGTTAGGAATGCCAAGTACTGAGGTGAGTTACAAAGCATACCGATTATATTCATCCACTCATGGTTGCCGAGGAGCGAAATCATAGTACCGCCCATTCCATGCGCTTGCTCTCTGAGCTCCTCCATCCACTCGAATAGTTCAATAGTATCATCGCCTCTGTTTTCACATCAACTCCTACAAATCTGGATGCATTCAAAAGTGACGCACCTGTCAATGATATCACCCGTCTGAACCAATACATCAACGTCCCCGGTCCAGAACCCATCCTCATCAACAACGTTGGCCATCTGGAGCACTCTGTGTGCATTCACCAAGTCACCGTGTATGTCTCCCACAGCAATGATCCGCCGCTTGAATCGAGGGCGTGGGTCCGCATCGGCATTCACGTTACCGTCAGTTGTGTCTTCGCAGGGGTACTCCGACTCCAACTCTGCTCCAGGGCGTTCGGGTGAAGAATGGAGTTGGGTTAATGGTGCCTGAAGTTCTGGGCCAGGTTGTGCATTGGCATGGAACGGGGCCATCAAGGTAGCCTGTGCATAGCCTATAAGACTCGAAAGTGTGATACCGTACAGTGCCACCCCAGAGCCTAGGTGGGATGCTGGACCCAGAGGAGAGATATAACTCTGCGCGTAGTATGCGAGGGAGAGTACGAAGAGGGGTAGGACTACCAAAGTCCAAGCTGGTGGTCGGGGCATCACGCCCTTCTTGGTTTTAGGTACTTGACGGGCGACTGTGTGGACTTAGAAGCAGTCTCTGACAACGGGCTCGGCGATGAATGGAACGAAGCTAAACGATGAGCAATTACCTTCGTTCCCTCGAAAACAGTGACTCGAAGGGCAAAACGAAATCAGCAAACCGTAGGAGAAATAAGAGTAACGAGAAATCCACCGTCTTGCCTACGCGTCGTGGGCCTATTTGAGCAACTCGGGAAGGCCACCCTCGCAATAACCACGAGGCAGTCTTCACCACGATGATTGTAATGAAACACAGCGACTCAAAACGTGGGGTTGGCAGTGTTGGACCCGCTGAGGAGTCGGTCACGGAGATGTGTCTCGATCTTCCCGTGTATTGCAAAAGGACAACTACACGAGCTACCAATTCGGATGACTGCACTACAATGGGTCAAGGGCCCGCGAACAAATCGAACAACATATAATACGTGTATTATGTAAATGAAGTCGAGGTGATTGGATCGTTGAATTAAAAATCAAAGAATCACGCGTGTCATGAGTGTCTATCTTCTATCAGAAGATAGCAATTTCCAGTGCCAAATTCTCCTGTGTTGAATTATTCAGTATAGGTCGAGAAGACACCATGAATCCATGCTTACTACAAGATGTAGATGGCAAGAAGTTCTACAGCCCAAAGGCTGCAATTACCGTCATGCTTTCTTCGACGAGCTTCCGAAATCGTTGCCGTATCTTTCTATGTCGAGGCAATGATAGCTCGAATTCAAGGCGCCCGAGCAAAGAGCACGATACATATCTCTGCGATTTTCTCGAGAACACAGAATGAAAGGCGTATGTCCCAAGCCTATTTCGGTGAAGTCAGTTATGCAGTAATGACACCCCCTTGCCCACCAACCAGGTGACGTGTGTTCTTTGCACATTGCACATGCCCCCACTAGCTTTCGCGACTTTGTTGGAAGACTTTCGCAGAGTCATTGCATGCGAGTAACGAATGACCTGGTGAATTGTGTCTGGAGCAGCCCGTATGAACACGGTCATGAATATTCTTCCATCAGCGACATGAACCAAAAGCATACCAAGGATAAAGGTGATGTTCTTGCTCATGTCAATCCCCCAGCCCTCAATATAATAGTGCATTTTTGCAGCCGTGATCAAGAAATTTTGATAAATGTTCTTGTACACAGTGTGGCTATTATTGAGGTTCACATCGGTGAAGATGATATGGCTCCTCGCCTTAACCTGCCTGATGAAGTTTTTAGTTGCCTTCCATAGATAAAGGTAATCTATATTCACTGGAACATCTTGTAAACAAAGGTAGCACCTGGACGGCGGCCTTTATCTATGGTCAATGAATCCTTCAAGTCTGCACATAGCATTAGAACATACTGCAGATCATCTGGCTATCGAAGAAAGGTCACCTGTACCGTTATATCTTCCGTAATCAGCCATTACCGAAAGATCCCGCATGTTGATTAACAATCCGCACCACGCGAAATCTATGCGTGTTCCGTTGAGCGAGTTAGCCTCCCGAACGAATGCAACACACATGTCTGGGTGGGTGAAGTGACATTCATAATCTGTACATCGTAATCAAAGTTAGTCACTGTCTTCTCTTTGGAGATCATGCAACCATATTCTGGGTGGCCTGGGACAGGATGTTATTGTTTCTTCGAGTGACATTGAAAACCTCAGACCTTTAGTCATCACATCCAAGAAGGACTTGGCCTTGTGCGAGGAGGTAGTGATAAATAGATAGTCATCGATGAGCCTGAGTAGGAGCTAGACGTAATGTTGCCGTGAGCCAGTAGGTTTACTGGGGCGGGACGAAGGCATACACTCTGAGGATCATTCGCAGAGCAAAAGTCAGCGAGTTTTTTGCTCTCCAGGTCCCCGTAAAAGTATGCACAAAGTATAGCAGAAAGTACCGATCCCTGAGGAATGCCAACTACCTGGCGGTAGTACCGCTGACCAATCTGTCGGGCAGTCAGTATCATTCAGCAATTCGGACACTGCTAGCCACCTTGACTATATTTTCACTAACGTGTTCCTCGAGCAGCTGCATCGCAGTACGCCTACTCTCAAAGTTATATGTAACCTAAGGCTGCATCAGTGAGACAAATGTCACAAGTTCATATGCCTCACCTGGTCAACGAAGATACTTTGTCTTAGTGTACTGGCCAAATTACGTGCATAGGTCACAAAATCGGGATGCTCGTCTATCTTACTCTCAGCATAGAATGAGTAAGCAATACTAGAATTTACCATCAGGGTAAGCCTTCCTGGCAAACATCCGTTTGATCCTCCCTGAGACTGGAGTAATCTGGCCGTATTTCTGAATGAGATAGTTGTCCTACAATCAAATGTATGTCGTACGATAGACAACATGGAAAACAATGGGTACTCACCTCTGATATCAGATGCTTGAGGATGTCCAGTAGGGTCGACTGTTCGATGGTATCGAAACAAGCCTGGACGTCTACTTTGACGAAGTACAGTTTCGGGCTGCTCTGCTCAGTCTTTCAATGAATCAGCTATAATCTATTGACTCACAAATTTCCACGAGGGTATTGCTCTAACAGCTTTGCCTTGAACCCTTTAAGACGTGTGTAGATTTCATTTTGCCCGAATACAGAGACCCCCAGTAAATCTGGTTGGCGTTGCTGCAAATAATGTCATACCGGAGACACTGGAGTATCTGGAATGCTCACCTTCTCGTAAGTCAATATCTGAAAGGTAGCCTGTAGTATTTGATTGATCGACTGCTCAGGTCCAGTACCCTGATGGAACACTCAGAGTGAATTACAGACATCACATAGATATCCCTCACTTTGGGTCGACTCCTTCGTCTAAGATTAACAATTGGGCGAACACCAGTTTCTTTTGGTAGCAAGCGGACAAACGAAAATCCCAGTCTTCGTTGTCGAAGAATCTCCTCCGCTTCGCGCTGCAACAGTGAGAACGCGTTTGATAACTCCACAATCCAAAGGGGTACCTTCTCGATTTCCTGGAACGTCTTCTCACTCAGTTGATCGATCAGGGGCGCACAAAGAACTTCCCAGTCGTCTTGGCGGAAATACAACACTTGATTCCGGAATGCTGACGAATTTGTGACATAGAAAGTTGTCTGCAAAAAAAAAATCTGTCACCATCTCACAATCCAATAGTAAACAAAGAACCTTGATCAGCGGTAAGACGAAGGAATCGAAGTACCAAAACATGAATTCTTCAAGCAATTCACGGCGCTTCAGCGCATCTGTTACAGAAACCCTCCCTTGTTTTTTCATACCCAGGCCAGGTGGAATGAGCCAATCGCATTCCGCGATACTGAATCCTTGGAGAACATAGTGTAATGTCAGCGTCTCGTGGCGCCTCCCACTAATGAATTCTTTGACATCTGTGATATAGGCGGAAGCGGTGAGTCTTGTTAGCATGATGAGCCACATAAAATTCAAATGAATGGAGCTGACAACGCTGAACGAGGTTGAAATTCCTCTTGTTCCCCCAGAGTTGCTTCGGAATAACGATTTTTGTGATCAACAACACATAACGGAATACCTGCAACAAAGCCACATTCATCTCCTTTTCGAGAATAGACTTGAGATAGCACTTACTTCGACGTGACTACATGCAAATTCCACAAACCGCGGCTTCTTCTTCGCATGTTGTCGGGCTTGGGACAGCCCTTGTGCTAAAATGGAATTTCCGGCCGAGTCTAAGGAAACGTCATGCTGATTTCGCTGCGAGTTTATCTGAATGGAACTTTCAGACACCATTTCCTACAGCAGAGATCAATGAAAACCCGAATGAGCAAAGTATCGTGCCAACCAGGATGACACTACTGTCCATTGCTTTGTTGTCAGGAGTTGTGATCTAATCTTGTGGATATCATCCTCTTTTACGACAGGAGAGTGCTCGTACCTTTGAAGGGCAAATTCTGTCTCGCAAAGGCTTGTACGCACATTTCCCGTGTCTCCAAATCATCTTATCTAGTAGAGAAAGTATGTCCCTTAAACGTTTAGGGAAATTACACCTTCCTAGAAGCTAATTCACTGTTCAACTTGAGTGAAGTTCAAGAATTTCTTTACAAACCTTAATCGCATGCTCCCGGTCTGTAAAGTTCGGTTGACGATAGGTCTCGTTCCTGCTAGTAGCGTAGCTGAAAACATTGGACAGTCCATGCTGTAAAGGAAAGATATATTTGCTGAGATGGCGTGCCTTCCTTGCTTGTTCGGCAGGGTCAGGATCCTTGTATGTGGCAGGATCCAGGCGGGGCTTCTTGAAGTATGCCGGATTGAGACAATTCAAGGCGTCTGTATTATGTGTAAGGTCAAATTGCTCAGGCCACACGAGAGGAGATGTACGGTTATATGGCAATCCAACGACAATTCGGTACGTATCAGGGTCCCTCGACGGTCTCCCATAAAACATACGAGAACGAACGAATGATATGTCAGCTGGAGTACGTCTGCTCGTTGTTAGCAGCAGTCCCAAGAAGTGAGTGACATCAAACATTACCGTGTAATGGTTTGGCTAGCAACTTGTCTAACCGGAGCCTTCACGTGCTTTGACCCTCCACTGGGGTTAATCGAAATCAACTTCTGCCGTTTGCGGGGTAGCGTCATACCGGAATCTAGCCCCCTCTTTGGAGGACGCTGGGTGGAATATGGTGTTAAAAGTCCACCATCCCTTGGCGGGATATAAATGAGTGCTTCGCCGGTCAACTGGCACAGACATTCGTTGGGTAAGGAAATGAAGATAGAAGTCTTTAAAAGCAAGTGAAGCATTGCACCTGCTCCAATTCTGTGCTTTGGTAAGTATCACTTTGATGCTTGTTCGAAGATGAGATACCTTTGTAGCAGTAATTCCCACTCCGGTGCTTGTAGCGCTGTGATAATAGTGTTCACGAAACGGTTGGTGATCCCAGAGGAAGTCGAGTTACTCGTAGCATTGTGACCGGCCTAAACGGGCATCCAGAATTCGTGAAGGAACTTCGTTCGATAGTTACTTACTCGTTGGTAACCCGATGCAATGACGTTATTCGGCCAAGCTCGCGAACCCAGAAACAACACTTCATGCGCTTTCTGGATGACCTAGGTGGCACGTATCATCGAAGGCTATCTGAATGGATAAGAAATTGCATACAGCTCTCATATACATCAAGGGTGGAACTGGCGCGAAACGCGGGAGAGGTTCCGCAGGGTCCGATTTCAGACCAACAACAGAGGTAGTGAGAAGTTCAATGTACTCCGCAGAGTCCCCTTCCTGGAGTAGAACAATATCCACATTCTCGTCTGCTGACCCTTCTGGAAGTGGGGGGATAAGGATTCCTGTGAGATAGTTTCTGAGGAAAACTACTTCATCGAAGTAAACGTCAAGAACAGTAAGCGTGAGCGAGCGCCTGGCTGCTTGACTAGACATGGGAAGTTGGACTGAAGTCGCGGTTTTGACAGTGCTTCAATCGTATAATTTGGTGCCACAAACGCGTCGGGATCACGTGGAAGTCATGACCGATATCATAATGCAAGATAAAAGCAGCTAAAGTACTACGGAGAAAAGAGATGTCTACAAGTACAGTCCTTCTGGAGTGCCCTCGTTCTTTCTGTACAACACCTGTGGTATCTCTGAGCAAGATCATGAGCGGAGTATTTTAATGCAACCAACCTTTTCTCTTGCTGATGTGAAGTCTGCCTTTGTTACCCGCATGCGTCGTTCTCTTAGTGCGAGTAACCCGGCCTCGGTACAGACAGCCTTGATATCAGCGCCTGACAGGTCATCCTTGGCCATGACAAACTCCTCCAAAACGACATCTTCGGCCAAACTCATTCGCGAAGTATGCAACCTAGAGTACGTGAGAAATGCAGAAATGCACGATGAAATTGTGGATGCGTACCGGAAGATATGACGCTTTGTCTTCACATCTGGCAGAGGGAACTCGATCTTTCGGTCAATACGACCTGGGCGGATGAGAGCAGGATCGAGGGACTCGATTCTGTTGGTGGCCATGATCACCTTTACATCACCGCGGGTGTCGAAACCGTCAAGTTGATTCAGAAGCTCCAGCATCGTCCGTTGTATTTCACGTTCACCTCCCGAGGTTGAATCGTAGCTGCATTGGCGGAGTATCAGTTGAGATACCGACAGTCAGGAAAGTATACATACCGTTTTGTACCAATGGCGTCGATCTCGTCAATGAAGACGATACTAGGTGCGTGCTCTTCTGCGACGCGGAAGAGCTCTCGGACGAGTTTTGGACCATCTCCGAGATATTTCTGAATAAGTTCAGATCCAACGACACGCAAGAAGGTTGCAGATGTTTGGTTTGCAACAGCCTTGGCAAGTAGGGTTTTTCCAGTTCCCGGAACACCGTACAGGATGACACCCTTTGGTGGCTTGATACCCATTTCTTCGTAAAGTTCTGGGTGTGTGAGTGGAAGCTCGACGGATTCCTGACAAACATCTCAGAAAGCGTTTAGTTTATGCAGAGGCACACAATTTCACCTTGATTTCCTGTATTTGTTGTTCCAAACCACCGATGTCCGCATAGCTCTCTGTTGGGGCCTTGTCAAGCTTCATGACACTAACAAGTGGATCCGCATCATCTTCCAGAACCCCAACAACGGCCTGGTTCTTGTGATGAAGTAACACCGAGCAACCCGGTTCGATACGATCCTTATCCACGAAGCTCATGATCGCTACATATGCCTCTGGCCCGGATGCGGTGCTGATGATGGCATGGTCGTCGTCGATGATCTCCTCTAGCGTACCGACCGCCATCGGTGTCCCACGCAGATCGTCCACCTTGGACCTTTCATCCTGGTTCTTCTCTTCCCTCGACGACTCCGGCTTCAGTCTCTCCTGGTTTTGGATGAATTCTTCCTCGAGCAGGAGATAATCTTTGATGCGTTCTATCTTCAACAGCCGCAAGCGACATCTCGTGCTTGGATACACAGGCGGGAGCTTAGAGGCAGCTGCTGGTCCGCGTTTCCTCTTCTTGCCGACTCGTGTTGGGAGAGGTGGCTCCCACTTCTTCTTTGGCTGATCTTTCTTGTCCTTGTTCTGGTCCTGGTTCTGGCCAGCACCAGGAGGTGGTATTCCAGATGCTGCGTTACCCTAATCGCTGTTAGCTAGCACCAACTCTGACTTGCAAAACAAGCGTACCATGATGTGCGCTGGTGAGACGACGCGTCAGTGATTCCGAATCAAGGAATTACCGAATCACGTGACCTGCTCTCATGTGAGACGTAGCAGGGCACCGAATTCAGAGCAACATTGGTCTCAGAGCAACAATGAGCCGCGCGCCTGCAAGTGCAATGCTATCCTCTTCAAAGTTCATTGAGGCTGGTAAGTTTCTCCTGTCTTTTTGAAACATTCGCACTGAATGTCAGACAGACGATGACGATGACCTCGACGAGGAAGACATCCCCGCCTTCGCTCCCCAAGGCATCGTTCCTGGACCAGTGGACAAAGGAAAGGCCCGCGCACCTGACACACATCCAGCGCCCACTGCAAACACCTCGCCTGGTCCAGCTGTTTCAGGCAACATTGCGAGTCCTAATACTCCCAATAAACCTAACCGACAGACCGTGGGCGGCCTCCGTGTCGAGACTCGGTACGTCTGTTGCAATATTATTTTCCGCTCACTCTCTTTAATTCAGTGAGCACAGATATACCGGAGTTGACACTCTCGACGAACCAACAACTACTACCATTGTCCGTCCTTTACCCCTAGACCCAGCGCATCGTGTTAACGTGTTGCACCTAGATGCGCGATTTGCTCTCTATATATGTAAAATTGGCCCAAGTTCTCTACCCCCGCCGTTCTAACAGCCACGAAGTCCTGAAGTAGGCGACCTATCCCCCGTCACCCCACATTTTCGTTGACCCATTCTCAGGGACTGGGATTTGTGGGGGCCCCTACTACTGTGCCTCGCCCTCGGTATCATGCTCAGTATCAACGTGAGTATACCTCCTGATGTGGTTTGCATGCTTATAGAGCGTGCGTGCGTGTTGCCAGGCACCTGCTAGCCAATCTCTCGGTTTATTCAGCACCGTAGTCGCGATCATATCTGCAGGCTCTCTAGTCGTGACTGTACAGTCCAAGGTATGGTTAAACAATCAACTGACATGCACTTCATGCTAACTATGGGCTCGTATCTGGTAGTTGTTGGGAGGCAGAGTGTAAGTATCCCAGTATCACTTGCGCCGCAAGCATGGCACTGAAACTCGTCAGGTCGTTCTTCCAGGGTCTATGCGTTTTGGGGTATTGTGTGGCACCACTGGATATAGCTGCCCTTGTCGCATGCTTTATCCGAATTATTTGGGTACGTGCACCAATCGCAATTGCTGGATGGGCTTGGTCTGTATGGGGTATGTGCTGTGCTCTTATGCAGGTGCAAAGTACTGAAACTGACCTCGACTGCAGCGTCAGTGAGCTTCTTGGATGGCGCAAAAATAGAACAGCAGCGTGTTCTACTTGCCGTATACCCACTCTTGTGAGTTATTCCGCTGGCTTTCGATGGTTTCCTTTGTTGGAACTAACGACTCATGTCAAAGACTCTTTTACTTTGTGCTGGCTTGGATGATTCTCATACAATAAATGCACACCCTGAGACTGCGTCTATCATAATGAAAATGTAGACTGCTTCTGTATGATCCCTCCTATATTCTTTTCGCAAGCAATTTGTATTTGCACTGAATGACGACCCCTGACTCATTATGAACTATACGTTGCCAATGGCCAAAGACGGGTTGGAGTCGGCCGAGTAATTCTCAAGCTTATCTTCGTTGACTCACACTCCTTCCCCGCTCCCTAAGATGCCATTACGTATCGGATACGGTGAATAGCTGGCTCAGAGATCATGTCCAGTTAAAGATGCTCATACTAACCTGAATTGCAGTTCGGGAACATTTCTGCTCCCCTTTGTTGCAATACGCGGCTGAAGACAAAGGAAATGCGTTCACGCTAGTCGAGTGCCCGAGTACGTCCGATGTGTTGTTACAGTGACGCCCCCACTAACCACACAGCCCTCAGGTGGAACAGGGCAGCTCATTGCCCGCCTCACCAATGACGAGATAGATGTTGCAATGTGAGTCGCAAGGGATCCTACTAGCGCTCGTCGATAAGCTCTGAGATCTGATCATTTGCCAACGTCTAGTGCCCTCACTGACGCCCTGATAGCTGGGATAGCAAAAGGTTCGAAGGCATACAAACTCGTCGGGAGCTACGTGAACTCTCCATTAAAGTGGTACGTCTCCGTTTCTCTCCGATCGCTGTCCTCCTCCCGCATAATGAAAAGCATATACTAATAGGGCTGTTGTAACCGGACGCAATTCTCCCTACGAACACATCGCCGATCTACAAGGGACGGCGTTTGGCATCTCCAGGTATGGCAGCGGAAGCCACACGATGGCGTATGTGATGGCTCTACAGCAAGGATGGTCAACTGATCAACTTGACTTTCGAGGTGCGTGTGTCTGGTGGGCCTGATGGCCCTCGACAGTCATGACCTGTCATGATCGGTGTCAAACTGGGCTGACGGAGGTACTCATAACGGCATCCTGGCTTCAGTGAATAACGGCATCCGTGGCTTGCTAGATTCGGTGAACGAGGGGTTCACGAGCGCCTTCATGTGGGAATGGTTCACTACGAAACCGTTTGCTGACGCTCACGAATGTCGATTCGTAAGGCCTCCTTTCCAGAGTTCGACGGATAAGGACTGATCTTAGCATACACGTTGCGTTGGTTTATCTGGGCCCATTACTGCATACACAGATCGGCGCCGTGCCTACTCCGTGGCCCTCATGGCATATCGCGGCTCACCCCGAACGGGCGTCCACGACAGACCTCACGGCATTTTTGGCCACTCTCACACAGCACGTGCAAGACTTCCAGAAACCGGAGTCTCGTGCAGGGCCCAGTGTGGAGTTTATCAAAAAGACATTTGGCTACTCTGAGGAGGATGTTAAGGTATGCGTGTATGGGCGTTCGCTCGAATGAAATGATTTGAGTGTGAGCTGATCTTTTCATATGAAGGCATGGCTCCAGGGCGTGGATTACACGCGCGACTGTACGCAAATCGAATACGAAGTGATAAGGCGGACGCTATCGTCAGTCTAACCCCCCTGGAACGTGTTTGATACTTACACTTCGAAAATGGTTAGGGTTCTCCAGGAAGCAGGGGCAGTCACGCCGCAAGAGGGTGGGAGCCTCTCACCACGCCAGTTCGTGAACGAGGACGTGGTGAGACTGGTTGGCCCAAAAGTGGATAGCTCCCTGATCTCATGCTTTGCATCATGATCCACCCGTCATTTTGGAGTCCATCGTGACTAGAATCGAATAAGGCCAAATTCATTATATTTTCACAAAGCCTATCGTATGTAGATGGATGCAATAAATCGTCCATCAACACAGCTATCCTGCTACAAGTTGTGTGCCAAATGCTAGGAAATGTGGCAAAAAATAATGTGAAGTAATACTACATAAGTGACAACGGACGTAATAACTTAGGCCCCATCTGACAAGAGCATCAAGATGGCGTGCCAATTTACGGGTCGTATGCATATATACACGAATGGGAAACTTGGAAGGCCCCTAGCGGCGATGTGTTAAAGAAACGAAATAACACAGTGTCCCTGTAACTGTTCGATAGAATGGTTGATAAGTACACGATCTATTAAAGTTTGTGTCCCTTTCGTGCCTATGACAAGTGGGATCGAATTATTTGAATGTTCCTTGAACTGTCCGAAGGGGTTAGGGGTCTGATCAACCTGGATGGGAGAATCGCCCATCAGTACGTTCGATCACGATTGACAATCCAAAGAACCACATACCGAAGCCATATGCGTCCTCCACCGCTCTTTTCACGGATCATTTCCCACACGAACACATCACCCGATGCCCCTGAAAGGCAGTCGATCAGTGTCTGTCTTCCTTCTTGCGTCCCGTCTGCCTCCAGTACCCATTCCCCCCGCCAGCCCTCGCCGAGACCGTCATCCACAGCTACGAATCCCATTCCTACTCGAGCACGTGCGACCCACATGTATTTTTGTGCAGTGGCCCAGCCCCCCGGCGTCAGAGGACTCGACACGCGACATGTAGTGCGCACGAGAGTCAGCTCGGGAACGCTTCCTCCACCGGGAGGTGCAAACGCGAACTGGGGGCACGCTTGGGCACGTAGCAGGTGCGTGTAGTAAAAAGGAGTGGGCAAGCTTAACGGGTCCGAGAGAGGCGGCGGTGCGGGAGGGGTGAAGGGCCTGAGCGCTTGATCATTAAAGAGTAGCCACGTAATCCGAGTGTCCGCTTTATCTTCACCTCTGTTCCGTTCGGTACCATCATCGGTCGGAGGGGGGACGTATCCGAGGTTGCAAACGACATCGCCGGTAGAGAGGTGGTGCCAGAGGTCTGCTGCGATTAGTTGTTCCTCGCATGCTGTGATGATTTCGGGAGTGAGAGCGCTACAGGGCACAAATACATGCAGTACAGGTGCTCTTATTCGGGACGTTGCGGCAAAGAGATCGTGCGGAGAGTCCGGAACATAGACGTCATTGAGCGCTCGGCGGGCGGACGATGGAGATGAAGCGCTGCTAATGGATGAGGCAGAACTGGACATGTCCATAGACGCACTCCGCTTGTGCGTAACAGTGAAACGTCGTGAGGTTTCTTCTTCGGACCCACAGTCGATCCCTCTAGGGGCGAGAGATAATGATGCTTTTCGAGAGGATTGGGATGCCTTTCTCCAACCCGCTTCGTAATACTTTAGAAAGCGAGGCTCGGCAGCGGGGGGTGGCGGGGGGTTTCTGCCTCCAAAAATAGACAGCTTCCTAGATCTACGTGGGTTGCTGTGATCCATGTGTTCCGAAGGAAAGGAAGGAGCGCTTCCACCGAATCTGGAGGTCACCTCACGCGATAAGGGACTTGGAATGCTCAGTCGAGAGCGCGCGATATCCTTGGACTTTGGGCGTTTCTCCTCCACCGATGGAGTTGAGAACATGGGTTGGATTTCGCCTACCTCGGTTGGGAAAGCAAGGGGCGCTGGGAAAGTCAGCTCGCGGATGCCATGAGGCGAGGAGGCACTAGTGAAATTGGGCATAGGGAAGCGAGGTTGTAGTTTCGGAGGGTCGCAATCGATGGGAAGGGGTAACGGGGAGCTATGCACTATGGATTGTAACAGGAGAACGAAACGAGAATGCGTCAGAGCAAGAGCAACGAGTTGGTCAGTAAATTTAGATGATGGTGACTCTGCAGTAGAATCGTTGTAGAGCGAAGGAGGCTTCGAAATGACGCTAAGGGCATGCACCGGGTATTGATGGAGTGGAACTTGTTGTGAGAGCACTGAGGAAGAAATGCGCAGTATGCACTTGTCAGGGCCATCGATGAGAGGGCAGAGAGAGAGGTAAGACGAACGTAGCAGATCGAGGTCTTGGATGGTGAGGTCGACATCCTGAAAAAGTGCGAGATCTCTATGACGGAGGGCGTGACGATAGCCATGGACATATTGAGATAGGATGACGTCTCTGAGTTCGCGATTGTCCCAGATGCGTCTGATGTGCGAGCAAGTAGCGAGGAATGCGTTCAAATCGCTCCAGGGCATGAAATGCAGCAAGCGGGCAAGGATGCGGGGGTTCCGAAGAGACCATACGGCCCTGCGGTGCATGTGGTGCCATGCCCGAGCCTTCGTCCGGGGAGATGCGGACTTGGGGGGTGGTTTTGTCCGTGGTGGAGCACCGGGCTCCGCTGCGCTGGGGGGGAACTTGTATCTCTCATGGGGGATGAACATGGCATTTGGGAGGGCGTCTTTGGGGAGAGGTGGAAGTGGTCGCTCCACTGGCTCGCTGCACGGATCAGCGGAGCTGGCGAGATCCAAGGGAAGTGGGTCCGAGTTGATGGACGAGGCTCCCGAGTGCGTGAGGGATGGAGTCCTGTCTGGACAAGAATCCATCGGACGGAGGGTTTGCATTGCATGAGGGAGGGAGGAGGAACCAACTCGATATTTAGCGTCTTAGTGACCCTGTCTTGCCTATAACAACAGGCACTGTCGGCCTATTTGGGGTGTACCTTGTGTGGGCTTGTTTGTGTAAGATACCACTGCCAACACGTTCGACACAGCTCTGCTCGCTACACACCATGGCACCTGTGAGTATCCAGCGAATACAGTATGTAACAGCTAACACAGGCCCAGAACCAGGACGACCTCGAGCGCGACATCTTCGGTGACGGATCCGAACTCTCCTCAGAGGAAGATGGCTCGTACACCCCCCCCTTGTCGTCCTTGCTGTAAAGTGACCCATTCCCGACAGACGTCCCCCAACACCGCCAGCGCCAGCAGCGCCCAGCCATAGAGGAGGATGCATTTGGCTCATCCGGAGAGTCGAGCGATGCATACGTGCAAGCACTCCCAAAAATCCAGCCGAAACGCAGGGTCAAGTCGCGTCCAGACACCGAGAGGGCTCGTTCCACGCTGAAGAAACGCAAACGAAAGGAGCTCACTGAAGAGGATCTTAATGACCTACCGCCCGAAAAAGGTCAGCAGAATGACCTCCTTTAGCGAACCTTACTGATACCTTTCTAAGCAAACAAACTGCGCCTTGATATGCAGTTTGATGCTATCCTAAAATCCAAGAAATCTTCCCGCCCCAAGAAACGTAAAAACGAAGATGACGTCTTGGACCGCTATGCTGATGAAGAGGTCTCACGCCTTCGCGAAGCGATGCTCAATGCAGCTGCGGACGACGAGCAAGCCAACCGTGACAAACAACCTGCCACCAATAAGTTGAAATTGCTCCCACAAGTCATGGAAGTGTTGCGAAAGTACGTATATTTGCCCACTACCCCGCCGCGGACCGATTAAATGAATTGTTGCAGGCAATCTCTCTCACAGTCAATAATGGACAATAACCTCTTGGAAGGCGTCCGCAGGTGGCTGGAACCGCTCCCTGACCGCTCTTTACCCGCATTGAACATCCAGCGAGATTTCTTCCCAGTCCTGAAGAAGATGGAGTATATCGATGGCTCCGTCCTCAAGGAATCCGGCCTTGGGCGCATCGTACTGTTCTACACCAAATGTAAACGCGTCACTTCTGACATCCAGCGCATCGCCAATGACCTCGTCTCCACGTGGTCTCGCCCCATTATCAAGCGCAGCGCATCTTATCGGGATAGGGTCATTCCTGTTGCGCAGGAGTATGGCACCGAGAGAACTAATGAGCGTTTGAACGCTATTCTTGCACGTGCCAAGGAGGGAGAAAAGAACCGTATCAGAAAGAACGCCGTCATGATTCCTCAGAGAGAGCTTGGCAGCTACACTGTCGCACCTCAGGCGACTGCTGGTATCATGAAAAGCAATCCAGCTGTCGACAACGACGTCGTCCGGAGGAAACACAACAACGAACGTCTCAAGACGCTCTCGAGGAAGATGTCAAGTCGGGCTTGAATCTATTGACCGGTCGGGGATATTGGTTTCGTAGTATTTTTGTATTTTTGTACTAGTAATCGTCCTATCGTGTTTCTAGTCCGTTGGCAATAATAAATTCTATCCACAGCGTGTCAGTGCATGTCCGAGGGGGTACGGGGCAACACAGGAGTTTCTCGGATCAGCCCGAAAGTTTTAGGAAGCCATCGGTTGGCCATCGATTCTTGATTCTCGCAGCTGTCTCTCGAGGACTCAGATAGCTAGCCATGTGGATCCGGATCCCGTGCACTTTGGGAACACTAGAGGTGGGGCTTTGATTCAACCTGGGACGGATAAGGGAAGCAACCATGAATCACTGGAAGATCTACTTGCAACACACTGAAGTATGGTGCCAATCAGACAACTCCAATTGCCAAGGAAACTGCCCTTGTCTTTATACATAGATAAAAACAATAGAGCCAAGTGTTACAAATGGTCGATTCCAAAAGAACCAGTATACCACAACGACCCTGTCCGAAGAGGAACCAATGCCCTCGCGAGTTGGCAAGTCACCATCATGAATGAGGGAAGAAGTGGTTTGTAAGGTGTCCCGTGAACGTTGGGGCTCATGCAAATAAATCTAAAACAACAGCCGCCAAATGACATCGATGGCTAGTGATGTAAATCGTTAGAAACGACTGCACTGGACTGGTCCAAAAACCCTTTTATCTCAATAAATTAGTTATAAAGCAAAAACAAAAGGCAACGAGTAAAAATAAACAACAGTAAAGCACAGCTTCGAGTGAGAAATGCAAAGCAAGTATGTCGGCATCACCAGGATGGGAAGGAAAGGGAATCGGCCAGCGGGGTATAACCCATCAATTATTGAGGGTATGAATGTGGGTCGTCGTGCCTCAGAGGGCAAAGACGAAGACGCCAGCGACCAAAACGCTGAGGACGGTGACAGCGCTGAACGGACGCACAGCGAGAGCACCAGAGGCAGGAGCGATACCAGCATTGGCAGCACCTGCTGGGTCGTAAATAGTTGTAGTGGGCCTGTAAATACGCATAAGAAAAGGGGATGAAAAGCGCAACAAAGAAAGACATACGCGCTCGATTTCGTCGACGGAGTAGGTGTAGGTGTAGGTGTAGGTGTAGGTGTAGTTGTGGGTAAGCTTGAGGGGTTGCTGCTCAAGCACGAGGAATCGCTGCTGTCACCGACCGTGATCTAGTCCAGCGATGATGTCACTTAGATATGGCATGAAGAAGCTGGTGTCGGTGAAGACCTACAATTCCACTCCAAGCTTCATCTCCGGAGGCATCCTCAAGGGAAAGAACGACCTGCGTCCCAGATGCCAAGTTCACGGTGAACGTTGTAGATAGGGTGGTAAAGTCCCCGAGATCCTCCCTATAACGCAAGCATGTCAAAATTGCACATACTGCCAGTAACATACTCACAATGAATTGCCGCAGACATCATCTGCGGAAACAATGATGAGGTTGTATGGGGAATTGCCCCCATTCCAGGTAATCTCAGCTGGTTGGCACTGGGTACAGAATATTTCAGAAAAGAAAACATGGCACAAGACCTTACTTACCTGGGTAAATTGTGGAGTATCGATGGACATGTCAGCGAAAACAAGAGCGACAAAGAGGGTGATGGTAAGGAGTGCAGCGAACATGTTGGTATCGCGGTGTGGGTGATTTTGCTACAGGGCAAAGAGTGTTTATATACTACGGTGACACGAGGAGGGTATAGGAAACACTGCTGGGCGACGGAGGGGGAAGGGAGCAGGGAATTATGTGGCATGCCAGTGTTTGCAAAATTCAACATAAGAAAATGCGATCATTTCGTATTCAAACCCCGCCAACAACCCACGCTCGTCATTGTTCCCCCCTGCCAAGGAGTCAATGCCTCTGTGCTCACCGAGCTTGAGCACACCTGCGACGCAAGTAATCTAATCGTTGACCATTTAACTAACTTCGATAGGCTCGCTTTTATCACAGTCAACTGGATACGATTTCTCTGCTCGTCGTATTTGTACCTCCACGGCGGACACTGGCCTACATACGTATGACGGTCATGAGCCCCAATATATCCTTCGAATATGCCGTTCCGTCACCCTGATTCCGTTCATCACGTTTTTAGCACGCGGACGAGCTCCCCAGAATCCTGAAGCATAATTCCCGTCCTCAAGGGTTTGCTGAGGAACGGAAATGACGGCCATAATTCTACCAAGTTCACGCTGTCGACAAGTAGTGACCCTCGTCGATTGTACCAGGTCTCAGCGCGGCTCCAAAGCAGCGATCAATCTCCCCTCCTCACTGCCATGTTTCTATCATCCGTAAGGCCTCTTATGCGAGGTTCGTAAGTGGTTCCGTAGTCATACAGGGGAAGGGTGAAGTAATATGCAAAGCATGTCTCCTAGGCCATTGATTTTAAAGCTTGCTTCTCACCCCGGTTCCCAGGCTGCCTGTCTCCGCCAGCCTTCGTCTTTTTGCCATTCTGTTATGACAGAAAGTACTTGAGAACACAAAGATGATGTTGCTAATTTGATACTTACCCAGAGTGTACCGTTGCAGTGGGCTCCTTGCCCAAACCTTGGATAACCTCGCGTTCGTCGAGGGCGACATAAGGCCGTTCAGATGGCCCTACGTAAATCTGCTTAGGGCGCCAGATCTTGACGCCCTCTGGGGAGAGCATCATCTACGACAAGGGGTGCAGTGTTTTAATATACGCTGCGAGGATGAACTTTAAGAGACGTACCTGTCGCCAGTGTGCAACCCATCCAACAACTCGTGGCACCACAAATAGTACCGGGAAGAAATCCATCGGGAAACCTGAAGAAAGGTCGCTCTCAGAGTGACTCGTTTTACTGCTGACAATGTCTGAGAAATACCCATTGCGCGATAAATTAGCCCGCTGGAGCCATGACTATCAGTATGCCTGCTTAGGTACATTAGGCAACTTCATACCTCCAGAAGTCGACATTAGGTCCCAACTTCCGTGAGACGAAGTACTCGTCCTTCATTGCTGCGTCATGAAGTGCCATTGCCGTGTCGAGAAGAGGATCAGGGCCAGTGCTTCGTGGCATGTTAAAAGCGTGCATGGTAAAGCACACAAAAGAGTATACTTACACAGCAAACACTTCATCTGCAATCTTCCGAATGATAAACGACCTCGGGTCCGACTGCTCAAGAAGGTCAGCTGGACATCGGACTGAATACTCCCCGGACGTACAGTCTTGTATACTCGATGGCCAAACCCACTCAGGACTTTCTCGCGCCGTTTCACGGCCGCTAGGTAGGCGGGAACATTCTCTGGGCTGTTCATCACGGAAGCTAGAGCCAAGACCTCGTATACAGAACTGGAACTTTACCTCCCAATAGCAACCAGCATCCGAATGACAGCTTCATTGGCGCCTCCGTGAAGAGGTCCACTGCCCAGAAATGGATTATCAGTTCTTGGAGCGCTGATAAAAGGAGGCCACATACTATAAGGAAGCACACCCAGCCGCCACGGCGCTATATGGATCTGGAAGGGACGAGCCTGTCTGTAGTACGGTCGTACTCGACGCATTCATCTCATGGTCTGCGTGCAAGATGAAGAGGATATCAAGTGCACGCGCCAGAACGGGGTGCGGCTTATACGGTGATGGCGAAGGCGAAGACGAAGTGGAGGGAGACGCCGAAAACGAGTCGGTGGGCGAAAGGTGATCAAGCTGGTAGAGGAAGCTGGGCAGTGTGAGGCTATTAAGTCTGAAGACAAAATATTATGGGGACGCACGATTCCGTGTAGCTCATCCCCGTCGGGGGTACGACAAATTCTCGACCCTGTCTTACGCGGTAAGCCATTCTAGAATACGATGAGCACACTGCGCAAGGGTTGAGATCAGTGGGTCAGACGTACGCAGCCAATGTGGTCGCTTTGCCAATGAGCCTGAATATCTGCTTATCCATGTTCTGAAGTGCTTCGGGGTCACCTTTGGCGCATTTAGTGTACAGAGTCTGGCCTGCCAGATAGATTTCAGAATCCTTCTCCAGATACCACATCTTCCTACGCTATGAAGACAAGCACCCACCTTGTAGCGATGGGTTCGCCTCCCCATAATAGCTGCCCAAGTACGCAAATGCACTCGTCAACATTGCCATAGGATGCGCATCGTACCGAAACGCGCCGAAGAACTCCTTGGCATCAGCGTGCATGATGCCATGCAGGAGCACCTCGCGCTCAAAGTGAGCGAGCTGACTGCGAGTCGGGAGAGCGCCATATATGAGCAAGTAAGCGCACTCTATGAAAGTGGACTTTTCTGCTAGCTGCTCGATCGGATACCCTCTGCAAGATGACAGGGAAGGACTTCGAGACTTGGAACGTATGTAGTGGGGCGTACCTGTACCGCAGTACACCTCTCTCACCATCTATATACGTTATGGAGCTCTCGATGACGGCCGTGTTCAAGAACCCGCGGTCTGCCACGCGTAGCCCACGCTCCGTCTCGTCCTCTGCGCGATCATTTGGTCCAGCAGGGGCGCGTATGGCTTTGAAAGATGTCGCTGGGATTGCGTTGTGGGAGATCCTTCACACCAGAAGTCATGCTATGGAGCGGGAGATGTGCAGCAGGGGACTCACGGGACTTTGTGTTGCTTTCCTGTGCGATTGTCGATGACGGTCAACGAATCGTCGCGCTGTTGTCTAGCCTTTGACAAGGGGGTTTCTTGGCCCATGCTTAGTATTTACAGTTTGCTTTGGGGTTCGCAGTAAGGACGGTACGGGGCCAAGGAATGCTAATTTATATCCGAGACTGCTAGCGCAGGCCCAAGGATAAGCCGAGGTGTCGCAAACATATGAGCCGGGTCATGGCGGGTCTCGATTTCACGTGCAAATGAGTCCTTGTCGTACAGTACAACCCCGAAAGAGCTTTACACTATCCATGATTATGGTATACATATACCGTTTTCTTTCATCCTACCGTATAATCCAAGTTAAGTTCAACCCAGTTGGAGAATGCGAACCAGTTTAAGCCGCATTTCCCCTAGCGAGGAACCCTACGAAATGTCGATGAGAACTGAAACAATGGCCATGACAAACGGGTACCTCGCAGTCTCTGGTCAGCAACCTTCTGACGTTCGCGATCCAGCGCACGGAGACGGACAAGCTCTGCTTCCACTAGTGGTATCTCTGAGCATGGCATGCGATCAGCGGGAAAGGATTTTCATGATAAGAGTGGACGTCCTCACCAGCAGGAGAAGAAACCTTTTTCGCCTCCAAGAGTGTCTCTTCTGCCTTCTCGATGAACCCCAGTTCTCCTTGTGCTTTAGCTTTGCGGAACAATGCTTTCGAGTTGGCAGGGTTCTTTGCGAGTGCCTGTTACCATTGGCAGTCATCAACCTTGGGCTTGACTATCCAATGGGTTAGACAGGTACCTTTTCTGCAGTCCCTAATGCTCGTTTCCAGTTTCCTTGCTTGATATGACAAGCGGCCATGTTGGCATGTATCTTCTCTACCATGAGGTCGATCTTGAAGTGGTGTTGAGTTCGGCATCACCGAGGGCCACAAAGATATGGGATAACATACCTCGTCCCTCTCTTTCTCGCTGACATTGGAGTCGTCATTTCCTATTCCGAGAGCACTTAGTGCGGTCCTGCGATTCGTGTATGCGCGTATTTGACCGGAGAGTGGCATTCAACTTACCTGTCTATTCCGACGAAGTACATGAGCGCCTAACCCTCTGTTTCAAAACCAGAAGGAAATTAACGCATAGGTGTACAAACCTCATGGTACGCTCGAAGTGCTGTGTTCACGACGATCAGAAGTGAATTTGACCAAACAAAATGGCTCACCACTCTTGATGTCTCCTTCCTTAAACGCAGCGTCCCCTGCGTCTTTTTTGGAACGACCGATGTCGATTTTAGATTCGATTGCAGAGAGGCTCGCTGGGTTGACAGAGGAAGATGTCATTGATGAAGTGTTGGGTGGAATCTGTTCGCTCTCTTGCATTTCGATCAGTTCTGGCAAGCTGAGGGGTTTATGTATTTGTTCATGTTGTCACATCTTGCCTTTCCAAGTCTTTTGCTGTCACCGACACCAGCCGCAAAGCGAGGGAGACGAGAAGAAAATATGGCGCTCTTTACCACTATTACCGGGTTTTCGCTCTTCGGGCTTGCCTCACGGTTTGGCCAGCTGGCCATGCAGAAGCGCAATCTCACGGACAGTAGGTTCTTTTCTCTATGTCGCACATTAAGCTTCCCCGTGCCCACAACCCAATCCTGCGTTTGACCTATCATAAACTCATTTATCCCGTAGACCTTGGAGGCCATGCAGTCGCAATGGCTGTATTTGGTTATGCAGGCTACTGGGCACACGTGTATGAAACGCGTACGGGTGAATACCTCGCTATGAAGCGCGCGGAAGTTGCAGAGCGCAGAGAACGCAGGATTGAGGCAGAGGCAGCCAGGCTAGGCGCCGTTGCCGCCTAGTAAGATTCCCGGGATAGATACTATTTCATTACCGATGAACTCTTATATCACTTAGGTGTGTGCCATGTTTTGATGGGTGCAGCATCACTGAGAGTGGGTCAGCAGACATACGCTATGTATTGGGGTCGTGCACGGTTTTCCAGCTTGATCCACTTCGGAGGACCCTGTCGGACGTGGTGTGATATGAACAGTGAGGACCCCACACTGGGTAAGTGTTAGATGTCAGCTGATGGGTAAAACTCAGAATGCGGAATGACGGAAAGGAAGGTCAGTGCATCTTCTTGCGTTTCTCTGCGCAGGATTGATATCATTCGAAAATGAATGAGATGCAGTTCAACGCAGCTCCGTCGGACTTGATTATTATTCTACAGCACAGAATTCACGCTTCACGCAACGCTATCCACCTATCAAAATTCTTGGGGCCCAGCGTGTCTTCCGGAGCACCCTTTGAGAAGCTCCGTCGCGACTAAGCCGTGTACGGATCAGGCATCAACTGCCCAGCCCCACCCAGACTCTCCCTGATGGGTAAGTATGGCATTCACGTTTTGGGGTGAGTACTCGCAATCACGCACGTGGATAACCAACGAGGTGCCGCCACCAGCGATATAAAGGTAAGAGTTTCCGAGGGTTGTCGAGAGGCCCCAATAACTTACAGCATCGTAATACCTTCTACTATGCCATGCTCGCCCATATGTCTTCTATGCTCCATGACTCCTAGTTGTTCTGCCATAGATGCCAACGGGGTATGTCATCGTCCTGCGTCATCGAATGGCCTAGCTTAATGGTCGTAAAGGGAGAATACCTGCCCCGGTCCATACGGCTGGACCACCATAGAGGGGACATGGATCACCAGTCCCAGCGCTTGTACAACACACTTGCATTATCCTTCAAATTGTAGCTTTCGAGCAGTATCGACTGTATCCTAATAGGTTCGTCGCCGTAGCCATTGGAATTGGGCGATGATCGCTGATCTGAGGTTGGTAGCTGGACCCCTATATACTGCACTATGCGATTACGTCGCGTATGCCTGTATTTCTAGATCGCTGTTGCTGATCAGCTGGTCGATCGCAGTCGAGATTGGCGCCCGCTACTTCTCTCGTCCGTTCTTCAACCACCGTCGCTTCATATCAGTTAGATGCTACCGTTCATTAGTTACATTACCACAGCTCGTTTTGTCACACTGTTCGTAATGAGGAGTTTCATACAATTCATCGTTGGTGCTATCACCGTGCTGCTCTGTACGAGCCGCAGCTAGCTGTCTGGACCCAAGAACGGTCTTCAGCAAACACCAAAGTTGCTTGTACCCTTGCTCGCTCTCACTGTCTCCAATGCTCGAGGGATGTTCTCCGTCGCGATCTCTGTTGTCGGCGGCGACGAAAAGGCACAGCGTGCTTTCAACGAAGGTGTGAGGCAGACACGAGGCAGGAACGTGTTTGATGCCGTGGTGGCGCCCGGCCATTTTTGCCGCGGCGCTTGAATTGTTGGCAGAGATCGCCATTGTCGGATATGTCGGAGCTGGAAGTAAAACAAGCTGACATAATCCATGATAACCACTGTGCTGAACGCGAAACGCGACTTTTCCCCTGCCAGTCTCTGCGAGGTCATCGTCCGCGACGACGACGGCTAGAATAAGTCTTTGGCTCGCTGATTTTTGTCTCCACAGCACACTTGGACGACGCTTATTTTCATTTGTTCGCATTTCAACCGCTGAATTTACCGTCCGCTCGTTCACCGTCTCGTACCATGCCCGCATCAATCTCACCGCTCGCTCTCCTCGTTCCTCGCCCCCAGATCCCGGCTACCCACTCCTCTCCCCGGACACCTGCTACTAACCGTGTCGCAAGCCCATCCTCCCTCCCACACACCCCACAACGCAGCCCAAATGCATCTCACTTATTCCTCTCACCCCCAACCCCGCACAGAAACAGCACCGATTCGTGGAATAGCTCCAACTACGATTTGGATGACCCTGCTGTCGTATGGAAAGACGAAGAGGCCCGTCTACTCTCCAGGGTACGTGGTTCCTCCGTTTCTCCCTGCCTATATGCATATTTTACGGCATAGACGCTTGATGCACTCCCTGCGCACCTGATAACCCCCTTCAACGGGCCAGTTCCTCCTTCTAATCTCCTCGACAAAATCGCTCGTGGCGTTACAGCAGCCAAGGGTCCCAATGACTGGCCACACACTGTCCGTGCTACACGCGTCAAGCTCCTTGAACTGGCGCGCGTCAAAGCTCAGGAAGAACGTTACGCCAATATCAACCAGCACCATGATCGTGCGGGCTGTAAATCTACCTCCGGCAAGAGCGAGAAGCGTTCGCATACTCCTGATCACTCCGAGGTGCTTCAATTGCGCACGAATACGCCCAACGCGATGCGTCGACCCCTTTACAGGCAGTCCAGTATGGACTTCATGAGTCCGGTTTGTCTGAACAGGTATGAAAGCATCACACGGTACGGCAGTTTGTTAAGTACATCATCGGATGGCTGTTTGATCGTTCGTCACATATTTCAGCCTCTCGACTCGCTTCCAACGCCATGATCGGACATTACACCATCCGTATCTTCGACCCGCACATCTTCGTCGCCGCTCTGAGCATGCCAATGCCCGCAGCTTTTCGCCATCTACCCCGAGCTCTTCAACACTCAACTCCAATAATTTATCACAGCTCCGCAAGTCAACTGCTTCTGCCACATCGACTTCTACTTCGTCGTTTGGGTCACCCATGTCAAATTGTGTTCCTCTTCGCCCTTCGTCCCTCCGACGTGCATCAACTGTCACTCTTGCAAGCACCGGCGACGTCCAGTTGGGACTTCCCTTGGTCCAGTCGGGGGACCATCTTCCTGATACGTCTGGCGAAGCTGTCCTGAACGTGAATGGGGTGCCAAAGGTTCAGCGTGCATCAGCGGATTGCACCAATAGCAAAGGTGACAGTCTCACCCCTGTTATTTCCACGAGGTCTTCGTCCAGACCCAAGAAGACGTCCAATACTAGCAGCAATAAAAAGCCAAGAGCTTCTACCGTTGCCAAGATGGAGTCACCTTCCCTCGTATGCGAGCCTTCTGTGTATGCGCGGACGTCGCCCCCAGATACTCGTGTACTTGTCGAAGAGAAGTCAACCCCAAACCGCTCACCTTCTCACGTCCACGTAAAGAAGGCCCGCAAGGGACACAAGCCCCAGCTTTCTCTATCATCTGATGAAGAATACATGGAGCGCTCAAAGTCTGCGAAAAAGCCGCGGACAAAGGAGCCCTCATGGTCAGGTCTACTCGCATCCCCTCCTCCCCAACCGGTTTTCGCTTCGCCTCACATTGCAGCATCCCGCTTGAGACCCCTGCTCAAGGCAAGTAGTGAGTCTACTAGGAGTATCAGTACTGGTCGCGGGTCGGAGACTGGAACTTCCAAGTCATCGTGTACGGATAATGAATTATCCACCGGGAGCACAGATACTGGCCTGACATCGGTTTCTGCTGCGTCTTTAATCAAGCCTAGGACACCCAAGAGCGACGTTCGTCTTACCACCGAGTCTCCCACTGGTACGAAGAAAACAATGCGTCGAAACTTGGCTCGCAATCCTTCCATGTTTGGTGCCGAGCTTCCTAATCCCCAGAAGACGCCTGAATCCCCTGCGCGCATCCCTGTATCATCTCCTCGAGTTATGTCCCCGCTCATATCTCCCACGTTGACACATGGCTTGACGTCTACACCAGCATTATCTCCCGAGAGCTCACGTCCACGCACACTCAAACGTGCTGCCCGCAGGATTGAGTTTGGGACTATCCAGCCCAACTCGTCGAGTCCCGTGGATGACGCATTGAGGGGGACAGGTGGTCCCTTGTCCCTTGGCAGTGCTTTCCAGCTTGCATGAGCATGACTCCCCGTGGAAAGAAGGCGGATTCTCCTCTCCAGCTCACTTGCTTTTGACTTGATCTACTTACACTTTTTTGGTTTGCCGAATTCTCAACGATCCCCCCCTTCTCCTCCGTTTGATGTACTTGTATGCACCAGTGATTTTTTTCGTCCCATGTTTTCACTTGTTCTTGTTCTTGTCCATGTTTTATATTTCATTATGGTTTTCCATTTCATCGCTTTCGCCGATTCGTCTTCCCCCCTTGGGGATATTTCCGCTCTTTTTCTTTTCGTTTACTCACCCTTTTCTTCCCTACCGAAAATCTGCGCCCGCCCTTCACGGGTCGTTGACCATATTTCCTTGCTCCCTATTTGTCTCTGTCACACCTTTCGCCCCCGGTACCCTCGCCCCGTCCACGTTGACTCTTCCATTCATCCACTGTCTATGACAAGGTGCGTGGCTGGATGATGATTTGATAGTTTCCTCTGCTAATTCATTAACTTCCCTTCTGCAGAGATAATTCTCTTGCTATTCACCACACTCTTTCGTCGGTTGTTCTTGCTGCGTATCGCGCATCCACGCACTCTCCTTCAGTGGCAATCCGATATTGCTCCAACATCCAGCACTCGTTTAGACACCATTCCGCACACCCTCGTTCACCCTGTATCGACCTTCCCCCCGATAAACGGCGGCGCTCTTCCACGCAAAACTACCACCAGCGGTTTGTCTGCAATCTGCATGACAGAGCATTTCCCATGACACATCCTCGCATTTTCTCGCTGCACGAATTTCACCCTACTAGAACAAGCTATCCCGCTTGGCCTATTTATCGTTGCAGCATTCCCGCTCATTGGTCTCATACACTTATCTGAAGTCAGTTATGGTTAACAGCACACTCGTTTAACTCCTTCCTCGCAAGACCGAGGATGTGTATATCTACTGCCGTGCAATCATCGGCTGTATTTGCTTCTTCGTGCCATCGTCTCTGTGCCATCATTTTCGTTTTGCACTTGCCACATACCAGCATTACTCACTCCCCCCCTCTCTTTCCTATCTCGTGTACAAGTCAAGTGCCCCACAGTCTGGTACCCCCTCTCGTTGCGTGTTGAACGCGTCGGCGACGGAAGGTAACCCACTTTGCATTTACTTACAACTGTAATACTGGTACCATGTGTACATCAGTTCTGTCCCATATACAAAGTGCTGGTTTGTGGATACTTGAATATTTGATTTGATCGCCCTGGTAGCTGTATCATTCGCGGATGCATACTGCGAATCAGAGTGTGATGTAACTGATGTACATGTATATGCATGAGACCGACAAGAAGAGGGGTTGTAAGGAGGTTCAAGTAATTTCCATGCATCCTGTTCGTGCTGGTATGTACAAGTGGCCCGTGCCAAATGTACGGACTCGATATGGCTCTCTGCATAGACACGGGTGTACCATAGATACGCCGGGTGTAGTACCCCTGCTTTGCAATCGTACCTCATGATCAGAACGTTTGACAAGTCACTCAGAGCTGAAGCACTTGTCTGGACGGAGCCTTCAGCGGTAACGGGGCACAACCTCAGGGGTGACTATGTGGCTTACCAGATCATCCCCTGCCTCCTGTGACAGGATTTTATCTATACGTCTGTCGTTGTCTGCGCTGTCACGACTCTTGACAAGGTACATTTGGTGTAAATCGTGGGTGAGATCCACCGGTCATCTGGATCTACGACGCACTAAGAGGCTGTTATTCAAACAGATCCACATACAGTTCGTGAACTTGGAAGTTGGATGGCCCGGCCACGGCATCAGCGGTTTGACTTGGGCGCGATGATTCGGCCCGTCCGGCTCCGTCAGGTGCTAACCGTGAGGTAGAAATTGACACCCAGATCTCTTTGGTGTTGACAAACGTTTTCATCGAAATGCTGATGACGGTCAGCGCCGCGGCTACGTACGCTCCTGAAATTCATGGGTGAATTACAGGCATCAGTCTTCCAGCAGAACACCGATCCACGGATATCCGCTGAATTATTCTTGAACCACGCCCAGCGGAGGAGGAATGCCAAGTCTCCCTGAGGCAGACCTTGGATTTCGAAGGTATGGATGTTCTTGCCTGCGAAATTCAAGGACAATTCCCTCACCGCGAACATCGCGATACTGAGTTTTGAACGCACCCACAGTTTCGTTTTTCATGACCACGACTCCCTAATGTCCCCCAACCCGGACCCTGTTTTCGTACATAGTACATACCACACGGCTGCCCTGTGGAGGTTCATTTATCAATAATAATACAAAACACGTCCATGAAAATAATTGTGAGGTAGGAATTGGTGCCCAGATTTCTTTGACAAGGTCTGTTGACAAAGTTTTTCATCGAAATGCTCGGGTCAGCGGGCTACGTACGCTCCTGAAATTCATGGCTGAACTATATATCAATTCACGGATATCCGCTGAATGTAATTCTTGAACCACGCCTGGCGGAGGAGGAATGCCAAGTCTCCCCAAGGCAGACCTTGGATTTCGGAGATATGGATGTTCTTATTTGCGAAATTCAAGGCCAATTCCTTTGCCGCGAACATCGCGGTACTGAGTTTTGAACGCATCCACAGTTTCGTTTTTCATGATCACGACTCCCTAATGCCCCCGGACTCGGACCCTGTATTCGCGCATACATACCACACGGCTGCCCTGTGGAGGTACATTTATCAATAACACGGAACACGTCCACAAAAATAATTTTTGGGGTTGTGCCAAAATCTTTTAGATCTGGGATCGAAGGCATGGAATTAGGCAGAAAGCTACGCGGGAACCCGTTGCTTTCACGGTTACGGAACAGTCGCTGAACGTCCCGATTATATTCCGGTCCCTGAGCCTGAAGCAGGTATGCGATACATCGATATCGTGAACGATAAGGTCATGGGAATGTACAGATCAAGTGATAACTTCACCTTGACTCCAGGGTCTGTTCCCCGCCCTAAGTCGAGTAGCTCTGTATGTAGCACAAGGGTAGATCGATGCCTACCCTTGGTGTTAGATGTTCCACCATGACCCTAGTGATGAATATTGAAAAACAGTCTTCTTGATGTGACATAGTATACTGACACCCCCTCACGGGACAGTCTGAGGCCTGACCCCTTCAGGGTTGACGGACTTGCTGAAGGAGGAGTGCGATCAAGTGAAGAATCGTATCGAATCCCCCCAATCGCGAGTTGATCTCTGACCATCATGTCCGATACTCCTTGGCACAACGTGTGAGTGTCGCACGATCCCTCTGCCGCCTCGCCTCCCTGAAGACGCAGTCAGGACCGTCAGGATTCCATTTGCGAACGGGGAACACGCAGCGATTGCTAAGCAGGTTATCGAGGTAGATGCTGAGCTGCAAAAGAACGCCGTCAAACGAACGTTGACGGTTGAAGATAACCAGCTGGTTGCGTATGTCGCTGTCCCTTTGACAGCTGTGATTTTTGGTTCATTTGATATGGCGCAGTAAATTCGATACCTTGACAGTGCGATTAGCACGACTGACAGTGAATGGTTTCCTGGAGAATGTCGATTTGGTCGCACGGACGATAGGGGAGTTCGCGGAGGAAGCTGCTAACAAACCTCTTCAAAGTTCATAAATGTTACAACTCGTAAGTATTCCTACTGATCCTTGCGACTGGCTACAAATGTACAAACATCCCCTTACTTAGATTCTGCAGAACCATCTGTCTCCTTTGCCTTTTTCTTCTTCTCCCGTAGTGGTTTTGTGAGGAGGGACTTCAACTCGTCCTCGAGTTCATAGTCCGACTTCACCAACTCCGGTTTGTACCACACAGGTGGGTGTGTGATCAACAGCGGACCAGCGGGAGGTAGTGCGATCGTGAAGTGGAATGCAGCCACAAATGTATTAGACGGCGTGTAGCTAACATTGATGCCGTCAGACAAATTTTGGACTTTTCGGATCAGCACAGGGATGGCTTACACGACTTCGTAGGGCTTGACCAATGAGTGTGAGACGGCTTCTTGGAGGCCAAGCCGTGCTCTTTTCTCATCCTCCATGACACGGATGTTGACTGGGAAAGCCCCAGCCCTTTTTTGCATTTCCGAGAACACGGTGCGGGAATTCCTCGATTTTAGTTGATACGTCACGGAACCGTCCTTCTGGTAAATGCTTGTCTTCGAGGCTTCTACGCGGGCCTAGCAAATCTGCTGTCAGAAACAAAGAAAGCGATAATAATCCAACTTGGGCTAAATACGGTACCAACCTTGCCGTCTTCTCCTGATGAAACAAGGACATCGATTCCGTACACCTCGTCTTCACTAAAGAGTATAGTGTCCATGTCCCGCCTTTGCGCCTCCGTGGGATTCAATATAATACGTTTTTTGCCATCTATCACGTTTTGTGTTTGCTGGCATGATAGCATCCCTATCCCGACGGCGGTGGTCGATAGCTTATCATTTTAATTAGCAGAGAGCGGACGTACCCTCTACAGGTTTGCAGTTAAAAACAGCAGCAGTTTTTGATACTGCATCAGTCACGGTCCAGTTCTTGTTCCCCACTTTGACGAGCCTCATCGCCAGCTCCGCAGCGTGATACGCAGCCTTGAGTACGTCTGCGCGTCTTCCGGTGACGGGGTCGTCTTCGGTTGCACCGACGACGATCGTCTCCGCACTTATGGCGGCAAAGCCGTCGATGTGCGCCCCCAAGTGAAGCTTCACAACGTCACCTTTAGCCAAAGTTTGGGAAGCGAGGGGATCCGAGCTGGCAAGACGGTAAGCACGAAGCCAGTGGTATGTAAATTTTTAGGCTGTGCGGACATACAGGAGGGGGGAAAAGTGGGCGACGGTGTTGTTCACGGAAATACATGTTGGGAATGCGACACCTAGCCGATCGTTACGATGAGTGGACGATCGAGGGGTCAAAGGGAAAATCACCTTTGCTGATCTTGACACCTTTCACGGGCTTGTTGAACACGGCACTAGTGCCTTCTTCGATGAGTTTGTCGCCCTCAATACAGAGATCGATTATCTTTGCTCCCTCCACACAGAGGGGGATGAGATTTCTCGTCACATCGTTGACGATGTCCCCGGCCGACTAAGAGAACGAGAGATGTGATAATCAGCCACACACTTGCGATTCTATCGTAGATAGACTATACTTTGTATTTCGTCATATCGGCCTCCGAGATCAGTCGTGGCTTTTCAGCTGGTTGTTGGGGTTCAGCCATGGCGTTAACAGTAGGGCTAGGATGTGGAATGGATAAAAAACTGGTCGTGCAGGGAGGATGCGGGTTTAGTGAAGACTTAAATTGAAGTTACAAAGGAGGTTCAAGTGAGCCAAATTTGGTAAAAAGCAACACCTCGATACAGAGTGAACGAGCACAAGTACTACAGGATCGTGACGTGTTTGCTGGTCTACTATACATACTGTAACTTGAATATGCGAATGTGTCATGCCCGGGATCCAGATGCTCATGTCTAAATGTCCTCTCGTCTGGGTCCCACGAGTCCCCTCCGCGAGAAGGCCATGGATTTCTTATCCCAGTGCGGGTATCAAATATCGTCAGGTATCCGATGATCATTGGTCTTGATCATCTTGCAATTCCGGGTGCTTTGAAGCAAACGAAACCGCGCAAGTTCCTACACAGCTCGGGCTTTTCTTCTGATTCAGTCTCCTCATATGAAGATACAGAGTTGCGCCAGATGCGCCACTCTGGTGACCCCCCTGGGGGTTCGTTCCAAGACAATTCGGATCGTATGCTACTTCGCAAACAAGTGCGATCAGCCATGTCACTGTAAGGGCTTTGGTCAGCTCCAGTAATTGAACATGATAAAGACTTACCGTTCCCAATTCATCCAGTCTCGTTCAAAGAAATCGCGAAGCGGATTGGTAGGCGATAGTGCTTGAAGGAGATGTCGTTTGAGATACCTCTCCTGGGCCGACCTTACCATGGAAGGCAACGAAAGGTCTCGTCCATAGAGTTTCTCATATGCATGCCATATCGCCTCTTTGCAGCTTGCGATAGTGCGTACAGTGCGTGCGAGGTGCATAGGTGCCCACGATGATATCCCTCTCTGAGAAGACTTCCTGGTCACCACGGAAACACGGTCACTGTCCACGTCTGTCGTTGTTGACTTGCCTGAGAGAATGGTGAGCTCGAACAAAGCATCGGGGTCGATCAATCCAGGCAAGCCATGGGTTGTTTGGGGTGATCCTCGCCTTTGAGACGAGTTCAGGGGAAGGGGTATCGAGAGTGGGGGATGTGATCGTATCTCATCAAAATACATCTTGAGCTGCGACTCCAAGATTGAAAGCAAGTTCGGACTAAGGATGCGGTCGTCCAGCATCTCTTCCCAAGCTCGCTTCAGCTTGGAGTGGTCACGCGGATCGGGTGGCTTTGGCTGTGTGAACTCGGATTCGAATGCCGAAAGGGTGGGCACGGGGGCCGAATATGCCTCGGCGCTACTGCACTTGGATCCAATCACCCTGAAAGATGAGTCTGATGTTACATATGGGCTGGATATCGTTGTCATCGTTGCATTCGAGCTACAAGAGGAGGCCTTGCTGGACGAGCGTTTCTTGGTAGGATAGGCGTCGAGCTCTCGCGAGCTCTGGGATGGAAAGATGGGATCTTCCTCGATGATCTTTAGACGCTCTAGGTTAGACGGGAAGATGCGAATGGGCCTTGACCACACCTCGAAGACTCCATTCGGCTTAAGCACGCGTGATACTTCCTATGCAGGAGCAGCCATGTTAGGGGATGACGAGAGATTATTAAATGGTCGCTTACCTCCAGGACATTCCTCCACTGCCGATCACAAGGTTTACAGGTTAGCAACCGAATATGTTGGCAAAGGGAATGGTGGACCCTTACCTCATCCACAGGAACATGAAGACCAACGCGCACCATTCGCACGAAGTCGAATTGATTGTCGTCGAATGGCAATCTGTCAAGGCTAAAAAGGCATTGCCAATCAGTATGGTGTCATCAGAAAGACTGCCTGGGATAATTACAAGTTGCCATGGACCCATCGGAGTCTTCTGCTTATCTTCTCCAGCATGCCCAAGGGCGGCTGCATGTGCGCGATATCAAAGCCCACTACATTGCTTCCCTATATGGAGGGGGGATCGGGTTGAATTTAGTTACGCGCATTACGGTAGTGGTGGGGGACACGTACCTTCCATTGCTTGGCTGCTTCGATGGCCCACAGACCGCGACCACAGCCAAGGTCGAGGACGGATGGCGGAGGGGTATCGAAGTTGTGCAGAGTCAAGCTCTTGCAGCAGTTGGTGATGAACATATGGTCCCAGTGATCGCTGTAGAACGGTAAGGTCACTGGCACGGAAACGAATGTGAGCCGACGACGCACAAGTTGACGACATCGTTGGGATACTGGTTAGGTGTAAAGGGCTGTTTGCGGTGGTACACGGAGGAGACATCCTTGCCGGAGTCCATAAAGTGGGAGTTGATCATGGTGGAGAGAGCAAAGGCATCGAGCAAGCTAGTAGAAGGTGCGAGCGGACGGGTGAGATCTGGAAGCAGCAAGGGTCGTACGACAGTGAGACCACGGGAAAGCACTCACGGTAAGTAAGGAAACCAGCGTGAGCACGGTTGGGTGACAGTCCAAATGTATGTCGAAATTTTATAGGCAAGACTGGAGGCCCCAGAAGCCAGCTGGACATGGTTTGGCGAGAACTTGCTCAGGGCCATGAATTGTCCCCGTCGCTGCACCAGACCGTCGGTCCCAGCGCACTCCCCGGGGTCCCGCCTCTCGCAATTTTGGGGTCTCCTGGGGTCTCCTCAACAGCAACAACACCAACAGCGATGAGCCCACTCAGCCGCGCGCTCAAGGCAGCCGTCGTTGCGTCCCCCCGGGCTCTCCGCTGCTCCAGAGCCGCATCCACTGCCGCCGCCAAGCCTCGCGAGCCAGACCCACAGCTTGCCGGATACCCGGAACTGCCATGGCTTTCCAACCAGTCTCTGCCACCGCGAGGATGGTGGGACCAACAATTGAGAAGGAACTTTGGCGACCCGGTCAGCCTTATTCCCGACGCCTAATGTCTCAATGCATCGGTTCTGATGAAAAACTTTCAGATTCACGAATATGATGAAGTCCTTTCGATGTGGGGGCCCGATGTAGCCCATGTGCCTCCTCGGAAGGCCCTCTTCCAATTCTCTCTCGCCGTCTCGGCATTCGTAGCCTTTGGCTTCCTCTGCAATTACGCGCTTGTACCGGACAGACCTACCGTCCCCCGCGAATACCCGTACTCGGGCCTTGTACGTGAACTCGGAGGCCTGGAGGAAAACAAAGTACGTTTCAGTATTGATTCTGACCCTGGCTACATTTTGATCGTATTACAAAGGCAAGGGAATCGACGGATGCCGATGACTAGATACATTTTACACCATGTGTATTTAAACTCGATGTGGAGGTCGCTTCTCACCTATGGAGAATGGAACCGTCCCTCCACGGGTTATCTAAGTTCAGAATGAAGACAACTGGCAATATCCTTCTGCTAGCCTTTTTGGAGACAGATCTTTCTCATCAGAAGTAATACTACTGTCTAAATTGCCACTCCTAAATCTGGTCAAGACGGAGAGTCGATGAAAATTAAAGCTTGTCAGCTGGATCTGATGGCGATAAATCACCTTGTTTTCGAGCTTGCCGAATTCTTGGTTGGACTCTCGGGCGAAGTTGTACTGCCAGCGGTGCCGACGGCATCATGGCAGCCGGTGTCCCCTCAGTTCCCGCAAACTCGTCTTCGCTGTCAGACCTGTCATCCGATTCTTCACCGCCCTGTGTTTGCTTTTTTTTTCTCGACCTGTCGGTGGTCGTACGGGGTCTGCGTTTCCCCTGTGCTGTGGGCACTCTGGTCGTTTCATCTTCTGTTGGCCCTGTTTCCTTGCCAATGCCCTTCCCCTTACGAGACACACCAGTTTTTCGTCTCTTTTTCGGTGGGGCCATATCATTTTCAGTGACATTATTACCTTGATCGCCGTGATCGGAAGCTGGTGTAGTCGCCCTCCGTCCATGCATTTTGGCCTGCTCCTTGCGGAACTCGGTCACCACCTGTTGCAGTCGCTTGCTATTGTATGTCTGCCGTTTTCGTGGTGCATGTGATCCGGCCCCAGATGCCACATTCAAGAATCCATTTAGATCACCTTGTCTGTTTAATGATGTGGCCTGAATAATGCAGCTGATTGATTGTAACGGAGTACTGGAGGACCAACATAACCATACCTGATTGCGTCTGTTCATCTTCTGGATTATCGGCATCAGAAGATCATCCACTTTTGATTGATCCCACCCTAACTCGTCGTGTATAAAGCTGTGGTAATCGGATGAGTAGCCATTTACTTTATACCAATGCATGCACCCACTGTCGCAAGGCATCCAGATCTGGTAGACCCCATTTGAACGGTTCCTCCGAGGAATCAACAACTGGGTGATAGTACGCATCTCTCTGAATGGCGATAAAGCATACATACTCATAGGAGTCAATAATGGCTTACTCACCACAAGGGGATTGGGCCACTCCTGAGATAAATATAAATCCTTAAAATTCTTCTTCTGTAGAAACCTGTCAGCACGTCATTTCGAAATAATATCGTCGGAGACACACGAATCGGGTTCGGAACTTCGTCTTAGTGTCTTCTGGTCGGTCCCGCCCGCTTTGGACTTTGAACCACCAGTCCTTGAACTTATGTAGGCCATCTTCTCCGGGAAATTCCTTCATTAACTCCATAGCCACAACGGGTCCAACGCCGGGCAATCCCTCCACATAGTCGCTGCCCAACAGATACGCGAGGTGAATGAGGGCATCGCGCGTCAGCCCAACCTCTCGTGCCAGATCAGCCAGAAGAAAACATTCGACAGTCTTCGACTGATTGAACATATTCTTGTACACACGCAATCCTCCGAACAGGAACACGTCGGAATCGTCTGTGATGATCCCTTCGACGAGTCCTAATCGGACTAATTCTGCGCACTGGGCCTCGGCTTCCATGGGTGCAGTGATGTATGGGATGCCGAGCAGGCGCAACATTAACTACATGGATCAACTTTGGAACCACACTGGGCGACATATGCTCACCATGATCTGTGCAATCATGTGCTGTGTAATATCGTCGGAATCGCGCATGGCAGTCTTCTTCTGTTGATTCAATACTCGAATTTCCTCGTCTATCTCGTGCCTCACGGCCTCAAGATCCTTGCCCTTGACGTGTGAAATGAACCTAGCAAACTCCCCTGCCTCTGCATGCGGGTCCATTTCTTGCGCAGCGTCCCAGTTTTCATTATTTTCCGCCAGGGATTGAAATGTAGGCAACACGTCAGCATCCTTTGTCCAGTCTCCTGTCGGCGATGGCGACTGAGACCATTCAATAACGGAGTCATCGTCCCTTTCTTCCGGAGATATGCTTTCGATGGGCATTGATCGCGAGGGGGGTAGGGGAGACGGCGGAATTGATACGCGTTCCCCGCTTTCTTGAGGCCCCTGGTTGTCCGTCTTATTCGTGGGCAGATTGCTAGCACTTTTCACAGAGCTAATTGACGGGTTGCCAACAACAACCTCTTCCATATCGTCGTCATTGTCACTGTTGGAGTCCGCGGGAATCGTGTGACACCCGAAACTTGGACTAGCGTCAGGTACTGTGTTAGGTAACTTGTCCATTGAAGAATAAGTTTTTTTTTTTTCCCGATCAAGATGGATCGCACCTCTTGCTCGGTCGAGGGCGTTGGTACAAGTGGACGGGCCGCAGCTCCTGGGGAGACCAGTAGGCCCGGCTTTCCAAAAGCAGACGGTGGGGTGCGTTCGAGGAATGTCCCAGAGGACTTCCGCAGAGGACCAGCACCTGCAATGGCTAATACCGTTTCCAGTCTTGAGGGTGACTCATACAAGTCCTCTATATCATCAGCCCTAGACGACACGTTTCGCACGTTCGGGGACCCAGCGCTTGCAAGAGGTGCGGTCTTGGAAGGAGGGGTCCTCAATATTTTGCTCGAGATAGGCCCCACGTCCGGACCAGAGTATGTCTCAAGAGACGCTTGTATGGCAATAGCAAGTTCAGGATCACCATCACCATCATCATCATCATTGATTTCCGCTGAAGGCAGACGAGGTAGGTCGTCGGCTTCGTCAAAGTCAAACAGGCGCGTCACCCTGCGCTGTCCCGGAGACCGAGAAACCCGAGTGGTCTGAGAACTAGGCTTGTTGGATGTAACACTTGGCTGTGGTTGACTCCGCCTTGGCTCTGGTCTGAACAACATCGTTAGTGGCTGCATTGAAATGTAAGCTAGCCGCACTACGTACATGCTGACCTCCTCCATCTCCATATCATCATCGCTCTCCTCGCTACCGCCTGCATCAACTTCAATCGGGCGTGACTGCGAGCCTTCATCACGGAGGCCTAACACCCATCCTCCCTCGGCACTCTCATTCTTGATTAAAACATATTCCTTGTTGCGCTCGCTGGCTATGCGGACAGGGATGTTGATATGGGCCTTTCCGATGCTATCTGTCGTGATTAGAAGTTGTTGGGTAAGCGCGTTACGTTGTTGGAGGTTCTTGATTTGCTCCTTGGAGAAGTCGAGAGGTGTCTCGGCTTTCCTGAGCATATTCTGGAGGCGCGTGTATGACGTCTGTCGTGACTTCAAGCGCAGGTCGCCAACAATCTCGTACTGGACCTCGGTCGGCAACTCACGAAAGACAGGGGACGTGACGTCAAAGTCGTCTGGCCGCATTTCTTCGATGAACGTCCGCAACTCTTCCTCAGTCGCAAGACGCGCGTCCGGTACACGAGTACGAGTAACCTTGGCTACTTGCTCCTCCAAATTGACTTCAGGTAGCTTGTATGGGTCATGATCACGGAAACGGCTCTTCTTTATCGATGAGGCTGGTGAAGGCTGCGTGTCTTTACTCTTCGCTGGTGTTTTAGCCAACGAACTGTCGATATCCTCTAGGTAGACAGTGTCCTTGTCGAGGGTTATGGGACCTGAGGGTGCCTTCTGTTTGCCTTTAGAGGATGGTGGACTGGCCCCTATGATGAACAATGAAAATTCCATAGAACGAGCAATTTAGCGTACTGGGATGCGTGAGCTTGGACAAGGGCTTCGCGTCTCATGTGCGCAGCCAGCAGTTTCTCTGCAATCTGAGCATGACTAGCGGCAGCCCCGCTCTTCTTCTTCTTGCGCTCGGACTAGGGCGCCGTGGTTTACATGCCACAAGGAGAGAAGTGCAGCATACTCACAATAGTGTTCTTCTTCAATGCCGGTGCACCCCCATCGAAAACGAATACTGGCTGTATCCCATAGAACAGCAACTTGCAGATGCGACGGAGAAAGCCAAGGACATGAGCGTTCATCAATGCACGACCGTCTTTGTCACGCATGGTGGCCTGGAACTGGTATATCCATATACTCGAATCGATTGCCAGGACCTTGCCTTCCATGTTCTCCAAGCTTGGATAAAGCGTTGTAAGCATGGTGGCTTACCTGGATTGGCCAGAACACTCACGGAACAGGGCGCCCTACTGGTTCCAAGAGGTTCCATAGCGACTTTACACCCATGTTTCCGATATATTACTAGGCTTGTGTTAGGCCATGGGCATAAGTTGGTAGTACAGGGTAGTACATTGAGGTCTACACGAGATGAGGTAATTAGAGCACGTGAGCCCACTTAAAATCACAGCTTTGAGCTTAGGCATTGGTTGTGGCCCTTGTCTTCTCAAGAACCGTTGGACATGACGCTTCCTCAACTCGTCGAGTATGACTGCGAGGGCGAGACGTCCCTCCCCGACCAGCATATGTTCGAATGTCTGTTTCAAGACTCCCAATCCCCTCCAATCCCTTCCCCCTGAGGACATTGAACCACATGTTTCTGTAGGTTTGTTGCAACACATACAGTACCTACCGTATTTAGGTGTTGCGCCGTTCACGGTAGTCCGTTCACCGGTCAATGTTGCAAACCTACGTGCACTTGCATCTTGCAACGTTCTGTCCGCCATTGCAACACTTCTCGCGTGGGTCCGCCTGCATCTTGCAACATCCCGTCTGCCATTGCAACACATTTCTCGTGCCTGATTTGCAACACACTATTGCTTTGTACCTAGTTTCATTTTGTAGCACCTTTCCTGATCCATTGCAACATTTCCCAATGTGTTGCAAACTGACATATATTGCAGATACAGAATGCACTAAGTAGACTAAGTAGTAAATATACTAATGAATGTGTCTACATCATGT
>Ga0307518_10000188_pt1 | contig 47000 bp, 45 predicted proteins | sample 25_EM_MG_FD_203889 | JGI IMG/M metagenome (GOLD analysis project Ga0307518, IMG submission 203889) | Populus trichocarpa ectomycorrhiza microbial communities from riparian zone in the Pacific Northwest, United States - 25_EM | ecosystem: Host-associated > Plants > Roots > Unclassified | place... | reverse complement strand
ACCAGTGACCTCTTCCGTGTCAGGGAAGCGCTCTCCCGCTGAGCTAATCGCGCGAGGTGGAGACGGGATTCGAACCCGTGTACACGGCTTTGCAGGCCGTTGCCTCGCCTCTCGGCCACTCCACCGTGTCAGGCCCGAGAGGGCCTTCCGAGCGGATGACGGGATTCGAACCCGCGACCCTCACCTTGGCAAGGTGATGCGCTACCAGCTGCGCTACATCCGCACATCCTCGGTCTGGATGGGAGTTCAGAAACTCGCGGTTCTGTCTCTCACCCCGTCGCCGTGGTGTGTGTGAACACTATCCGATCCCGAAAACGGCTCTGCAACCGGGGTGCCACTTGCTGTTCGCAAGGCCGTCATCAGGCCAGATCGTTGGGGATCAGGTGCGTCAGGGCGTCGTCGACGTCGACCCACAGGTGCTCGTTGCCCGGGAGCACGACGTCGTAGGTCCGGTCGAGGAAGTCGGCCAGCTCCTGAGCGGACGCCTCGAACATGGCGTGCCCGGACGGCGAGTTCAGTTCGATGAGGACGGACTCGGGGTCTTCGACGGAGGGGCGGATGCGGACGTCGCCATCGCCCGCGTCGGCCAGGAGGCCGTCGGCGAGGAGATCGCGCGCGTAGACCCACTCGACCCAGCCGGCGCGGCCGGTGCGGAAGGCGGCCACGACCGCGTACGGGTCGCGAGTGTCGTATCGCAGTTCCACCTTGACCGGGACCGCGGGGGTCCGCGGCGCCAGGAGGTCGAACACCGCCGTCGAGCGGAGCGTCACGTGATCGTTGCGCATCGTCCTACCCTTCGTCTCCTTCCCGGCCCGGTCGAACCGAGTGGCGATGATGTGACGTATCGGCCGGCTGATCGGAACGCGGTTTTGCCGCAGATCACCCGGACGGGGTCATCGGACCCCGGGTCCATGCTCCGTCACCCCATCATCACCCGCGCGACGCGCAGCCCTACATGCGCCCTGCAGGCAGTCCACATGTACATACTGCGCGGTTTAGTCGTCACGCGATAGCACCGTCGCACGAATGTCGAAACGCGTCGCGGGCGGCCCCCGGCCGGGACAACCCCGACTAGCTCGTGGTTGTTCGCTCCGTATTTGCTGGTGAGCGGAGTGTGGTCGGAGGGAACCACCCGTTTGCAGGCCCCCTAAAGTCGTGGGGTAGAGTTTGCCGGACACCGCGAGCGGGCGATTAGCTCAGCGGGAGAGCGCTTCGTTCACACCGAAGAGGTCACTGGTTCGATCCCAGTATCGCCCACCGGATGAAGGCCCTGGACCATCGGTCCGGGGCCTTGATTCATTCTCGGCCACTGTCTGCGGTGAGCCGTACGGCGGCATCCGATCCCCAGGTCGGACGTCGGTTGTGTGGGGGCGGTACTTCTGCCGTCGCGGACGGCCCGGCCGGTGCGGGCGGATCCAGTCGGGGCGCGGTGTGCCGCCGGTTCGAAGATCCCCGAAGTCCCTCCGTCGGACCGGTGTGGACATTCGCCGGAGATCGCGTGTCGCGCCACGAAAATGTCGCATGATCCGATCATCGAGACTTCTTTGTGATCCTGGGCACGAAACGTCCCTGCAAAGGTCCAGACCACGGAGAAAGTGACGTGGGGCATGGTCGGACGGCTCACTCGTCCGGCTCCGGCCGCGCCTGGTTCGTGACGTTGACGTGATGTGACGAAACACCACGCCGGTGACCGATTGACAAGGTAGGTCGGCGCGCGGTGGGCGCGCCCGCCGGGCCCCGGTCCTCCCGGGGTGTGAAATCCACAGTGGACCGGCCGGAGATCGACTTCCGCGCACCGTCCACTGTGGAGTTTTCCGGGCTGTTCGGCCGATCGGGGAAGCGGTGCTCCAAGTGGCCGGGAGACAGGGGAATTGGTGACTACTTTGAGTAGTTGTTCGGAGGATACGGTCTATTACGCATCGTCATCATCTTGTTATCAACACGGCATTCATTTGCCGGATGCTCGCCCAGGGTGTGGCTGGAAATCCTTGTAACGATGGCCGGAGAGTGGCCGATACCTTGGCGTGTGTCGCCCCATCGGCCGCTGAGAGACCTTGAGAATCGATCACTCTTCGAGATCAGTCTCATTTACTCAGCGTGTTGATCCGGCGTTCGGGAATTCCCACTCCGGGAGGTCTGATGGAAGAGTCGGTGCGGCCGTCGTCCACCGTCAACGGGACGCCGCAGCACATCGACCTCCAGTCGATTCCGCTTCCCCCGCAAAGGGGCGCGGGCGATGCCGCCGCGGTCGACACCACGTCGGCGCGGCCCCCTTACGCGGCTTGGGAATCGCGCTACCGCGCCTGGGTCATCGGTAGTGACGTTTTCACCGCGTTCGTGCTCATCGTGATGAGCGCCTTCTTGATCGATCGATCCGATCCGCACGACATGCACGCGCTCGGTACCGCCGCGGCCTTCCTGTTCGGGTTGTCGGCCTGCCGCGCCTGGAGTCCGCGTGTGCTGGGCGAGGGTGCGGAGGAATACCGGACGCTTGGGCGCGGCCTGGTCGCCACCGCCGTCCTCGTCGCGTTGGGCGGGCTGCTCTTCGGGGCGCTCGCCGTGCAACCGTGGGTCTTCATCGTCGTCCCGATGATCTCGGTCTTCATGTTCCTGCAGCGATACGCGCTGAGACAGGTGCTGCACCGGCGCAGGCGGCTCGGTGAATGCCTGCTGCCCGTGCTCGCGGCCGGAAGTCCCGACACGGTCGCCGACCTGATCGCCCGCACCAAGGCCGATCCCCATGTCGGCTGGCGGGTGGAAGCCGTCTGCACGTACTCCGGCGCCGGCGCGGAGCGGGGGAGTGGTGAGGTGGAAGGCGTCCCGGTCGTCGGGAAGCTCGACGACCTCGCGGGCCACGTCCGCCGCGGCGGCTACCGGGTGGTCGCCGTGACCGCCGATCAGCACTGGAACCCGAAACGCCTCCAGCGGCTCGCCTGGGACCTCGAAGGAACCTCGGCCGAGATGGTGGTCGCGCCGATGCTGATGGAGGTCGCCGGACCCCGGCTGAACGTCTCCGGTGTGCTCGGCATGCCGCTGCTGCGGGTGACCGCGCCGATGTTCACCGGCGGTCGCCGTCTGGTCAAGGAGGCGCTCGACCGGCTCGGCTCCGCCCTGCTCCTCACCCTCTTTTCCCCCTTGCTGCTGGCGATCGCGGTCGCGATCAAACTCGACGACCACGGCCCGGTGATCTACCGGCAGCGTCGTGTCGGCCGTGACGGGCACACCTTCACGATGCTGAAGTTCCGCACGATGGTGACGGACGCCGACAAGCTCAAGCAGGATCTCCAGTCGGACAACGAAGGCGCGGGCCCGTTGTTCAAGATGCGCAAGGACCCGCGGGTGACCCGGGTCGGCGGTCTGCTTCGCCGGTACTCCCTCGACGAGCTGCCGCAGCTGCTCAACGTCGCGAGCGGGCGGATGTCGCTCGTCGGCCCCCGTCCGCCGCTGCCCGAGGAGACCGCGAAGTACGCTCCCGACGCACGCCGCCGTCTCCTGGTGAAGCCGGGGCTCACCGGCCTCTGGCAGGTCAGCGGCCGCAGCGACCTCAGCTGGGCCGAGAGCATCCGCCTCGATCTGCGCTACGTCGAGGACTGGTCGCTCGCCCTCGACCTGGTGATCCTCTGGAAGACCTTCCGCGCCGTGGTGCAGGGACGAGGCGCCTACTGACGCTTTCCTGTGACCGGACCCACACGCAGAGATAGTTGAGCGAGAAATAGTTCAGCGCTCAACTAGGTTGGGACGGGTACAGGACGCGTACGGAAGGAAGATCCACCCATGACCACCACCGTTGAGCCGACCGCAGCCTTGAACCTCCCGCAGGACGTTCAGGACCTGTTGTTCCGCGAGGCCCGCACCGCGAACAACTTCAGCGACGAGCCGGTGACCGACGAGCAGATCCGCGCGATCTACGAGCTGGTCAAATGGGCCCCGACGTCGATGAACAACCAGCCGCTGCGCGCGCTGGTGATCCGCACCGAAGAGGGCAAGAAGCGGCTGTCCCCGCTGATGTCCGAGGGCAACCGCGCCAAGACCGAGGCCGCCCCGGTGACCGTCGTGCTGGCCGCCGACACCGAGTTCCACGAGAACCTGCCGCGCACCTTCCCGCACTTCCCGGGTGCCAAGGATCTGTTCGCCGACGAGGCGGGCCGCGTCGAGACCGCCAAGCTCAACGCGCTGCTGCAGGTCGGGTACTTCATCATCGGCGTCCGCGCCGCCGGGCTGGCCGCCGGCCCGATGACCGGGTTCGACGCCGAGGGCATCGACAAGGAGTTCTTCGCGGACAAGCCGTGGAAGTCCCTCGTCGTGATCAACGTCGGCAAGCCGGGCGAGAACCCCTGGTTCGACCGCCTGCCGCGGCTGGACTTCGACGAGGTCGTCGAGACCGTCTGACCTCGTTCCTCGATACGCGAAGGCCTTCTTCCGATGGGAAGGAGGCCTTCGTGGTGTTAGGGGTAATGCGCGTGAGCCGCGCCGCACCTGACGACTAACATCACGGGAACCATCCGCATTAACCGCGAGGAGTCCATCGTGTCCCAGCCGTCGTCAGTAGCAGCCGCAACCGCCCCGCGCGTGGTGGTACCGGCGGGCACTACGGCGGGCACCGCGGTCCGCGAAGCCGGGCTGCCGACCAAGGGGCCGGACACGATCGTCGTCGTGCGCGACGCCGAGGGGAACCTCCGCGATCTTTCCTGGGCCCCGGAGGCCGAGGTCGAGGTCGAAGCCGTCGCGGCGAACACCGAGGACGGCCGCAGCGTCATCCGCCACTCGGCCGCCCACGTGCTCGCCCAGGCGGTGCAGCAGCAGTTCCCGCAGGCCAAGCTCGGCATCGGCCCGCCGGTCAAGGACGGCTTCTACTACGACTTCGCCGTCGACACCCCGTTCACCCCGGAAGACCTGCAGGCGCTCGAGAAGCGCATGAAGCAGATCGTGAAGGGCGCGCAGCAGTTCTCCCGCCGCGTCTTCGACTCCGTCGACGAGGCCAAGAAGGAACTGGCCGACGAGCCGTTCAAGCTGGAACTCGTGGATATCAAGTCCGATGTGGACACCTCCGAGGTGATGGAGGTGGGCGGCGGCGAGCTGACCATCTACGACAACCTCGACCCGCGCACCAAGGAGCGCGTGTGGAGCGACCTCTGCCGCGGTCCGCACGTGCCGACCACCAAGTTCATCCCGGCGTTCAAGCTCACCCGCGTCGCCGCGGCGTACTGGCGCGGTGACGACAAGAACCCGCAGCTGCAGCGGATCTACGGCACCGCGTGGGAATCGGCCGAGGCGCAGGACGTCTACCTGGAGCGCCTGGCCGAGGCCGAGCGGCGCGACCACCGCAAGCTCGGGGTCGAGCTGGACCTGTTCTCCTTCCCCGACGAGATCGGCTCGGGGCTGCCGGTGTTCCACCCCAAGGGCGGGATCATCCGGCAGGAGATGGAGAACTACTCGCGCCAGCGGCACGTCGAAGCCGGGTACGACTTCGTCTACTCGCCGCACATCACCAAGGGCGCGCTGTTCGAGACCTCCGGTCACCTCGACTGGTACCGCGACGGCATGTACCCGGCGATGCACCTCGACGCCGAGCACAACGAGGACGGTTCGGTCCGCAAACCCGGCCAGGACTACTACCTCAAGCCGATGAACTGCCCGTTCCACGACCTGATCTTCCGTTCGCGCGGGCGTTCCTACCGGGAACTGCCGCTGCGGATGTTCGAGTTCGGTTCCGTGTACCGCTACGAGAAGTCCGGCGTGATCCACGGCCTGACCCGCGTGCGCGGCATGACGCAGGACGACGCGCACATCTTCTGCACCCTGGAGCAGGTCCCCGGTGAGCTGAAGTCCCTTTTGGACTTCGTGCTGAACCTGTTGCGGGACTACGGTCTCGACGACTTCTACCTCGAACTGTCCACTCGGAACGAGGACAAGTACATCGGCTCCGAAGAGGTCTGGGCCGAGGCGACCGAGGTGCTCCGCACCGCCGCCGTGGACTCCGGACTGGAACTGGTGCCGGATCCGGGTGGCGCCGCGTTCTACGGCCCCAAGATCTCCGTGCAGGCGAAGGACGCGCTGGGCCGCACCTGGCAGATGTCGACCATCCAGCTGGACTTCATGCTGCCCGAGAAGTTCGAACTGGAGTACACCGCGGCCGACGGCAGCCGTCAGCGTCCGGTGATGATCCACCGCGCGCTGTTCGGTTCGATCGAGCGGTTCTTCGGCGTGCTGACCGAGCACTACGCGGGCGCGTTCCCGGCGTGGCTGTCGCCGGTCCAGGTGGTCGGCATCCCGATCACCGAGGACCAGGTCGAGCACCTGCGCGGAGTCGAGAAGGCGCTGCGGGCCAAGGGGATCCGGGTCGACGTCGACGCGAGTGGCGACCGGATGCAGAAGAAGATCCGCACCCACACCACGCAGAAGGTGCCCTTCATGCTCCTGGCGGGCGCGAAGGACGTCGAGGCGGGCGCGGTGTCGTTCCGGTTCCGCGACGGCGGCCAGATCAACAGCGTCCCGGTGGCCGACGCGGTCGAGGCGATCGCCGGGTGGGTCGAGCGCCGTGAGAACGCTTCGCCGACCGTGGCGGGCTTGGAGGCGGTACTCCGGTGACGGGCCTCGATGGCCCTGAAGTCGTCGGACAGGACGGTGTGGGGGTCCCGGACGCGTTGCAGCGCCTGTGGACCCCGCACCGGCTCGCCTACGTGCAAGGGTCGAAGCGGCCCGACGAGGGATGCCCGTTCTGCCATCTCCCCGAGAAGAGTGACGAGGACGCGCTGATCCTCGCACGCGGGAAGACGGTGTACGCGGTGCTGAACCTGTACCCGTACAACCCCGGTCACCTGATGGCCGTGCCGTACCGCCATGTCGCGGACTACACGGACCTGACGCCGGAGGAGACCGTCGAGGTGGCGGAGTTCACCCAGCACGCGATGCGGGTGATCCGGGAGGTGTCGTCGGCGCACGGGTTCAACATCGGGATGAACCAGGGCGTGATAGCCGGCGCGGGCATCGCCGCGCATCTGCATCAGCACGTGGTGCCGAGGTGGGGTGGCGACGCGAATTTCATGCCCGTGATCGGACACACGAAGGTGTTGCCGCAGTTGCTGGGGGAGACGCGGCAGTTGCTGGCGGATGCCTGGTAGCTCCGGGCTGTGAAGCGCGTGAAGGCCCCCTTCCCTCGGCTCAGCCGAGGGAAGGGGGCCTTCACGCGCAGTGGCTCAGGCGTTGAGCGCGGCCTGCAGCTCGATGTCGATCTTGACCTTCTCGGACAGGAAGGCGTTGCCCTCCGGGCCGATGCCGAAGTCGCGGCGGTTCACGGTGGCGGTGGCCGAGACGCCGAGGGTGGTGGCGTTGTCGTTGGCCGGGTTGGTGCCGATGCCGTTGAACTCCGCCTCGAGCGAGACCGGGACGGTCTTGCCGCGCCAGGTGAGCTCGCCGTCGATGACGTAGTCGCCGCCGTCCTCGCGGATGCCGGTCGAGCGGAAGGTGATGACCGGGTGCTCGTCGACGTGGAAGAAGTCCTCGGACTTCAGGTGCGTGTCACGCCCGTCGACGCCGCTGGCGACCGACGAGGCGTCGATCTCGACGGTGACCGACGAGTCGAGGATGTTGTCGGCCGTGACGACCTCACCGGTGAAGGCGGTGAAGTTGCCGCGGGACTTCGCCAGGCCGAGGTGCTTCACGGTGTAGGCGATGTCGGAGTGGGCGGTGTCGATCGTCCACTTGCCTGCGACGTAGCCCGGGATTTCGGTGGTGGTCATGAAAGTCGATCTCCAAAGTCTGTGGTGAACCCTGAGCTGGTTGAGCGCTCAACCGTGACTGTAGCGCAATTTGGTTGAGCGCTCAACCAGGGGTAGAATGGGCGTCATGTCCGAACCCCGATGGCTCTCCGACGAGGAGCAAAAAGTCTGGCGCGACTTCTCCGCTGCCACGCGGATGCTGCAAGCGCATCTGGAGGGCCAGCTTCAGCACGAGGCGGGCATGCCCCACACCTACTACGAAGTGCTCGTCGCCCTTTCCGAGGCGCCGGAGCGGCGGTTGCGGATGAGCGAGCTCGCCGACGCGCGCAAGGCGTCGCGCAGCAGGCTCTCGCACGCGGTCGCGCGGCTCGAGGCGAACGGCTGGGTGCGCCGTGAGTCCTGTCCCACCGACAAACGTGGCTCCTGGGCGGTGCTCACCCCTGAGGGTTTCGCGGCGCTGGAGGAGGCCGCGCCCGGACACGTCGAGGCCGTCCGCGAGAGCCTCTTCGACCCGCTGACCCCTGAACAGGTGAAGGCGCTCGGCGAGATCAGCGAGGCCGTGCTGGGCAGGCTGTCGCCGAAATGCGCCGCCGCCGAGGCGGAATTGGCGCTGCGGGAAGAGAGGCTCGCTGACCTCGCCGACTCGGCCGAACTGGCCAAAGCGGACTGACCGGGAGCAGGTCCAGGGGCGGGCGCGACGACGGGTGTCGGTGCGGGTGGATAGGCTTCGGGCGGCCACCCGACCCTGCTGCTTTAGGTGCACCTGAAGAACCGATGCTCAACATTTTCGCGCGCGCCTCCGTTTCCCGCGTCACCGACCCGATGGGGAAGGTGCTCGTGCGCGCCGGTCTGACCCCCAACGCGATGACCGTCATCGGCACGGCCGGGGCGGTGCTGTGCGCGCTCGGGTTCTTTCCCAACGACATGCTGCTGTGGGGCACCTTCACCGTCTGGGGCTTCGCGATGCTGGACCTGCTCGACGGCGCGATGGCCCGCGCCCGCGGGTACGGCACGGCGTTCGGCGCCGTTCTCGACGCCACCTGCGACAGGCTGGTCGACGGCGCGTTGTTCGCCGCGATCGCCTGGTGGTGCTTCGTCCACGACGACAACCGCCCGGCCGCGGCCGCCGCGCTGATCTGCCTGGTGCTCGCGCAGGTCATCTCGTACGTCAAGGCCCGCGCCGAGGCCTCCGGGCTGGAGGCGGACGGCGGCCTCGTCGAACGCGCGGAACGCCTGATCATCGCCCTCGTGGGAACCGGACTGCACGGTCTGGGCGTTCCGTACACCGTGGACATCACGCTCTGGCTCCTCGCGGTGCTTTCGGTGATCACCCTGCTGCAGCGGACCTCCGCGGTGGCCAAGGCGGCGAGGGCCGCCAAGGCGGCGGGGCCACCCGCCGCGGAGGGCGGGGCATGAGCGGGTTCTCCCAGCGGCTCAGTGACTTCGGCTACGCGACGGGCTGGCGGCTCGCGCGCTGGCTGCCGGAGTCGATGGGCTCGGTGACCTTCGGGCTGGGCGCCGATCTGGCCGTCCGGCGGGACGGCGGCGGGGTGCGCCAGCTTCGGCGCAACCTCGCCAGGGTCGTGCCGCAGGCGGACGGCGTCGAACTCGACGAACTGACCCGCCGCGCGATGCGGTCGTACGCCCGCTACTGGCACGAGATGTTCCGGCTGCCCTCGATGGACCACAAGGAGGTCAGCCGCAAGGTCGCCCAGTCGATCACCGGCGTGGAGAACCTCGACGCCGCCCTCGCCGAGGGCAACGGCGCGGTGATGGCGCTGCCGCACAGCGGGAACTGGGACGCCGCCGGCGTCTGGCTCGCCGACTATCTCGGCGGTTTCACCACGGTCGCGGAGCGCCTGAAACCTGAATCGCTGTACCAGCGGTTCGTGTCCTACCGTGAATCGCTCGGTTTCGAGATCGTCCCGCTGACCGGTGACAGTTCCGCGATGCGCGTGCTGCTCAAGCGGCTGCGGGAGAACAAGGCGATCTGCCTGGTGGGGGACCGGGACCTGACGAATTCCGGCGTGCCGGTCAAGTTCTTCGGCGAGCAGACCCGCATGCCGGGCGGTCCCGCCCGGCTGGCCGCCACCACCGGCGCCGCGCTGATCCCGGCCGGATGCTGGTTCACCGAGGACGGCTGGCAGATCCGCCTGCACCCGCGGATCCGGGTCACGAACCGGTCCGAGGTCCCGGCGGCCACCCAGGCGCTGGCGGACATCTTCGCCGGGGACATCGCCGCGCATCCGGCCGACTGGCACATGATGCAGAAGTTCTGGCTCTCCGACTTCGAAGCCGGCGAACAGGCCGAACTCGGCGAAGCGAGCTGAGCGGATGGCTCAGTCGCGGGTCATGAAGATCGGGATCGTCTGCCCGTACTCGTTCGACGTTCCGGGCGGCGTGCAGGGCCACGTCATCGATCTCGCGAAGGCGCTGCTGGCGCGCGGTCACCAGGTCTCGGTGCTCGCACCGGCCGACGAGGATTCCGACGTCCCGGATTTCGTCGTCCCCGCGGGCAAGGCGCTCGGTATCCCGTACAACGGTTCGGTCGCGCGGCTGCAGTTCGGCCCGGTGTCCTATGCCCGCGTGCGGCGGTGGATCCGCGACGGCGACTTCGACGTCCTGCATCTGCACGAGCCCGCCGCGCCGAGTCTTTCCTTGCTGGCGCTGAAGGTCGCGGACGGCCCGATCGTGGCGACCTTCCACACGGCGACGACGCGTTCGCGCACCCTGGCGGCGTTCCAGCCGGTGCTGCGGCCGCTGCTGGAGAAGATCACCGCGCGGATCGCGGTTTCGGCGCTGGCCCGGCGGGTCCAGGTCGAGCACGCCGGGGGTGACGCGGTCGAGGTGCCCAACGGTGTCGACGTCGACTTCTTCTCCCGCGCGCTCCCGCTGGACGGCTACCCGCGAGCGGGCGGCACGGTCGGCTTCGTCGGGCGGTACACCGAGCCCCGGAAGGGGATGGGGGTGCTGCTGGAGGCGTTGCGGATGCTGCTGCCGGAGTTCGAGGAGCTGCGGCTGCTGGTCGTCGGCCGCGGCGACGCCGATCAGCTCCGGCGCGAGGCCGGGCCGGAGCTGGCGCCGCATATCGATCTGCTCGGCCAGGTCGACGACGAGACGAAGGCGCGGGCGCTGCGCAGCGTCGACGTCTACTGCGCGCCGAACACGGGCGGCGAGAGTTTCGGGATGATCCTCACGGAGGCGATGGCGGCGGGCACGCCCGTACTGGCCAGTGGACTGGACTCGTTCCGCCGGGTCCTCGACGACGGCAAGGCCGGGATGCTGACCGAGACCGGCGACGCGGCGGCGCTGGCCGAAGGGTTGCGCGAGCTGCTCGGTGACCCGGCCCGCCGGGTGTCGCTGGCGGCGGCCGCGGGGGAGCGGGTCGCGATGTTCGATTGGTCGGTGGTCACGACGCAGGTCCTGCGGGTGTACGAGACGGCGATCGCCGCCGACCCCCGGCGGGTCGGCGCGGGCGAACGCGAGTTCAGCCGGTGACGACCTGGATGTGGATCGGCGGTCTGGTGGCCGCGATCGTGGTTCTGGGCGGGTTGTTCCTGCTCGCGACGGCGAACCGGCTCGACCGGCTGCACGTCCGCACGGACGCGGGCTGGGCGGCCCTCGACGCCGCCCTCGCGCGGCGCGCCGTCGTCGCCAGGGCGGCCGCCGCGATCCTGGGTGACGAGGAGCTGCGCGCGCTGGGCGAGCGAGCCGAGCGGGCGCCGAGGCCGGATCGCGAAGCCGAGGAAAGCGAACTGACGTTGCGGCTGGCGCGTGTCGACCGAGCGGCCCTGCCGGCCCCGCTGGCCGAAGAGCTGACCGACGCCGAGCACCGCGTCGTCATCGCGCGGCGCGTGCACAACGACGCCGTCCGGGACACGCTGCACCTGAGGCGGCGCCGGAAGGTCCGGTACTTCGGTCTCGCCGGGACCGCCCGGCTTCCGGAATACTTCGAGATCGCCGAGCCCGAACTTTAGGAGGACGGACCCATGAGCGATCGGCTGCTGGTGGCGGTGTTCGCGACGCCGGTCGCGTCGTTCCTCGTGCGCTACGGCAAGGATCTCGGCTACAAGGTCGTGCTGTTCGAGCCGGACGGCGCCCGCGCGACGGACGTCGAGACCGGCCTGGAGGCCGTCACGACGGTGCCGGAACTCGGGCCGGACGCCGACGTCGTCGTCACCGATCACGACCGGCCCGAGCTGGGAGACGTGCTCAAGGCCGTGCTGGACCGTCCGACGCGGTGGGTCGGGGTGCTCGGCAATCCACGTCACGCGGGCCCGCACGTCGCCGCGCTCAAGGCACTGGACGTCCCGGATCACGACATCGCGCGCGTCCACCGCCCGGTGGGGCTGAACATCGGCTCACGCACACCGCCCGAGATCGCCGTCGCCACCCTGGCCGGTCTGCTGGCCGACCGGAACGGGCGGCCGGGCGGCTTCGACTTTCAGTAGGCCACCGCCCCTTCCGGCATCGGCTCGAACCGGGCGTGCTTGCGGGTGAACGTCGCCGTGCCCGAGGTCAGGGAACGCAGGTCGATCGCGTAGCGCAGCAGCTCCGCGGCGGGCACCTCGGCGCGGATGACCGTGCGGCCGCCTTCACCCGATTCGGTGCCGAGTACGCGGCCGCGCCGGGACGAGAGATCACCCAGCACGGTGCCCAGGTGCTCGTCCGGAAGCCGCACCGCCACCTCTTCGAGTGGTTCGAGCAGCGCGATCTTGCCCGCCGCGGCGGCCTCCTTCAGCGCCAGCGCGCCCGCCGTCTGGAACGCGGCGTCCGACGAGTCGACGCTGTGTGCCTTGCCGTCGACGAGGGTCACCCTGATGTCGATCAGCGGATGGCCGTCGACGAGTCCCCGCTGTGCTTGCGCCCGGACCCCTTTTTCGACGCTCGGGATGAACTGGTGCGGCACCGAGCCACCGACGACCTTGTCCACGAACTCGAAGCCCGATCCCCTCGGCAGGGGCTGCACTTCGATGTCGCAGACGGCGAACTGGCCGTGCCCACCGGATTGCTTGACGTGCCGACCGTGCCCGCGAGCCGGCCCGGCGAAGGTCGAACGCAGGCTGATGCGGACGGGTTCGGTGCCCACGTCGGCGCCTCCCGCGCGCAGCCGCGACAGCACGACGTCGGCGTGGGCCTCGCCCATGCACCACAGCACGAGCTGGTTGGTCTCGGCGTTGCGGTCCAGCCTGAGCGTGGGGTCGCCCGCGACGAGCCGGGAGAGGTTGCGCGCCAGCGTGTCCTCGTCGCTGCGCGTCTTCGCGATGACGGCGACCGGCAGCAGCGGCTCCGGCATCGCCCACGGCTTCATGATCAGCGGATCTTCCGGTGAGGAAACGGTGTCGCCGGTTTCCGCCGAGCCGACCTTGGTGAGCGCGCAGAGGTCGCCCGCGACGCAGTACGGGACTTCGCGCAGGTTCGCCCCGAGCGGGGAGTACAGATGCGCGACCCGTTCGTCGGCGTCGTGATCCTCGTGGCCGCGTTCGGCGAGGCCGTGGCCCGAGACGTGCACCGGCCGTTCCGGGCGAAGCGTCCCGGAGAACACCCGCACCAGCGAGACCCTGCCGACGTAGGAATCGACGGCGGTCCGGACGACCTCGGCCGCCAGCGGGCCGTCGGGGTCGGCGCGGAGCCCGGCGTGCGGCTCACCGGTGGGCGAGGTGACCTCCGGCGGGACGTGCTCCAGCGGTGACGGGAAGGCACGCACGATCCCGTCGAGGACTTCGGCCAGCCCGACCCCGGTCGTCGCGCACACCGGGATCACCGGATGGAAGGAACCGCGGGCGACGGCGGTTTCGAGGTCGGCGATCAGCGTGTCCTCGGCGATCTCCTCACCGGCGAGGTACCGGTCCATCAACGACTCGTCTTCGCTCTCGGCGATGACCCCTTCGATCAGCTCGTTGCGAGCCTCGGCCATCCGGGCGAGCTCTGCTTCGTTCGGTTCGCCGATCTGGGGCGGGAAGCCCTGCGAGTAGTCGAAATAGCGGCGCGTGATGAGCCCGACGAGCCCGTCGCGCGCGGGCAGGTACAGCGGCAGGACGCCGGCGCCGAAGGCCTCCTGGCAGGCGGCGATCTCGCCTTCGGGGTCGGCGCGGTGATGGTCCAGCCGGGAGACGACCACCGCCCTCGGCATCCCGACGGCGGCGCATTCCTCCCAGACCGCGACCGTGGCCGCGTCGACGCCTTCCGCCGCGCAGACCACGAACAACGCCGCGTCGGCGGCGCGGAGCCCGGCCCGCAGTTCGCCGACGAAATCGGCGTATCCGGGGGTGTCGATGAGATTGATCTTGTGGTCTTGGTGCAACACCGGCGCGACCGAAAGGCCGACCGACCGTTGTTGCCGGACCGCGGCGGGATCGTGGTCGCACACCGTGGTCCCTTCCACCACCGAACCTGCCCGCGTCACCGTGCCGGACGCGGCGAGCAGTGCTTCGGCGAGTGTCGTCTTGCCTGATCCCGAGGGGCCGACCAGGACGACGTTGCGGACCTTCGCCGGGTCGTCCACAGCGACGGCGGCCCCGGAGTCTCCGTTCTTGCTCTGTTTGTCGGCCATGCCGATCTCCTCACCACACGATGCCGCGTACAGGTGTGTCCTCGATCACACACCCGCGACGGGCGTCGCGGCAAGGCGACCGGCGAGGGACCCCCCGAATGTCGACGCGACGTTATGCTCGATGGCGGACACCCGGAGGCGGATCCGACGGTGGGGGATGAGCGATGGAGCTCGACAGACGCACGGTGTTACGGCTGGCAGGGGCGGTCCCGATGATGGCGGCGGTGCCCGCCGCGATTCCCGGGGGCGGTGGTCCGTGGGAACGGCTGCGCGCCCGGCTGGCGGGTGAGCTGTTCCGGCCCGGCGACCCGGGCTACGACGAAAAGCGGCTCGGGTTCTTCAGTCTCTACGACCATCGGCTGCCGGCCGGTGTCGCGGTCTGCGCGAACGAGGACGACGTCCGCCATTGTGTCGATTTCGCGGCCAGGCAGCGGATTCCGATCGCGGCCCGGTCAGGCGGGCACAGTTACGCCGGTTATTCCATAGTGGACAAAGGGCTCGTCGTCGACCTGTCCCGGCTGAACGCGGTCCGGATCCTGCCGGGTGGCCGGGCGGAGATCGGGGCGGGCGCGCAGCTCGGCGGGGTGTACGAGGCCTTGGCGGCGGCGGGCCGCGCGCTGCCTGCCGGCAGTTGTCCTCAGGTCGGCATCGCCGGGCTGACCCTCGGCGGCGGGATTGGGGTCTTGGGCCGGAAGTATGGCCTGACCTGCGACAACGTCGAGTCTGTGCGCTTCGTCGGCGCGGACGGGAAGGCGTGCCTGGTGTCGGAGGAGACGGCGCCGGACCTGCTGTGGGCGTTGCGCGGCGGTGGTGGCGGCAACTTCGGGATCGTCACGTCGTTCACCTTCCGCACGGCGGCGGCCAGGACGCTGACGAATTTCAACCTGGTCTTCCCGCCCGCCGCGCTGGCCGCCTTGGTCGCGGCCTGGCAGGAGTGGCAGCCCGCGATGCCGGACGAGTTGTGGGCGGGGATGGGCCTCGGCGCCGAGGCCGCGAACTGCGGTGGTTGCTTCGTGGGCTCCGCCGCGCAGGTGAACCCGTTGCTGGACGATCTGGTCCGCCGCGTCGGCGTTCAGCCGACCAAACGCGAGGTGACCGAACAAGGCCACTTGGCCACGATGCGGACCTTCGCCCAGGAGTCCGCCTTCCCCGCCGCGGTCGCGGTGCGCGGGGAGTACGTGGCCACTTCGCGGATGCTGCCCCATCCGGTGCCCGACCCGGACGCGCTGGCGGCGTTGCTGGCGAGCGACCCGCATCTGTACTCGATCGTGGACGCGTACGGCGGCGCGATCGCGCGGGTGCCGTCGAGCGAGTCGTGCTTCCCGCACCGGTCCGCGCTGGGCAGCGTCCAGATCATCCGCGGTCTGGAGGGCGGCGAGGCGTACGCCCGTCAGGTGATCGGCGGGGTCCGGGACGAACTGGGCCGCGAGTACGGAGGGGCCGGGTACATCAACTACATCGACCCTGAGATGCCGAAGTGGGCGAAGGCGTACTACGGCGAAAGCCTGCCGCGGCTGCGCCGGATCGCGCGGAAGTACGACCCGGACGGCCTGTTCGCCTTCGAACAGGGCCTGGCCCGCTGACGCGTTTCGTCCTCTGAACGCGGTAGTTCGCTGCCGAACTACCGCATTCAGAGGACGAAACGCGGGAAGGGTGCGGGCCAGATCACCCAGTGGACTGCTGAAATCGCCGCGAACTGGCCTGCTTCAGAGGTCCAAAAGCGGCCTACCCTCGGAGGCGTCACCTCTCACTCGTGCGTTTTCCGAAAGGTCCTGCAGTGTCTGACGACTCCACGAACACGGCCACCACCTCGCTCACCGGCACCGCCCGGGTCAAGCGCGGGATGGCGGAGATGCTCAAGGGCGGTGTGATCATGGACGTGGTCACCGCCGAGCAGGCGAAGATCGCCGAGGACGCCGGCGCCGTCGCGGTGATGGCGCTCGAGCGGGTCCCCGCGGACATCCGCGCGCAGGGCGGCGTCGCCCGGATGAGCGACCCGGACCTGATCGACGGCATCATCGAGGCCGTCTCGATCCCCGTCATGGCGAAGGCCCGCATCGGCCACTTCGTCGAGGCTCAGCTGCTCCAGTCGCTCGGCGTCGACTACATCGACGAGTCCGAGGTGCTGACCCCGGCCGACTACGAGAACCACATCGACAAGTGGGCGTTCACCGTTCCCTTCGTCTGTGGTGCGACCAACCTCGGTGAGGCGCTGCGCCGGATCAACGAGGGCGCGGCGATGATCCGCTCCAAGGGCGAGGCCGGCACCGGCGACGTTTCGAACGCGACCACGCACATGCGCAAGATCCGCGCGGAGCTGCGCCGCCTCTCCTCACTGCCCGAGGACGAGCTTTACGTTGCGGCGAAGGAACTTCAGGCCCCGTACGAGCTCGTCAAGGAGGTCGCCGCGAAGGGCAAGCTCCCCGTCGTGCTGTTCACCGCGGGCGGTATCGCCACCCCGGCCGACGCCGCGATGATGATGCAGCTCGGTGCCGAGGGCGTGTTCGTCGGCTCCGGCATCTTCAAGTCCGGCAACCCGGCACAGCGTGCCGAGGCGATCGTCAAGGCCACCACGTTCTACGACGACCCGGACGTCATCGCGAAGGTTTCGCGCGGCCTCGGTGAAGCGATGGTCGGCATCAACGTCGACGACGTGCCCGAGCCGCACCGTCTGTCCGAGCGCGGCTGGTAAGCGCTGGTAAGCCGGACGGCCCGGTGCTCTTCCCCGAGCACCGGGCCGTTCCGCGTCGATCAGCGGGCAGGGCCGTTCCTGGTCAGCACGCTTCCCTGCGCCGCGGCGCTGAGCGTCGTGGTCCCGTCCCGGCCGACCACGTGAAGATCGCAGCGGCAAGTCGCCTGCCGTCGGCCGCTGTGCAGGACCCGAGCCTCCGCCACGAGCCGGATTCCCTGTGCCGGCCGCAGGTAGTTGATGCTGAAGCCGCCGGTGAGGACGTCCGGGCCCAGTGTGGTCCCGGCCGCGAAGGTGATCGCGTTGTCCGCGGCGTAGGCGAGTACGCCGCCGTGGAGATACCCGTTCTGTTGCAACAGGTCTTCGCGGATGTCGAGTTCCAGGGTCGCGGCGCCGTTCCCGAACGAGGCCACCCTGGCCCCGAGCAGGACGCTGAACGGTTGCGAGGCGAGGCCCTTCCGGGCGTCGTCGAGTGTCAGTGCTGTCATCAGGCCACCATCCTGCCATCGGACCACTTCTCCGGAACCTGACTTTTCCGGACATGTCGCCCGATAAGGTCCGGGCATGAGCCAGCCGATCCACTTCGCCGACTTCAACTTCAAGCTCGCCGTGGTCCAAGAGCTGATGTACAACCAGGAACTCCTCCCGAAGTTCGACCTGCGGGAGTACGCCGCCGAGAAGGGCTTCACCTACGACGCCGGGAGCGTCGAAGCGGTCCCCGAGGCGTCGGCCTACTTCGAGGCGCTCGACGTCCCCGCCGAGCTCGCGGAGAAGATCACCGAGATCGAGATGGACGGCGGCAACGAGATCTACCTCGAGATCGCGCCGAACTGGGACGGCGAGGACTCCCTGTTCGACGTCGACGAGTTCGCCGACGTCGCACACTTTCCCAACTTGAAGTCGATGACCTTGCTCTTCACGGGCAACGAAGAGGCGCTGGAGTCGCTGCGTGCCCGCGGCATCGAGGCGGACTGGCTCTGATCGGCGACCAGCGGAGCTAAGCGGAGGAACCGCGCTCCCTTGTCGACTGCTTAGGCATCGGGAAGCGGCGCGCGGGACCTTGGTTCCCGGCGTGCGGAGGGCATGCCGGGATCAAGGAGGAGAAATGCGCACTCTTCGGTTCGTTTCCGCCGCTTTGGGGGCCGCCGCGATCGCGACGGCACTCGCCGCGGCACCCGCTTCGGCCGCGACGGACGGGGCGGCCACGCTGCGCGCCGCCGGCGTCGACGCGGCGAAACTCGCTCCCGGGTGGAAGGTCGTCGGGGACCAGATCGTCTGGAACGGCGGGGAGACCACTCTGTCGTTGTCGCCCAGCGCGGCCAGCAACTGCCAAGCGAACTACGTGTGCCTGTACGAGCATCGCGATTTCGGCGGACGGCGACTGCAGTTCCGGGACCCGGGGCTGAAGAATCTGGTCGATTACGGATTCAACGACCAGATGTCGTCCTGGCACAACCGGCGCGGAGTCGACGCCCGCTGGTACTACAACATCGGCAGCGGGACCAGCCGCTGCATGCAGGCGAACTCGCAGTCGTCGTACGTCGGGAACGCCGACAACGACCAGGCGAGTTCGTTGAGAATTTACACGTCGGCCAGCGCCTGCTGAGCGAAGTGTTCCTTCGAATGCCGGACGCCGCCCCCGGATATTTCTGAGACTCTCGACTGGGGTGTCTCGATTTACTGGGGGAGAAATCGGTGAAGGAAAAGAGTTTCTATTTCTATCGCCTGTTCGGTGAACCCGCGGCCGAGTGGCAGGGCACGGACCTGCCACTCGGCCCGCCGCAGGCGCGGCGGGTCTTCGCGCTCCTGCTGATCGAGGCGGGCCGCCCGGTGCCCTCGGACCGGATCATCGACGAGCTGTGGGGCGCGACGCCACCGGTCTCGGCGAAAGTCCAGATCCAGGGGCTGATCTCGGGCCTGCGCCGGGCCTTGCGCTCGCCACGGGGCGAACAGCCGATCCTGACCAGGGGAGCGGCGTATCAGCTCGACGCGCGGCCGGAGGACACCGACACCGGCCGGTTCACCTGCCTCGCCGCGCGGGGTCGCGAACTGCTGGCCCGCGACCACCATCGCGAGGCGGCCCAGCACTTCCGGGACGCGCTCGAACTCCTGCGTGGGCCGGTACTGGCCGGGATCCCGGCCGCGGCCGAGGTCGTCGCGCGCTGGGAGGAGGAACGGCTTTCCCTGCTGGAGGACAAGGCCGAGGCCGAACTCGGGCTCGGCGAGCACGACCGGCTGGTGCCCGAACTCCGCGACCTGCTCACGGCCGCCCCGTTCCGGGAACGGGTCTGCGGGCTGTTGATGACCGCGCTCGCCCGGGCAGGCCGCGTGGCGGAGGCACTCGACGTCTACGCCGCATGGCGACGCAGGCTTGTCGACGAACTCGGGGTCGAGCCGTCGCCGTCGATCCGGTCCCTGCAGTGCGAGATCCTGAGCGACGGCCAAGGCATGACGACGCGCGAATATCCCGCGTACCAGGAACCCGCCGTGCCGAGCCAGCTGCCGCCGGGCATCCCGGACTTCGTCGGCAGGGACGCGCTGATCGCGGATCTGCTGGCGGAACTGCGCCGGGACGACGGCCGCGCCACCCCGCCCGTGGTGCTGTTGACCGGCGCCGGCGGGATCGGGAAGTCGTCGCTCGCGATCAGGCTCGCGCATCAGATCGCGGACGACTATCCCGATGGCAGGCTGTTCGCGGCCCTGCGCGGGACCACGGACGAGCCCAGGACGCCGGAGGCCGTGCTCACCGGGTTCCTGCGCGCGTTCGGCGTTCCGGCCGACGGGATCCCGGCCGACGTCGACGACCGCGCCTGCCTGTTCCGCAGCCTGGTCCACGATCGCCGTGTGCTGCTCGTCCTCGACGACGCCGCCGGTGAGGCCCAGCTGCGGCCGTTGCTGCCCGCCGGTGGCGGCTGCGCGGTGATCGTCACGAGCCGGTTCGTGCTGGCCGGGCTCGAACTCGGCAGGCAGGTCCCGGTCGACGTCCTGTCACTGGCCGACGCGGAGGCCCTTCTCGCCAAGCTCACCGAGACAGCCGAAGATCCCGTTGCCGCCCAACAGGTTCTCGAACACTGCGGCGGGCTCCCGCTGGCGTTGCGGATCGTCGGCAGCCGGATCGGCGACCGCACGGGCTGGCGGCTCGCCGACGTCGCGGAGGAGCTTTCGGTCGAACGACGGCGGCTGGATTGGCTGTGCGCGGGGGATCTCGCCGTCCGCGGCAGCCTGTCCCTCGGGTACCGGCAGCTGGTGCCGGACCGGCGGCGGCTGTTCCGCAGGCTGGGTTTGCTGCCTCCGGCCGATTTCCCCGCCTGGGCGGCGGCGCTCGCCGACGACGGGGAACCCGAAGCGACGTCTCACGCACTGGAAGATCTGCGGCATCGGAACATGGTCCAGCCCGCCCCGCGTGCCACCGGCGCTCCCCGTTACCGGGTGCACGATCTCTTGCGCGCGTTCGCGGTCGAGAAGGTCGCCGTCGAACCGGAACAGGACCGCGCGGCCGCGACCGAGCGGGTGCTCGGCGGTTGGCTCTGGCTCGCGGAGAAGGCCGCGGACCGGTTGTCCCGCAGCGTGTTGCGACCGGAGCCCGGCACCGCGGCCAGGACCACGCTCGACGAAGGACTGGTGGCCGAACCGCTTTCGTGGTTCCGGGACGAGGTTCCCGCGCTGGAGGCCGCCGTCTCGCACGCGGCCGGCGCCGGGCTCGGCGAGCTCGCCTGGGAACTCGCCGTCGTGGCCGCGTCGTACTTCGACCACAGTGGACTGTACGCGGAATGGTCGCGGTGCCACCGGTGCGCGCTCAGCGCGGCGAGGGCGTCGGGATGCGCGCGCGGAGAAGCCGCCTTGCTGCGGGGAATCGGCCAGATCCACCTGTACCGGGACGACTTCCGGACGGCGCGCGAGGCGCTCACCGAGTCTTGCCGGATCAGCGACCGGATCGGCGACCGCGCGGGGCGGGCCAGGGCGCTGACCGGGCTCTGCGTGCTCGCGCGGGCGGCCGGACGGCCAGAGACCTCGCGCGCGACGGGGAGGCGGGCGCTGGCCCTCTTCCGCGAGATCGGTGACGTCCTCGGGATGGCGCACGCCCACACCTCGTACGCCGTCGCGAGCACCGATCTCGGTCTGCTCGACGAGGCCGAAGCGGAACTGGACGAGGCCGGTCGGCTTTGCGCCGAGCTGAACGACCCGCATCGCACGGCGCTCGTCCTGCGCAGGCGGGGACAACTGCGCCTGCGGCGCGGCGACCGGCGGGGCGCGATGTCGTGCCTGTGCCGCGCGCTCGAACTGCTCGACTCGCTTTCCGACGAGATCTGCGCTTCGCGGGTGCGGCTGGATCTCGCGCGGATCCGCGCGAGATCCGGCGACCGGCCGCCGTCGGGGAAGGTGCTGATCAGGACCTAGCGCACCGGACTGGAGGTTCGTCGTCGGTACAGGTGGTCGTGAGTGGCGAAGAGGGTTAGAACGATCATTGCCACTCACGACCACGGTGACCGGACGGTATACGGCACTAGCGCCAGCGCCCGGTCGGCAGCGCGGGAACCCGGTGCCCGCGGTGACCGGTCATCTCCTCGTTCGAGAACAGCGCGTTGAGCACCGCCTCCTCGGTCGCCTGCACGACGGCCTCGAAGAAGGGATCGAGCCTGCCCCACGGGACGAACCGCATGCTTTCGTACTCGGCCTCGTCCGTCCGAGGGAACCGGCTGGTGAGCGCCCCCGGATTCGCCGTGCTGAACGCCAGGAAGAGGTCACCGGAGAAATGCGAGCCCGCGGTTCCCGTGCGGGCGAGGCCGAGCGGAACCCGGCGGGCGAGCGACGTGCACTGGCCGGGCAGCAGGGGAGCGTCGGTGCCGACGATCACGATCACCGACCCGGCGCCCGCCGGCGCCGCCCACGCCTCCTCCATCGGGTTGTCGGCGCCGAGCTCGGCTCCGACGTGCTCGCCCGCGACGGTGAGTTCGCGACGTGAGCCGAAGTTGGCCTGTACCAACGCTCCCACGGTGTACTCGTCGTCCCCATAGGACACGACGCGGGAGGCCGTGCCGGTGCCGCCCTTGAAGCCGTAACAGGTCATCCCGGTGCCGCCGCCGACGGAGCCTTCGCTGACCGGACCCGTGCGCGCGGCGTCGATCGCGGCGATGGCGTGTCCACTGTGGATGGTCGGCGCGGTGCTGTCGTTCAGGTAGCCGTCCCAGGTCTCGGCGACCACCGGCAGCAGCCATTCGGCGGCCACGTCGGGCCGCTCGCGCACGACCCAGTCGATCGTGCCGCGATGACACGCGCCGACGGCGTGCGTCGAGGTGATCAGCACCGGCAGGGTCAGCGACCCGGTCTCGGCCAGCCACGCGGTGCCGGTCATCTCGCCGTTGCCGTTGAGGGCGTACGTCCCGGCCGCGCACGGCACGGCGAAGTCCTCGCGTCCGCGGGGCAGGACGGCGGTGACGCCGGTGCGCACCGACTCGCCCTCGACGAGGGTCGTGAAACCGATCTCGACACCGGGGACGTCGGTGAGTGCGTTGTGCTCGCCGGTCCGGCCGGGCAGCGGGACACCCAGGTCGCGGGCGCGGGTCATGGACGGTCCTCCAAGGGGTTCGACGTGGCTGTGCGGGCGTAGGAGAGCAGCATCGCTTCGGCGGTGGCGGTTTCCAGCGTCGGCACGGCCTGGGTGAGGTGCAGGCCGTAGCCGTCTTCCAGCGCGACGAGGTTCCGCGCGATCGACACCGCCTCCGCGGTCAGGGTGAACTCGCCGGTGGCCGCGCCCGCCTCGAGGATCCCGGTGTAGATCCGGACCTGCTGCTCGTAGAGCGTGATGTGCCGGGCCGCGTACACGGGATCGCGGCGCGCGATCGTGCCGAGTTCGTAGAGCAGCACGCAGAGTTCGTCGTCGGGACCGGTCGGCAGGCCGCTGCGGATCATCGCCAGCAGCCGGTCGGACGGCTTCGTCTTCGCGCCGGCGGCCCGCTCCCGCGCCGAGCAGAATCGCGCCACCGCCTCGCGCTGCACCTCCTGGAGCAGATCGGCGAGGGTGGGGAAGTAGTACAGGACCGAACCCGGCGACAGGCCCGCGCCCTCGGCGACGTCCCTCAGCCGCAGGTTCAGCACGCCGCGTTCGAGGACGGCTTGTCTGGCCACCTCGATCAGTTCGGCCCGTCGTTCCTGTGCCTTGCTCGGTCTCGCCATGCCCTCATTCTTCGAATCTTGTTTGAAAAACGCAAGAGCTGCGCGCGATCAGCTCTTGACGTCACACCGTGGAGGGCCTTTGATGCGTGCTCAACAGTTCTTCGAAGGAGATTCAAGGAACCCACCTTGTAGGAGGTCGGCCGTGTCCACTCCCGTCCTGCGCCGCGGTCTGCGCACCCTCGGCACGCTGCTCATCACGCTCTCCGCGATCAGCCCCGCCTCGTCGGTCTTCATCATCGCGCCGGGGGTGATCTCCGGCGCCGGGACGGGCGCCTTCTACAGCTTCGTGGCCGCCGCGGTCGTCGGTGTGTTCATGGCCTTCGTCTACGCCGAACTCGCGTCGGCCTTCCCGCTGGCGGGCGGGGAGTACGCGATCGTCACCCGCACGCTCGGCCGCTTGCCCGGGTTCGCCGTATTGGGCCTGATGATCATCACGCAGGTGCTCATCGTCGCGGTGATCGCGCTCGGCGTCGGCACCTATCTCGGCGTGCTCCTCCCCGGCGTACCCGGCTCGGTGATCGCCGCCGTGACCTGTGTGGTCGCGGCCGTCGTCGGGGTGTTCGACATCAAGCTCAACGCCTGGGTCACCGGGATCTTCCTGGCGATCGAGATCCTCGCGCTGATCGTGGTCAGCGCGCTCGGGCTGCTGAACCCGGCTCGCTCGTTCACCGAACTGCTGGCCCATCCGGTCGCCTCGGACGGGGGACCGGCCACGGTCGGCGCCATCGCGATCGCCACCTCGGTCGCGATCTTCGCCTACAACGGCTACGGCTCGGCGGTGTACTTCGGCGAGGAGACGCAGGACGCCTCGCGCGGCATCGCCCGCGCGATCCTGATGGCCCTCGGCATCACGGTGCTCGCCGAGCTGATCCCGGTGACCGCGGTCCTGCTCGGCGCGCCCGATCTGAACGCGCTGTTCGCTTCGGAGAACATGCTGTCCTACTTCATCGGCTCGCGCGGCGGCGGCACCCTCGACACCGTGATCGGCCTGGCTGTCGCGCTCGCGATCATCAACGCCGTGCTGGCGATCGTGCTGATCAGCTCACGGATGCTGTTCAGCAGCGGCCGCGACCGCGCGTGGCCGTCGCCGGTCAACCGCGCGCTGTCCGCCGTGCATCCGAAATTCGGGACGCCGTGGGTCGCCACCGTCGGTACCGGCCTGGTGGCCGCGCTGCTCTGCTTCGTCGACCCGAAACTGCTGCTCGTGGTGACCAGTACGTCGATCGTGGCCGTCTACGCGGCGCTCTGTCTCGGCGCGATCGTCGGAAGGCGCACCGGCGCCACCGCGCACGCGAAGTACCGGATGCCGTGGTTCCCGGTCGCACCGGTGCTGGCGCTGGGCGTCCTGGTGTTCGTGGTCTACCAGAACGTGCTCGACCCGGCGGTCGGGCGGCCGAGCCTGATCGTCACCGCCTGCGTCGCCCTGCTGTCGATCGCGTACTACCTCCTGGTGCTGCGGCGGAAGGGTGGCTGGAAGCTCGCCGACGTCACCGAAGAGAAGGCGGAGGAGCCGGCCTGATCAGGTGTACTCGGCGATCTCCACGCCGTACGTGCCCGGTTCGAGCGCCTCGAAGATGTGCGGCACGTCGCCGGGGTAGCAGATGTAGTCGCCGGGCAGCAGCTCGATCGGCTCGTCCAGCGGCCCGACCTTGGCGCGGCCCGCGCTGAGGACGATGTGCTCCACGATGCCGCTCATATGCGGATCGGAGAGCCGCGGCTTCCCGGGCTCGGCGCGGATCAGGTACACGTCGCGCCGGGCGCCGGGCGGGCAGGAACTGAGCAGCGTGCAGGCGTAGTCGGCGTGTTCGGCGAACACCGTCGGGCCGCTGCCCGAGCGGATGACCTGCACCCGGGGGCGTTCCGGCTCGACCACGCGCGAGAACGGGACGTCGAGCGCCACGCACAACGCCCAGATCGTCTCGACGCTCGGGTTCCCGGTGCCGGATTCCAGCTGCGAGAGCGTGGATTTCGCGATGCCGGCGCGTTTGGCGACCTCGGTGAGCGACAGCCCGGTGCGGGCGCGTTCCCGGCGCAGGGACATGGCGATGACGTCCAGTGGGGCACCGTCGGACGCGGTCGGGGACATGCGTTCGCTCCATCGGTCGTTGCGTTCGCCTTGACGAACACGGCTGCGTTCGTTCATTGTATGACGCTATGCGTTCGATATGGCGAACAACCACTCGTGTCCTGGGGCGCGATCTTCTCCGTGACATCGGGCTGGTCTGCCTCGCCGACACCATTGTCGGCATCTCCTACGGCGCCATCGCGGTGGGCTCCGGCTTCCCGATCTGGGCGCCGATGCTGCTTTCCGTGCTGGTCTTCGCCGGTGCCTCGCAGTTCATGTTCGTCGGCATCATCGCCGCGGGCGGCAGCCCGGTCGCGGCCGTAGCGGCGGGACTGCTGGCCAACGCGCGGCATCTTCCGTTCGGCTTCGCGATCGGCGACGTCCTCGGCAAGCGGTGGTCGTCGAGGGTGGTCGGCAGCCACCTGATGATCGACGAATCGGTCGCGTTCGCGCTGGCCCAGCGGGACGAAGAGCGGCGCAAGGCGGCGTACTGGGTGTGCGGGATCGGGCTCTTCGTCTGCTGGAACGTCGGCGTCCTCGCCGGGGCCTACGCCGGGACGGCGATCAGCGACACCGACGCGTTCGGGCTCGACGCGGCGTTCCCGGCGGTTCTGCTCGCGCTGGTCCTGCCGTCGCTGCGTGATCGCGCCGCCCGGCTGCCGGTGCTGGTCGGCGTCGCCGTCGCGCTGGCCACGACGCCGTTCCTGCCCGCCGGGCTGCCGGTGCTGCTCGCGCTGGTCGGCGTGCTGGCCGGGGTGGCGGCCAAGGAACCCGCCGAACGCGAACCCGAGGGAGTGCACTGATGGATCCGCTGGAACTGATCGTCGCCGGCGGTGTGCTCGCCGCCGGGACCTTCGCCTTCCGGTTCGCCGGACCGGTGCTGAAGGCGCGGTTCACCGTGTCGCCCAAGGCCGAGAAACTGATGGCGCGTTCGGCCGTCGTCCTGCTGGCCGCCCTGGTCGCGGTCGCCGCGCTCACCGAGGGACACGAGTTCGCCGGCTACGCCCGGCCCGCCGGGGTGCTGGTCGGCGGCGTGCTCGCCTGGCGCAAGGCGCCGTTCGCGCTGGTCGTCGTGGCGGCCGCCGCGACCGCCGCCCTGCTGAGGCTGGCCGGGGTCCCCTGACCTGGCCCTTCCCCGAGGCGCCTAAGCTAAGGGGAAGGTCTTTCGGGAGGTCGGGTGGCGATCGCGACGGGGGCACGGCCGGTGGTCGGCGTGCTCGCACTGCAGGGCGACGTGCGGGAGCACGCCGCGATGGTGGAACGCGCCGGCGCGCGGGCGCTGCCGGTCCGTCGCGCGAGCGAACTGTCCGAAGTGGACGGTCTGGTGCTGCCCGGTGGCGAGTCGACCACCATGTCGAGGCTGCTGGAGACCTTCGAACTGCTGGAACCACTGCGCGAGCGCATCGCGGACGGGATGCCCGCGTTCGGTTCCTGCGCCGGGATGATCCTGCTCGCCCGGCAGGCCCTCGACGGACGGCCTGACCAGCGGCAACTCGGCGGGCTCGACGTCGTCGTCCGGCGCAACGCGTTCGGGCGGCAGGTGGACTCCTTCGAGGCCGACCTCGACTTCACCGGGATCGAAGGCGGCCCGGTGCACGCTGTGTTCATCCGCGCCCCATGGGTCGAAAAGGCGGGCGATGGGGTCGAGGTACTCGCCAGTGTCCCCGAAATGCCGGGCTCCGAGGACGCGGCCGCTAGGATCGTCGCGGTCCGGCAGGGGGCGGTACTCGCCACGTCGTTCCACCCCGAACTCACCGGGGACGAACGCGTGCACAGGCTGTTCGTCGACCTCGTGCGGCAGGATTGAGCAAAACCGACACTGTGCTCAGCGGCGGGCACAGGAGTAGATGGAGGAGAGATGAGCGGCCACTCCAAGTGGGCCACCACGAAGCACAAGAAGGCCAACCTGGACGCGAAGCGCGGCAAGCTCTTCGCCCGGTTGATCAAGAACATCGAGGTGGCGGCCCGGACCGGCGGTGGCGACCCGGACGGCAACCCGACGCTCTACGACGCCATCCAGAAGGCCAAGAAGAACTCGGTCCCGCAGGACAACATCGAGCGCGCCCGCAAACGCGGCGCCGGTGAAGAGGCCGGTGGCGCCGACTGGCAGACCATCACCTACGAAGGCTACGGCCCGAACGGTGTGGCCGTGCTGATCGAATGCCTCACCGACAACAAGAACCGCGCCGCCATGGAGGTGCGCACCGCGCTCACCCGGAACAACGGCTCGCTCGCCGACCCGGGCTCGGTCGCCTACATGTTCAACCGCAAGGGCGTCGTGATCATGCCCAAGGGTGACGCCGGCGAGGACGACGTCCTCATGGCCGTCCTCGACGCGGGCGCCGAAGAGGTCAACGACCTCGACGAGAACTTCGAGATCGTTTCGGAGGCCACCGACCTCGTCCCGGTCCGGAAAGCCTTGCAGGAAGCCGGTTTCGAGTACGAGTCCGCGGATCTCACGTTCCTGCCGTCGGTCAGCGTCCCGCTGGACGTCGAAGGCGCGAAGAAGGTCTTCAAGCTCATCGACGCGCTCGAGGATTGCGACGACGTGCAGAACGTCTACGCGAACTTCGATGTGTCGGACGAGGTCATGGCCGAGGTCGGCTGATCGATTTTCCCGCCATGCCGCGGAAAATCGGTCCCGGGACTAGGTGCGGGCGCTCGCGTGGGGCACAATGTCGCGCGTGACGACCTCCGAAGCCGATGCCCTCACCGCCGAAGAAACCGAACTGATCCAGTGGATCGAGTCGCAGGCGCAGGCGAGAGGGAACGCGGTCATCGCGGTCGAAGGCGACGAGGAGGAAGCGAACTTCTGCTTCACCGCGTGCGCCTGGGCGTTGCACAACGTCGCGGAAGCGGTCGTGATCGGACTGCCCGAGCACATGGGGCCGGTCCTTCTCGACGCCTACGTCGACCGCGCGGCCGCCGGCGAGATCTTCGAAGTCGGCAAGCGCTACGACGATTTCTTCGAGGGCGCGCCGGTGGTCTTCGAACGGGTCGCGAAGGGGCACTATCCCGAGTACTTCGGGAGCGCGTTCCTGATCTACCCGGACGGGGACTTCCCGGCGCTGCAACTGATCGTCGCCACGCCGGACGGGCACTTCCCGTGGCATCCGGACGCGCCCGAGGGCTTCGCGCGGTACCAGCCGGTGCTGACCGAATCCGGTGACCCGGAAAGCTGGACGCCGGGCGTCGACGGTCCCTGAGCTCCGCTGTTCATAGGTCCGTGAAGGCCTCCTTGAGGGACTCTGGGTCCCTCAAGGAGGCCTTCACGTACGTACCCGGGCGCATCTGCTGAAGCCTGGACTTCAGGAGTGCTCCATCCAGGGCGCCAGGTCCTCCGCAGCGTCCGGCCATTCGGCGGCCAAAGCCGCAGCGGACCGGAACTCCACGCAGTCGTCCGTATAAGGCGGCACCACCACCGTCCCGACCAGGCTCCACTCACCGGTGCTCACCGACGCCTGCCACACCCCGGCCGGCACCACCACCTGCGGACGCTGACCAGCGGCGACGTCCGGCCCCAGCACCGGCCGCGAAACCCGCCCGTCGGGGAACAGCAGCAGCATCCGCACCGGCGCGCCGGCGTGGTGGGCGTAGATCTCCAGCCGGTCCAACCGGTGCGGCGCCGAGGTTTCCGGCGGCGCGAGCAGGTAGTAGATCGCGGACGCGGTTTCGTCGCGCCAGCTCTGCGCCCACCGGCCACCCTCCACGGGCAACGGCTGAAGACCCAGATGGGCGGTGAAGTCGTCGGGACTCGGCATGTCCTCATCTTGCCCGCCCGGGGAGCCGGGTAGCCTCGGATCTCGAACTGATGTTCGCCGGAGCGGAGGAAAACGCGTGCGGGTACTCGGGGTCGACCCCGGTCTGACCAGGTGCGGGCTCGGGGTGGTCGACGGCGGCACGGGCCGCACCGTCCGCCCGGTGGCCGTCGACGTCGTGCGGACCCCGGCGGACGCCGATCTCGCCGTGCGGCTGCTGGGGATCTCCGACGCGGTCGAGCGCTGGATGGATCGCTACAAACCCGAAGCCGTCGCCGTCGAACGGGTCTTCGCGCAGCACAACGTGCGCACCGCGATGGGCACCGCGCAGGCGGGCGGTGTCGTCGCGCTCGCCGCGGCCAAACGCGGGCTGCCGGTCGTGTTCCACACCCCGAGCGAGGTCAAGGCCGCCGTCACGGGCTCCGGCCGTGCGGACAAGGCGCAGGTCACCGGTATGGTCATGCGGCTGCTCGGGCTCGAGGTCAAACCGCATCCGGCGGACGCCGCGGACGCGCTCGCGCTCGCCATCTGCCACCTGTGGCGCGAGCCGATGCGCGTCCGGCTCGCCGAAGCCGAGGCCAGGGCGGCCGAGATCGCCAAGAACCACAAGGCCAGGCTCGCCGCCGCGGCCAAAGAAGCGAAAGCGCAAGGAGCGGCTCGATGATCTCCTCGGTACGCGGTGAAATCCTCACCATCGGTCTCGACCACGTCGTGATCGAGGTCGGGGGAGTGGGCTTCGCCGTGCAGGCCACCCCCGCCACTCTCGCGACGCTTCGCCGCGGAGAGCAGGCGATGCTGCACACCGCGCTCGTGGTCCGTGAGGATTCCTTGACGCTGTTCGGTTTCGCCGACGCGGACGCCCGTGAGCTGTTCGGTCTGCTGCAGACGGTCTCCGGGATCGGCCCGCGGCTCGCGCTGGCGACCCTCGCCGTCCTCGATCCCGACAAACTGCGGTCCGCGCTGGTCGAAGGCAACATCACCGTGCTCACCCAGGTGCCGGGCATCGGCCGCAAGGGCGCCGAGCGGCTCACGCTCGAACTGCGCGACAAGGTCACCGCGCTCGCGGGCCCGACCGACGGTTCCCCGGCGGTCGTCGCACCCGGCGCGCTGCGCGGCGAGGTCGTCGAGGCGCTCGCGGGCCTCGGCTTCCCGGCCAAGCAGGCCGAACAGGCCGTCGACAAGGTGCTCGGCGAGGGCGAAGGCCACACGACGTCGTCCGTGCTGCGCGCCGCGTTGGCCACCCTCGGGCGTAAGCGGTAACCGGCCACATGGACTATGAGGCCGTGACGGAGTTCGAAACCGACGAGACGCTCTCGGCGCTGCCGCAGACCGGCGAACGCGAGGTCGAGACCACGCTGCGCCCGCGCAAACTCGACGAGTTCGTCGGCCAGCCACGGGTGCGTGAACAGCTCGAACTCGTCCTGGAAAGCGCGCGGCGCCGGGGTGTCCCGCCGGACCACGTCCTGCTCTCGGGCCCGCCGGGACTGGGCAAGACGAGTATGGCGATGATCGTCGCCGCCGAACTCAACGCCGCCATCCGCATCACCTCCGGGCCCGCCCTGGAACGCGCGGGCGATCTGGCCGCGATGCTGTCCAACCTGGCGCCCGGCGACGTCCTGTTCATCGACGAGATCCACCGCATCGCCCGTCCCGCCGAGGAGATGCTGTACCTGGCGATGGAGGACTTCCGTGTCGACGTCGTCGTCGGCAAGGGCCCCGGCGCCACCAGCATCCCGCTGGAGATCGCGCCGTTCACGCTGGTCGGGGCCACGACGCGGTCCGGCTCGCTGACCGGTCCGCTGCGCGACCGGTTCGGTTTCACCGGCCAGATGGAGTTCTACAGCGACGCCGAACTGGAGCTCGTCGCCCGCCGCGCCGCCACGATCCTCGACATCGACATCGACCGGGACGGCTGCGCGGAGATCGCCCGCCGGTCCCGCGGCACACCCCGGATCGCGAACCGGCTCCTGCGCCGCGTGCGCGACTACGCCGAGGTCCGGGCGGACGGCAAGGTCACGCGCAAGATCGCCCGTGCCGCGCTGGAGGTCTACGACGTCGACGAACTCGGTCTCGACCGGCTCGACCGCGCGGTGCTGACCGCACTGGTCCGCTCCTTCGGCGGCGGTCCGGTCGGCGTTTCGACGCTGGCCGTCGCGGTGGGGGAAGAACCGACCACCGTCGAAGAGGTGTGTGAGCCTTACCTGGTCCGCGCCGGTATGCTCGCCCGCACTCCTCGCGGCCGGGTCGCCACAGCGGCCGCGTGGGAACACCTCGGCCTGCCGGCTCCGGCCGGTGCCACACGCGGCGATCAGGGCGGCCCGACCCTGTTCGACCAGGACTGAACGGACCGTTCACGCGGTTCGAGGCCCGTGGTGACGACGGGTGGTGGTGGAGTTTCCGCTGGCACCTGGCACACTCGGGGAGAGCACACCCCGCCAAACCGGACAAAACAGCGCACCGCGCGGCGTCCGCTCGAAATGGAGAATCATGAACCAGTTATTGCTGCCGCTGCTCCTGATGCTCGTTGTGGCGATTCCGCTCGTCATGGGCACCCGTAAGCAGAAGAAGGCGGCGGCAGCGCAGCAGGAGCTGCTCTCGAGCCTGGCTCCCGGTGACCGGGTGATGACCACCTCCGGTCTCTACGCGACTGTCGCCGACGCTTCCGCCGACACCACGATCGACCTCGAGATCGCCGAGGGCGTCGTGACCACCTGGCTGCGCCAGGCCGTCCGCGAGAAGGTCGAGCCGGTCGTCGAGACGGACGAAGACGCCACCGACGTCACCGACACCGACGAGGTCGTCGAGGCGCCGGTCGTCGAGTCGAAGGACGACGAGCGCGTCGAGGAGAAGTCGGGCGCGCAGATCGCTCCTCCGCTGGAGCACGGCAAGAAGTAGCGGTTGTAAGGCCATCCCCGACACCAGACTTTCGTAGGTGCGGGGCCAACGCCGGGCTCACGCAGCACCGAGTAGTGTCTCGGTGCTGCGTGCGTGTCCGTCGTCATAGTCGTGCTCGTTCGCGGTACCGCCGGACTCGGAGTCCGGATGAGTGAACAGCCAAGTCCATTGGGGAAAACCCAGTCCGTCCGAGGAGACCGAAGCACAGTGGCCGCACCGGCCGGGCATCTCCGCCCGGGACGCTATCTCGCCTTCTTCGCCCTGATCGTGGTGGCGCTGTACGCCCTGGTGTTCTTCACCGGTAGCGGCAAGCCGACGCCGAAGCTCGGCATCGATCTGCAAGGCGGCACGAGGGTCACCCTGTCCGCCCGAAACCCCGACGGCGGCGACCCTCCGCGAGAGTCCCTCGAACAGGCCCGCTCGATCATCGAGCGCCGGGTCAACGGCATCGGCGTCAGCGGCACCGAGGTCGTCCTCGACGGCAGCAACGTCGTCATCACCGTCCCCGGTGAGCAGGGCGACCAGGCCAAGACCCTGGGCAAGACCGCGAAGCTGGGCTTCCGGAAGGTCGTGACGTCGCAGCCGGTGACCCCGGTCCAGCAGCCGTCGGCCCCGCCCGCCTCCGGCACGCCGTCTTCGGCGCCGCCGACCTCGCCGGGCGTGAGCGCCCCGCCGAGCAGCCCGGCCAACGGCGGCGGTGGCGCCGCCGGCGCGCCGCAGCAGCAGCCCGGCGCGGACTCCGACGAGCAGACGAAGAAGGAGATCGAGAACGCCCGGAGCCTCCGGCAGAATCCCGATCTGCTTTCGACGGACCAGGCGAAGCAGGCCGCGGCCGCCGAGAAGGCCTTCGCGGCCCTCAACTGCGACCCCAAGGTGTCGGACCCGCTGGTCGGCAACGACCTCACCGACAAGCCGCTGGTCGCCTGCGGTGACAAGAACACCATGAAGTACCTGCTGGAGCCGGAGTTCCTCCCCGGAACGGAGATCTCCGACGCCTCCTCGGGCTACGACACCCAGAACTCCCAGTGGGTCGTCAACCTGAACTTCAAGGGCGAGGGTTCCCGGATCTGGGGCGACTTCACCTCGAAGAACGTCCAGAAGCAGGCTGCGTTCGTCCTCGACACGCAGGTCGTCTCCGCGCCGACCATCCAGTCCGCGATCCTCGGCGGCCAGACCCAGATCACCGGCCGGTTCAGCCAGTCCGAGGCCAAGGACCTGGCGGACGTGCTGAAGTACGGCTCGCTGCCGCTGTCGTTCGAGTCCTCGGACGCGACGACGGTGTCCGCGACGCTGGGTCTCGCGTCGCTGCAGGCGGGCCTGATCGCCGGTGGCCTCGGCCTCCTGATCGTCTTCATCTACTGCTTGTTCTATTACCGGCTGCTCGGCGTGCTGACGATCCTGTCGCTCGCCTTGTCGTTCTCGCTGGTCTACGCGGTACTGGTGCTGCTGGGGCGGTGGATCGGGTACACCCTCGACCTCGCCGGCGTGGCGGGCCTGATCATCGCGATCGGTATCACCGCCGACTCGTTCGTCATCTACTTCGAACGGTTGAAGGACGAGATCCGGGAAGGCAGGACGTTCCGCTCCGCGGTGCCGCGAGGCTGGTCCCGCGCCCAGCGCACGATCCTCGCGTCGGACGCGGTCAGCTTCCTCGCCGCGGCCATCCTGTACTGGCTGGCCGTCGGTGAGGTCAAGGGCTTCGCGTTCACGCTCGGCATGTCGACGGTCCTCGACCTCGTCGTGGTCTACCTCGTGACCCACCCGCTGGTCGCGATGGTGTCGCGGTCGAAGTCGAAGTTCCTGTCCAACCCCAAGAATCTCGGCCTCGGTGCCGTGCAGCAGGTGGGCTCGGAGCGCAAGGCGGCCCGTCCGGCCGCCGGCCGCCCGAACGTCAAGGAGGCGTGACCGTGGTCGACGACAACACCACCACCGCGGGCAAGCGCGACAGCATCTTCCGCCGCCTCTACGTGGGCACGGGCGCGTTCGACGTGGTCGGCAAGCGCAAGCGCTGGTACCTCTTCTTCGGCGCGCTGGTGCTGGTCTGCATCGCGTCGATGGGGATCAAGGGCTTCAACTTCGGGATCGACTTCGAAGGCGGCACCCAGATCCAGCTGCCCGCCAACGGCAAGAACGGGCAGATCACCGAACAGCAGGCCAAGGACGTCTTCGCCGAGGCGCTCGGCCGTTCCGCCGACGAGGCACAGAAGGTCGGCAGCGGCGCCTCGTCGACGATCCAGCTCCGTTCGGACACCCTCGACGCGGCCGAGGTCTCCAAGATCAAGGAAGCGCTGTTCCGCGACCTGGGCCCGATCGGGTCCAACGGGCAGCCGAGCGTCCAGGCCATCAGTGACAGCGCGGTCAGCGCGTCCTGGGGCGGGGAGATCTCGCGGCAGGCGTTGATCGCGCTCGGCGTGTTCCTCCTGGCGGTCACGCTGTTCCTGGCGTTGTACTTCGACACCAGGATGGCCGCCGCGGCGCTGATCTCGCTCCTGCACGACATCGTGGTGACGGCGGGTGTGTACTCGCTGATCGGCTTCGAGGTCACGCCGGCGACGGTGATCGGTCTGCTGACGATCCTCGGGTTCTCGCTGTACGACACGGTGGTGGTGTTCGACAAGGTCCGCGAGAACACACGCGGCCTGCTCGGGCTCACCCGCCGCACCTTCGGCGAGGCGGCCAACCTGGCGCTGAACCAGACGCTGATGCGGTCGTTCAACACCGCGCTGATCGCGATGCTGCCGATTCTCGGCCTGCTCGTCGTCGGGTACGTCCTGCTCGGCTCCGGCACGCTGCAGGACCTCGCGCTGGTGCAGCTCACCGGCACCCTGGTCGGCGTGCTGTCCTCGGTCGCGCTGGCCACCCCGCTGCTGGTGGACCTGAAGATGCGTGACCCGAAGTTCCGTCAGCAGGCCGACCGGGTGGCCGCGCGGCGCGCGAACCAGGCCCGCAAGGCCGCCGAGCGCGACGACGACTTCGACCCGAACGACGAGGACGCACTGGCCGCCGAACTCCGCAAGGAGAAGGCGTACGCCGCGGCGGCGAGCGTGCCCGCCCGGAACCAGAAGGCCCACAAGGGCCGTCCGTCGGGTAAGCGCAAGAGGTAACCGAGTTCAAAACCCCCGGGAAGGTCCTTTCCTTGCGAACTCCGTGAGGGAAGGACCTTTCCTGGTGTTCAGGAGAGCAGGAAGTACATGGAGCTGGACAAGGCACTCGACCTCATCGCCGACGTACCGGACTTCCCGGAACCCGGCGTGCTGTTCCGGGACCTGAGTCCGCTGTTCGCCGACGCGGCGGGCTTCAAGGCCGTCACCGACGCGCTGGCCGCCACCGTCGATCCCGACGCCGACCTGCTGGCGGGCGTGGAAGCGCGCGGATTCCTGCTCGCCGCCGCCGTCGGCTACGCCCGTGGCCTCGGGGTCGCGTTGATCCGCAAGCCGGGCAAGCTACCCCGCGTCGCGGGCAGGGTCGGTTACACGCTGGAGTACGGCACCGCGACCGTCGAGCTGCCCGAAGGTGTCGTCGAGCCCGGCCAGCGTGTCGCGGTCCTCGACGACGTGCTCGCCACCGGTGGCACGGTCGCGGCCACCTGCAAGCTGCTGGAAGACGCGAAGGCGCAGGTCACCGGGGTTTCGGTGGTCATGGAACTCGGCGCGCTCGGCGGTCGTTCCGTGCTTGAGGGGCGTCGTGTGGAGGCCCTCCGGGTGTGTTGACCGGGCGCACCAAGTGAGCCGCGAGGGGGAGCGGTTACTCTTGATGTCCGAAGGCCGCACGAAGCGCAGGAGGTGCGGGTGAGCCAAGAGCTCGATGCCGCGGTGTCCTCGAAGGACGGCACCGAGCAGAACGGTGCGGCGCGACAGGGGGCGGCGCCGACACCGTCCGCGACGCGCCGCGTGCGCGCCCGCCTCGCCCGCCGGATCACCGCGCAGCGTGCCGCGCCGGTCAAGCAGGTTCTCGAACCGCTCGCCGTCATCCACCGCGAGCTGCATCCCAACGCGGACCTCGCGCAGCTCCAGCGCGCGTACGACGTCGCCGAGGAGCTGCACCGCGAGCAGCGGCGCAAGTCCGGCGACCCGTACATCACGCATCCGCTCGCCGTCGCGACCATCCTCGCCGAACTCGGCATGGACACCACGACCTTGGTCGCGGCGCTGTTGCACGACACCGTCGAGGACACCGGCTACTCGCTGGAGAGCCTGAAGGCCGACTTCGGTGAGAAGGTCGGCGAGCTCGTCGACGGCGTCACCAAACTGGACAAGGTCAAGCTCGGCACGGCCGCCGAGGCGGAGACCATCCGCAAGATGGTCATCGCGATGGCGCGCGACCCGCGCGTGCTGGTCATCAAGCTGGCCGACCGGCTGCACAACATGCGCACGATGCGCTTCCTCCCGCCGGAAAAGCAGGCACGTAAGGCGCGCGAGACCCTGGAGGTCCTCGCCCCGCTGGCGCACCGGCTCGGCATGGCGACGGTCAAATGGGAGCTGGAGGACCTGGCCTTCGCCATCCTGCAGCCGAAGAAGTACGACGAGATCGTCCGCCTCGTCGCCGATCGCGCTCCTTCCCGCGACACCTATCTGCGGTCGGTGATCACCGAACTGACCAGCAATCTCGAAGGCTCGCGGATCACCGCCAAGGTCGAGGGCCGCCCGAAGCACTACTACTCGATCCACCAGAAGATGATCGTCCGCGGCCGCGACCTCGACGACATCCACGACCTGGTGGGCGTGCGGATCCTGGTCGAGGACGTCCGTGACTGCTACGCCGCGATGGGCGTCGTCCACGCGCTGTGGCAGCCGGTCCCCGGCCGGTTCAAGGACTACATCGCGCAGCCCCGCTTCGGCGTCTACCAGTCGTTGCACACCACGGTGATCGGGCCGGACGGCAAGCCGCTCGAGGTCCAGATCCGTACTTACGAGATGCACCGCACCGCCGAGTACGGCATCGCGGCGCACTGGCGGTACAAGGAGACCAAGGGCACCCACAACGGGAACGCCATGGACGTCGACGAGATGGCGTGGATGCGTCAGCTCCTCGACTGGCAGCGGGAAGCGGCGGACCCGGGCGACTTCCTGGAGTCGCTGCGCTACGAACTCGCCTCGCGCGAGATCTTCGTGTTCACGCCCAAGGGCGACGTGATCACGCTGCCGGTCGATTCGACGCCGGTCGACTTCGCCTACGCCGTGCACACCGAGGTCGGCCACCGGTGCATCGGTGCCCGCGTCAACGGCAGGCTCGTCGCGCTCGAGCGCAAGCTGGAGAACGGCGAGGTCATCGAGATCTTCACCTCGAAGGCCGAGACCGCGGGGCCGAGCCGCGACTGGCTCCAGTTCGCCGGTTCGCCCAAGGCGCGCGCGAAGATCCGGCAGTGGTTCGCCAAGGAACGCCGTGACGAGGCGATCGAGGGCGGCAAGGAGGCCATCACCAAGGAGGTCCGCAAGGTCGGCCTCCCGATCCAGCGGCTGGTCTCCGCCGAATCGATGGGCGCGGTCGCCACCGAACTGCGGCACCCGGACATCAGCTCGCTGTACGCGGCCGTCGGCGAGGGGCACACCAGCGCGAAGCACGTCGTGCAGCGGCTGGTCGCGCTCATCGGCGGCGTCGACGAGGCGGAGGAGGAGCTCGCCGAGCGGGCGACCCCGTCCACCGTCACCCGCCGCCGCGGCTCCAACGACGTCGGCGTCGTGGTGAAGGGCGCCAGCGACATCTGGGCCAAGCTCGCCCGCTGCTGCACCCCGGTGCCGGGCGACGAGATCCTCGGTTTCGTCACGCGTGGCGGTGGTGTCAGCGTGCACCGGACCGACTGCACCAACGCCGACGACCTGCGGGCCCAGCCCGAGAGGCTGGTCGAGGTCGAATGGGCGCCGTCGGCGTCTTCGGTGTTCCTCGTCGCGATCCAGGTCGAGGCGCTGGATCGGCACCGCCTGCTCTCCGACGTCACGAAGGTGCTCGCGGACGAGAAGGTCAACATCCTGTCCGCGTCGGTGACGACGTCGCGCGACCGGGTCGCGGTCAGCCGGTTCTCGTTCGAGATGGGCGACCCGAAGCACCTCGGACACGTGCTGAAGGTGGTCCGGGGCGTCGAAGGCGTTTACGACGTGTATCGGGTCACTTCGGCTTCGTGACCACTGGTGGGTCCCGGCTAAAGTCCGGGGATGACTGACGGGTTCGAATTCACTCGCGACGGCGAGGTCGCACGGCTGACGTTCACCAGGCCGGAGAAGATGAACGCGATCACCTACGGGATGTGGTCGGCGATCCCGGACGTGGTGGCGCGGGTGGAGGCGGACCCGGCGATCAAGGTCCTCGTGCTGACCGGCGCGGGCGCGCATTTCTCGGCGGGCGCGGACATCAGCGAGTTCCGGGACCTGCGGTCGACCGCCGACGCGGCCGAGACCTACGACAAGGCCGTCGACGGGGCCGTGGCGGCGTTGACGGCGTCGCGGAAGCCGACCGTCGCGATGATCCAGGGGAACTGCATCGGCGGCGGGTGCCAGATCTCGGTCGCGTGCGACTTCCGCTTCGCGGCTGAGGGCTCGCGCTTCGGTATCACGCCGGCGAAGCTCGGGATCGTCTACCACTTCGACTCGACCCGGCAGCTCGTCTCACTGGTCGGCGCCGCGAACGCGAAGTACTTCCTGCTCTCGGGCGAGCTCGTCGACGCGCGGCGGGCGCGGGAGATCGGGTTGCTCAACGACGTCTTCCCGGCCGACGAGCTGGAGGCCTCGACGGCGAAGTTCGTCGAGACGCTGGCTTCGCGTTCGCAGGCCTCGGTGCGCGGGATGAACCGGATCATCGAGAAGATCGTGGCGGGACAACAGGAATCCGACGCCGAAGTGGACGAGATCCGGCTCGGTGCCCTGCACGGCGAGGACTATGCCGAAGGGGTCGCGGCGTTCTTGGCGCGGCGGCCGCCGAAGTTCACTTATCGCTGAGCTTCTCGTTCGAACGGTGTTCCATGAAGGCCTCCTTGAGGGACCCAGGGTCCCTCAAGGAGGCCTTCACGGACTTCGGGCACCATGGCGGTCCGCGCGTGGACCCGCCGGCGATCATGTCGCGAAAGCCACTTTCGGGACATCAGACGTCGCGAAAGTGGCTTTCGCGACACGCGCCATATGACTTGCTCCTCGATTGCCGCGGCACCTTCGGACGGTGTTCCGTGTGGACAGTCGCGGTGGCACCACTTCTGCCCCGATTCTCACCCCGGAAACCCTTGCGGTATCGCGCTTCCTGTGCCTCCGCAGGTCGACTCCCGTCGGCCTCGATGTTGCGCGAAAAAGTTTTTTATGGCTTGAGCCAGACGTGCTTATGGTCGTTTCATGGAGTCGAAATTTCAGACGGCCGAAGAGCTCATGACCGCTTTGCGCGCCGGTGAGGTGACGTCGGCGGAGCTGACCGACGAGGCGATCGCCCGGATCGAACGGGAAGACAAGGCGATCAACGCGATCTGCGTGCCGGACTTCGACCGGGCGCGGGCCGCCGCGCGCGATGCCGACCAGGCGCGCGCCCGCGGCGAGGACCGGCCGCTGCTCGGGCTCCCGGTGACGGTCAAGGAGTCCTTCAACATGACCGGCCTGCCCACGACCTGGGGAATGCCGCAGCACCAGGGCTTCGTGCCCGCAGAGGACGCGGTGCAGGTGGCGAGGCTCAAGACCGCCGGGGCGGTGGTGCTCGGGAAGACCAACGTGCCGTTGGGGCTGCAGGACATCCAGACCTTCAACGAGTTCTACGGCACCACGAACAACCCGTGGGATCACGATCGCACCTCGGGCGGGTCGTCCGGCGGATCGGCGGCGGCTTTGGCGTCCGGATTCGGGGCGCTGTCCATCGGTTCCGATCTCGCCGGCTCGTTGCGCACCCCCGCGCATTTCTGCGGCATCTACGCGCACAAGCCGACCGTCGGGCTCGCCGCGACCCGCGGCATGGTCCCGCCTCCGGTGCCCGCCTTGCCGGTCGACCTCGACCTCGCCGTCGCCGGTCCGATGGCGCGCACCGCCCGCGACCTCACGCTCCTGCTCGACGTCATGGCCGGGCCGGACCCGCTGACACACGGGATGGCGTACGAGGTGAAGCTGCCGCCCGCGCGCCACGAGCGGCTCGGCGACTTCCGGGTCTTGGTGATCGAGGACCATCCGCTCATCCCGACCGGGGCCGCCGTGCGGGCGGGCGTGAACCGGGTGGCCGACGCGCTTGCCGACGGCGGAGCCCGCGTCGAACGGTACAGCCCGTTGTTCCCCGACCTGACCGAGTCGGCGACGATCTACACGCAGTTGCTGTTCTCGAGCACGGTCGCGCGTTTTCCCGTCGAGGCGTACGAGCAGCTGCGGGCCAACGCCGCCGAGCTGAGCGCGGACGACCGGAGTCTCGACGCGGCGCGGCTGCGCGCCATGGTGTTCACCCACCGCGACTGGCTGGCGGTGTACGACCATCGCGAACGTCACCGCCACGGCTGGCGGCAGCTGTTCGCCGAGTTCGACGCGGTGGTCTGCCCGATCACGCCGACCCCCGCGTTCCCGCACGACCACGACCCCGATCCGCTGGGGCGCCGGATCGACATCGACGGTGCCGGGTATCCGTACTTCGACCAGCTCGTCTGGGCGGGCGTGGCCACCATGCCCGGTCTGCCCGCCACCGCGGTGCCGACCGGTCGGTCCGCCGAGGGTCTTCCGGTGGGAGTGCAGCTCATCGGTCCGGCGTTCGAGGATCGCACCCCGCTGCGGCTGGCCGAACTGCTCGAGCAGGCGATCGGCGGCTTCCGGGCGCCGAACTAGATCGCGTCCCAGGGATTGCTGTCGTACGCTTCGGCGAGGATCCGGTTTGTTTCCGGGGCGGACGACAGCTCGACGTCGTCCACCGACGCCACCGGCCAGCCGACCGACTCCGAATTGGTCAGGAACATGGCGTCGAACCCCGGCAGATCGGCGGGGCGGACGTCGCGGACCTCTTGCGGGATCCCGTTGCGCTCCAGGCCGCGTCGCACAAGTTGCTGGGTGATGCCGTCGAGAACCGGGGCCTGCGGCCAGACCACCGTGCCGCCGTCGAGGAACCCGACGTTCCAGATCGACGCTTCGCTGACCCGGCCGTCGTAGTCGACGAACAACGCGTCGTCGTATCCCGCCAGCTTCGCCTCACGCGTGTGGTGAAGAAGCCCGAACGTGCCGACGTGCTTCACCTCCGGAAGCACCCGTTCGTAGCGCACGGACCGCAGGCGCAGCGGCGTCATCTCGTGTTCCCGGGGCGGCCCGGTCCGCACGAGGACGTCCGGCGCCACGGGTGCGCCGGGATCGGACCAGTCCATCGCGCGGGAGAAGATCAGCACCCGCACCGACAGCGCGTCCTCGCCGCGGACGGCCTGCCGCACGTACGCGCGCACCGCGTCGGTGTCGAGGTCGCTGCCGAACATGCGCCGCGTGCTCGTCACGAGGCGGCGAAGGTGGACGTCCAGGCCGCGGACCTTGCCGTCGCGGACCTGCATGGCGGTGAAGTGGCCGTAACCGAACGCGCCCGCCAGGTCTTCCGACCGGGCGGGCGCGCCGTTGATCTCCAGCTTCACGTCAGGCGTTGACCGTGACGCCGGTGAACTTGACCTCGGTGTTGGGCGGGCCGGTGCCGTCGCCGTTGCCCGCCTGCGCGTTCGCGCCCGCCTTGGCGACCTTGTCGAGCACCTTCAGGCCCTCGTCGGAGATACTGCCGAAGACCGAGTAGTCCGCGGGCAGCTCGGCCTCGCCGTAGACCATGAAGAACTGGCTCCCGCCGGAGTTCGGCTGCTGCGTCTTCGCCATCGCGAGGATGCCGCGACCGTACTTGATCTCCTTGAACGCCTCGTCCGGCATCGTGTAGCCCGGGCCGCCCATGCCGCTGGCCTCGGGGTCACCGCACTGCAGCATCTGCAGGCCGGTGGTGCCGAGCCGGTGGCATTTGGTGTCGTTGAAGTAGCCCTGCTGGGAAAGGCTGATGAAGCTCTGCACGGCGCACGGGGCGAGCGCGCGGTCCAGCGTCAGCGGGATGTCGCCCGCGGTGCTCTTCAGCACGACGTTCACCGTGCCGTTCGAGGAGACGTCCTTGCCTTCCGGCTTGTTCACCTTCTTCGAAGCCTGCTTGCTGGCGTCGTCCTTGTAGTCGCAGGCCACCGGGTTCGCCAGCGGCGTCGGCCGCTTCGGCATCGGAGCGCGCTCCGTGGGGATGGTGACCTCGGGGGTCGGAGGAGCCGAGCTCGGGGAAGCGTCGGAGGCGGCATCGTCACCACTGTTACTGCTGACGATCCACCACACCGCGCCCGCCACGATCGCGACGACGCCGACGACCGCCACCGAGCCGACGATCTTGCGACGCTTGGCCTTCTCGGCCCGTCGCACGATCTGTCGCTCGAGCTTGCGCTTCGCGGCTTCGCGGCGCTGCTGGTTGGTCGGCACCCGCCCTCCCGGTTTCCACTCGATGTCACACGTCTGAGGTAGCGGGAGTCTATTGGCACAGCCTGTGAGGCCCCCGTACAGGGGCCGCTAGGCTTACTTGATCGTGATCAGGGCCATCCTGTCACCTGTTCGGCGGAAGATCTGAGGAGGCGTTTCGTGCTGGTTGTCGGTTTTCCGGCAGGCCCCCTCGAAGCCAACTGCTACCTGCTCGCCCCGGAGGGCGGCGGTGAGTGCGTGATCGTCGACCCCGGCGAGGAAGCCGTCGAGCCGATCGAGGCCGCGCTCGCCGAGCACGGGCTGACGCCGGTCGCGATGCTCGCCACCCACGGCCACCCCGATCACGTCGCTTCGGCGGACGAGGCCGGCGCGCGCCACGGGATACCTCTCTATCTGCACGAGGCGGACCGGCCACTGCTCGGCCAGGACGCCGGTCAACGGAAGGACGGCATCGTGCCACTCGTCGATGGCCCGCTGCGGCTGGCCGGGCTGGAGATCACGGTGTCCGGCACACCGGGCCACACCGCCGGTTCGGTGGTCTTCGGGCTGACCGCCGCGGAGGGCGGGCGGATCGTGCTCACCGGGGACAGCCTGTTCGCCGGTTCGATCGGCCGGTCTTCCGGTGACGGCGGTGAGCTCGTGCGTTCCCTCGGCGCCAAGGTGATGACGCTGCCCGACGACACCGTCGTCCTTCCGGGCCACGGTCCGGCCACCACGATCGGCCGCGAGCGGGCGGGGAACCCGTTCCTGGCCGGGACGGGCGCGTGATGACCGAGCCCACCGGGACCCCGGAAACCCCCGAACGTCTCCCGCTGTTCCACGACGACCCCAAACTCCGTCGCAAGCGTGGCTGCTCCAGCGTCGCCGGTGTGGTGATCTTCGCGGCCGCGTTCGGCGGGATCGCCGGGCTGATCGGCGGTGAGATCGCCGGGCTCGTGGTCGCCGGGGTGATCGCGCTGCCGCTGCTGTACGTCATGTTCTACAACCTGCGCCGCCGGGTGTGGCTCGAAGGCGACACGCTCATCGTGCGGACCTGGGGCGTGCGGCGGATCGACCTGACCACGGCCGAGCGCATCGACCTGGTGATCAGCGACGTACGCGGGACCAGGACGGTCAGCCTGCTGGTCAACGCGGGCAAGCGCCGCAAGGTCGCGAAGGTCGATCTGGCCGTGTACTCGGGCGCGGGCGGCCGGGAGCTCGGCATCCTGCAGCTGCGCAAGCTGGCGAACGCCCTGCTGAACAACACCGACGCGAACGGTCTCGTGTTCTCGGAACTGCTTGTGGCGCAGCTGAAATCGGAAGCGCGCGGTGACGCGGCCGCGGAGAGGCCGCTCTACCGGCTGGCTTCGGCGGCGCCTGCCGGGAAGTATATCCAGCGGTTCACGATGGAGGCGGTCAGCCGGTTCGTGGCGACTCTGGACTGAGGGGCCTTTCACTTCGTGAGTGTGTGCGGTGGCCGGCGGGACGGCACACGTGACTGGACGGACGACACACGGTAGGACTTGGCTGGCGCCGAGTGTCGTCCGTCTGATCACGTGCGTCGTCCGTCTGATCACACGTGCCGTCCACCCAGCCACGCGAAAGTACCGGCCCGGCTTTGGTCGTGAGTGACGATTCGGGTCAGAACCAAGAGTGCTTCAGGTACCTGCGGCGGCTGGGGCGGGATCGTGGTCCGTGAAGGACTCCTTGAGGGACTCTGGGTCCCTCAAGGAGGCCTTCACGGACTCGGAACACTCGTCTGCAGCCCCAGTAGCCCCACCGGCCTCATCAGTCACAAGGGTGGCGCGTGAAGGACTCCTTCCCTTGGCTCAGCCGCAGAAACTCGACCTTCACACCTTCCCCCAGTACATGAAGGCCCCCTTCCTTGCGTCTAGCGCAAGGAAGGGGGCCATCATGTACTTCAGACGCGGCACCGAGCGGGTCAAGCTGGTCGTGAGTGGCAAGGACGGTTAGAACCGTCCTCAACACTCACGAGGCTTCGGTGCGGGTCTCCAGCTTCTCCAGCCGCGCCTTGATCTCTTCCAGCTGGTAGACGATCTCCGGCAACTCGCCCGCGGCGAAGGTCGCCAGCCGCTCCGAGTGCTTGAGCGTCGCCCGGACGTCGTCGAGCGCGGCGGCGATCTTGGGGACCGCCTCGACGGCTTCGAGCGTCGAGACGAGCACACGCCGCGCGACGGCGGTCAGCTGTCCGGGGATGGCGAACGCAGCGCCGAAAACGTCGAACATGGCCCCTCCGATCACGCGGCGAACCTCGGGTGCGGCCTCTTCGTACCCGACTCCGGCCCGTGATCGCGCGGTGGGCTCGCGCTTTGGGGCGCTTGTGGCTACAGGGACTCTTGGGGCTCCCGCGAGGCGATCAGCGCGGCCAGCACGGTGGTGACCGGGACCGCCGCGACGATGCCGACGCTTCCGGCCAGTGTCCGCACGATCTCCTGGGCGATCTCCTCCGCGCCCAGGATGGAGCCGAGCCCGACGCCCGAGAGCGACGTGTACAGCAGCACCGGCAGCGCCGCGCCCGCGTACGCCATGACGAGCGTGTTGACCGCCGAGCCGACGTGATCGCGCCCGATCCGCAGGCCGGCGCCGTACAGCTCACGCCAGCCGAGCGCCGGGTTCGCCCGCCGGAGCTCCCACACCGCGCTCGTCTGCGTCACCGTGACGTCGTCCAGCACACCGAGCGCGCCGATCACGACACCCGCCAGCAGCAGTCCCCGCGCGTCGATCCCGTGCCCGAGCGAGCCGATCAGCTGGGACGTGCTGTCGTCGAGCCCGGTCAGCGACGCCGCGGCCGAGAAGATCGCCGACAGGACGCCGATCAGGACCAGGCTCACCAGGGTGCCCAGCACCGCCACCGAGGTTCTCGCGGACAGCCCGTGCGTCAGGTACAGCGCGACGAACATGATCGCGCCCGCGCCCGCGATCGCCACCAGCAACGGACTTTCGCCGGCGAGGATCGAAGGCAGCACGAAGAGCGCCAGCACCAGGAAGCTCAGTCCGAGCGCGATCAGCGCGGCGAGCCCCTGCCAACGGCCGAGGACGATCACCGCGAGCGCGAACAGCCCGGCGAGCAGCAGCAGCGGCGTACCACGCTGGAAGTCGACGATCTGGAACGACGCGGGATTCGCGACGTCGCCGCCGTTGTAGGACAGCACCACCTTGTCGCCCGCGGCGAACCGCGGCGTGCTCGGCTCGATGGGCAGCGTGAGCTTCAACGGCTTCCCGGACGCGGGACCATCGGTCATCGTGAGCTCGCTGGTGAGACAGGGTTTCGCGTCCGGTGGCGGCTCGCCGACCTGCACCTGTCCTTCGGCGAGACACGGCCCGGTGATCGTCCCGGTGACCGTCGCGCTCACCGGGGTCCCCTGCGGGAAGACGCTTTTCGCCGGATCCTTGCCCCACGGATAGAGGAAGATCATCCCGGCGACGGTCGCGACGGCGAGCGGGATCAGCAGCCACATCAGCAGCAGCCGGACCCGGCGCGACGCGGGCGCCGCCGGTCCGTGACCGTGCGAGTGCCCGTGGCCGACCGGCTCGGGTTCGGGCTTCGGTTCGGCGGCGCGACGTCTGCCCGGTTCCGCCGGTCGCGGCCGCTGGGCCGGTGGGCGCGGGCGCCGCGTGCCCTCGGGCGGCGGCGTCCGGCGCGGCGAACGGGACGTTCCGGGCGAACGATCGGACGGCGTGTCCGTTACCCGGCGAATCGGGCCGGTGTCGTCGTCGGAGATGTCGCGGCGGTTCACCCGCACATCCTCCACAGTGCGGGCCGGGTGCCGCACACGGCCTATCCGAACGCCTGCCGAAGGTGGACACGGCGATACGCCGAAGGCGGGGTGTCGAAGTGGTCGAGGAACGCTTGGCGAAGCGTCTCGGTCGAGCCGAAACCGCATCGCCTCGCGATCGAGGACAGCGGAAGTTCGGTGCCGCACAACAGTTTCGCCGCGTTCTCGGTCCTCGCGGCCCGCACGTACCTGCTGGGTGTGGTGCTCAAGTGCGCGTCGAACAACCTGGTCAGCTGCCGCGTGCTGATCCCGGCCCGCTCGGCGAGGGCGGCGGTGCCGAGATCGCCGGCGAGGTGTTCGGCGACGTACGCGGTGATGTCGCGGACCAGCCGGTTCTCCGGCGGCGGGCCGGACAGGAACATGCTCACCTGCGCCTGGTTGCCCGGCCGCTGCAGATAGGTCACGAGCATGCGGGCGACCTCCCTGGCGACGCTCGGGCCGTGGTCCTCCTCGACGAACGCGAGGGTGAGGTCGATCCCGCTGGTGACCCCCGCCGCCGTGTAGACGTTGCCGTCGCGCACATACAGCGGCACCGGGTCGACGTTCACCTGCGGATAGTTCGTCGCGAGCCGGTTCGCGAACCGCCAGTGGGTGGTGGCGCGGCGGCCGTTGAGCAGTCCGCACGCGGCGAGCACGGTGGCGCCGGTGCACACCGAGGCGACCCGGCGGCTCTGCTGCGCGAGCCTGCGGACGTGGGTGACGAACCGCGCGTCCGCGGCGGCGGCCTCGTGTCCGGTGCCGCCCGCGACGATCAGCGTGTCCAGCTCTCCGGTGATCTGGTCGAGCCGGTGCTGTGCCTGCAGCGTCAACCCGGACTCGCAGCGGATGCCGCGGCCGTCGACGCTGGCGAGCATGATCTCGTACCCCGGCTTGCCGCCGAGTTTGGTCGCGGCGTCCAGGACGTCCGACGGACCGGCGATGTCGAGCAACTCGGCGTTGCTGTAGCCGACGATCAACACTCGTCTGGGT
>Ga0307518_10000187_pt1 | contig 47022 bp, 53 predicted proteins | sample 25_EM_MG_FD_203889 | JGI IMG/M metagenome (GOLD analysis project Ga0307518, IMG submission 203889) | Populus trichocarpa ectomycorrhiza microbial communities from riparian zone in the Pacific Northwest, United States - 25_EM | ecosystem: Host-associated > Plants > Roots > Unclassified | place... | reverse complement strand
GACGCGTCCTTCGACGCCTCCGGCCGTGGCTCGCTGGCCACCCTGGTCGAGCTGACCGGCGGTCCGAAGCGGGTCATCACCATCGCCGCGCCGGACGCGGCCGACCACGGCGTCCGCTTCACGTCGGGATCTCCGGCCGAGCAGGTGCCCGGCTCGCTGGCCGAAGGCGCCGCGCTCGCCGCCGACGGCAAACTCGCCCTGCCGATCGCCCGGGTCTACCCGCTCGCCGAAGCGGCCGCGGCCCAGGACGAGAGCGAAGCGGGCCATGTCCGGGGAAAGCTCGTCCTGGTCCCGTAGGTCTCCCCTCGTGAGTGTTTAGGACGGTTAGAACCGTCCTAAACACTCACGAGACGCGCCCCCATGCCCCTCTTGACTCTCACTTCTCAACGGGCGCAGAATTAAACACATGGCTAATTCAGCGATCTCCTCCGCGATCTCCGTCGCGATCTCCGTGACGGGCCTGCGGGTCGTCCGCGGCGGCCGTGAGGTCGTCAGGGACGTCGGTTTCGCGACGCCGCGCGGCCGGATCACCGGTCTGCTCGGTCCCAGTGGCTGCGGCAAGACGACGCTGATGCGCTCGATCGTCGGCGTGCAGATCGTCGCCGCGGGCGAGGTCACCGTGCTCGGCCATCCCGCGGGCAGCCCGCCGTTGCGGCGGTTGATCGGCTACGCCACCCAGAACCCGGCCATCTACGCCGACCTGACCATCACGGAAGCCTTGCGCTACTTCGCTTCCGTGCTCCGCGCGCCGATGTCCGATGTGGACAGAGTGATTGGCGAGGTCGGGCTCACCGAGCACGCGGGCAAGCTCGTCGGCGCCCTGTCGGGCGGCCAGCACAGCCGCGCCAACCTCGCGGTCGCATTGCTCGGGAAGCCCGAACTGCTCGTCCTCGACGAACCGACCGTCGGCCTGGATCCCGTTCTCCGCGACGAACTCTGGGCGCTTTTCCGCCGTCTCGCCGAGGGTGGGGCGACGCTGCTGGTGTCGAGCCACGTCATGGACGAGGCCGCGCGATGCGACCGCCTGCTACTCATGCGCGAAGGCCGCATCCTCGCCGACGACACCCCCGCCGGGCTGCGCGAACGCACCGGGACGACCGATCTGGAGCAGGCGTTCCTCCGGCTGGTCCGGGAAACCGAGGTGGCGTCGTGAACCCCGCTTTGACACTGGCCACGGCCCGCCGCATCCTCCTGCAGCTCCGGCACGATCCGCGCACCGTCGCGATGCTGATCGTCGTCCCGTCGCTGCTGATGGTGCTGCTGCGCTTCGTCTTCAACTCCGAAGCGGTGTTCAGCCGCGTCGCGCCGGCGTTGCTCGGCGTCTTCCCGTTCCTGATCATGTTCCTGATCACCTCGATCACGACCCTGCGCGAGCGCACCACGGCCACCCTGGAACGGCTGATGACCCTGCCGATCGGCAGGATGGACCTGCTCTTCGGCTACGCGCTCGCGTTCGGCTCGATCGCGATCGTGCAGGTCGGCGTCGCCGCCGGGGTGTCGCTCGCCTGGCTGGGCCTCGACATCGCGGGCTCGATCGGGATGCTGCTGCTCATCGCCGTCCTCGACGCGCTTCTCGGGATGGCACTCGGTCTCTTCGTGAGCGCGTTCGCGCGGACCGAGTTCCAGGCGGTGCAGTTCATGCCGCTGTTCGTGCTGCCGCAGATCCTGCTGTGCGGCCTGTTCGTGCCGCGCGGGGAGATGGGCTGGCTCCTGAACTGGCTTTCGAACGTGATGCCGCTTTCCTACGCCGTCGAAGCCCTCAGCCGGGTCACCACGTCGGGCACCGTGGACGCGACGCTGATCCGGAACCTGATCATCGTCGGGGCCTGCGCGCTGGCCGCGCTGGTCCTCGGCGCGGCGACGCTGCGTCGTCGAACACCCTAACCCTTGAACAACCTAGACTCTCCACATGGGATCGGAGTTCGAGCGGATCGCCGCCGAGAAGTACGTCGTCCTGACCACTTTCCGCAAGAACGGCACCCCGGTGCCGACGCCGGTCTGGGCGGCGGGCGACGGCGGCGAACTGGTGCTCTGGTCCGAGCGGAAGGCGGGCAAGGTCAAGCGCATCCGCAACAGTGGGCGGGTCGAGGTCCAGGCCTGCGACTTCCGCGGCAACAAGACGCATGGCGACGTCGTCGCGGGCGAAGCGCGGCTGCTGGACCTCGACGGGACCGAACGCGTGCGCAAGGTGATCGCGCGGAAGTACGGGATCACCGGCCGGGTCACGATGTTCTTCAGCAGGCTGCGGGGGCCGAAGGACCGGACCGTGGGGATCGCGATCAAGCTGGCGGAATGACCTGGGCCTCGTGAGTGGCAAGGACGGTTCTAACCGTCCTTACCACTCACGAGGCTTGTAGTGCCCGCAGCCGTGCCGACATCGCCGCCGAGTCGTGGTCCGGCCCGCAGCCGTCCACCAGGATCAGGTCGCCCGGGATGTGATCCGCCCGCAGGTGCAGGATCTCCTGGTAGGCGGCCGACGCGTACCACTCGCGGGCAACGGCCAGGCTCGGGAATTCGATCATCACCAGCGCCCCCCGCCACTCCCCCTCGACGACCTCGACCTCGGCCCCGTGCACGAGGAACTTCCCGCCGAAGGGATCGAGCGTGGCCTGGATCCGCTCCAGGTACTCGAGCACCTCTTCGGTCGGCGCACCGGTGGGGCGAAGGTGGGCGATACCGTACGCGGTCATGTTGTCCTCCCAGGTTTCGTTGTCCTGGAAGGAATCCTGACCGAGCGGGTGCGCGGCGTCGATTACCCGGGAGGTAAAGCTCAGAACTCCGCGACGGCGGCGAGCGCCTCGGGCAGGGTGAACGCGCCGGCGTAGAGCGCCTTGCCGACGATGGAACCCTCGACACCGTCGCGGGCCAGCGCGGCCAGCGCGCGGAGATCGTCCACACTGGACACACCGCCGGAAGCGATGACGGGCGCGTCGGTGCGGGCGGCGACCTCGCGGAGCAGGTCGATGTTCGGGCCCTGGAGGGTGCCGTCCTTGCTCACGTCGGTGACGACGTAACGCTGCGCGCCGTCGCGGTCGAGCCGGTCGAGGACCTCCCAGAGGTCACCGCCGTCCTGCGTCCAGCCGCGGGCGGACAGCCGGTGCCCGGCCTCGGTGATCCGCACGTCCAGCCCGATGGCGACCCGGTCGCCGTAGGAGGAGACGACCTTCGCGGTCCACTCCGGGTCCTCCAGCGCCGCCGTGCCGAGGTTGACCCGGCGGGCGCCGGTGGCCAGCGCGGCCTCCAGCGAGGCGTCGTCGCGAATGCCGCCGGACAGCTCCACCTGGACGTCGAGCTTCGCCACGACGTCGGCGAGCAGCTCGCGGTTGGAGCCCTTGCCGAACGCGGCGTCGAGATCCACCAGATGGATCCATTCCGCCCCGTCACGCTGCCAGGCGAGCGCCGCCTCCAGCGGGCTGCCATAGGAGGTTTCGGTGCCGGCCTCGCCCTGGACGAGTCGCACGGCCTGGCCATCGGCCACATCAACGGCGGGAAGGAGCGTGAAAGTCACGCGCCCACTCTAAGCGAGGGTGTTCAGCCAGTTGCGCAGCAGGTGCGCACCCGCGTCCCCGGACTTCTCCGGGTGGAACTGCGTCGCCCACAGCGGCCCGTTCTCGACGGCGGCGACGAAGTCCTGGCCGTGGTTCGCCCAGGTCACCTTGGGTTGCTGCCCGGCGAGGCCGGAGTCCAGTTCCCAGGTCCGCGCGGCGTAGGAGTGCACGAAGTAGAACCGTGTGTCCGCGTCGAGCCCGGCGAACAGCTGCGAATCCTCCGGGGCGCGGACGGTGTTCCACCCCATGTGGGGGAGGACGTCGGCCTCCAGCCGGTCGACCGTGCCCGGCCACTCGCCGGCGCCTTCGGCCTCCACGCCGTGCTCGACGCCGCGTTCGAACAGGATCTGCATGCCGACGCAGATACCCAGCACGGGACGGCCGCCCGCGAGGCGTTTGCCGATGATCTTCTCCCCCGACACCGACCGCAGCCCCTCCATGCAGGCGGAGAAGGCGCCGACACCGGGGACGACCAGGCCGTCCGCCTCGAGCGCGGCATGCGGGTCGGCGGTGACCTCGACGTCGGCGCCGGCGCGCTCGACGGCGCGTTCGGCGGACCGGAGGTTGCCGGACCCGTAGTCCAGGATCACCACGCGAGGAGTAGCCACCCGCCCAGGTTAGCGGACCGGGTTTTCTCCGGATTTCCTGTTTCGACCTTCACTCTTCTGGGTAATAACGCCTCCAAGTGAAAGGCCGGCGCAGGACCGCCCTGCACTTTTGGAGGAACGATGCAGGACGCCGACGACCTGACCCGCCTGCTCAGCGCCTGGCGCGAGGACATCGACAGCGTGCCTTTCCCTACCTTCGCGGAGCTGCTGATCCCGGCGCAGAAGCGGCGCTCCGCCCCCGCCCGGACGGCCACGGCATCGGTTCAGGTGACGAAGACCACCGGATGGCGCGATCGCTGACACTCGACTCCGGTCGCGTGTGTGGTTTTCTTCTTGAGGAAGCGACCCACCGAGCCGACCAGGAGTGACGCATGAGCAGCAGCCCGGATCCGCGCGACTTCCTCGATCTCGACGCCGAGCTCTCCGCCGAGGACCGGGCCATGCGTGACGCTGTGCGTTCCTACGCGCACGACCAGCTGCTCCCGAACATCGCCGAATGGTACGAAACGGGCGCCCTGCCCGCCGCCGACCTCGCCAAGGGATTCGGGCAGATCGGGCTGCTGGGCATGCACCTGGAGGGCTACGGCTGCGCGGGCACCAGCGCGGTCGCCTACGGCATCGCCTGCCGCGAACTGGAGGCCGTCGACTCCGGGCTGCGCAGCTTCGTCTCGGTGCAGGGATCGCTGGCGATGTACGCGATCCACAAATGGGGCACCGAGGAACACAAGCAGGAGTGGCTGCCGCGGATGGCCGCCGGTGAGGCGCTCGGCTGCTTCGGCCTGACCGAGCCGGACGCCGGCAGCGACCCCGGCAGCATGCGGACACGCGCGGTGCGCGACGGCTCGGACTGGGTGCTGAGCGGCACGAAGATGTGGATCACCAACGGAACCGTGGCCGACGTCGCGGTCGTCTGGGCGCAGACCGACGAAGGCGTGCGCGGCTTCGTCGTCCCCACGACCACGCCGGGCTTCACCGCGAACGAGGTCAAGCACAAGCTGTCGCTGCGCGCCTCGCTGACCGCGGAACTCGTGCTCGACGGCGTCCGCCTGCCGGATTCGGCGGCGTTCCCCGAGGTCAGGGGGCTGCGCGGGCCGCTGTCCTGCCTGAACGAGGCGCGCTACGGGATCCTGTTCGGCGTCGTCGGCGCCGCTCGGTCCTGCTACGAGTCCGCGTTGGAGTACACGCTGAGCCGGGAACAGTTCGGCAAACCGCTGGCCGGTTTCCAGCTCACCCAGCGCAAGCTCGCCGACCTCGTCGTCGAGGTCAACCGCGCCGGGCTGGTGGCGCTGCGGATCGGGCGGCTCAAGGACGCCGGGACGCTGCACCACAACCACGTCAGCTTCGGCAAGCTCGCCAACGTCCGCTCCGCGCTGGAGGTCGCCAGGACCGCGCGCGGCATGCTCGGCGCCAACGGGATCTCGCTGGAGTACCCGGTCATGCGGCATATGTCGAACCTGGAAACCGTGCTGACCTACGAGGGCACCGAGGAGATGCACGCGCTCTCGCTCGGCCAGTCGGTCACCGGGCTCGCCGCGTTCCGCTGAGCGGAGCTCACTCCCGCGCCGCGAGGAGTTCCGCGAGCCCGTGCGGGTACAGGATCGCCTTGCCGCTCACCACGTCGGCCATCGGCAGCCAGTGCACGCGTGCGCCGTCGTCGAGGACGACGCCGACCTCGTCGCGCTCGTAGAACGCCTTGTCGATGAGGTCGGCGGTGAACAGGAACACGATCTCGTGTCCCGGCCTGCCTTCGAAGGTGAACACGTTCTCCAGCACGGCGATCTGCTCGACCGAGGTCAGCTCCGCCGCGAGTTCCTCCTGGAATTCGCGGTGCAGCGCCTCGGCTGCGGTCTCGCCGAACTCGATCCCGCCGCCGAGCGGGCGGTGGTAGGTCTCGCCTTTGGCGTGGTCGCGGCCTTCGAACACGAGAAGGTCTTCGCCGCGGCGGATGACCCCGAGCGCGAGCGGGCGGATCTTCGTCATCCGGATGACGCTAGCGGAGGAATTCCTTGACGGACAAGGTGATCGAACCGGCGTCGAGGCCGTGCGCGAGGTCGTGATCGGCCATTTCGCCGTAGATCCGGACTTCCGCGTCGCGCCGGACGCCGAGGGAGAGCAGCCGGTGCGGCGTTTCGGACAGGGCGTCCGCCACCGCGTGCGCCGAAGTTCCCGCGAGGTAAGGCTCGACCAGGACGACGTCGGTACTGCCCGCGGCCTCGACGGCCGAGCGCAGCCCGGCGGCGTCGAACGGCCGGACCGTCGAGGTGTAGAGCACGGTGACGTCGAGGTCGGTGGTCGCTTCCAGCACCCTGTCGAGCATCGGCCCGACGGCCACCACCACGCCCCGCGAGCCTTCGCGCAGCGTCTGCAGGCCCGCGCCCAGATGCGCTTTCGCGTTCTCCTGCGCGGAAAGCCGGAGATAGACGCGCCCGGTGCCGGGGATGGATTCGAGCAGCAGGCGCCGCGCTTCCTCGGGATGTCCCGGCACGTGCACGGTCCAGCCCGGCAACGTGTCGATGAGGGCGACGTCGCCGGGCGCCTGATGTGTCCGCCCAGCGGTCGGCATGTCGTAGGACGCGCCCGAGGACACCAGCACGGCACCGACGTCCTGATGCCCGAGGTCGAGTTTCACCTGCTCGAAAGCCCGCTCCACGAGGAACGACGAGAAGGTGTGGACGATCGGGCGCATCCCGGCCAGCGCCAGCCCGCCCGCGGTGCTCATCATCAGTTGTTCGCGGATGCCGACGTTGAGCACCCGGTCGGGGTGTTTCCTCGCGGCGAAGGCGAGTTGTGCCGCGGAGATGTCGGCGAGCACGACGGCGACGTTCGCATCGGTGTCGAGCACTTCGGCGGCGGCTTCCAGGAACGTTTCGCGCATGTTCACGGGTTCAGGCCTTTCGCTCGACGGTCGCGACCACGGCGAGCGGCCGGTCCGGATGGGGTGTGGTGAAGGCTTCGTGGAGCGCGTCGTGGTCGCGGCCGTCGACGGTGCGCGTCGTCCAGCCCTCGACCTCGAACCGGCGCGCGATCCCGCCGGGCCAGCCGTGCGTGGCCGAGGAGTTGTCGACGACGACGGCGGTCAGCTGCGGCATGCCGATGCGGCCGGCGACCGCGATGGCCTCTTGGTTGGAGCCCTCGTCGAGCTCCGCGTCGCCGACGAGGGTGACGACCTTGGCGTCACGGAATCCCTTGGCGCGCAGGCCGAACACGGTGCCGATGGCCAGCGGGAGGCCGTGCCCGAGCGAACCGCTGGAGATCTCGGCCACGGGCAGCCGCGCCCGATCCGGATGGTGACCGAGCCGGGACTCCGCCGAAGTCCAGTCGGCGAGTTCCTCCTCGTGGATGAAGCCCTTCTTCGCCAGCACCGCGTAATAGGCCATCGGGCCGTGGCCCTTCGACAGCAGGAAGCGGTCGCGGCCGGGCTCGCGGACGTTCTCCGGGGTGATGTCGAGCACACGGTCGTAGAGCACCCATAAGACGTCCACAGTGGACTCCGCGGCCGCCTGATGCTTCTCGTCCCCGGTCATCAGCGAGATCAGCCGCGGCAGATCCTCGTAGCCGGTCTTGATGTCAGTGGTCATGAACCGAGGTTGCAACCTCGACTTAGGTCGAAGTCAAGGCTAGCCTGGCGACGTGACGAGACTGGCTGAACACCTGAGCATCGGACAGGTCGCCGACCGCAGCGGCGTGCCCCATACGGCTTTGCGTTTCTACGAGGACAAAGGGCTGATCAGCTCCGAACGCTCGGCGGGCAACCAGCGGCGGTACTCGCGTTCGGTGCTGCGCCGGATCGCCTTCATCCGCGCCGCGCAACGGGTCGGCCTCAGCCTGGACGACATCAGCTCGGCACTGGAGACCCTACCCAAGGACCACGCCCCCACGAAGGCCGACTGGGCCCGCCTGTCGCGCGGCTGGCAGGACGAGCTCGACGCGCGGATCGACGCGTTGCAGCGCCTGCGCGACCGGCTGACCGGCTGCGTCGGCTGCGGTTGCCTTTCCCTGCGCAGTTGCGGGCTCTACAACGCCGACGACCAGATGTCCCGGTTCGGCCCCGGCGCGGGCAAACTGCGTCCCGCTTCCGAGGGCGGGATCTGAATTCCGTTGCCACGCGGGTGCCGGATGCGGGTCACTGATACGCGAAATGGACAAGAAACACCTCATCCGGGCTTCGAAACGACTCTCCCGGCATCTGCGGCACGCACCCGGCGACATCGGGATCACCCTCACCCCTGACGGCTGGGTCGAGGTCGACACGCTCCTGGCGGCCTTGCGGCGCAACGGCTTGAAGCTCACCCGCGCCGAACTCGACGAAGTCGTCGAGGGCAACGACAAACGGCGTTTCGCCTTCGACGAGGACGGGCTGCGCATCCGCGCCAGCCAGGGCCACAGCGTCGACGTCGACCTCGCGCTGCCCGCGGCCATCCCGCCGGACGTGCTCTACCACGGCACGGTTTCCCGGTTCCTCGACGCGATCATGTACCAGGGACTCCGGCCGCTGAACCGGCACGCCGTACATCTCTCGGCGACCGTGGACACCGCGAGGGCCGTCGGGGCGCGACGCGGAGTCCCGGTGCTGCTCGCCGTCGACGCACGGCGGATGACCGCCGCCGGGCACGAATTCCAGGTGAGCGCCAACGGTGTCTGGCTCACCGCCGCCGTTCCGCCGGAGTTCCTTCGGCGGCTAGACCAGGCCGTTGGCCCGCAGTAGCCCCATTGTGCCCACGGTGAACATGCCGTTCCACTCCAGCGCGGCCGCGGGCGAATAGCTGGTGTAGTCGACCCGCCAGCCCCCGTCTTCGTGCTGCCCGTTCGCCACTCGACGCAGATCCGCTTCGATGACGTCGGACCGGAACAGTTTCCGTGCCGGGCCGCCGGGTTCCGGGGCGAAATCGAGCGGGCGCATGGCCTCGCCCTCGATCCCGCCGCCGACGGCGACCACCCCGTCGGCCGGGAGGAACCCGCCGAGCTTCTCGACCAGACGTGTGTCGCCCAGGGCGTCCACCAGCTTCATCGCGAAGGCGAGCACGAGCGCGTGTGGTACCTCGTCGAGCTTTTCGATCTCGCCGAGGCAGTAGCTCGTCGCCTTCGCGAGCCACGGATGCGCGGCGACCGCGGGATCGTGCGCCGCGACGCGATGGGCGGTGACCGCGACGATCGCGGTGATCTGCAGCGAGGAGACCGACGGATCCGCGTTCGCCCAGAACGGCGCGCTGCCGTCGGGATCCGGCATCGGCAACGCGAACGGGATCCCGCCGTCGGGCAGGGAGATCGAGGCGAGCCAGTCGCAGAGTTCGGCCGCACGCGGACTGGTCGCCGGGCCGACGTCGGCGAAGACCTCGAAAGCGTGCAGCGCGCCACCAGGCTGACTCGTCACCGAGCGGCAGTCGGGTTCCAGCCCGTGGCCGTAGCCACCGTCGGGATTGCGGTACGCCTCCAGCGCGGCGAGTGCCGCCGCCGGGTCACCGTCGCGGAAAAGGACCTCGAAGCGACGCCTGTCGAGCAGCCGGGCCTGGGTGGCCATGAACGTGGCCGCCGTCTTCAGATCGATGTTCATACCGACAGGGTCGCGCGGATCGCGGCCGCCGTCTTGAACACATCGGTCACGAGCGGCGGCGCGGGCGGTTGTAGAGCTTGCGTCCGACGGTCAGGAGCGTTTCGCGCAGCGTCTCGTCGTCGAGCGAGGCGACCTCGGGCGAGCCGCCGGCGACGGCGATCCCCGCCAGCAGCACCTGGGCGGTCACGGTCGCGGTGAGATCCGGATCCGGGCCGACGAGGATCTCCATCAACCGGTTCTTGAAACTGTCCGAGCTGTGCACGGACTTCTCGATCGCGCGGGCGATACCGGGGTCGCTGGAGAACAGGGCGACCAGCGAACGGTGCCGCACCACGAGATCGACGAAACCGTCCAGCAGGTGGTCGATCTGCGCGCCCCGGGTGCGCTGGGCGCGGGCGTCGTCGACGATGCCCTCCAGCTCGCGCAGCACGGGCTCGGCGACCGACTCGGTGATCTCCGCCTTCGTCTTGAAGTGGTAGTAGACGGCGGCCTTCGTGACGCCGAGGGCGTCCGCGATCATCTGCAGCGAGGTGCCTTCCACGCCGTGTTCGGTGAACAACCGCAACGCCGTGCCCAGTAGTCGCGTGCGGGTGTCCTCCGCGTGGACGACGTCCATGTTCCCTCCTCGTTCAGCCGTCGGAGATTACGTCAAGCGTGCCCGCGTGGCCAAACGAGTACTAGCCGTGCGGCTAGTCACACACTTGCCGATCGGCTTGTAGGCCCCTAGCCGATCGGCTAGCTTGGAATGAACCTGATCGAGTGAACGGGAGACTTTCGTGGCCAGCTTCCTCTACCGCCTGGGCCGGTTCTCGTTCCGGCGCCGGGCACTGGTGACGGCGGTGTGGGCCGCCGTCCTGGTGGCCCTCGGCGCGGGAGCGCTGACCCTGTCCGGCCAGCTTTCGAACTCGGTGACCATCCCCGGCACCGAATCGCAGAAGGCGATCGACCAGCTCGCCGACCGGTTCCCGGAGGCCGCCGCCGGTGGCGCGACGGCACGCGTCGTCATCTCGACGCCCGGCGACATCACCGACGCCGCCGGGCAAGCTGCGATCACGGGACTCGTCAAGGGACTCGAAAACGCTCCCAAGGTCGCCGGCGTGGTCAACCCGCTGCAGATGCAGGCGATCTCCCCCGACAAACACGTCGCGCTGGCGCAGGTCTCCTATCGCGTGCCGGGCTTCGAGCTCACCGACGCCGACCGCGACGGCCTGATGGCCGCCGCCGATTCCGCCAAGGCGGCCGGGTACACCGTGGACTTCGGCGGTGACGCCGTCCAGGCGATGCCCGCGACGAACGCCACCGAAGGCCTCGGTGTCGCCGTCGCCGCGGTCGTCCTGATCATCACGTTCGGTTCGCTGCTCGCGGCCGGGATCCCGCTGCTGACCGCGCTGATCGGCGTCGGCATCGGCATGGCGGGGATCACGACGGCGTCCGGCTTCCTCGAACTGAACACGAACACGCCGGTGCTCGCGCTGATGATCGGCCTCGCCGTCGGCATCGACTACGCGCTCTTCATCGTTTCCCGCTACCGGCACGAACTCACCATCGGCCGCGATCCGGAGGAAGCCGCCGGACGCGCCACCGGCACCGCGGGCTCCGCCGTGGTGTTCGCCGGGCTGACCGTCATCATCGCGCTGGCCGGGCTGACCGTCGTCGGCATCCCGTTCCTCGGCGAAATGGGGATCGCGGCGGCGATCACCGTCGCGATCGCGGTCGTCATCGCGCTCACCCTGCTGCCCGCCATCCTCGGATTCGCGGGCGGCAAACTGGCGGGCGGCAAGATCCGCTTGCGCCGCAAGGAAAGCGCGACGACCCACGGCGAGCGCTGGGCGAAGTTCGTCGCCTGCCACCGGATCCCGGTGCTGATCGCCGCAATCGCCGGGCTCGCGATCGTCGCCGTACCTGCCGCGAGCATGCAGCTCGGCCTGCCGAACGACAGCACCGCCGCGCCGGACACCACCCAGCGCAAGGCCTACGACACCGTCGCCCGCAGCTTCGGCGAAGGCGCCAACGGCCCGCTGGTGGTCGTCGTCGATCTCGCCGGCAGCCGCGACCCGCAGGCCGCGCTCCAGCAGGCCACCGCCGGGATCAGCGGTCTCGAGGAGCGTCCGATCGTCACGCCGCCGAAGGTCGGCCACGACCTGGCGCTGCTGACCGTCATCCCGAAGAGCGGCCCGAGCAGCACCGCGACCGAAGACCTGGTCAGCGACATCCGCGGCCTGAACGCGGGGCTGGGTTCGGCCACCGGCGCGTCGCTGGCGGTGACCGGCCAGACCGCGGCCAACATCGACGTCTCGGAGAAACTCGCCGACGCGATGCTGCCCTATCTCGCGCTGATCGTCGGGCTCGCGTTCCTGTTGCTGATGCTGGTGTTCCGGTCGATCGTCGTCCCGCTGAAGGCGACGCTGGGCTTCCTCGGTTCGGTGGTCGCGACGTTCGGCGCCGTGGTGGCCGTGTTCCAGTGGGGCTGGCTCACCGACCTGCTCGGCGTGAAGACGACCGGGCCGATCATGAGCATGCTGCCGATCCTGCTGATCGGCGTGCTGTTCGGGCTCGCGATGGACTACCAGGTGTTCCTGGTGACGCGGATGCGGGAGGAATACGTCCACGGCGCCGACCCGCAGCAGGCGATGGTGACCGGTTTCCGGCACGGCTCCCGCGTCGTGGTCGCCGCCGCGCTGATCATGATCAGCGTGTTCGCCGGGTTCGTCCTCGCGGAATCGTCGCTGATCCAGTCGATCGGGTTCGCGCTGGCCTTCGGGGTGCTGGTGGACGCGTTCGTGATCCGGATGACCATCGTGCCGGCGCTGATGTCGCTGCTCGGCCGCGGTGCGTGGTGGCTGCCGAAGTGGCTGGATCGCGTACTGCCCGATGTGGACGTCGAAGGCGAGAAGCTCGCGAAGCAGCTGGACGCGCCTGATGAGCGGGAGCTGGTCGACGCCTCGAAGTAGGCCGGTCCGTGAAGGCCTCCTTGAGGGACTCTGGGTCCCTCAAGGAGGCCTTCACGGACTCAGCCGAGCGTCGCCCGAGCCTCTCCCAGCGCGAAGCCGAGCAGGTTCAGCCCGCGCCAGCGTTCGGCGTTTTCGACATGCGGATGGTCGGCCGCCAGCCCGATCCCCCAGACGGTGTCCAGCGGGCTGGCCTCGACCAGCACGCGATTCCTGGTGCCGAGCAGGAAGTCCCGCAGATCCGGATGCTGCCCGAACTTCGCGACCGTTCCGTCGAGAACGATGCCGTAGCGCTCGTCCTCCCAGCGAGCCTGCTCGAATCCCCGCACTTCGCGGCCCAGCGCCTTGGCTTCACGCGGATGCCGCGCGCCGAGGATCCGCGCCGCGCTCTCGGCGTCGTCGAACAGGACGGCTTTGCGCCACATCATGTAGTGCTCGGCCGTCGGGAAGGTTTCGCCGTCGGCGGTGAACCGGGCGGGCCACCACTGGCTGAAGCATTCGGGACCGATCGTGCCGTCACGCCGGGGCTGATGACCCCAGAAGTACAGGAATTTGACGCGGCTCCCCGATCGCTGGAGCCGGACGACTTCGGCGACCGAGCGCGGGTTTCCGGACATGCCGGACAGCATGCTCGCCGTCGTCGCGGCGCGCAGCTGATTTACCGGGCTTGGGTCAGGCCAGCCAGGCGATGGCGCCGCCGATGGCCAGCAGCGCGCCGATCCCCAGCACGACGGCCATGAACTTGACGCTCTTCCAGGTCGCGTAGACGCCGCCGATCAGGAAGCCGCCGAGCGCGAACAGCAGCACAGCGATGGTCGTGTTACTCACGACCGCCACCCTGCCACACGCCCACGGCCGGGACCGCGCCGGGCTCGGCCTTGCCGGCGGGACCGAACCCGGCTAACGTACAACCACATGGTTGTACTTCGTGAGGAGAGCGAGGAATCGCTCAACCAGCTCTTCCGCGCCTTGGCCGACGGCACCCGCCGCGACATCCTGGCGCGGGCGATCGCGGAAGCGCCGTCGGTGTCCGAGCTCGCCGCGCGGTACGAGATGAGCTTCGCCGCCGTGCAGAAACACGTCGCCGTGCTCCAGCGCGCGGGGCTCGTGCGCAAGCGCGCCAACGGCCGCGAACAGCTGGTCTCGACCGACCGCGAGCGGCTCCAGCTCGCCACCGAGCTTCTCGACTCCTACGAAGTCCTTTGGCGCCAACGGGTGGCGCAGCTCGACGATGTCCTCCGGGAAGGGGAATGACGATGCCGATCACCTCGGTCACCAAGGATCCCGAGAAACTCCACCTCACCGTCGTGGCGGACTTTCCCGTTCCGCAGAAGCGTCTTTGGGCAGCGTGGGAGGACCCAAGACAACTAGAGCGCTTCTGGGGACCACCGTTCGCGCCCGCCACGTTCACCCATCACGATTTCCGGACGGGCGGCCGCGCCGAATACTTCCTGACCGGGCCCAACGGCGAGAAGTGGGCCAACTCCTGGAAGTTCGCCGCGGTGAATCCCATCGACTTCTTCGAGGCGGAGGACGGCGACGACAACGACGAGGACATGCCCACGTCCATGACTTTCACCTTCGAGACGACATCGACGGGATCCCGGATGATCCATGTGACGCGCTTTTCCAGCGTCGAAGCCATGGAGAAGACGATCCCCGGGATGGAAGAGGGCTTCCGCGCCGCGATGCCCCAGCTCGACGCCTTGCTGGAGGCGTGATGAGAAAGCTCAAGATCATCGAGCACATCTCGCTCGACGGCGTGATCCAGCATTCCGCCGACGAGAACGGCTTCCCGTACAGCGGCTGGAACACGCCCTACCGGACCCCCGCCGGCCGGGAAGCCCTCCTGGCCGCGCACACCGAAAGTTTCGACCTGCTGCTCGGCCGCCGCACCTACGACCTCTGGTCGGAATTCTGGCCGGACGCGCCGAGCGAACCGTTCGCGGACCGGCTCAAGGCTGCGACGAAGTTCGTCGTCACCCACCGGCCGGAAAGCCTGAAATGGGGCCCGTTCGAGGGCATCGGCCCGGACATCGTCACCGCCTTGAACCGCATCAAGGCACAGGACGGCCCGGACCTCATCCTCTCGGGCAGCTCCACACTGACGTCGACACTGCTCGAAAACGGGCTCGCGGACGAAGTCGTGCTGGCCGTCTACCCGCTCCTTTTGGGTACAGGCAAGCGTTTCTTCGCCGAAGGAACGCCCGCCCAGACCCTGGACTTCGTCGGCTCCACGACCACCCCGTCCGGCGTCGCCCTGAACACCTACAAACCCGCCGGACCGCTCACCTAGCACACCACCCCGGCATCCAATGTCCACAAAGGACAAGACACACCGACCGCGTGCCCGATCGGTGTCACAACGTCCGGTTTTGACGAGAGTCGTGAGTGGTAATGGTCGTTCTAACCCTCTTTGCCACTCACGACCCCCGCGCAAACCACCCGAATCCGACGCAGCGGCAGAATGGGCGTCCCCGCAGGCGAGCCCGGTATGCGACACGCCACGCTCGACCTGACGCATTTCGTCCTCTGGATGCGGTGGTTGCACGCGCAAGGAACGCATCCAGAGGACGAAACGCGGGGGTTAGAGGACGCCCTTCGTGGACGGGATGCCGCCCGCCCGCGGGTCCGGCTCGGTGGCGGCACGCAGCGCCCGCGCGACGGCCTTGTACTCGGCCTCCGCGATGTGGTGCGGGTCGCGGCCGTGCAGCACCCGCACGTGCAGCGCGATCTGCGCGTGGAACGACAGCGAGTCGAACACGTGCCGCGTCAGCACGAACGGGTAGTTCCCGCCGATGGTGAAGCTGTTGAACTGCTCCGGCTCGCCGAGGTGCACGCAGTACGGCCGCCCGGAGACGTCGATCGCGGCGTGCGCGAGGGTTTCGTCCATCGGGATCCACGCGTCGCCGAACCGGCGGATGCCGCTCTTGTCGCCGAGCGCCTGCCGCAGCGCCTGGCCGAGCACGATCGCGGTGTCCTCGACGGTGTGGTGCGCGTCGATGTGCACGTCACCGGTCGCCTGGACCTTGAGATCGAGCGAGCCGTGCACGCCGAACGCGGTGAGCATGTGGTCGTAGAACGGGACACCGGTGTCGATCTCCACCTGCCCCGTACCGTCCAGGTCGAGCTGGACCGAAATGGACGATTCCTTGGTGGTGCGATCCACCTTGCCGACGCGACTCATCGCGGCACCTCCTTGCTGGCCTCGAGAAAGGCGTCGTTCTCTTCCGGCGTGCCGATGGTCACCCGCAGGTGCCCGGCGATGCCGACGTCCCTGATCAGCACGCCGTTGTCCAAATAGGACTTCCAGGTCGCGGGCGCGTCCGCGAACCGTCCGAAGAGGACGAAGTTCGCGTCGCTCGGGACCGGCGTGAATCCCAAGCCCAGCAACGCTTCCACCACACGGTCGCGTTCGGCCGCGAGTTTGGCGACCGAGGCGAGGGTGGCGTCCGCGTGCCGCAGCGCGGCGCGCGCGGCGGCCTGCGTGAGCTTCGAGAGGTGGTACGGCAGGCGCACCAGCTGCAGCGCGTCGACGATCGCGGGCGCCGCCGCGAGGTAGCCGAGCCGCCCGCCCGCGAAGGCGAACGCCTTGCTCATCGTGCGCGACACGATCAGCTTCGCCGGATACTCCTCGATCAGCTCGACGGCGCTCGGCTGCGACGAGAACTCCGCGTACGCCTCGTCGACCACCACGATGCCCGGCGCCGCTTCGAGCAGCCCGCGCAGCTCGCCGAACGGGATCGACCCGCCGGTCGGGTTGTTCGGGCTGGTCACGAACACGATGTCCGGACGGCGTTCGCCCACCAGCGCGGCGGCCTTCTCGGTGTCGAGCGTGAAATCGTCGCGGCGCGGCACCGGCAGCCAGTCGGTGCGGGTGCCCGCCGAGATGATCGGGTGCATCGAGTACGACGGCTCGAAGCCCAGCGCCGACCGGCCGGGACCGCCGAAGGCCTGCAGGATCTGCTGCAGGATCTCGTTGGACCCGTTGGCGGCCCACACGTTCGACTCCGACACCAGCACACCGGTGGACACCGCGAGGTAGTCCGCGAGGTCCTGGCGCAGCGCGACGGCGTCGCGATCGGGATAGCGGTGCAGCGACGCGGCCTCCGCGCGGACGGCCTCGGCGACGTCGGCCACCAGCGCGTCCGGCGGCGGGTACGGGTTTTCGTTGGTGTTGAGCCGGATCGGCACGTCGAGCTGCGGTGCGCCGTACGGGGTCTTGCCCCGCAGGTCCTCCCGCAGCGGGAGCGCGTCGAGCGTGATCTCCTCGCCGATGCTCATGCCCGCTCCCCTTCGAACCGCGCCGTGATGGCCTCGCCGTGCGCGGGCAGGTCTTCGGCGTTCGCCAGCGCGACGACGCGGCCGGCGATCTCGCGCAGCGCGTCCTGGCTGTAGTCGACGACGTGCACGCCCTTGAGGAAGCTCTGCACCGAAAGCCCGGACGAGTGCCGCGCGAACCCGCCCGTGGGTAGCACGTGGTTCGAACCGGCGCAGTAGTCGCCGAGCGAGACCGGCGCGTACGCCCCGACGAAGATCGCGCCGGCGTTGCGCACGCGGGCCGCCACCGCACGTGCGTCCGCGGTCTGGATCTCCAGGTGTTCCGCCGCGTACGCGTCGACGACCCGAATCCCGTCGTCCACAGTGGACACAAGAATGATGCCGGACTGCTTGCCGCCCAAGGCCTCCGTCACCCGCTCGGAGTGCTTGGTCGCGGCCACGCGACCGGTGAGTTCCTTGTCGACGGCGTCCGCGAGCTCCTCGGACGTGGTCACCAGCACACTCGCGGCGAGCGGATCGTGCTCGGCCTGGCTGATCAGGTCGGCGGCGACGTGCACCGGGTCGGCGGTCTCGTCGGCGAGGATCGCGATCTCGGTCGGGCCCGCCTCGGAGTCGATGCCGATGATGCCGCGCAGCAGCCGTTTGGCCGCGGTGAGGTAGATGTTGCCGGGTCCGGTGACGATGTCGACGGGCTCCAGCGTCGCGCCGTCGGTGTCGGTGCCGCCGTACGCGAGCAACGCGACGGCCTGCGCGCCGCCGACGGCCCAGACCTCGTCGACGCCGAGCAGTTCGGCGGCGGCCAGGATGGTCGGGTGCGGGAGCCCGCCGAACGCGGCCTGCGGCGGCGAGCACAGCACGAGCGTGCCGACGCCGGCGATCTGCGCCGGGACGACGTTCATCACCACGGTCGAGGGGTACACCGCGAGCCCGCCCGGCGCGTACAGCCCGACCCGCTCGACCGGGATCCAGCGCTCGGTGACGGTGCCGCCGTCGACGACCTCGGTCGTGACGTCCTGACGACGCTGGTCGCCGTGGACCTTGCGGGCGCGGACGATGGACTCCTCCAGCGCCTCGCGGACGGCCGGGTCCAGGTTGGCGAGCGCGCTCGTGAGCTCCGAAGCGGCCACGCGGACACCGGCGGGGCGGACCTTGTCGAACTTCTCGGTGTACTCGAGGACCGCCTCGACGCCGCGATCGCGGACCGCCTCGACCACCGGCCGTACGTGATGCAGCGCCGCGTCCACGTCGTACTCGGCACGCGGCAGCGTGCTCCTGAGTTCGGCAACGGACGGGACCTGTCCACGCAGGTCGGTACGGTTCAGCATGGGTCAAGGGTACGAGGTGGCCGGATCGCCCCGAGCAGGCACACTGGGGTGGTGACCAGCGATCCCACGATGAGGGAGGCCTCCGTGCCGCGAATCGGGTTGTGCCAGCTCACGGCGGCGGAGGATCCCGAAACGGACCTGAAGCTGATTCGCGAAGGCGTGGCGGCCGCGGCGGCCGAGGGCGCGCGGATCGTCGTGTTCCCCGAGGCGGCGATGGCACGCTTCGGCATCCCGCTCGCGCCCGTCGCGGAGCCTTTGGACGGTCCCTGGGCGTCCGCGGTGGCGACCCTCGCCGACGAGCACGGCGTCGTGGTCGTCGCGGGCATGTTCACGCCGTCGCCCGACGGGCGCGTGAGCAACACGCTGCTCGTCACCGGCGCCGGTCATCATTTCGGCTACGACAAGATCCATCTGTACGACGCGTTCGGGTTCGCCGAGTCCGACACGGTCGCCCCGGGGACCGCGCCCGCCACCTTCGAGGTCGACGGGGTCACCTTCGGCCTCGCGACCTGCTACGACATCCGCTTCCCCGAACTGTTCCGGAAGCTGGCCGACGACGGCGCCGACATCGTCCTCGTGCCCACGTCCTGGGGCGCGGGCGAGGGCAAACGCGAGCAGTGGGAGGTGCTGGTGCGCGCCCGCGCGCTCGACTCCGGCTGCTGGGTGCTGGGCTGCGGGCAGGCCGATCCGGCCACGACCTCGACCCCGGTGAACCCCAAGGCGCCGACCGGGATCGGCTACTCCACGGTGTCCGACGGTTTCGGCCGCGTCCACACCCAGCTGGGCGCCGGGCCGGAACTCGTGGTCGTCGACCTCGATCCCGCGGTCAGCGGGAAGGCGCGGGCGGCGACGGGGGTTCTGGCGAACCGGCGCCTGTAGCGTCTACAGACCGCTCGAAGAAGGATTCGAGCACCACGATCGTCTGCGTCCCGGTGACGCCCTCGATCGCGTACAGCCTGCGCAGGGACGCCTGCAGCTCCTCGGTGGTCGGCGTGCGCACCTTCACCAGCAGCGAGGCCGGGCCCGCGATGATGTGCGCCTCCACGACCTCCGGCAACGCCTCCAGCGCGGCCTTGGTCGGCGGATCGCCCATCCACGAGCCCGCCTCGACCAGCACGAACGCCATCACGCCCCGGCCGACGGCCGCCGGGTCGACGTCGACGGTCGTGCGCCGGATGACGCCCTGCTCCCGCAGTTTGCGGACCCGCTCGTGCGCGGCGCCCGCGGACAGCCCGACCGCCTTGCCGAGCGCGGTGTACGCCTGAGTCGCGTCCTGCTGCAGCGCGGTGAGCAACATGCGATCCACGTCATCCATGGGTTGACCATATCAAGTTCGGCGGTTCATGATGATCGCAATATCTCATTCGGAACACTGGGGTTCTCATGGACATGGTCAAGGCACACTTCGAGGTGCTCGACGAGCGATTCGCCCGGGTCAACGGGGACGAGTGGATGCAACGGCTGCACACCGGCTGCCGGTGGACCGAAGGGCCCGCCTACTTCCCCGCCGGGCGGTACCTGGTGTTCAGCGACATCCCGAACGACCGGGTCCTGCGCTGGGACGAGACCACGGGCGCGGTCGGCGTGTTCCGCGAGCCCGCCGGATTCCACAACGGGCACACCGTCGACCGCCGGGGCAGGCTCGTCAGCTGCGAACAGGGCGGCCGCCGGGTCACGCGCACCGAACACGACGGCACGACCACCGTCCTCGCGGAGACCTATCAGGGCAAGAGGTTCAACAGCCCCAACGACGTCGTCGAGTCCTCGGACGGCGCGATCTGGTTCACCGACCCGAGTTACGGCATCGACAGCGACTACGAGGGCCACCAAGCCGAGAGCGAGATCGGCGCCTGTCACGTCTACCGGGTCGATCCGGATGGTTCCGTGCGGATCGTCGCGGACGATTTCACGCGTCCGAACGGGCTCGCGTTCTCGCTCGACGAGTCGCTGCTCTACATCGCGGACACCCGCCAGAATCCCAGCCACATCAGGGTTTTCTCGGTGGACGGGTCCGTGCTGTCGGGCGGCGAGGTCTTCGCGACCAGTGACGCCGGCGGATTCGACGGGGTCCGCGTGGACACCGCCGGGCGGGTCTGGGCCGCCGCGCACGACGGCCTGCACTGCTTCGCACCCGACGGCACGCGGATCGGGAAGCTGCGGGTGCCGGAGGTCTGTTCGAACCTGACCTTCGGCGGGCCGCGGCGGAACGACCTGTTCATCACCGCGTCCAGTTCGGTGTACACGCTGCGGGTGAACTTCTCGGGGCCACGCATTTAGTCCTCTGGATGCGGTCGTTGCACTGGACAACTACCGCATTCAGAGGACTAAATGCGGGTTCTACCGCAGGAGACCTTCCCGGATCGCCACGCGGACGAAGCCGGCGCGCCGCCGCTCGCCGGTCTTGTCCCGGATCCGGTCGAGATAGGACCGCACCGTCCGCACGCTGATGTTCAGGATCTCCGCCACGTCGACGTCCCGTTCGCCCGCCGCGACCAGCCGCAGGACCTGCTTCTCCCGCTCGGACAGGACGATCTTGGGCCCGGCGTGGCGGTCTTCGCTGTCCTGGATGATCATCCCGGCCAGCGTCGGCGACACGTACGCGTTGTCGTCGGCGATGGTGCGGATGGCGCGCAGGAGTTCGTCGCCGTCGACGTCCTTGGACAGGAAGCCCTTCGCCCCGGCCTGCATGGCGCCCAGCACCTCGGGCTGCTCGGCGTGCGCGGACACCACGAGCACCTTGTGTCCCATCTGCCCCACTTCGAGCACCGCGGCGGCGTCCTGGACACCGCGCAGCTTGAGGTCGAGGACGACGACGCTGCCGGGAGGCTGCTCCTGGACGGCGAACCGCGCGACGGAGTCCGCGACGGCACCCAGCTCGATGTCGGGCGCTTCGGTGAGGACACGCGCGACGGCGTCCCGGTACAGCGGATGATCCTCGATCACCCCGACGTTGATCGGCGTGCTGCGTTTCGGCTGCTGCTCGTCTGCGTTCACCGGCGTCCTTCGAATCCGCCCGCGTCGGCGCGGGGCGCGACCGGCCGAGACGGACCGGGCACCTCCGGCGGAGACGCGAGCCCGAGCTGGATGGCCTTGCGGACCAGACCGGCCCGCCTTCTCTCTCCGAGTTTGTCACGGATCCGGTCCAGATAACCGCGAACCGTCCGAACTCCGATGCCCAGGATGCGGGCGATGTCGACGTCGCGTTCGCCCGCGGCGACGAGCCGCAGGACCTGCTTCTCCCGCGCGGAGAGCGCGACGTCCGGAGCCGCCACGGGACGGTCGGCGTTGTCCTTGATGATCATTCCGGCCACCACCGCGGAAACGTAGGCCCGGCCCTGCGCGACCGTCCTGATCGCGGTCAGCAGCTCGTCGACGTCGACGTCCTTGGACAGGAAACCCTTGGCACCGGCCGCGATCGCGCCGAGCACCTGCTCGGGCTCGGCCTGCGCCGACACCACGAGCACGTGATGCCCCAGTTCGCACACCTGGAGCACGGCCGCCGCCCCGGCGATCCCCGGCAGGCCGAGGTCGAGCAGCACCACGCTGCCGGGCGGCTGCGGATGCACGTGGAACCGGGCGACCGAATCGACCACCGCGCCCAGTTCGATGCCTTCGGCCTCGGTGAGGACCCGGACCACGGCGTGCCGGTACAACGGATGGTCTTCGATCACCGCGACGTCGACCCGGTCGGTCTCCGGCCTGTCTTCGGTCCTCTGCACGTTCCCGATCACCCCGTCCCACCCGCCGCGGACACCGCACGGCCCGCTTGCGCCGGATCCAGCGCGGGACCGCGCGGGACCAGTGCCAGCAATCCATTCGGAACCGGTTGCCGTTCGGCTTGGCCGTAGCCGAGGGAAGCGAGTGCCTCAGTGCTCGCCACCGGGTACCTCTGGCCCGTGTCGGTGACGACGTAGACCGTGCCGGAACCGGATTCCGCCACCACCGCGCCACCCGACGGGGGCACGAAGACGGCGTCGGCGACCAACGCGTCCGTCCGCGCCGTCACCGGGATCGCCTTCGCACCTTGCGGCAACGGGACCTGTGCGGAGATAACGATTCGAGAACCCTGTGCGCATAACGTCACGGACTGTCCGGTAACGGGCGCTTTTCGCGGGATCCGGTCGGGATACTCCGCCGGATCGGCCCCGCCCGCCCTCGCCGCGGCGACCTTCGGCACCGCGGCGACGTCGGCCGCGCGCACCGCGACGGGCGCCGGGACACCGGTGTAGGCGTCGGCGTTCTGCGGGGTGTTGATCAGCAGGCTCGCCTCGGTCTGCCCGATCGGTTCGAGCCCTTCGGCACGGACGAGGTAGTACGACGTCGCGTCGTCGGGCGACGCCATCGCGTCGACGACACCGAGCACCGAACCGACCTTCGTCGTGACGCCGCCGACCTTCGGGCCGGGCCGCCCGGCGTCGTCGACCGCGCGGTAGGCCAGATCGCGTCCGGCGGCGACGGTGCCGATCCACCGGGAGGACACCGCGATCGCCGGATAGGTGTCGAACTGCAACGCCGTGGCGGCTTCCGGAGTGAGCTTGTAGCGGCGCCCGGCCGTCACGAGGTAGCGCTCCCCCTCGGGGACGCGGACCACGACGGCCTGGTCCCTCGGCAGGTCGATCCCGGCGGCGGGCGCGCCGAGGAGCACCGTCGTCTCCGGTTCGGCCGACGCGGGCGCGTCCTGGGTCGTCCGCGAACAGGCCGTCCACGGGGTGTTCACCAGCGCGGCCGCCGCGGGCAGCGAATCGGGGGCACCGGGGATGCCGATCTGCGAACCTCGCGGCGCCTTCGCGAGCTTGTCCGATGGGACGGTCACAGTGGCCTCTCCGTTGCCGCCCGCCATCAGCCGCGCGGAGGCGTAGTTGAGCACCGGATGCAGAGCGCCGTCCTGGCCGAGGATGTAGCGCGCGCCGGTGTTCTCCTCGACGATCACCTTGCCGCCCGCGAGCCAGTCCTTGCCGCCGGACGGGTTCAGCAGGCCGATCACGCCGAACACCGCGGTGACCAGCAACGCCACGCCGAGGCCGCACAGGGTTCCGATGACGAGCCTGCGGCTCGGGGCGACCGGATGGTTCGCGTCAGCCGAGACCAGTGCCGAAACCAGTCTCCTGCGGAGGAATTGGTAGGCCTGGATCTGGTCCCGCTGCGTCCACACGCTCCCGTCCCCCGCCGTTCGTGCCCACCCGTTTCGAGGGTGCTCACGTTAGGTCCGGCCCCGGTTCGCGGTGAGGGTATTTTTTACGCCCCTCCCCCGCGCGGGGCGGGGCTACCGTCGGGCGCGTGCACGGAGAAGGGGAATTCCTTGTCGGTTGATGCCCCGGCCCGCCCGGCCCAGGAACACGCTCCCGCGCGTGGTGTCGCGGGCGCGACGCCCTTGCCGTGGCTGCTGCCGGTCCGCCCGCTGCAGGCGGCGCTCTGGGAGATCGCCGGGATCGCGATCCTGCTGGCCTTCACCGTCGACGGGATCCCGCAGGCCGCGCGGATCAGTATCGCCTCCGTCGCCGGCGTTCTCGTGCTGACGACTTCGGTCCGTTTCGCCGGACGCCATGCCGCGGGCTGGGTGCTCACTTGGGCCGGCTACCGGCTGAAGCGGCGGGAAAAACCCGAAATCCCCGATCCGCTGCACCGGCTCGCCGGCCCGGTCCGGGTGCGTCAGCACGTCGACCGCGCGGGCAACCGGTTCGGCGTCGCCGAAGTGAGCGACGGTTGGAGCGCGATCGTCCGGCTCACCCCCGGTGCCGTGGCACCGGCACCGGACCTGCTCGTCGGCATCCTTCGTGACGCGTACACGAGCACCGGGATCCCTTTGTCCAGCGCGCAACTGCTGACCTGGACCGTCCCCAATGGACAGTCGGTGCTGCGCGTCCGCTGGCTCACCGTCCGGTACCGGCCCGAAGACGCGCCGATCGCGGCGCTCGCCAGGGGCGGCGGTGAACTGGGCGCGCTGCGGAGCACCGCCTGCGCGGCGCTGTCGCTCATGGGCGCGCTGGCCGAAGCCGGGTTCGAGAGCACCGTGCTCGAAGCCGGTGAGGTGGCGGAAAACCTGCGCGTCGCACTCGGCAGCGGCCAGGACGCGCCGGTCGACGGCTGGCGCTCCTGGGACTGGGGCGGCGCGTCGCAGGTCTGCTACCGGCCCCGGTCGGAGCGGGATCTCGCGCGGACACTGGATCTTCACGTCCCCGGCTCGGCGTTCACCGCGACTTCGTACACGCTGTACCGCTCTCCCGGCGGGCGCGAGAAGTCCGAGGTGACCATCCGGGTCGGCGGGCGGCCGGGGGCGGAAACGGTGCGGCCCAGCGGGATCGCGGTGACCCCGCTGCACGGACGGCACGCGGCGGCGGTCCGGCGGACCTTGCCGCTGGCGCTGGAGAACTGAGGGGACGGTCCGCGGAGGATTCCTTTCTTCTCTGAGGGTAGGGAAGGAATCCTCCACGGACGTGACGCATTTCGTCCTCTGAATGCGGTAGTTGCGCGAGGAAAGGTCGCCCGTGGGCACCTGTTGCGAAAGCCACTTTCGCAACCTTCAACGTTGCGAAAGTGGCTTTCGCAACACGCCGCCTTTGCTTTTACGCCGCATTTCGTCCTCTGAATGCGGGAAAAGTCCCCTTCAGCCTCGCACGGCCTCGTAGACGCCCGCGATCATGCCGACGAACGGGATCAGCGAGAGCAGCACCAGGAACTCGACGATATCGAGAGTCCTTGCCCAGTAAGGGGAACGCCGTCCCTTCGCGACACGCGTCGCGTAGGTGAGACAGACGCCCGCCGCGACGACGACGGCACAACCGGCGGCGAAGACGAACGAGCGCGGACCGCCCGCGGCGAGCCAGAAACCGGCCGCCGCCAAGGCCGCCGCACCGAAGCCGACGAGTACGAGCCGCTGCGAACGGCCGGCGAACGCGCGCGAGCGCAGCATCAGCGCCAGCCCCAGCAGCGCGCACAGTCCCGCTTCCCAGGCTCCGCCGGAAGAAGCCAGGACCACCGACGCCGAGACCACGACGAGCCCGAGCGCGACGAGCAGCCCGGTCAGCAACGCCTGCGCGTAGGTCGTGCCGCCGACCATGTCCTCGCCGAGCGAAGGGTTCTCGTCGGCACGGAACGAGTCCATGTCGTCGGGCACCCGCGGCAGCGGCAGCCTCCCGAGCCGCAGCGCCATCATCGGCGCCACCGCGGCCAAAGCCGTCGCCACGACGGCGACCACGGCGGCCGCCGAAACCGGGCGGACGTCGGCCAGCAGGACGACGGCGGTGGTGATCGCGCCGAGCCCGGCCGCCACGGTCACCGCGACGAACCACGGCAACCGGTCCGCCACCGAAACGGCCGCGATCACGCCGTACACGGTCACCACGGCGAGCCCGGCGGCCAGCGGTCCCGCCGACAGGGAGAACAGCGGATGCGGCGGCAGGATCGACATCCCGGCCAGCAGGGCCGCGCCGACCCCGGCGAGGGCACCGGCGGCACCGGCCTCCGCGTCGCCGTACGCGCGGCTCAGCGCGCCGCCGCCGAGTACCAGGACCAGCGCGAGCAGCCCGGTCCCGATCGGCGCGAGCACACTCCCGGACGCCGCCGCCTGCACCAGCAGCCCACCGGCGAGCAGCAGCACCACGGACGCGACGATGCCCGCCTTGCGCGCCACCGACGGTCCCCACCGGCCGGTGCCCGCCTCGGCGACGCTGGCGATCGAGTCGACGACGTCGTCGAACAGCAGCGGACCCCGCGGGCGTTCCCGCGGGGTCAGATGGAGGACCTCACCGTCGCGCACCTGCGCCGCGGCCACGGTGAGCCCGAGTGCGAGCGGCGCGCCGCCGAGCCGGGACAGCACCCAGCCGGGATGTTCGGCCGACGCCTGTCCCGAAGCACCCGCGAGCCGCACGAGCTGCGGGACGAGTTCGGCGAACGTGCTCTGCTGCGGCAGCGCCACGTCGACGCGCGCCCGCGGTGTCACCACCGTGACGCGCCGGGTGGAGCCCGCGATCGCGGCCGTCATGCTTCGATCGACTTGGCGGACTCGATGACCGGGGCGAATTTCGCGCTGCTGGCCTCGGCCAGTTTCTGCAGCCCGTTGTTGACCGCCTCCAGCACGATCTCCGAGAGGTTGCGCGCGTCGTACTGACGCACCGCGCGCGGGTCGATGTCGATCGAGGTGAACCGGCCGTCTCCGCGCAGCACGACGGTGACCTCGTTCTGCCGGGAGTGCGCCTTGACCTCCATCGCCTCGACCGAACGCTGGATGCGCTGCACCTCTTCGGTCTGCTTGCGGACCTGGTCCAGCAACTCGTCCATGTCCGGCATGGCGTAGGGGTCGGTGGTCACGAGTCTTCTCCTTCATCTGCGGTGGTATCCCGCCGGACGTGGACACTGCCCACGAACCGCCGGAAGTCGTCGCCGAGGCCGCGGGCCGCCTCGGGGGTCGCGGTGCAGGCGATCTCGAGGATCAGCCGCTCGGCCGGGCTCGCCCCCGGCACGGTCAGCTGCACCTGCGTCTGGACGAGATCCTGGCCTTCGCCGGTGCGGATCCGCAGCACCTGCGTCACGCCCGGCGCGATCCCGGTGCCGATCACCTTGCGCCGCACCACTTCCAGTGCGGCCATGGACCGGCCGAGGCGTTCGACGGCCTCGTCGGCGATGTCGGTGATCTGTGCCTGGTCCGGGCGTTGCCCGATGCTCAGGGTGATGTTCGGCGTGAACTCCGCCTCGGTCCCGCGGTGCACCGCCACGAAGACCGCGCCCTCGGCACCGACGGACGACGGCTCGACCGGCACCCAGCCGTCGGGGATGTCGAAGCCGAGCGGAAGGGAGACCCGGTCCTGCGTCGCCATGTCGTTCATCCCCGTCACCACGTGCCCACGTAGGAGATCGCGTCGTCCCATGCCTCGCCGACGGCGTCGGCCGCCTGACCCGCCGCGCCGCTCACCGCGTCGACGGCCGCGCCGCCGTATTCGCCGACGGTGTCCGCGATCTTCGGCAGGTCGATGTCGATCTTCGCGCCGATCCCGGCACCGAGCCCGAGCGCGACACCCGCCTTGAAGTTGACCTTGATATGCCCGGCGTCGTAAACGGCCTGGCCGTCGAGCTGCGCGCCGAGTCCATATTGGAGGGTGCCGCTCGCGCCGACGCCGACACCCGCCACGTCCGCCGCGAGCTCGCCTTCGATCTTGCCGCCCACGAAGGCGTTGGCGTGCACGCCGACGCCGTGCGCGCCCGCCTGCAGCGATCCGTTCACCTCACCGCCGACGAACGCGGTCCCCTTGGCACTGGCCGAAGCGACGCCCCATTCCTTCTTGCCTTCGAGTTCTTCCTTGAAGGCGGCCAATTCGGCGTGCCCGGACGCCTTGAAGTCCCAGCCCTGCGTGGAGATCTTGGCGTCCCATCCCGGGGTGAAGCCGTCCTGCTCCTGCTTCCATTTGGCGTAGGTGATCTCGGTGTTGCCCCAGGCCTTTTCGCCCAGGCTCTCCGGCTTCGGCCTGCCGAACGGGGTGTCGCCGGCACGCGGGGCGCGCGTGCCTTCGAGACCGTCCCAGGTGAGCTTCTTCCAACCGGAATTGCCGAACCACGAAGGATGCGAACGCGGACGCTTGCGGCCGTCGAGCGCTTCGCCGTTGAGCCAGTACAACGGGCCGCGGCCCCATTTGCCGAGCTCGTGCTCGATCCGGCCGGTGCCCTCCGGCGGGAACAGCCGCGCGAGTTCCTCGCTCAGCTCGTCGGCGATCTCCTGTGCCGCCTGCGCCGCGCGTTCGCCGAGCTGGCGGGCGGCGGAGATGAAGGCGTTGACCGCGTTCGCGTTCGCCGTCCGCGCCTGGCTGATGAGCTGCGCGGAGTACTGGTCGAACTGCGCGAGGATCGAGTCCACACAGGACTTCGCGCCCTGCAGCGCCTGCGCGCCCGCCCGTAGCCGGTTCGACTGGTCGCTCAGTTTCGCGCCGAGCTCGCCGAGTTCCTGGCTCAGTTTCGTGGCGGAAACGGAGAACGCCGTGTAAGCGTCGCCTTCCCAAGACGCGTTGAGCGCCTTCGACGCCTTGCCGATCTCGTCCGCCCGGCCGGAAACCGTCGACGCCCGGTCGCCGCACCGCTGACCGGCCGCGGTCAGCGCCGAAGGGTCACCGGTGACCCGCCGCTGGTACTCGACCACGAGCCGCCGGTAATTCGACAGGATCGAGCTGACGACGCCCGAAGCGTCGACCACACCGCTCCCCCACACGGTTTACCTGCCCTTCGCCGGTGAATCCGCGCCTGCGTCGATGTCGATGTGCTGCTCGAAATGCTTGCCGCCGTAGTCCATGTCGATGTCGATATCGATGTCCTGCCCGCCCGGCGCCTGCACGGTGGACTTGCCGGTGCTCAGGTCGGTGGTGATGGTGACGGTGTTCCCGTTGCCCGCGCCCGGGTAGGTGCCTCCGGCGCCCGCGCCGCCACCCGAGGGTCTGTCCACCGGGATCCAGGCGTCGGCGCCGCCCGGCCAGTTGCCCTGGGAACCGTTGCCGCCCAACGCCGGCGGCCGGTACTGGGTGAACGGCGGCGTCTCGCCCGGCGTCGAACCGCCGCCCGCGCCGCCACCGGAACCGCCGATCGCGGCCTGTCCCGAACCGCTGGCGACCGAGCCCGGCGCCTGCGGATTGGTGACGGGGGTACCGGAGACCGCCGAGTTGCCCGCCGCGCCGTTGTCCCCGGCGTCGTTGTGCCCGAACAGTTTCTGGACCTCGCCGATGATGGTGGCGATCTGGGTGATCTGGTTGGCGAGGTCGACCACGCCGAGCGCCTTCAGCAGCGCGCCGATCGCGGTGATGAACGCGCGCAGCGAAGCACTGGTGGCGGTGGAAAGCGCGACGGCGGCGCCATAGGTCCACGGATTCGACATCAGGCCCGCGACCGTCGGGTTCACCGCCGACACCACCGCCTTGTACGCGGTCTGCGCGGTCTTGATCAGCGTCCCGGCGATGCCGAGCAGTTCGGCGCCCTTCTGCACGACCTGGATGATCTTGGTCAGCGAGTTCAGGGAGTCGGTGATCTTCTTCAGCGCGGAGTCCGACGCGCCACCGGACCAGATCTTGCCCAGCTGCTCGGCGGCCTTCGTCACCTCGTTGTACATGGTGAGGAACTCGTTGGCCTTCTTGAGCACCTCGAGCACGTGCTTCGCGATCTGCTCCGGCTGGCCGGTGAGGATCTGCGGCAGGATGGTGATCGGCCCGCCCGAGCCCGCCGTCGCGTCCATCGCGCTGGAATTGGGGTAAGTCAGCATGTCACTCCTCCCGGAAGTCAGACGGAAGCCGGGCGGTAGACGCTGACCTTCGCCAGGCCGTTGATGTCCGCTTCGACGAGTCCGTGGTTGTAGAGCAGCCCGCCCTCTCCGGCGATGGCGATGATCGGCTTGCTGTCGGAGAACAGGAGCGGCTCGACCACGACGACGTCGCCGCTGTGCACACCGCCCGGCACGTCGCCGAAGTTGCGGGCCGTACCGGCGTAGACCTCGATGACCCCGACCCGCGCCTGGTTGTCGGCGTCACCGGCCAGCCAGTCGTTGAAATCCGAGACCCCGTGGAACCGCGTGTCGGTGATCGGGTGGTCGCCGAGCTGCCCCAGCCGCGCGTCCTCCAGGTAGCGCAGCACATTTCCGACCGAAGACGGCTCGCCGTTGCTGCCGGCGCTGTCGTTGATGGCCAGTGTCGCCAGCTCGGAGGCGTGCGAGTTCCCCCAGATCGACGAGGACGTCGATCCGGCACCGCCGCCGGGGCGGCCGCCGTAGCCGCCCGCGACCGCCTCGTCGGCGGCCTGGTAAGCGTCGGCACTGCTCTTGATGAAGCCGTTGATCTGTTGCAGCAGCTGCAGCAGGGTGCGGACCGCGACCACCTGCTGGCTCTGCATCGCCGTGTTGGCCGCCGCCACCGCGCTGCCGAAGGTGGCGAACGACATCGGCTGAAGGACGGTGCGTTCGAGGTCGGCGACGACGTTGATGCCCTGCATGATGATGCCGCCCAGGTTCCCGACCGCCGAGCGCATGGCCTCGGGCTCCGCCCGGTACTCGCCCGTGCCGACCATGGCTCTCCTTCTCTCGTTCCCCCACGTCTGCGTGACCAGCAGCGTAAGTTCGCCACCAGACGTGAGCGGACGGCAAAAGTACCCACCGCAACGGCGGGACGAGTGGCCAGAATGATCGGCAGGATTACCCACAAGCGGCCAGAAAGACCCTGATGAGCGCCACTCGCGACCGCCTGCCGGCCCTGGGCGAGCAGCCCGGTGAGATCGTCCTGCAGTCCCCGCCGATGCTGCCGAAAGGCTCCTCCGGCGGAGCCATGCAGCTACTGATGTTCATGCCGATGATGCTGGGCATGGGCGCCATGTCGTTCGTCTACATCGGACGCGACGGCGGGGTGATGACCTACATCTTCGGCGCCTTGTTCCTCACCGCGATGGTGGGCATGGTGGTGATGTCGCTCGGCCGCGGCGGCGCGCAGAAGAAGGCGCAGATCAACGAGGAACGCCGGGACTACCAGCGATATCTGACCGGTCTGCGCGGCCAGGTCCGCGAGATCGCGGACAACCAGCGCGCGGCGATGGCCGCGTTGCAGCCCGACCCGGCGGATCTGTGGGCGTACATCGAGACGGGGAAGCTGTGGGATCGCCGCAAATCCGATCCGCAGTTCGGGCAGGTGCGCGTCGGGACGGGACCACAGCGGCTGGCGACACCGTTGAAGGCGCCGCAGACCGTGCCGCTGGAAGACCTCGACCCGGTGTGCTCGACGAACCTCAAGCACTTCATCCGCACCTACTCGACGGTGGACGGGCTCCCGGTCGCGATCTCGCTGCGGTCGTTCGCGCAGGTCAGCCTGTCCGGCCGCCGACCGGACACGCTCGGGACAGCGCGGGCGCTGCTGACCCAGCTCGCGACCTTCCACTCGCCCGGCGACCTGCGGATCGCGTTGTGCGTCAAGAACGACCGGCTGCACGATTGGGAATGGGCGAAATGGCTGCCGCACGTCGCCTCGACCGCGGCCGACGCGGCAGGCCCGCGACGGCTCGTCGACGCCGACTCCGGGAAGCTCGCCGACCTCCTCGGCCCCGACCTCGGTGACCGGCCCGCGTTCACCCGGCGGCCGGACGCACGCCTCGACCTGCCGCACGTCGTCGTGATCGTCGACGGCGGGCACGTCCACGGCGACACGCGGCTCGTCGCCGAAGAGGGCAGGCTCGGCGTCACCGTGGTGGAGATCGGCACCGAGCAGCCGCGTTCGGTCTCGTCGGAACGGCTGCTGAGCCTGCACATGAGCCCCGACCAGCTCGGGATGGTCGTCGGCGACGGGACGGAGCAGCGGCTCGGTTTCCTCGGCAAGCCGGACACCCTGGACCGCGGGGCCGCCGAGGCGTTGTCCCGGATGCTGACGCCGCTGTTCCAGGGAGCGGCCGTGGTCAGCGAGGCGCCGATGTCGGCGACGTTCGGACTGGCGGGACTGCTCGGCATCGGCGATCCGCGCGACACCGACACCGCGGTCACCTGGGCGCCGCGTTCGGCGCGGGACCGGCTGCGGATCCCGTTGGGCGTCAACCCCGAAGGCCGTCCCGTCGACCTGGACCTCAAGGAATCCGCGGAAGGCGGCATGGGGCCGCACGGGCTCGTCATCGGCGCGACCGGCTCCGGTAAGAGCGAGCTGCTGCGGACGCTGGTCACCGCGCTCGCCGTCACGCATTCGTCGGAGAAGCTCAACCTCGCGCTGATCGACTTCAAGGGCGGCGCGACGTTCGCCGGGATGACGGGGCTGCCGCACACCTGCGCCGTGATCACCAACCTGTCCGACGATCTCGCGCTGGTCGACCGCATGGCGGACGCGCTGAACGGCGAACTGTTGCGGCGTCAGGAGCTCCTGCACGCCGCCGGGAACTACGCGTCGGTGCGGGACTACGAAAAGGCCAGGGAATCGGGCGTCAACCTGCGGCCGTTGCCGTCGCTGCTGGTGATCATCGACGAATTCAGCGAGCTGCTGTCGTCGCGGCCGGAGTTCATCGACCTGTTCGTCGCGATCGGGCGGCTGGGCCGGAGCCTCGGGATCCATCTGCTGCTGGCCTCGCAGCGGCTGGAAGAAGGACGGCTTCGCGGACTCGATTCGCATCTGTCGTACCGGATCGGCCTTCGGACGTTCTCCGCGTCGGAAAGCCGCGCGGTGCTCGGTGTCGCGGACGCGTACCAGCTGCCGCCCGTGCCGGGTTCGGCGTATCTGAAATCCGACAACGACACCCTCATCCGGCTCAAGGCCGCGTACGTCTCGGGGGAGCTGCCGCCGCGCAGCAAGATCGTGCGCAAGGACGGTCAGAGTCTCGGCCTGATGCCGTTCACGCTGGCGCCGGTCGAGATCCCGGTGACCGTCGAAGCCGAGGAGCCGGTCGAAAAGGGCACCGGCGAGACGATCATCGGCGCGATGATCTCGCGGATCGAGGGCAAAGGCCCTGAGGCGCACCAGATCTGGCTTCCGCCGCTGGCCGAACCGCCCACGTTGGACCAGCTGCTGCCGCCGCTCGGCGAAGACCCCGCCCGCGGCTTGTGCCCGCTGGGCTGGGGCGGCAACGGCAAGCTGATGATCCCGGTCGCGTTGGTGGACAAGCCTTTCGAGCAGCGGCGCGACATGCTGTGGGCCGATTTCTCCGGTGCCGCCGGGCACGCGCTCATCGTCGGGGCGCCGCAGAGCGGCAAGAGCACGCTGATGCGCGACATCGCCGCGATGCTCGCGCTCACCCACACTCCGGAAGAGGTCCAGCTGTTCGTGCTGGACATGGGCGGCGGCGCGCTGGCACCGATCGCCGGGCTGCCCCACGTGTCCGGCTACGCGACCCGGCGCGACGCCCAGCGATGCCGCCGGGTGGTGGCGGAGCTGACGACCCTGCTCGAACAGCGCGAAGAGTTCTTCTCCGCCAACGGGATCGAGTCGATCACGACGTTCCGCCAGCGGCGTTCGGAGTTCCAGGAGAGCACGGAAGGCCGCGAATTCGGCGACGTCTTCCTGTTCGTGGACAACTGGACCACGATCCGCCAGGAATACGAGCAGCTGGAGGAACAGATCACCAGCCTCGCGTCACGCGGGCTGGGGTTCGGCATCCACGTCATCGTCTCGATCAACCAGTGGATGGGCATGCGCGCACCGTTGCGGGACGCGATCGGCACCAAGTTCGAACTGCGGCTCGGTGAGCCGGCGGATTCGCTGATCGACCGCAAGATCGCGCAGAACGTCCCGGCGGACCGGCCGGGCCGCGGGCTGACCGCGGACAAACTGCACTTCCTCGCGGCGCTTCCGCGGATCGACTCGGACCAGCGGCCGGACACCGTCGGCGCCGGTGGTCTCGATCTGAACCGCCGGATTTCGGCGGCCTGGAACGGTGCGGCGGCACCTTCCGTGCGGCTGCTGCCGCCGGAGGTCCCGCTGGACTCGCTGGAAGCCGGGCCGCGCAAGCAGATCACGCTCGGCATCGCGGAATCGAATCTGCGGCCGGTGCACCTCGATTTCGCCACCGAACCGCATTTCTTGGCCTTCGGCGATGTGGAATCCGGCAAGAGTTCACTCCTGCGCGCGATCGCGCACGGCATCGTGTCGAAGTACTCCCCGGAAGAAGCCGCGATCGTCGTCGCCGACTATCGGCGAGGGATGCTGGGTGCCGTGCCGGATTCGCATCTGCTCGGTTACGCGGGTTCGGAAACCGTGCTGAGCGGGCTGATCGACCAGTGTCAGCAGGCGATGCGGAACCGCCTGCCCGGCCCGGACGTCACGCCGGAGCAACTGCGGAACCGGTCGTGGTGGCGGGGTCCGGAACTGTTCGTGCTCGTCGACGACTACGAGATGGTCGCGACCGTGGGCCGGAACCCGTTGCAGCCGCTGCTGGAATTCCTCCCGCAAGCCCGGGACATCGGCCTCCACCTCGTCATCGCGCGCGGCAGCGGCGGCGCCGGACGATCTCTGTTCGAGCCTGTGCTGCAACGGATCCGGGAGCTGGGATCGCCCGGTCTCGTGATGTCCGGCTCGCGGGACGAAGGGGCGCTGCTCGGGGACGTGAAGCCGGGTCCGCAGCCTGCTGGGCGTGGTGTGCTGGTGTCGCGGCGGCATGGGACGGGGCTGGTGCAGGTGGCGTGGACGAAGCCGGTGGAGGACTGAGCGTCGCTCACAGTCGGTCGACCAGTGCGTCGACAAAGTCCGGGGTGACCGGGCCCGTGCCGAAAGGGTGCGGATGTAGAGGGGCGCCAGGATGTGATCGAGCACCTCGAGGGCGTCGGGTGGGTGTTCGCCCCGTGCCCGTGCGCGGTCGAGCATCGTCTGGAGTTGCTTGCCGCGTCCGCCGAGGAACTGGTCGCGGGCCTCGCCTTCGTCGGGCAGGGCGATGACCAGGCGCAGGATCGCCAGCCCGGCCGGCCCGCCGATGTCGTGCGCCACGCCGGACGCGTAGGCGCGCAGGTCACCGTCCAAACTGCCGGTGTCCGGGATCGGTGAGTTCGCGGTGAGCCACGTCAAGGCCACGTCGGCGGCCAGGTCTTCGAGGGTGCCCCAGCGGCGGTAGATGCTCGTGTCCGCCACTCCGGCTCGCGCGGCCACGTCCCGACGGTGAACATGCCGTAGCCGCGTTCGACCACCAGGTCCATGACCGCCTGGTGTACCGCCGCCCGCACCCGCTCGCTGCGTCCTCCGGGCCTTCGTGTCGGTTCCGCCATGGTTTCAGCCTAACGCAGCTCGCGGTTGCGTTTGTTTGCTAGAGTCGCCGCTAATGCAGCACTAGCTGCGTTAGAGACTCTGGGAGCATGCCTTGATCGACCACATCGACAGCGCCATCGACGTCACTTCCGCCATCGTCGAGGGCATCCACGCCGACCGATTGCCGGCGCCGTCACTGTGTTCCGGCTGGGACAACCGCTTCGAGCTCAACCATCTCGTGGGCGGCATGCGGATCTTCGCCGGGGAACTGTCCGGCATTCCGGTCGACAGGGACCATCACGACGACTGGCTCGGCACCGACCATCACGCCGCCTTCAAGACCGCCGCCGAACTCGACCGGGCCGCCTGGCACCGGACGGATGCTTTGAACACCACCGTCCAATTGGGGTTCGGTCGCGTACCCGGGCATTTGGCCGCACTCATCCATCGCACCGAACTCGTCGTCCACGGTGTCGACCTCGCTGTCACGACCGGCCAGGAGGAACTCGTCGACCAGCGTCAGTGCGCGGAACTCCTGGACACCATGCGAGACATGGACTTCCAGGCTTTCCGTCGGCCTGGGATGTTCGGGCCCGAGCTCGCCGTTCCAGACGAGGCGGCCGCTCATCGGCGGTTGCTCGCTTTTCTTGGGCGGGGTTTTCGCGATGTGTAGCTGGGCTCGCTTCGACGCACCCGGAAATCAGCTCACGGATTCAGTGGTGATCGAACGCGTGTTCGAGTATGATCTTGGTCATGACCCAGTCTCTTGCTTTCAATCCGAAAGCCGCTCAGTTTCTCGACGCCGCTCACGACGAGGAGATTCTGCTTCGCCGTGCACAGGGGCGGCAGGTGCGTTCCCTAGCCGGGTTCGCCGCGGTGGGTGGCTCGCGAAGATCGGTGACCGAGGAGGTCGCTCTGGCCTTCTCGGTCTCTCGCAATCACGCTTTCCTGTTGGTGGAGACCGCTTGTGCGCTGGTTCGCCGGTTGCCAAACACGCTGATGGCGTTGGAGCGGGGTGACATCGACCTGTACAAGGCGTCGAAGGTCAGCCGCCTGACCCGTGAGGTCTCCGACGAGGTCGCCGCACTGGTGGACGGTTTCATGGCCGGCCGGCTCGCCGAGCGGGATCCGGGGGCGATCGGCAAATCGGTGAGTTACGCCGTGCAGAAATTCGACCCCGACGGCTATCGGGAACGGGCCGCGAAAAAACGCGCGGCACGGCATATCTCGTTGACACACGAGGACGACACCATGTCCACCCTCACCGGTTTCCTGCCTTCCGAAGTGGCCGGGTCGATCTACGCCTCACTAGTCCGCGCCGCCCAAACCCGCCGCCGATCCGACAAATCCCGCACCCTCGACCAGCACCGCGCCGACCTCTTCGCCGAACGGCTGCTCGCTGAAGACGGCCACGGCACGCCACGCGCGCATATCCACGTCTATGTCGACTTGCTGACCTTGACCGGCGTCCGGGAGGATCCCGCGACTCTGGCCGGTTACGGACCCATCCCCGGCTGGCTCACCCGGGAGATCGCCTCCGATCCCGGCTCGACCTGGTCCCGTTTGATCACCGACCCCACCACCGGGCAACTCCTCGAGGCCAGCCCCGGCACCTACCGGCCCCCGGCCTCACTGGCTCGCCTGATCAAGGCGCGGGACCGGGAATGCGGCCACCCCGGCTGCCACCGGCCCGCCGAATTCTCCGAGATCGACCACATCACCACCTGGGCCCGCCACGGCGACACCGACCACCACAACTGCCACGCCGCCTGCAAGATCCACAACATGCTCAAAGAAGAACCCGGCTGGTCGGCAGAACCCACCGGCAACGGCGGCATGACCATCACCACCCCCACCGGACGCACCTACACCGCCACCCCCGAACCACTCCACGACCCACGCCCCGAACCGGAGGACGACGACGACACCTCACCCTTTTCTTGAGGGGTATGGCGAAGGCGGGAGTCAGCTGGGCTGAAGGGGACTTTCGCTGCGTCTGGTGCGGTAATGGGCCCCTTCGCGTCCTGCTGGGGCGCACCACGGCGCCACCTTCGCCTTACGGGTCAAGAGAACCAACGACACGCGTGTCCAGGCGGACGACACCCAGCCACCACCGCGGCCAGAGCCCCAGTTTCCGGCCGAGCCGAACGGTGCTACCGAAGCGCTCGGCTACCCCTCAGGGCAAGTGCTGATGCACCGCACGGCGATGGTGGTGCTCATCTCGTTGCCAGGCCCCGAAATCATCCCGGTCAGCAGCTTGTCCAGATCCTCCCGAACCCCGCACCCCGAAAACGGCGGGATCTCGAAGCTGCTCGTGAGCACTGTCGGCGGCGCCGTGTTCTGCAGGCCGGTCAGCCCCTTGACCTTGATCGTCAACGGGCCCGCCGTTCTGCAATTGGGCCCCAGATCGAGCACCTTGCCATCGACCTTGGTGTCGCTCAGGCGAAGGCCGAGATTGAGCGTCAGGTCGATGATCACCGACAGGTACTTCTTGCCGTCCGGGAAGAGCCTGGGGGCCACCACACCCGCGTCGCCGGGGTTCTTCACCAATACCCCGTGTTGGTCTCCCTCGGAGACCAGGCTGACGGTGCTCGTCACAGGCATGAAGCGAAAAGCCACGAAATAGGCGTTAACAGTGGGCGGCAAGGTGATCGACCCCGTCAGGGTTTCTTTCACCGAGTCGACAGTGCCGTCGAAACGTCCTTCACCGGTGGCCAGTTGAGAGCCCAGTTTCGCGATGCGCGACACGGTATTCCGCACGAAATACGACGCCTTCAACCCCGCGGCCATGGCAGGTGCGTCCGCACGCGGAGCATCGAGCTCACCTTGGGCGGCGGAAGCCGAGCTCAGCGAAAAGGCTCCCAGCGAGAGCACCACACCGGCCGTGAGCAGCCGGAAGGCGCGTCGATTCGCCAGAGTCATAGGGCTCAAATCCTTCACAGCCAACGGAATCGAGGTAGCGAACCGAACCGTACTCGGCGCCGTTCGCACAAGGCAATCCATACCCGCGCGCTTGTCATCCGCCTCAGAAATCCCACGCACTCGATTGTGACGCGCGTGATAACGAATCGAAGGGGTTGACGCCTCTCGCATAACGACGGCAGGCTGGAAAGCGAATCAGACACGAGGGGGAATTATGAAATTTTCGAGTCGTGCGGTCACCACCGCGGTCACAGCAGTGATCGCCGTCGTCGGCCTTGGCGGCACGGCAGCGGCCCAGACGCAGACCTGGACGATGTCCGTGTCGCCATCGACCGACCTCGCCGCCGAGCAGACCGTGACCGTCACCGCCAGCGGCCTCGACGCCAACCGCCAGATCCTGCTGCTCGAATGCCCCACCGAGGACGGCAGCTGTTACATCATCGGATATCCGACAGCGGACGCCAACGGACACATCTCGACCACCGCCACGGTCTACCGGCACATGTCGTTCGACGACCGCGCTTACGATTGCAACACCTTGAGCGGGGGTTGCTCGGTCGTCGGCAGCGATTTCTCCACGGGCGGCGAACTGGTCAAGGTGCAGCTCACATTCCGGTAGCGGAGGCGATCTCCCTGGCGCAGGCCAGAGCCTCGTTCACCCCCGTGTCCACCTCGACGTCGTAGACCACGCCCCGGTGCACGAGCTCGGCCTGCGCCTCCGCCGTTCCCGCGACCCGGTCCCCGCGCGCCGTCTCCCGCCCGGCGGCCACGACACCGTCACATCGGACGCCGACCCACAGCACCTCGAGCCCGCCCAACGCGTCGCGCCACCGCTGCGACGCCGGCCATCCACGCGTCCTCGAGCCGCCGGAAACCGGATCCGACGCTCACCCCGCCGTCCCCGGCGAAGTCGATCCCCGACTTGCCGGAACTGGAGCCGCCGTTCAACACGATCACCTCGGTCGCCACAAAGACACCTTAAGGCCGCGATCGAAAAAACACTTTTCCAGCAAAACGGATACAACGGACGCCCCATGTTTACCGACTTCGGTAGGTTACTAAAACCCTTACCGCCACCTAACTTGGTGAAACCGTTTCGACTCGAAACGGTCTCCCCGACGCAGGCCGAAGGGCGTATTCATGCGTATGTCCAAAATCGTCGCAACGGTGGCGGGCGCCGCCGCGGCGCTGACCCTTGCCGCCACCCCCGCCGCGAACGCGGGCCAGGACATCATCGGCGGCGGCACCGTGAGTTCCGCGCCGTGGGGCGCCCAGATCTACTGGGACGACGCCACCGCGTTCGGCGGCTTCAACTGCTCCGGCACGATCATCGCGCCGCAGTGGGTCCTCACCGCGAAGCACTGCCTCAACAAGCCCGGCATGCACGTCAAGGTCGGCAACGTCAACCTGAACCAGGGCACCGAGGCCGACGTCGACCAGCAGAAGGCCGCCCCGCGCGGCGACATCGCCCTGCTGCACCTCACGACCGCGGTCAGCACGACGTACATGAAGCTCGGCACCGCGAATCCGGCCAACGGCACCACGAACCAGATCTACGGCTGGGGCCGCACCCAGGGCAACAACCCGCCGTCGAGCGTCCTGAAGACGGCCGACGTCCGGATCACCGGCACGAGCAGTGACGCGTACGGCGGCCAGGCCATCGCCAGCGTCGGCATCAACGGTTCCGCCTGGCACGGCGACTCGGGCGGCCCGCAGCTCGCGAACGGCGTCCAGGTCGGCGTCTGCTCGACCGGCAGCAACTCCGGCACGAACCCGCAGGGCACCCAGAACTACGCCAGTGTCGCGGCGAGCCGCGACTGGATCCGCACCACCGCGGGAGTCTGAGACGACCGAAGCAGGGGCCGTTCGCGAGCGAACGGCCCCTGTCCAAAGTGGACGCACTGAGCGTCAGGTCAATTGGTGCATCGGCCGCCGCGCCCGGAGCGAAAGCGCCGAACCCGCGGCCACGACGGCGATGACTCCCGCACCCGCGACCAGCGTCCAGAAATCCGGGTGCACGATGGACTGGCCTCGCTGAGCCTGCCAGGTGAGCAGCACGAGCAGTCCCGCGAAGCCCACCGAAGCGGTCCGCACCAGGTTCCGCCGGACGAATTCCGATTCCAGCACCGGATACCGCCGGGCGAGTTTGAGCAGCCCGAAAGCGACCAGCGGCAGCACCTGGATCGCGTGGATCCCGAAGAAATGCGGGATCCGCATGTCCCCGCCCACCGTGCTCCATCCCAGCACCGGCAGCCCCGGTCCGCCGTCGGGCACGCCGACCGCGTGGGCGCCGACGACCGACGGCCGTTCGCCGGCGCGGAACTGGGCCATTTGCTGCTCGTTCGGCCCGAACATCAGCAACGCGATCCCGATTCCGGCGACTGACAACGCGGCACCCGCACGCAACGCGGAATTCATCGCCCGGTCGGGAAGACGTTGGAACAGCAGGAGAATCGCGATGGCCGCCGTCGCTCCCCAGCCGGTGAAGGCGCCGTTCGCGACCATGTTGTTGATCCACTGGTCGACCGGGGTCTCCCGGTTGAAGTGCAGCGTCCGCCCGCGGACGGCGATCTGCCAGAACAGCAGCGCCATGTCCATGCCGAGGCCGACCGCGAACACCGTCCCGAGCCACCAGCCGAGCCGTTTGCCGCGGGTCAGCTGGCCGATCAGCCAGGCCAGTGTCACCGCGTAGAGCCCAACGGAAATCGTGAACTTGAGCGGCTTGAGCCAAATGGGCGCGTTGACGAGGCTGCGATCGTCGAAGACCAGGCCGCCGAGCGCGATCACGCCGAGTACCGCCATCGCCGCCGCCAAGATCATCAGCGGGCGATGGAGTACTGTCCTGGATCCCTTGTCCACCATGGATTCGAGGGTGCCGGGAAGCTCCGATCCGGACACTGGAGTACTCCCCCTGATCGAGGGTGGGGAAAGCCCTACCGCCGACCTGTGGGTAATAGTGCCGTCACCGCGACCGGCAGTTGTGCCGTTTGACCGCACTCCCCTCTTTTCTAGCGTGTCCTTCACAAGAGCAGACAGGGCGTCCCCTGGTGCTCACCGGGATTTCCAGCGAGATGAGAGGAGGTGGCCCATCAATGACCGGTACGGGATATCAGGCAGACGCAGCTGCGATGGCGCGCGCCGTCCAGGGGTTCGAGGAAACCGCGTCGAACGCCAAGACCACGATGGCCAGCCTGGAGAGCGAGCTGACCCAGACCCTGCACAACTACAAGGGTGACCAGGCGGTCGCGTTCTGGGACCTGCAGCGCCGCCTGCAGGAGAAGATGACCATCGCCGTGAACGAGCTCAACACGATGTCGCGCCTCGTTCACGAGAGCAACCGGAACTACAACTCGGGTGACGAGCAGGTCCGGGAAAGCCTCACCGGGGTCAGCGGAACCGTCGACCAGACCGTGATCCACCGGCTGAACCCCTGATCCGCGAGAGGACCACCAATCATGGCTGACGTCGTCGAAATCAACTTCGCCGCGCTGCAGCACAGCTCGGCCTCGCTGGCCGCCAAGGCCAAGGCGCTCACTTCACAGCTCGAACAGCTGCACACCAACCTGCAGCCGATCACCCAGACCTGGTACGCCTCCGGCAGCTCCGCCGGTGAGGCCGCCCGTGCGTCTGAAACCCGCCTGCGCCAGGCCACCGCGGACATCGTGGCGATCATCGCGCAGTTCGGTGGCAAGGTCGGCGACGCCCACGATCTCCAGCACAGCCTGGAGAACCGCAACCAGGGCCTGTTCGCCGGCTGATCCCCATCCGTCGGCCGGCCGGTGCTTTCACCCCCCTCGGCACCGGCCGGCCGGCTTTGCGTGTTGTCGTCCCCCTTGTCGGCGTGGCCGTTCACGAGAGAGCCGGGATCAATGCAAGACCAGTCGTACTACGTCCATCTGGAATCACTGAAGGACTTCGTGCGGGAACTGGAGACCCAGATCCACGCGATGTCCAAGCCGAACGACTTCCTGCTGACCCTGAGCGAGCAACCGCTGCTGTTCGGCGAGTTCGGGGAGGCGGGTTCACTCAACAAGGCGCACCAGGCGGCCGTCGCCGAGATGCAGGGCCTGCTGGATCAGGTCAAGGGCGCGATCACGTTCGCGCAGGACGTCACGACGACCGTCGCCGACGGGTACGCGGCGGCCGACGATTCGGTGGCGGGCGACATGAACCACTCGAGCCAGCAGACCGGGCTGCTCGATCCGCTGCTCAACGTCCTCGGGGGCGTGCTGGGCGGTAACAGCGGCTCGAACGGCGGGGGGAACAAGGGATGACCGACACCGCGCACACGAACTTCGCCGCGTATTCGCACCAGCAGCTCTACGCGATGCTGCAGGCGGGCGACCCCAACACGGCACGCCACGCGGCGCACAAATGGCAGTCCACCGGCTCCGGGCTGTTCGAACAGGCCGAGAACCTGACCGGCGAGCTGAAGGACTTCTCCACCAGCTGGACCGGCGGAGCGGCCGACAAGTACCACACGATGATCACCGACCTCGTCGGCGGAATCCGCAAGGTCGCCCAGACCGCGAACGCGATGAACCACCTCCTCGAGGACGCGGCCGACGCGCTGGTGAAGGCCAAGAAGGAGATGCCGCCGCCGGTCGCGGTTCCGGACGTCTCCCCGGCCGATCTCGCGCTGGCCGTCAATCCGCCGCTCCTGCCGCCGGATTCGTCGCAGGCGACGATCATCAACGCCGCCCAGCAGCGCCAGCAGGCCATCGCGAACGTCGAAGCGCAGCAGCAGGCGGCGGGCGCGGCCAGTGCGGCGCACAGCAAGGCGATCGTGGTGATGACCCAGCTCGCGGGCGAGTACTCCACGGCGGAGGAGTCGATTCCGGCCTCGCCGAACGCCGTCGCCCCGCCGCCGGTCACCGGTGGCGGCACGGCCCCCGGCGGCTCGATCGGCAACAACATCGGAGGGACGCCGGGGGTCGGCGTCGTTCCGGGTGACAACACGCATCCGCTGCCTTCGGACGGCTCCACGCCGCCCACCACCGGGCAGCCCGGCCAGCCGCCCAAAGCGAACCCGCTGTTCGGCGACATGTTCACCGCCGGTCTCGCCGCGGCATCGGCAGCCGCGTTCGGCCGGTTCGGCTCGATCATGCCGCGGGTGCCCGCGTGGGCGAACGGCAAGAACGACAAGGACAAGAACGGCGAGCCCGCGGGCGGCGGCGCTGGTGCGGCGGGCGCGACCGCCGGTGGCACCGGCGGCGGTATCCCGATCGGCGGTGGCGGCGCGCCGTCTCTGGACGGTGGCGCGATCGGCGCCGGCGGTGGCGGATTCTCCGGTCCCGGCGAGGCCCCGGCCGCGTTCTCCGGTCTGGCGGGCGACGGCGGTTCGGGCAGCGCGATGAGCGGCCTGGCGGGCGGAGCGGCCGGTGCCGCGGGCGCGGCGGCGGCCAAGGGCGCGATGCCGATGATGCCCATGATGCCGATGGGTATGGGCGCGGGCGGCGACATGGGTTCCGGGCGGCGGATCCCGCCGTGGCTCGTGGAGACCGAGAACGTCTGGGGCCAGTCGTCCCCGGTCGCTCCCGCCGTGCTCGGCGAAGAACCCGAACAGTACTGATTTTCCAACCAGGAGAGGCGGCTCGGTGATGGCATCCAGTGCGGGCGGTTACCGGGTCGCCCCCGCCAGGCTCGAAGCGGCGGCGGCCGAACTCGAACAGCGCGCGGGCGTGCTCAAGACCGCGCAGACCGCGCTGGCGGGTGAGAACGTCCCCGCGACCGCGTTCGGCCAGGTTTCGGCGTCCAGCGCGGCTTCGGCCACGTACACCAAGACGATCAAGGACGTCTCAAGCAAACTCGACGGCCAGATCACCAAGGCGACGGTGATCCATCAGGGCCTGACGGCCGCTGGCGGCGGCTACCGGCGCGCCGACGTCCAGGTCGCCGCCTCGTACCGGTCGCTGATGCCGGAGAACCCGTTGCCCAAGGCCGGGAATCCGGCAGGCGTCGGCGGTGCGGCCGACACCGGATCATGGGCAACCGCGATCGCCGAGAACCGCACGAAGGTCACCGACGCGCTGACCGCCGAACGCGAGCGGCTCGCGAACCTCCTGGCACAGGGCGGGAAAGCCGACGACATCGCGAGCGCGCGCACCAGGATCGCGCTGTACGAGGACATCCTCGCCAACGACCGGCAGATCCTGCGGTTCGACCCGTCCGGTAACGGGCGCATCGTCGAACTGGTCGGCCGCATCGAGCCGGGCACCCGCAACGTCGGCCTGTTCGTTCCCGGCGTCAACACCTCGTTCGACAACTTCCAGAGCTACGCCGACCTCGGCAAGAGCCTGGTCGCCGCGGACGCCACCGGCCGGACCGCGATGGTGGTCTGGGCCGACGGGGTGTTCCCGCAGAACGTCGTCACCGAAGGCCCCGCCGCGCACTACGCGCAGACGATGGCGCCCGATCTCAAGGCGTTCGGCGACGAACTGCGCGGCCAGATCGACAGCCACGCCGGACCGGGTGTCGTGGTCACCGCCGTCGGGCACAGCTACGGCGGCGCGACCGTGGGCCTCGCCGAGCAGCTCGGGCTCAGGGCCGATCAGGTGCTGCATGTCGAGTCCGCGGGTATGGGACACGGGATCTGGAGCCCGAGCGACCTCCCGGCCAGCCAGGCCGGTGTGCAGCGCTACTCCATGACGGCCCCCTTCGACCCGATCGTGATCGCGCAGGGCAACGCGGGCCTCGTCGAATGGCTCGGCGCCGGGCACGGAGCGGACCCCGACCGCTTCCCCGGCGTCGTCGAACTGGAAACCGGCCGCGACGCGAACGGCGATCTGCAGTGGGGTTTCGATTCCCACAGCGGTGTGCTCAAACCGGGTTCCGATTCGTGGAACAACATCTACGGTGTGATCACGGGCGGCGCGGTCACGCACGAGGGCTTCACCGGCGGCTCGCTGCGCGAGATGGTCATCGAAGGCGTCGGACGAGGCTTGTGAGGGACTGTTCATGATCACGAAGCACACCGAACTCGACCCGCTGGCCGAGGACCTCACGGCGGTCATCGACGGTGTCGCGGGCACCTTCGGAACCAGCGCGGAGCGCACCGTGGAAGGCGAACTGGACTGCGACCCCACTCAGCCGGGCCGGTCGCTCTGCTGGCAGTACGGCCTCCGCGTGGACGACGCGACCGACGCCATCCGCAAACTAGTCGACGACGTCCTGCCCATGCTGGAAGGCCAGGGCTGGCGGTGGCGCGACCGCAGCAACCCGCGCGAGCTGATCGCGCAGTTCAGCCGCGACGGCGCCGACTTCAACGTGCACGTCTCCCGCGTCGGCGACGGCGTGGCCATCGTGGGCTCGACGGCCTGCGTATCCGTCCCCTAGAACCCCAGGGGGTCGCGAAAGACCTCGTGGGCGGTGGCGGTGTCCCCCAGTACACCGCTGCCGCTCACGAGGCGCGGAATCGCGAAGGTTTCCAGCCCCGGCGCTTGCCCCGCCGGACCGCGGCCACCACCACGCCCGCCGCGATGGCGAGGGCCACGCCGGCGATGGCGAGCACACCGGAGACCTTGTCCGCCCTGGTGGGTGCGGGAGCCGCCGCGGGGACGACGAAGGTGTCCGCGGCGACGCTCGGCGGTCCTCCCGGGCCGGGCGTACCGGCCGGGATCGAGGCGGAAACCGCGGCGTAGGCGTCGATCGCGCCCCAGCCCCGCCGGGGATCGTGGCCACCGCTCGGGCCACGGTGCGCGGTCAGCGTCAGCCGCGCGACGACCTGCTCCGGCGACAGCTCGGGGTGATACGCGCGCACGAGCGCGGCGACACCGGCGACGTGCGCGGCGGCCAGGCTCGGGTCGCTCACCGGCCACCGGTGCGCCACCGTCCCGCCGGCACCGGCGGACGTGCTGACCAGTTCGGCGCCGGGCGCGGAAATCCCCACGTAGGAACCGGATTCCGTCTGCACGGCCTCGCCTGCCTGATTCGTCGAACCCACGGCGAGCACTCCGGGCGTCGCGGTCGGGTACGACGTCTGGCCCTGCTGGGTCCCCGCGGCGGGCGAGACGATCAGCGCGCCCTTCTCCTTGGCACGCGAGACGGCGCCGGTCAGCGCGGGACTGTCGGAAGCGGCCGGGACGGCGATCAGGATGATCCCGGCGCCGCGGTTCAGCGCGGTTTCGATGGCGCCCGCGAGCTGCCCGGGATCACCGCCGCCGTTCACCTGCGTGTAGCGGATCGGCAGGATCTTGGCGCCGGGCGCGATCCCGGTGAACGTCGTGGACGGATCCGGTTGCGCGCCGACGATCCCGGCGGCGATCGTGCCCCGGCCGTCGCAGTCCTCGGCCTCGGTGCCCTGGCCGCCGAGCAGCTGCCCCGGCGCGAATTGACCGTTGCCGCCGTCGACCCCGGTGCCGATCACCGCGACCAGCTGGCCGGTGCCGCGGGACAGCGGCCAGAGCCGCACGGGATCGATCAGCCGCTGTCCCCACGGGACGGCCGCGGTGTAGGTGCCCGTCGGGTTGGCGCACTGCTCGGCGACCGCCGTCGACGGGACGGGAGTGCCGAGCAGTGCCACGAAACCGACGCATCCCGCGACGGCACTTTTACCGGCAAAGCCCACCATTCCTCCAGAATCCCCTTGTCACACAAGGGAATTCTAGTGCCGGAGGTCAGCGCAGGTCCATCCCGAGGTCGAGTGCGGGTGAGGAATGCGTGAGCGCCCCGACGGCGAGGAAGTCCACACCGGACTCCGCGTACGCCCGCGCGACGTCGAGCCGCAGACCGCCCGAGGATTCCAGGCGGGTCTTCGGGGAAACCTCGTCACGCCGGTCGACCGCTTTCGCGCATTCGTCGGGCGTGAAGTTGTCCAGCAGCACCTCGTCGGCGCCCGCGGTGAGCGCCTCCTCCAGCTGGGCCAGGTCGTCGACCTCGACCTCGCAGTGCAGTTCGGGCGCGTGCTCGCGCGCGGCGGCGAGCGCGGCGGTCACCGAACCGGCGGCGACCACGTGGTTGTCCTTGATCAGCACCGCGTCGCCGAGCCCGAGCCGGTGGTTCACCCCGCCGCCCGCGCGGACGGCGTACTTCTCCAGCAACCGCAACCCGGGCAGCGTCTTGCGGGAATCCCTGACCCGGCAACCGGTTCCCTCCACCGCCGCCACCCAGGCGGCGGTCGCGGTGGCGATACCGGACAGGTGACACAGCAGGTTCAGCGCGGTGCGTTCGGCGGTGAGCAGGCCGCGCA